>WNFZ01012787.1_pt1 | contig 10375 bp, 7 predicted proteins | sample 5400081 | NCBI WGS metagenome assembly WNFZ01 (sample SAMN13153365, study PRJNA577476) | soil metagenome | isolation source: 80 cm soil or saprolite under grassland replicate 1 | place: USA:California | collected 2016-06-15
CTGGCAGTCCAGTTGCTGCAAGACTGCCCAGAGGTACTGGAACAGCAACAGCAGCGCTTTCAACACATCCTCGTCGACGAATTTCAAGATATCAACCGGGCGAGCGGCGTGCTTTTGCGCTTGCTAGGTGGCGATAAGCGAAATGTCTGGGTCGTCGGAGACGCCAACCAGGCAATTTATCGCTTTCGCGGCGCTTCGCCCGCTAATATCGCCAACTTCCAGCAGGACTTCCCTGAGGCGGTGGTTTTGCCCCTGAGCCGCAATTATCGTTCTCGCCCGGATATCGTACGCCTGGCTGAATCATTTCGCTGGCAGCAACTAGAACTGAGCTTCTCCACAGATACAGAGCCAGGCGTAAGCGCCAGTGAAGCTTCACCCCGCTTCGCTCGCCCCTCGATAAATCAAGGATCTACATGTTCTCCCCCCAATCGGAACGTGCAGACCGCGCGACTTACCCATCACGAAGCCTACGTGACGCTGGCTCAGGCGGAGGATAACGCCAACGAGCTCGCGGGCCTGATCGCGGATATCCGCTACAAGCACGCCCAGGGATACTCCTATAAGGATATGGCGATCCTCTGCCGCACACGCGCATGGGCAGGGAAAATTACGCGAGCATTGGCACAGGCGGGCTTACCCGTGCACGAGAAAAGGGGTATTCTCGCCCAGCAGCACATCAAAGACCTGCTCTCTATCCTTTTACTGATCGCTGACGAAAACGGTATGGGCATACTACGGACAGCACGCCAGCGCGAACATCCCCTCTCACAAAGCGATATCGAAGGGCTTTTGCTGGCCGCACACGATCAACACCGTCCAGCAGGGAGGCTGATTGCCGACGGCGCGGCGCCACACACCATGAGTTTCGCAGGCCGCCGGTCGCTGTCGCAGCTGGCAACCATCTTACAATCGCTCTGCCTGTACGCCTCCAATGTCTGGTCGCTGTTGTCGCAATACCTTTTTATTGAGACATCCATCATGCGTGATCTGCTGCGCACAACAGCAAGTACCTACGATGATCTGGCCCTACCAGAGAATGACCACTCGCGCAACTCACAGGAGACAGCCCAGCTAGCCGATTACCTGGCTTTTTTACAACTTGCCCGGCGTTATGACCAGCAGCAAGAGACCCTGCGCAGGAGACTCGAAGAGGAAGCGACGGAACGTGGCGAGCAGGTCGAGCACGTGTTGGATAAATCCGCACTCTACAGTAGACCCTCGATTTATCGAGGGGCGAGCGAAGCGACGGAACAAGTCAAAGGATTTCTCGATTACATACATGTCCTGTTACGCCTGGGTCAGGATGGAGGTGACAGCAGGCAGCAAGGAGTCACAGAAACCGGCGCGGAGGAACCGGATATCATCCGTGCCATGACCATCCATGCCAGTAAGGGACTGGAGTTCCCCGTGGTCTACTTGCCCGGACTGATCCAGCGCAATTTTCCCTTGCAGGCGCGTGCCAATCCTGTGCCGGCCCCCGCCGGCATGCTTCCAGCCGAAAGCGAAGGCAAAGCAGCCCATGAGAGCGGCGAAGCTTGCCTGTTCTACGTAGGAGTGACGCGCGCGCGTGACCAACTGGTCTTGAGCTATAGCGAACGCAATGGCAAGCAAAAAGCCCGGCCCACCGCCTACCTGGACGCGCTCCTCGCTGGCCTGCCGCCAGAGCGCATTACACACCTGCATTGGCAGGGCATGATCGAAGAGACATACGACATAGACGAGCAAGAGGACGATCTTCCGGTTATAGCCTCGCCCTCATCTCAGCCCAGCCAGAACTTCCTTGACGCCGTGAAACCTTCTACCTTAAAAGCGACGCATATTGAAGCCTATCAACGTTGCCCACGCCAGTATTTGTACAGTACCATCTACGGTTTTCGCAACGAGGAGGACGCCTACCAACTCTTCTGGCAAGCGACACAAAAAACGCTGGAAACGCTCCAACAGCAGCTTGCGGCCTCCAACGACCCTACAAATAACCTGCCAACTGTAGAGGAAGCACAGAGACTCTATACCAAACATTGGCAAGAGTTGGGAGGACCTGCCTTGCCCTTTGCCGCTATTTATGAGCAGCATGGTCACGAGGTTACCGCTTTGATTCGCGATAAATTGCTGGCAAGCGGCGATACGAACTGGAAACTACGCCATGAATTTACCGTAGAGGCAGCAGGCAAAACCATCTATATGACAGTTGATCGCGTAGAAGCAGCCCCTGCGGACAAACAGACTGACACACCAGCCCGTTTCGTGCGCGCCCGTTTTGCCAAACGCAAGGAAAAGCCCTCAGCCGGCACGCGCGAGCTGCTCTACGCCCAGGCGTACCGTCAACACCACGGAGGCCAGAACCTCGAATTGCACTTCCATAATTTGAGTACAGGCGAGATCTTCCCCATTACATTGACAGCCAAAAAAGAACAGAGCCTCTTTAATGACTTAGAGCAAAGCATCCGTGGCCTGGAGCGCAACGAGTTCCCCGCAAAACCCGATGCTTACCTCTGTCCCACCTGCCCCTTCTTCCTCATCTGCCCAGCATAACAATACTTGAGAAAAAGAGGAACATGTCCTCAATCAAACAGAATCAGAGGGAGAGCCATAGACACCCCGATATTCAGGCGGCAACATCTCCGCAATCTTACGCATCACCTTATCGGTCGCCTCATCAATATCCTCGCGGGTAATCTTCTTCCCCTTAGGTTTCAGCACCATCGGTTCACCATACGAAATGGTCACCCGGCAACCCAACTTCTTCAGCGCATTCTCACTGCCCCAGATCGCCACCGGCACAACAGGCACCCCCGTACGCAGCGCAATCATCCCCATACCAGCGTGGGCTTTGGCCATAGTACGTGTGCGACTACGTGTTCCCTCCGGAAAAATGACCAGGATATTCCCTTTCTTGAGCTGCTCTTCAGCGGTACGCAGCGCCTGCCGATCGCCCTCACCCCGCTTGACTGGAAATGACCCCAGGAAACGCACCAGCCAGGCAAGCTTGCTGTAAAAGTATTCTTCCTTTGCCATGTAGATCACTTTACGATGGAAATGCATGGGAATAAGCGGAATATCGGTCCACGCAAGATGATTTGACGCGACAATAAATGCGCCGCTTCTCGGCACATTATACAGCCCGCGTAGGCGGATACGCGACGTGATATGAAAGGCAAAAATCGCGAACCAGCGTACTGCGTGATATAAAATTGGTGGTGTAACATACGGTTCGTAGTAATTCTTCTGCGGCCTGGTAGGCTTTACCGCTTGCACCTCTTTATCTGCGCCCGTTGCTCCTGTGCTGAGGCTTTCCTGTTCCTGTTTCATTTCTTGCTCTCCAGATGTCGCTTGATGGCCTCCAGTACCTGTGGAACGCTGAGATGATCCGTGTTAATAACGATGGCATCTTCTGTCTGTCGCAAGTTGTCACGATCGATATAATCCCGCCGTCGAATATCCTCCAGCACCGTCTCCATTGAGGGCAATGCAGAATGAGCGCCATCAGAACGTTCCACCAGTTCTGCATAGCGACGACGCGCTCGCTCTTCAAGGCTGGCCGTAAGAAAAATCTTCAATTCCGCGTCGGGCAACACAACCGAGCCAATATCGCGTCCAACCATTACAACGCCATGGCGCCGCGCCATCGCTCGCTGCTGCTCTATGATAATCGAACGAACGCCCTTATGCGAGGAGGAGACAGAAACGGCATTCGTCACGTCGGCACTGCGAATAGCCCAGGTCACATCCTCTCCGTTCACGGTCACCGTATACTGGCGTCCGTCGTTGATCAGTGGTCGGCTTATCGCAATCTCCGCGTGTCGTGCCAGTTCCTCCATCGCTGCCCCATCAGTAATATCGATGCCATTCTTGAGTGCCAGCCACGCCAGCGCTCGATACATAGCCCCTGTGTCGATATAGATATAGCCCAGTTGTCGCGCCAGTTCTTCCCCAATAGTGCTTTTGCCCGATCCAGCAGGCCCGTCGATAGCGATACATCGTGGTTGCCGCATGTCACCTCACAGTGTCAATCAACACCGGTACTTTCTGGGATTATACCACATGCGTTTTGTGGCTTATCGGGCCTTTCAAAATGTTAAGAGGAGCAATAGATGTGAGAAAGTACTGTGGGAAACGTGCTTACTTTCACGTCTCCTAAAACGCCCAAGTCTGTGTGTTTATGATGCCTGGTCTTGGGTGTTTTGTTTTAATGGCTTGCTTGCCAGGGTTTTTCCGGTAGGCGTGCGAGGATTTGAGTAAGGAGCGTCTCTAAACGGTCGAACCGTGTTGTATGCTCACTCAGCACTCTTGTGTGCTCATTGAGTAGTGCTGTATGTGCGTCAAATTTCGTTTCTAGTTGATCCATACGTATTTTCATCATTTCCACGCGTAACCCTGTCTGCTTGCTTTCTTGCGTCAAGGTTTGAAGCAAACCTAGCATGATAGAGTCTCTCCGTTCCTCATAAAAAAACCTCCTATAGGTTCTCGCAACCAACTTTATTGTTCTGCTTAATGTAGAGCGAGGACGAAGTTGAACGTTGCCAGTTTACCGTTGGGTGTGTTTTGCACGTGCATAAGTAGCTCGGGTGAAAAAATGCCGTCGCTATCGTTACGTGGTTCTCCAGGAAAGTAAAGTTGTGTGGTAAGCGCTGGCTGGCCTGGAGCCTGGACTTTCACGTGAATATGGCGCGTTCGACCAGGGTATTCTCCGGGGACAATGGTTTCAAGGGAGTAGCGTCCCTGGGTATCGGTGAACTGGTGACCACGCAACCTGAAACCAGCGTTGTCGTAATTCCCGTTGCTATCTGCATGCCAGAAGTCCAGCCAGGCATGAGCAATCGGCTGGCATATGGTAGAAAACACGTAGCCGGTGACCGTCAGAGGCGTTCCCGCGAGGCCCGCTTCTCGTAAAGAAGTACGCTCAGGTGAACCAGACTTGTAAAAGGGCCCTTCTGTCTGGGATGGGGTCGGTGTCCCACCACAGGCCCTAATGGATGTCGGTGTTTGCGGCGATGCTGTCTTATTTACCGCTGGTCCTGTATTGCTCACAGGACCCGCACAGGATACGACGAGTAGGAGGGCTCCCAGCAGCAGTAGAAATTGCTTGAGAAACAAGCCCCGACCGACGATGTTCCTGGACAATATGTGCTGCTCTGGCATCTTGATCTCCTGTCTTTTAGCGTTGACCAATTGCAGGTATTAAGATATTGTTGGCGAATTCAAAAACGAGCATCCTTCTGAGCTTAAGCGCATATGTGTCCAAACTGGAAAATCCAATCCGCCGACAATATCTTGTAGAGGTTCTCAAAGGCAAAAGCAAGCTATTGCTGCGGTAGCTCAGTGACGGTAGTACTTCCGGCGGGAAGAAGACCCAGACGTGCTTTGCGAGTAGTAAGCCGCTGTTGCATTGCAGATTGTGCCAAGACATCAGCAACGGGATCTGATTGCGGCCTAATTGCTCCCATTTCCTGCTGTAAACGGGCATGAGCTACATCGGCATGGCTTTGGATGCGTGCTGTAATGTCGTCAATAGATGACGTCCCACCAAGTGCGCTGTTCACAGCATGAAGTGCATGTGCAGCACGCTCCTCTGCATTTGCAGAGGTATCCAGAGATTGCAGGGTTTGGAGTTGACGCATCATCGCTGTATGCTTCGCTTCAAGGGCACTCATAACCTGCTCATATTGAGCTTGAATAGCTTGAGCTTTTTCAAGCTGGTTGTTGAGCGGCGTAAGACTACTCTCCACTTCTTGAAGGCGCTGCTCGACTGTTACAGCCAAATCTTCACGTGGAGGATTCAACTGCAGAAGTGCGTCTGCCTGAGTATTCAGGGTTGCCTCCTGTTGATGAAGCTGGCTTATCTGCCGATTGAGTCCAGCGATGGCCCCAGCATTTTCTGCCTGTGCTTCACGTAAATCGGAAATGGCTTGTTCCAGGTCACGGATATGTTGCTGCATAACGGGAATGGATTGCGTATCAACCGCTGCATCGGCAATTTGATGGAGCCATGCCAAAGACAAAACTCGTGCTTTCTGACGAAGAGTTTCCATGAGTTACTTCTCCTTTTCATGTACATTTTTTGATCATTGCTTAGCAATCAGATGAGCAACACCTCTATAGCAGGTGTTCGAAGACTAATGCCTGCCTATACCCCCTTTCAATGTGTCGAATGCGTCGTCTGCTATCGACCTGACCACGTTGATTCTGAGGAGTAGCCTGGTCGGGAAATGGGCCGATACCCCTGGGGAAGACCTTGTGTTGTTAGCTGTTGAAAATCAATCTCTTCCTGTGGGTTTCTCTCCAGCCTTTGAACAGCAGTTTCAGCCGCATTCAGTAGGTACTGAGGTTCTTGCGCTTCGTTGTAAACCTCTTGATAGTCACATTGCATCTGCGCATAGTGCTCCATCTGTAATGTCTTACTGTTAGGATTTGTAGCAGGATTCCCCAGCAGGTTACCTAAGCGCTCCTGTACTCTACTTGCTTTCTCCTTTGCGGCTTCAAACAAACCACTTAATTGAGTTGCTGCGACTTCAGGAATAAGTGCCAGGAGAACTTCAATTCGGGGCGACAAATCTCCTATCTGCCTACTCAAAAGGCTGATGGCATTCACTGCCGCTTGCTTCGCAAGTATAGCACTCTCCCGAGCATTTGTTGCCACTGCCACTGCCTGTCGTCGTCGAACGAACACAACTGCCAGGACTCCTGCTGCACCTAAGGCAACCAGAACTGCTAGCGTCACCCAAATCCAGGTGTAGTCGGGGCTAAGCTTCTTCTGAACCTGCTTGAGAAGGTCAATGGTGGCTTGGGCATAATTGCCATTAGTAAATTCGGAGCGGATGCTGAGAGTCATCTGCTGGAAATCAGCAGCAGTCATCTTTGCGCTAAAATTACTCCCCAAATGGAGAAATGGCTCATTGCCTTTCGCCAAGATGAGAACCATGAAGTTTGGTCCTCCCCAGTTAGGGCATTTAGACTGTATATAGTAAAAGTAGTCCCTCAAACTGCTACCAGCAAGTTTATTTTGGCTTACAGTAACCACCCGCGTATCTGCCTGAAGGGAATCATTAATTGCCTTAGCCTGATTTACTATTCATCTGTTCTCCTCTTAATCTTCCCCTATGCTGATTCATAACATTCATTGTGAGAAAACTCTTCACGCCACAGGATAGCAATTTGGTCAAGCATCACCTATGGATGAAATTGTTGGCAAATTGGATTTTCCAGTTTGGACACATTGATATTATAACTCAGAAGGATGCTCGTTTCTGAATTCGCCAACAATATCATTAAGTGGTTCTACCTCTAGAGGGATTTTCGCTTCTTATACCTCTTTGTGTCCATCGCTCTTTTCTTTGACTGGCCTCATCTGGCGCATGTTCTCCAGGTCTTTCTTTTTGTAGTAGACCTTATTAGGTGCAATTTGCTGACTAAATGGTTCGACACCTACTGCTTTTGTTCGTGTTCGCAACGTCTGTGAGGTAATAGGGGTTTCACCTATTTTCAAAAATTCGCATGCTTGAGAGATGGTCAGATATTCTTCTCCATCTATGGTGAGATACTTTTCTGGTCCGGTTGTGGTCATACGCTGATCTCCTTTCTTCTATGTAATAATTGCAATAGATCATAAGAACTCTTGCAATCTCTGTCTCTTTATACTGTCACTATACTATAGTTATGTAATAATTGCAATAGATCATAAGAACTCTTGTAATCTCTGCTCATCTTCACTTTCGCTATACCACAGGTTATTTTACAGTCTCATATGGTTGCTTTATTCATAAGGTTGTTGGGGAAACTGTTTTGCTGTCAAGATTGCTGTATTTATCAGTTGAAACTCTTGTGTTATTAGTGTGAAGTGAGGTTTGGTGAGGGTTTAAGGGGCGATTGCTGTAGAAGTTTGGTCTGTTCTGGGATTATATCACAACTATTAGGTGGAGGAATCTTGTTGCCGCACGGGAGTGAAGAAGTATTGTTACATAGCAGCGAAGCTACACACTCACCGATTGAGCGTGTAGCTTCACCTTCCATACTCTGGTTTAGGGGCTCCCTGAAACGTTTCTATGCATCTTACATCGGGGGCCACTGCGGCGCCTCTGGCCTCGCCAGCAACTGCACACCCGTTATGCCCGCGCGCTGCGTCGCCTCGGTAATGTAGACCACAATCACACTCACATTGTCTTCGCCGCCGCCATCCAGCGCAGCCTTAATCAGCGCGTTACCCGTCTGTGACGGAACGGGGACAGTGTTCAGAATCTGCTCAATCGCCGGGTCGCGTACCATGTCCCATAGCCCGTCAGAACACAGTAGCAATTTATCCTCCGGTTGCAGCGCTATCTTGAACCAATCCACGTCCACCACCGGTTTCTCGCCCAGGCTGCGATAGATCTGGTTGCGTTTTGGATGGGTATAGATATCATCGGGCTTTATAATACCTGCCTCTACCAGGCTCGCCACCACTGAATGATCATTGGTAATTTTTTGCAGGCCTTTAGGCTTGCGGTAGAGATAGGTACGACTATCACCAACATTTGCTACGTACGCGGTTGCGCCATCGATCAAGGCGGCGGTGATCGTCGTGCCCATATCTGCTCGCTGCTCCATATTGCGTTGATGCACCGCCTTGTTGGCATGTTGCACTCCATCAACCAGGATCTGCACCAGCGCATCATCGTTCAATAGTGTATTGCCCGAAATCTTTGGCAACACCTCATCACTAATGGTTTGAATCGCCAGTCGACTGGCATCCTGCCCATTGGCATGCCCACCCATACCGTCCGCCACCACAAACAGGCCATATTGCTGCGAGTGTGAATTAAAAACCCGCTCTCCCTGCGCAGCGAAGAGACTGTCTTCGTTTGGCTTATGCTGCCGTTTAATACCAGGGTTGGAGCGCGTACCCACCACCAGGCTCATATTGTTGTCATCATAGCGCTCAACTGAAGCAGGCGCAATCATTGCCATCTCCTCCGCCGTATATGGCCTTGTCTTCTCCGGATCCTCCAGTCCATTGCTGAAATCACCTGGTGACATCTCTCTCGTCGGCTGTTCATAGATCGAACTCGCTGGCACCAATCCGGGCTGAGGCTGCGATACTGGTGCAGGCGCCTGCGTGGGTTCCTGCGCCTTTGCCAGGCGCACATTCAATCCAGAATCGGAAAGCGACAACGGAGAACGGCATCGCGAACAGAAATTATCGCTGGCTTGTACTAACTGTCCACAATTGGGGCAACGAAGATCGGTTTTCGTCGGAGCATTAAGATTAATGGTAGTGGCCGGTCCATTTGTATGAACTGCTTCCTGTTGCGCTTGCCGGCGCTGTACTTCCAGGGCAGCCTTCTGTTCCGCCGCAGTTCGCTCCTCTTCAAAAGCCTTCAGTTCTCGACCGTGCCGCATCTGCCCTCGGAACACCATCGCCATGACAAAGACCAGAATTGCGATCAGCAGCACTGCAGCGCCAATGATCCAGATGAACCATGCAGACACCCTGTCAGGAATAGCAAATGGTCCCAGCCGAGTCGCTGATGAGGAGGGAGTGCTAGCAGCAGGCGTCTTGCCTGGACCGGCAGAAGTCGTGGGGGTCACAAAGGCTTTGAATTGTGGCAACCTCAGAAATGCTGCTGGCGCTTGAAATTGTGGGTTGGCTGCTCCCGCCCTGATAAAATTGGATTGAGCACTTACCAAATCAGGCGCGTAAAAGTCCTTAATACCCTGGTTCCAGCTTTCACGCAGTGTATTGGTGTTCTGTATTTGAATAGGTGCTGGTGCAATCTTGTTAGCGACAAATGGCCTGATCAACTGTCCAGTATCGGCGACTTCCTTCGTAATCATACCCTGCAATTGCCCATCACTGTTCACCATAGGCATTCCCAGTTCATCACTCCCGTTGGTAGAGGCTACCTGCGTAGGCGTCAGAAGCTGCGTTACCTGGCCCGGATTGGTAGGAAGCGTTGAGGGACCAGTTAATTCGATACCAAACGGCTCGGGAGTTGTCTGATTCACCTGGGCCATATCAATATACGGCTCAGGTACCGGCGTATGGAATGGGAGTAACACCGCCCCTTGAGCACACGTATTTTGTACCTGGCAGATAATCGTATCTGTCGACGACCCGTCGATACACGTCGTTGCCTGGCACGATAAGCTTTTCAAAATACTCGCTGAGGTACCTAAAGTATACGCATTATTCAGGTAAATCTGGATACTGCTGAGATTCTCTATCGGTTTTCCTGCGCCGCACGATATCCCATTCGGATCAATCAGCGATCCATCGGTCAACACCCAGTTGCTGAAATCCTTGCTTCCGCGAACCGTTTCCCAACTGCCCACCAGCACCCCCAGGCCCATCTTAGGGGGAGGGCAGCCAGCTACCGGAACAGCCGGGGTATACCCCGCCACC
>WNFZ01006706.1_pt1 | contig 10368 bp, 10 predicted proteins | sample 5400081 | NCBI WGS metagenome assembly WNFZ01 (sample SAMN13153365, study PRJNA577476) | soil metagenome | isolation source: 80 cm soil or saprolite under grassland replicate 1 | place: USA:California | collected 2016-06-15
TACATGCTCGCGCCGATCAGCTCGGCGTCGGTGTGCGCGCCGACCCAGGCGTCCTTGAAGCGCCAGCCCTCGCGCTCTTCCGTGCGATCCCACTCGTCTGCGTTGAGATTGAAGATCTTCATGCGGAAAGCCTAGTAGTGGGACTTTGTTAGCGGGTCCAGTGGTTTCGCCTCGAACGGTTTCCGCGTCGGCGGTCATCGTTCGAGGAGGAGCTGATGGAGACGGCGGTTGCAGTTAAGGTGTCGGCGGTCGAGGTTCGTGACCGGCTGCTCGGCTCTGTTGAGGGGGTGGCGGCGCGGTTGCCGCTTCGGCGGCAGCGCGAGAACGCGCTTGTGTACGTGCGCGGGCTGATCGAGCAGGGCGGCCGCAAGAGCTTGCAGCGACGCTGTTTCGACGTGCCTGCTCATCTCTTCTGCCGCCGGGGCATCCGTCAGCACCGACCCTGAACCATTCCAGGTAGTAAGCGGATCCATCGTAGTGAACGCATCCACCGCCAGCGGTTTGCCGGTCGCGCGGGTGGAAGGCGATGATCTGGCGGTGGCGATTCTGCCCTTGTACGGGCGCGAGTCCGAGATCAACGCTCTCAATGAGCTGATCGAGCGAATTCACGCCCGCGGCGTCGCGGTCGTGGTTCGTGGCGAGGCCGGGGTAGGGAAGTCATCCCTCCTGGAAGCGGTGAGCAGGAGCGCGAGTGCGCGCGGCGTGGTGGTGCTGAGGACGATTGGGGCGCAGTCGGAAGCGCACTTGCCCTTTGCGGGCCTGCACCAGCTGTTGCAGCCGCTGCTTGCCGACCTCGACAAGCTTCCGTTCCCCCAGCGGACAGCGCTCGAGGCAGCGTTCGGGATGGCCGAGACCGCGGCGCCAGATCTCTTCCTGATCGCGCTCGCTACGCTCGACTTGCTCTGCGATGTCGCGGAGCGGGCGCCGCTATTGCTGATCGCTGAGGATGCGCAGTGGCTCGACCGTTCGACGAGCGAGGTGCTGGCGTTCGTCGCGCGGCGCGTGCAGATGGAGCCGATTCTGCTGTTGGTCGCTCTCCGCGAGGGCAGCGAGAGCGTGTTCGAGACGGCCGGCCTCGACGAGATGCGCCTTCCGCCGCTCGACGAGGCTTCTGCCGTCGAGCTCCTCGACGGCCATGCCCCCGATCTTCTACCGACTGTGCGCGAGCGAGTGCTCTCAGAGGCTGCTGGCAATCCGCTCGCGCTGATCGAGCTGCCCGTTGCGCTTGGGCTTCGTGCATGGGAAGGAACGATGCTGCCTGATCAGCTGCCGCTCTCCGCGCGGCTTGAGGGCGCCTTCGCTGCCCGATTGCCAGAGCTTCCCCGAGGGACACAGACGCTATTGCTCGTCGCGGCCGCCGACGATGACGTGTCGCTGGCCGAAGTGCTGAGCGCCACTGCGATCATCGAGGGAGCGGCGGTCGGCACGGACGCGTTCAGCCCCGCGATCTCGGCCCGCTTGGCTGAGGTCGACAACGTGCACGTGCGCTTTCGGCATCCGTTGGTGCGCAGCGCCGTCTACCAGGCGGCAAGCGCGATGGACCGTCAAGCCGTGCACGCCGCGCTATCGGAGGTGCTGGCCGGCCGACCAGGTCGAAGCGTGTGGCACCGTGCGGCGGCGACGATTGGTGAGGACGAGGGCGTGGCGCTCGAGCTCGAGGCGGTCGCAGAAGAAGCCCGACGCCGCGGGGCATTTGCGTCTGCAGTCGCAGCTTTGGAGCGTGCGACGCAGCTGAGTGGCAACCGCGAGCTGAAAGCGGGGCGCCTCCTGCGGGCCGCTGAGTTGGCGGTCGAGTTGGGGCGCATGGACGTCGCCGCCCGCCTTCTACGAGAAGCCGAATCTCTAGCGATGGCACCACTCGACCAGGGCCGGTTGTCATGGATACGCGTGATGTCCGACCCGGGGCCGCCGGGTGATACGACGCGAATGCGCTCGCTCCTCGAGACGGGATCGCGGGTTGGAGTCGCGGGAGACACGGCTCTTGCGCTTCGGCTGTTGTGGGCCGCGGCGACGAGCGGCTTTTGGGCCGATCGCGAAAACGAGCTGAGTGACGAGATCGTCGCGGTCGCCGAACGGCTGCCGGTCCGCGCAGACGATCCCTGGCTCCTGGCCGTCCTCGCGTACGCGGCCCCGATCGAACGAGGCGAGGTCGTCGTCGACCGCGTGTCGCGCGTGACGCCGGATCCGGCCGAGCCCGACGACATGTGGCTCCTGAGCGCGGCCGCTGCCACGGTCGGGGCCTTCGATCTCGCGGAGGGATTCGCCACTGCCTCGGTGGCCGGGTTGAGAGAGCAGGGCCGGCTGGGTTCATTGGCTCAGGCGCTCGTGCTGCGAGCCTGGTCCGAGATCCATATCGGGCGCTGGGACGTGGCCATGCCCGATGCAGAGGAAGCCGACCGCTTGGCCCAAGAGACGGGTCAGCCCATCTGGGGAGCAGGCGCGCAGGTCGCGATGTCGATCCTGGCCGGCCTACGCGGAGACGACGACGCCGCCGAGGCTATGGCCACCCGGGCTGAACGAGTCGGTCTGCAGTTCGGAGCGAGGGCCGTGCTCTCGGTCGTGCAGCTGGCGCGCGGTCTCACGGCGCTCGGAGCCGGCCGTCATGACGATGCGTATACGCAGCTCCGGCGTATGTTCAACCCGAGCGATCCCGCCTACCACCGGATGGAGTCCTGCTGGGCGATCGGAAACCTCGCGGAGGCCGCGGTGTACAGCGGTCACACCGATCAGGTTCGCGCAGTGATGCAAGACATCGAGCGGCTTGCCGAGCGAACGCCGTCTCCCTGGCTTCACGTCGCGATGCGACATGCCCGTGCGTTACTCGCCGACGATGCCGAGGCTGAAGCGTTCTTCCAAGCTGGACTCGAGGCTGACCTGAGCCGCTGGCCGTTCGATAGAGCGCGCTTGCTTCTCGCCTATGGCGCGTGGCTCCGTCGCCAGCGGCGAGTCGCAGAGTCTCGCGTGTCGCTACGCGCGGCGCGCGAGGGATTCGACGCGCTCGGCGTCGTGTCCTGGGGCGAGCGAGCGCGTCAGGAGTTACGTGCGTCTGGCGAGACCAGCCGGCCGCGTACGCTCGGGGCGCGGGATCAGCTCACACCGCAAGAGCTGCAGATCGCGCGGATGGCTGCCGAAGGGCTGACGAATAGGGAGATCGGTCAGAAGCTGTACCTCTCTCATCGGACCGTCGGCGCGCACTTGCGTTCGATCTTTCCGAAGCTCGGAGTCGCCTCGAGGCGCCACTTGACCGCTGCGCTCGCCGGCGACGGCGCCCCGGGCAGCTAGCTCTCCGCCGGGTTCAGCCGACCCTAAGCAACTCGTGCCGCGCGTGTGCGCAAGAGCGGTCATGTGACCGATGCGAGCGGGCGGCAGCCAGACGTAGCTTCTCGGCCACGATCCAAAAAAGGAGCGTGAGATGGGTGTCGTCATGGCGAGCGACGGCGCTCCTCGACCAGCACTCGCGAGCTCGTCAGCTTCTCGACCCGAAAGGACGACCATGAGCACTGACGCAACAGCGCCCGACACGATCGTGCTGATTCACGGCTTCTGGGTGACGCCACGAAGCTGGGAGCATTGGATCACCCGCTATCAAGCCCGCGGCTACCGCGTCCTCGCCCCCGCGTACCCGGGGTTCGAGGTCGAGGTCGAGGCGCTCAACGAAGACCCCTCCCCTATCGAGGCGGTGACCGTGCCACAGATCATCGAGCATCTCGAGGACGTGGTCGGTGAGCTGGACTCGCCGCCGATTCTGATCGGTCACTCCGCCGGCGGGGTGTTCACGCAGATCCTGCTCGACCACGGCTTCGGCGCCGCAGGGGTGGCGATCAACTCCGCCCCGACCGAGGGCGTGAAGGTGGTGCCGCTCTCGCAGATCAAGTCGACGTTCCCCGTGCTCAAGAACCCGGCCAACCGCCACAAGGCGGTCGGGTTCACGCAAGAGCAGTGGCACTACGCGTTCACCAACACGTTCAGCGAGGAAGAGTCGCGGCGACTGTACGAGCGCTACCACATCCCGGCGTCCGGTCAGGTCTTCTGGGGCAGCGCCCTGGCGAACATCCACCCCGGCCGCGACGACAACTACGTCAACTACAAAAACGACGACCGCGCGCCGCTGCTCTTCATTTCGGGCAGCGACGACCACCTCATGCCGCCGAAGATCCAGCGCTCGAACGCCAAGCACTACAAATCGGACACGGTGACCGAGGTCAAGGAGTTCGAAGGCCCGCACCTGCTCCCCGCGCGGGACGGCTGGGAGGAGATCGCCGATTATGCCCTGACCTGGGCCGCCGACCACGCCCTGTCGCGGGCGACCGAGCGGGCGGTACCGAGCAGCGCGTGACCGGCGTTCGCATCACCCACGTCGGCGGGCCGACCGTGCTGGTCGAGGCGGCCAGCTGGCGGCTGCTGACCGATCCGACGTTTGACCCGCCGGGCCAGAAGTACAACTTCGGTTGGGGCACGAGCTCACGCAAGCTCGCCGGACCGGCGATCGCCGCCTCCGACCTGCCACCGATCGACGCGGTGCTGCTGAGTCACGACCATCACGGCGACAACCTCGACCCCGCCGGACGGGAGCTCCTCCCGTCCGCGGGCGTCGTCGTCACCACCGTATCGGGAGCGAAGCGGCTCGGCGGCGGGGCACGCGGGCTCGCGCCCTGGGCGACGACTCGGCTTGAGGCGTCGGGGAGGCCTTCGATCGAGATCACCGCCACGCCGTGCCGGCACGGCCCGCCGCTCAGCCATCCCCTCGCCGGCGACGTCGTCGGCTTCGCGCTCCGCTGGGACGGCCAAGAGCACGGTGTTCTCTGGATCTCCGGCGACACGGTGCTCTACGACGGTGTGCGCCAGGTCGCCGACCGCCTCCACGTCGACACCGCGCTCCTGCACCTGGGAGGAGTGCAATTCCCGGTCACCGGGCCCGTGCGTTACTCGATGACCGGCCGTGACGCGGTCGAGTTGTGCCGCCTCATCAAGCCGCGAACGGCCGTCCCTATCCACTACGAGGGCTGGAAACACTTCCGGGAAGGCCGAACGGCGATCGAGCGCGAATTCGCGCGCGCGCCAGAAGACATCCGCCGGCGCATCCGGTGGCTGCCCATCGGCGTCGAGGTCGAGATCGCCGCATGAGGGCGCCGATCGTCAGCTGTACGCGCGGCGAGGAATCGCTCTCCCGCGACGGCTTTCAACGTCGCTCCCCGCGCAGTGGGCGAGCGCGCTACCTACGTCCACCGTGTGGACGTCGCGCGGACACTGACCAGCGCGCCGTAGCCACGACAGTCAACAGAAAACACGTCCTCTTCCGGACTCGAACCGGAGACCCCTCCTTACCATGTTTCGCGGGCGTCACGCGCGTACACGCGCGATCACTCGTGACACAGTTTCCCCTGCAAATGGGTCTTGTTGAGACGCTTGAGATGCGTCGCGAGACGACGCGCGTGTCGTTTCTGATGTGTCCGTTTTGTGTCCGCCCGCTGTTGACGTACCGGACAACAGACCCGGCCCCCGCTCCTGATCGGACTCTTCCGGACGCCTTGGGCAGTTAAGGCGAGGCCTGCACTCCTCTCGTACCGCGCCTAAACGAGCGCGCCCGTCGTAGAATGTGGTCCGTGCCCGGCTGAATGTAGAGGGCCCCTGAACTCCTCCCGCCGCGCGCGACGCTGCCGTCGCGGCGAACACTTGCACCCGAGCGTCTGGGTGGAGGCGCGCGGGCACCTCCTTGCGCGGCTTTTCCTTTTTCGCCGACGATCTGTTCTGACAAGGAGGAGGCAATGCCTAGCATCGGCCAAGAGAACCTCGAGACGGTGATGATCGACTTCTTCGGCGCGCTCCGGCGCGGCGACTTCGACGCCGCAGCGGGGCTACTCGATCCCGACGTCACCTGGCAGGGGCTGCGCGAGGACTGGGTCTGCCACGGTCGCGAGGAGGTGATCGACACCTTCCGCTGGGGTCTCGAGGAGCGCCGCGAGATCGACGCGCTCGAGTTCACCCGCCGCGATGAGCAGGTGGTCATGGGAGCCCGTGGCCTGAGCATCACGGAGGTAGGGGGCGAGCCGCTCGAGGGGCAGATCTTCAACGTCTTCACTCTGCGCGACGGGTGGATCGTGTGCATCGAGGACTACCGGCGGCGGACCGAGGCGTTCTCTGCAGCAGGCATCCCCGCGGACGCGGGCTGGCATTGATGCCGGACAGGTCGTCAAGCGAAGATTGACGCGGGGGGACCGTCAATCTAGCCTTGACGACATCGAACCGGAGCCGACACTGGCGAGGCTGCTCCGCGCGGTCGAAACACAGCGTGGCGACGAAGCTCCGCTCGATCGATTGGTGGCGGCGGTCGAGCTGGCCGAGCAGGTTCGCGGCACGGCCGACGACCTCATCGACCACTTCGTGCAGGAGGCGCGCACGGCCGGCTGCAGCTGGACGGAGATCGGGGGCACGCTGGGGGTCACAAAGCAGGCGGCGCAGCAGCGGTTCGTCATGGTCGCGCCGCCGGACGAGACGTGGCCGCCGGGGCTCGATGAGGGCGCGGGCACGGCGTTCGCGACCGCCGCGGGCGAGGCGCGCGCGCTCGGGCACTACTACGTCGGGCCCGAGCACCTGCTCCTCGCCTTGCTCGCGCAGCCTGAGGAGATGGCCGCCCGCGCGTTAGAAGCGCTCGGCGTGACCGCGGAGGCGGTCCGCGCTCGCGTCGTCGAGCGCCTCCCTGCGGCGGCGCCGCGGCCGGGTGGCTCGCTCGGTGTTGCGCCGCAGACGAAGCGGCTGCTCGAGCTCGCGCGCACACTCTCCAAGCGGCTCGGCCACCGCTGCGCGCGCACCGAGCACGTGCTGCTCGCGGCCGTTTCGCCGGCGCTGAAGAGTCCCGCGGGGGCGGTGTTGGCCGAATGCGGCGCCGACGCCGCGCGCCTGTGCGAGCAGCTCGCCTCGATGCTCGAGCTCGAAGCGCCCGAGCTCGCCGCCCGGCTGCGTCCAAACCGTCGTCGCCTGCGGCGCCGCGCGAGCGTTCATTCGTAACGCGAGCTAGCACGGGAAGCCGTTCGACCGATTCAGCCCGAGCGTGCGCTGGGGGGAATTGATCCGGCCTCTCTTTCCGACGCCGGCGGACCTGGCTACCTGGAGCCGCGGCCGGGTCCAGTCACGAACTCGACCTCTTCGAGGCGCAGATGGTCACTGCGCTTCGGGATGAGCGCGGCGATCACGGCCTTCTTGTCGCTCCTTGTGCGCGCGAGCATCGGCGGCTTCTCGCTGCAGTAGTCGTCGCCCCATTGCCGCAGGCCGACGAGCGCGACATGAAGGTCGCGGCCCTTTCGGGTCAGGTGGTACTCGTACCGCTCCGGCCGTTCTTGATAGAGAACCCGCTCGAGGATTCCTTGGTCGACCAGCCAGCGAAGACGGTCGGCGAGAACCTTCCGCGCGATCCCGAGGTTGCGCTGGAACTCGTCGAATCGACGCAGTCCCAGTAGAGCGTCCCGAATGATCAGCAGCGTCCATCGTTCACCGACCACCTCGAGGGCGCGTGCGATCGAACAGTCCTGGCCTTCGTAGGTGCGCTTGAGCATGCACTTACGGTACCAAGTGAGTTCCGTCAAGGAACCGAGGAAGTGCTATTGTCGGTTCCTTCAAGGAACTGAATCGGGTTCCGAAGGGAGCGCGAAGAGCCATGAAGCGTGTCGTCGTTGAGCGCTACGGCGGGCCTGAGGTTTTGAAGATGGTGGATGAGGACGATCCGAGACCGGCGACGGGCGAGGTGCGCGTGCGGGTTTTGGCCGCCGGCGTGTCGTTCAGCGATGCGCTGCTGCGTGCGGGTATCTATCTCGGTGGCCCGAAGCCGCCGTTCACGCCCGGCTACGAGCTCGTCGGCGTCGTCGAGGAGCTCGGTCCGGGCTGCTCGAGGCTGCGGGAGGGAGATCGTGTCGCCGCGCTGACGGTGTGGGGCGCCGACGCGGAGCGTGTCTGCGTGCCGGAGAAGTACGCGGTCGAGGTGCCCGAAGATCTCGACCCGGCGGAGGTCGTGAGCCTCGTCCTCCCCTACACCACGGCGTATCAGCTGCTGCATCGCGTGGCGAGGGTGAAGAGCGAGGAGACGGTGCTCGTGCAGGGCGCAGCCGGCAGGGTCGGCACGGCGGTCCTCGAGCTCGGAGCGCTAGCCGGGCTTCGCCTCTACGGAACCGCGTCGGCTCGCGACCGCGCCGCGGTCGAGCAACTCGGCGCCGTCGCAATCGATTACCAAAACGAGGATTTCGTGGCGCGGGTGCGCGGGCTGCCCGGGAGAGGGCTGGACGTTGTGCTCGACGGGCTCGGTGGCGCGATGTCGATTCGTTCGTTTCGCGCGCTGCGGCCGGGTGGAAGGCTCGTCGTGTTCGGCTACTCCTCCGCGCTCACGCAGGGGCGCAGGAGCCGGCGGGCGTGGATCAAGTGGAACGCGCAGACCGCGAGCGTCTTTCTCTGGGGCCTGCTCTCGCCCCGCCGGCGGGTCCACGGCTACCGGATCGACAAGCTGCGCAACCGCCACCCGGAGTGGTTCCGGGAGGACTTCCTCGCGCTTCTCGAGCTGCTTCGCCGTGGCGAGATCCACCCGGTGGTGGCCGAGCGCCTACCACTCACCGAAGTACGCCGCGCGCACGAACTGCTCGAGAACTCGGCGGCCACGGGAAAGCTCGTGCTCGTGCCATAACCAAGCACCGCACGCGGAACTTCCCGCAGGCGGGCTAGTGAGGAGTGGAGAGACTGTGACTGCAAGCACTACATCTGAGGAACAAGAAGCGGGAGGCGGCGTGATGACGTCGTACAAGGACGCACCAACCCGCACCGTCTCGGTTGGTGGTGTGGATTTCGCCTACCGCGAGCTCGGCCCGAACGCCGGTGTCCCGGTCATCTTCCTCGTGCACCTGGCAGGGAACCTCGACAACTGGGACCCGCGGGTGGTCGACGGAATCGCCGCAACGCACCGGGTGATCACCTTCGACAACCGCGGCGTCGGTGCCTCCACCGGCAAGACGCCAGACACGATCCAGGCGATGGCCAAGGACGCCGTCACGTTCATCCGAGCGCTAGGTTTCGACCAGGTCGACCTTCACGGGTTCTCGATGGGCGGCATGATCGCCCAGGTGATCGCCCGGGATGAGCCGGAGCTCGTCCGCAAGCTGATCCTCACGGGCACCGGCCCGGCCGGTGGCAAGGGCATGAAGGAGGTCGTGTGGGTCGCGCAACTCGACACCCTCCGCGTGAGGGGTTTCAAAACCCGGGTTCCACCGTGCAGGCGGTCGGCGGCGGCGCCATGAGAGCATCGGCGAATGCTGCTTTCCTTCGCCTACCTCGCCTTCTCGGCTGTGTTGCGGTTGCTTGTTGGACGACGGGGGAGCGAGTTCGCCAAAGACGTCGAGTTGCTCGTCTTGCGCCACCAGCTCGCAGTGCTCGGACGGCAAGCGGATCGTCCTTCGTTCCGGCCAGCCGATCGCGCCTTCCTCGCTGCGCTCGTCCGGCTCCTGCCACAGCGGCGTCGGCAAGGGCTGAGCGTCACTCCCCAGACTCTTCTGCGCTGGCACCGGCAGCTGGTGCAACGCAAGTGGACGCAGCCGCGGCGACGTCCCGGCCGTCCACCCCTCGACGATCGCGTGCGACAGCTCGTGCTACGCCTCGGGCGCGAGAATCCGCGTTGGGGCTATTCGCGGATCGCGGGCGAGCTGCTGAAGCTAGGCTTGCGCGTGTCGTCGAGCACGGTGCGGCGACTGTTAATCGCGAATGGTCTTGAGCCGGCGCCGCGACGTGCAGGCCCGAGCTGGCGCGACTTCCTCCGCCAGCAAGCCGCGAGCATGCTGGCGTGTGACTTCTTCACGGTTGAGACACTCTCACTTCGTCGCTTCTACGTGCTGTTCTTCATCGAGCTCGACAGCCGCCGTGTCCATCTCGCCGGTTGCACGACCAATCCGACCGGCGACTGGGTAACTCAGCAGGCTCGCAACCTCAGCTTCACCGGCCTGCTCGAGCGGATCCGGTTCCTGATCCACGACCGCGACAGCAAGTTCACTGCTGCCTTCGACGAGATCTTTCGCAGCGAAGGAATCACTGTGATCCGCACACCGATCCGAGCCCCACAAGCAAACGCCTATGCCGAGCGCTTCGTCCGCACCGTCCGGGCCGAGTGCCTCGACTGGCTGTTGATCATTGGCCACCGTCACCTCGAACACGTCCTACGCATCTACACCCAGCACTACAACCGCGAGCGGCCCCATCGAGCACTCGCGCTCCTCTCGCCCGAATCGGCGATCGCAGCCTGGCAACCGCCCGGCGGAGCAGTCAAGCGTCGCGACCAACTCGGGGGACTCATCCACGAATACCACCGCGCCGCAGCATGAACCCGCATTTTGAAACCCTTCA
>WNFZ01006707.1_pt1 | contig 10367 bp, 10 predicted proteins | sample 5400081 | NCBI WGS metagenome assembly WNFZ01 (sample SAMN13153365, study PRJNA577476) | soil metagenome | isolation source: 80 cm soil or saprolite under grassland replicate 1 | place: USA:California | collected 2016-06-15
TATTGTCCGGTGCCGTCCAATTCCACCAAACCGATTTGCCGCCGGCATTGCCCGCGTGGTTGGGTTCGCCGGTCTGTTTCGTGGCATCCACGTTGTTCGCCACAAAGGTAATCGAACTGACGGAGGATGGCTTTGCGATGCTAAAGGCATTGGCAAAATTGTCGTTCCGAGGCCACCAGAAGACTGTGTTGAGGGCCCCGTTCAGGTTCAACCGGCCGCCCGTCTGAGACCGCCCTGCCTGGCTGGTGAGCGCATCCGTGGACGACAAGAGCCGATTCTTCAATTGCACATAGGCGTCAGCGGGATCATAAACCTTCATGAGTGCCAAGGCGCCGGAAACGTGCGGGGTCGCCATCGACGTTCCGTGATTGTACTGATAGCCGGAGTCAGACGATTTCCAGGTCGAGTAGATACCATCAGTCCCTGATTCGCCTCCGGGAGCAGCTAGATGCACCGTATCGAGACCATAGTGTGAATACGAAGCTAAAGCATCGGCTCGAGTGCTGGCCGCTACCGCAATGATATTGTCGAGATCGATGCTCGCCGGATAGAGTGGAACCTTGTCGTTATCAGGCTCGGCATCGAAGAAGGAGGTGTTGCCAGCGGCCGCAACGAAGAGAATTCCCTGGTTCCGGGCCGCGGCAATTGCTTCGCGCAGGCTTTCACTGGGAAAGCGGCCACCCCAGCTAGCATTGATGATGTTCGCGCGCTTGCTGATGGCGTAGTTTATGCATTCGACGGCGTCGGCGTCCGACCCGCTCCCCATCGAATCGAGGAACTTTAAAGGCATGATTTTGACACCCCACGCCACACCGACGACCCCAACGCCGTTATTGCCAACCGCGCCAATAATGCCTGAGACATGCGTGCCGTGGCCGTTATCGTCCATCGGATCTCCTGGCGCAGGCATGTTGTTGGTCGTGTTAGCGTTGATGCCATGGACATCATCCACATATCCGTCGCCATCGTCATCAATTCCGTTTCCGGCAATTTCACCGGGGTTTGTCCAGATATTTGCAGCGAGATCCTCGTGCGTGTAACGGACACCGGTGTCGGTGACCGCCACAATCACGCTGTTGGCCGTGGTGAGATGGTCCCAACCTTCGGGCGCATCGATATCGGCGTCGGCTGTGCCGCCGTTCTGGCCGGTGTTGTTCAAGCCCCACAAGGTGCCGTCGGTGAACTTCGGGTCATTCGGATTGGTCACCGTTGCGTGGACGATGTAATCCGGTTCGGCGTATGCGACCTGGCCACTGTTTTTAAATTGCGCGATTGCGTCGGGAACGGTGGTTCCCGCGGGCAGTTGAACGAGCTGAATGTTTCCAATCTGTGGGTAACGCCTCACGACTCGAGTGCCAAGTTGGGCGTGCAGGGCGTCAATGTTCCCCACCGATGGTTTTACCAAAATGCGGTCTGGCCGGTAAGTTTGGGCCTGAGCGTGCGCTATCAGGAACAGTGGCCCGATCCAGGCGATCAACCGTCTCATCATTGAGGTTTTCATACTTCTCCATTTGGATTTTCGGTCCCGATTTCAGCAACTGATCTCCGCCGAAAGAGATCAAGGATCAATGGTAACGTGCTGCTTTTGCTTCGTCGGGGTTCTCCGAATTTGCTTTTTCATGGGTGAGCTAATTAAATGATTCCCGAAATCCTGACCAGGGAACGAATGCGTACCCCTCAGAGCGTGTTTGGGAGTTCCTCGCTGGGTAGCACAGGCGACCCGCCTGTGCCGTCCGGCGACCCGCCGGACGGAACGGGAGTGACGGTGCGAGCCAATGAAGCTGGCCTTTTCACAAGACAAGCCTCTGCAATTCCGGTCGGCGGGTCGCCGACCGGGGCGGGCGAGTCGCCCGCGCTACCAATTTTTAAAACACGCTCTCAGGCGCAAAGAAGTGTCCCGCGCGATAGCAAGCCTTATAGTGTAGTCGTATCCGGATTCAGGCCCGCCCACTTGGCGACTGCCTCGGCTGCATTGCTGGCCGGCAGCTTCACGTAGATTTTGTGCTGAAGCTTGTGAACCTTCGCGTAACTCAAACCCAATCTGTCTGCAATTTCTTTGTAACGCAGGCCTCTCGCCAACAATCTCATCACTGCCTTTTCCTGGATGGTGAGCCGATCGGAAATTCTCGACGCTGGCGCGAGGCTAGAGTCTTGCATTACCTGTCGCGGTGTTTGCTGGTCTGTGTCCGCGAAGTCCTCTGCTTCTTCGGCCCTTTTAGGGCGGATCTCCCTTCTGACGCGTCTTACTACGAATGTTTGGATTCCGTTCGCATGGTGTTTGTTGATCCTCAGGGTTTTCATGAGTCCTTTCTGCTTGTGTCAGCATAGGCATTTTCATAGCGCTGGGGCCCCACTACAGCCTCACGCCCAAAGGCGGCTAATAAGTCGTCGCCAGTTTTCACGCGGTCGTCGCTCCTCTGAGTAATGAGGCGAGGCACCAATCCGAAAGGCCGCGAGGCCAATTGCCCAAGACCGTCCATGGTCATCAGCTGCCAACTTCTGTTTTTCCTTCCCTGCCCACCATCGTGGTGCGATTTCACCGAACGTCGGCGCCACTCATCAGGCGCATAGGCCCGCCAAAAAATGCCACCGGCCTCGGAGCGTCTCCCTCGCTCTGTCTGGCACTTCGCCAGTGGCAACACACTGCGCGCAAGGTCCCATCTAATACGCTGAGCGCAGCGCCGGCAATAGGGTGCTCGCCCATCGAGCTATGGCCAAAGCCAGTACGAACTGCGGGGAAAACACTCACAAGCTGTCGTCGTACATTTCCGGACGCGGCACGGTCGTGAAATCTTACCACCATCCCAATTCGCCGTGTGCGAAATGGGCGCAGCGAACGGTCTGATACCGACCAAATCACTTTCGGCTCTCTCCCAAGAGCGAGGTCCGACACGCTGTGTGGGGCGCAAAATTTGCCTCTTTCCCACAGACTTGCGGCGGCTTGGGGAAAAAGTGCTTGCGTCCTGGGCGGATACTTAGAATTATTCTAAATATCGTTTGAACCGATCCGGGCCACCCGGTTGATCGTGAAAAAGACAAAGCCACCAATGAGTCCCGAGTTGAACGCGCAACTGGCCGCACGCGGATTCCGCTTCACGCCGCAGCGGGAGCGCGTTTACGGCATCCTGCTGGAAACCCGCGACCATCCCACGGCCGAGCAGGTCTTTCTCCGCGCCAAGCAGACCATGCCCGAGATTTCCATGGCCACGGTCTACAATTGCCTGGGCGCGCTCCTCCAGTGCCGGCTGGTGCGCGAAGTGAATCTCGATCGGGGCGCCAAGCGCTATTGTCCGAACATGACCGAGCACCTGCATTTCTACTGCGACGAGTGCGGGGGAGTTTACGACATCGATTACGCCGCGAGCACGCGGAAGACCGAGTTCGGCCTGCCGCGGGGCTTTCGCGCCACGGCTTACGAGGTGTCCATTCATGGCGCCTGCTCCGATTGCGCGGCCAAGCAACGGGGCGGGAAGAAGAAGCGGAACCCGCCAAAGCAACCGCGCCGGCCCTCTGAAATAGCTTAGCCAACATGAGTACTGCAACCGACACCATTCAGGAATTCGTCCGCACCGAATACAAATACGGGTTCGTTTCCGACATCGACACCGAGACGATTCCGCCGGGCTTGAGCGAGGAGATCATCCGCCTCATCTCGGCCAAAAAGGCGGAACCGGAGTTCATGCTGAACTGGCGGCTGAAATCGTTCCGTCATTGGCTGACGATGACGGAGCCGCATTGGCAGCACGCCAAGTATCCGCCGATCGATTACCAGAAGAGCATTTACTACGCGGCGCCCAAACCCAAGAAGCAACTGAGCAGCCTCGACGAGGTGGACCCCGAGCTGGTGAAAACCTTCGAGAAACTCGGCATCTCCCTCTCCGAGCAGAAGCGGCTGACCGGCGTGGCCGTCGATGCCGTGGTCGACAGCGTTTCGGTCGCCACGACCTTCCAGAAGGAACTGTCCAAGTACGGCATCATCTTCTGCTCCTTTTCCGAGGCGGTGCAAAAACACCCCGAGCTGGTCGAGAAGTACCTGGGCTCGGTCGTGCCGCACACGGACAACTTCTTCGCCGCGCTCAACTCGGCGGTCTTCAGCGACGGCTCGTTCTGTTACGTGCCGAAGGGCGTGCGCTGTCCGATGGAACTGTCCACTTATTTCCGGATCAACACGGCCAACACCGGCCAATTCGAGCGCACGCTGATCGTGGCCGACGAAGGCAGCTATGTGAGTTACCTGGAGGGCTGCACCGCGCCGATGCGCGATGAGCACCAACTGCACGCCGCGGTGGTCGAGCTCATCGCGCTCGAAGGCGCCGAAATCAAATACTCGACGGTGCAAAACTGGTATCCGGGCGACAAGCAGGGCAAAGGCGGCGTCTACAATTTTGTGACCAAGCGCGGTCTGTGCAAAGGACATCATTCGAAGATCTCCTGGACGCAGGTCGAGACCGGCTCGGCCATCACCTGGAAGTATCCGAGTTGCATCCTGCTTGGCGACCATTCGATCGGCGAATTCTACTCGGTGGCGTTGACCAACCATTATCAACAGGCCGATACCGGCACGAAAATGGTCCACCTCGGCCGCAACACCCGGAGCACGATCGTCTCCAAGGGCATCTCCGCCGGGCACGGTCAGAACGCCTATCGCGGCCTGGTGGACATCAAGAAGGCCGCGGCGGGCGCGCGCAATTTTTCCCAGTGCGACTCGTTGCTGATCGGCGACAAGTGCGGCGCGCACACCTTCCCTTATATCCAGGTGAAGAATTCCACTTCCCAGGTCGAGCACGAGGCCAGCACCTCCAAGATCGGGGAGGACCAAATCTTCTATTGCAACAGCCGTGGGCTCTCGACCCAGGACGCGGTGAACCTGATCGTGAACGGGTTTTGCAAGGAGGTCTTCCGGGAACTGCCGATGGAGTTCGCCGTCGAAGCCCAGAAGTTGCTCGGGGTAAGCCTCGAGGGCAGCGTGGGCTGAGCCCTCACACCAGCCACGGATGAAAAACCGATTGAACATCGACGAAATGCAAGAATGGCCCTGTCTCATGCGTCTTCCATCCGGTGGGGGAAGAAGAATTGGCAAGTTTTGGCCACGGATGAAACACGGATTGAACACAGACGAAGGCAGGAATGGCGCGCCGCTCGCGGATAAATCAGTGTTTCATCCGTGGTCCATCCGTGGCTCAACAAAAACAAACATGCAATTGGAACTGCCACATGCCGAGGTTACCGAGAAGATCATCGGCGCCGCGTTCGAAGTATATCGTGTGTTGGGATACGGTTTTCTTGAGAGCGTTTATCAGAAGGCCATGCAGGCGGAACTGCAACTCGCCGGCCTCAAGGCGGAGATTGAGCGTCCAATAAAAGTCAAATACAAAGGCGTCATGGTTGGGGAGTTTCGCGCAGACATTTTTGTGAACGAAGTCGTCTTGGTCGAACTAAAAGCAGCAAAGAACTATAACCCGGAAGATGAGCCTCAACTATTGAACGAACTCAAAGCCACAAACGTGAAGGTCGGACTCATCATCAATTTCGGCCGCACGAAAGTCGAATTTAAGCGAATGATCTTCTGAATAGCCCGGCCCTCGCGGATGAATCAGTTTTCCATCCGAGGCCGAAGAAGAATTGGCAACCTTTAGCCACGGATGAAACACGGATTGAACACGGACAAATGCAAGAATGGACCGGCTCTCGCGGCTGAATCAGTGTTTCATCCGTGTTCCATCCGTGGCTCAACAAAAATTAGGTGATTCCTCCGTGGCCGAAGAAAAACTTTAAAAAAAGCAGCCATATGACACAACCGATTCTCGCCATCCAAAACCTCCACGCTGGTGTGGAAGAGAAGAAAATCCTGAAGGGCATTAATCTCGTCATTCGGCTGGGCGAAGTTCATGCCATCATGGGGCCAAACGGCAGCGGCAAGAGCACCCTCGCTGCCATTCTCGCCGGCCGCGGAGGTTACGACATCCCCGCCGGCGAGGTGATTTATCAAGGCCAGGATCTGCTGGCCCTGGCCCCGGAGGAGCGCGCGCGCCTGGGCCTCTTCCTCGCCTTCCAGTATCCCGTCGAGATCCCCGGGGTCAACAGCACGTATTTCCTCAAGGCGGCCCTCAACGAATGCCGCAAACAGCGCGGCCAGCCTGAACTCGACGCGATGGAGTTCCTCACCCTGGTGAAGGACAAGATGAAACTGCTCGATCTCGACGAAGATTTGCTCAAGCGCGCCGTCAACGTCGGCTTCTCCGGCGGCGAGAAGAAGCGCAACGAAATCTTTCAGATGGCCGTGCTGGAGCCAAAGCTGGCCATCCTCGACGAAACCGATTCCGGCCTGGACATCGACGCGCTCAAGATCGTTGCCAACGGCGTGAACAAGCTCAAGCGTCCTGATAACGCCACCCTGGTCATCACCCATTACCAGCGCCTGCTCGATTACATCATCCCGGACTTCGTCCACGTCCTCTGGGACGGACGCATCGTTCGGTCCGGCGGGAAACAGCTGGCCTTGGAACTCGAGGAAAAAGGCTACGACTGGCTGGTCAAGCATCAGCCGGCTCCGCGGTGATCGACTTCGCCCGACCCCGAACCCTGCATCCAAAACCTTTGCCATGACGGTCACTCAAGCCAGATCCATCGCCAAAGAGGCCGATCCCTATCTCAAGGCGTTCGCGCGGTTCGAACAGGCGGGCGCCAGCCGTCAACCCTCCTGGCTGTTCCCGCTCCGCAAGGCCGGCATGGCGCGTTTTGCCGAACTGGGGTTCCCGACGCTCAAGCAGGAGGATTGGCGGTTCACCAACGTCGCGCCCATCGCCAAGCTGCCTTTCAAGCCCGTCTTCGACGCCCGCCCGCACGGCCTGACCAAAGAGGCCCTCGACCGGTTCGCTTTCGCCAAATTGCCCGGCACCCGCCTGGTCTTCGTCGACGGCCACTACGCGCCGGAACTGGCCACCCACGGCGTCCTGCCGGAGGGCGTCGTCGTCCGCAGCCTGGCCGGTGCGCTCGCCAGCGACTCCGCCCTGATCGAAAAACATCTCGGCCACTACCTCCGCAGCGAAGACGATGCCTTCGCCGCTCTGAACAACGCCTTCTTCCAGGACGGCGCTTTCATCCATGTCCCCGCTGGCCGGATCGTGGAGGAACCGGTCCAACTCCTCTTTGTTTCCACGAGCGACGAAGCCGGCGCGGCGACTCATCCCCGCAATCTCATCTTGACCGGGCCCGAGGCGAAACTAACCGTCGTCGAGCACTACGTGAACACGGTCGCCACGCCCACGTTGACCAACGCGGTGACCGAGTTCGGGCTGGGCGAACACTCCGTCGTGGAGCACTGCAAGTTCCAGGATGAAAGCCCCGAAGCGTTTCACATCGGCGCGTTGCCCTCCCGCCTCGGCCGCGGCGTGAACTTCCTCTCGCATTCCATTGTCGTCGGCGCGAAACTCTCGCGCAACAACCTCCGCACCATCCTCGAGGGCGAGAACATCGAGTGCGTGCTCAACGGCATTTATCTCACCCGGGGCGAGCAACTCGCCGATCACCACATGATCGTCGATCACGCCAGGCCCCATTGCGCCAGCCACGAGTATTTCAACGGCATCCTCACGGGCCGCTCCCGGGGAGTCTTCCACGGACGCATTCTCGTCCGCCCCGACGCGCAGAAAACCGACGCCAAACAGACCAACAAGAACCTGCTGCTTTCCGATGACGCCACCGTCAACACCAAGCCCCAGCTCGAAATCTACGCGGACGACGTCAAGTGCACCCATGGCGCCACCATCGGCCAGTTGAACGACGAGTCGATTTTCTACCTGCGCACCCGCGGGATCAGCCTGGAAACCGCCCGCCGCATGTTGATCCACGCTTTCGCGGGGGAGATCATCGACCGGGTGAAACACGGCGCTTTGCGAGAGGAACTCGATGAGCTAGTTTGGGATCGGCTGGAACAGCAGGCCGCCGTGGCCATGGGCCCTTCCGACCGACAACCATGATGACTCTGGAAAAACTCATCGCCAACTTCGAGCAACTGGGTGACTGGGAAGAGCGCTATGCTTACCTGATCGACCTGGGCAAGCGGCTCCCCGGCCTGCCCGACGCCGACAAGACCGAGGACAACCGCGTGCACGGTTGCCAGGCCATGGTCTGGCTGAAAACGGAACCCGACCCCCGGCAGCCCGGCGCGTTGCGCATCCGCGCCGACAGTGACGCCTTCATCGTGCGTGGCCTGATCGCGGTCCTGCAAATGATCTACGATAGTCACACCCCCGAAGAAATCTTGCAGGCGGACGCGCGGTCCGTCCTCGGCCGGCTCGGCCTGGACAAACATCTCAGCCCGACGCGCAAGAATGGTTTGTTCTCCATGGTGGAGTGCATCCGCACCCTGGCGCGGTCGCTGGCGCAACCCGGAGCCGTATCGGCCAATTAACCAGAGAAAAAATCGAGCCCTTGCGCACCGGCCGGTAGCGGCCTAGGTAGGAAGCGAGGTTTTAGCTATGCATGAAAATCAAACAGTCAGCCTGACCCGCGACGTCGAAGCGGCGGTCGTGCCCGTCGGCACCAAGGTCACCCTGCTCAAAGGAGAGAGCGCCTACATCACCCAGTCACTCGGAGGCGCCTACACCGTGGTCGTCAACGGGAACATGTTCCGCATCGAAGGCAAGGACGCCGACGCCCTGGGCCGCGAAGTGGCGCCGAAAGAAACCGCCGTCGGCCACACGCCCCGCACCCTCGAGCAGGTCGAAGCCGAGGCCTGGTCCCAGATGAAGAGCTGCTATGATCCGGAAATCCCGGTCAACATCGTCGACCTGGGTCTGATCTATGATTGCCACGTCGCGGCCTTGCCCGAGCCCAATCGCTACCGGGTGGACGTGAAGATGACCCTGACCGCGCCAGGTTGCGGCATGGGGCCCGTCCTGCAGCAAGACGTATCCAACCAGCTCCTTTCCATCGAAGAAATCGACGAGGCGAACGTCGAGCTGGTCTGGGACCCGCAGTGGAACCAGGGCATGATGACCGAAACGGCGAAACTGCAACTTGGGTTGCTCTGACATGGGCCTTCCTTTTCCAATTCACCCTCGACCGGCGGCATGATCACCCAGGCCCCAGACTGGTCCGCCTTGCGCGCTGATTTCCCGATCCTCCAGCAGGAAGTCAACGGGCACCCGCTGATCTATTTCGACAACGCCGCCACCAGCCAGAAGCCGCGCCAGGTGATCGACGCCCTCATCCGCTATTACGAGCACGACAACGCCAACGTGCACCGCGGCATTCACGAATTGAGCAATCGCGCCACCAACGCCTACGAGTCCGCGCGCGAGCGCGTGGCGGCCTTCCTCAACGCCCGGCAACCGCAGGAAATCGTCTTCACGCGCGGAACCACCGAGGGCATCAACCTGGTCGCCGCGACCTGGGCCCTGGACCACCTCAAGTCCGGCGACACCATCCTGCTCAGCGAACTGGAGCATCACAGCAACCTGGTCCCCTGGCAGATGGTGGCGCAGCGCACGGGCGCCCGACTGGCCTTCATCCCCATCAACGGCGACGAAGGCACGCTTGACCTGGGCGGGCTCGACGCACAATTGGCGCGGGGGGTGAAGCTGCTTGCCGTCACGCACATCTCCAACAGCATGGGCGTGGTCAATCCGGTGGCTGACCTTTGCGCGCGCGCCCGCCGCCACGGCGTCCTCACCGTGATCGACGCCGCGCAAAGCGCCGGGCATCGGCCGCTGGATGTCCAGGCCATCGGGTGCGATTTCCTGGCCTTCTCCAGCCACAAGATTTGCGGTCCGACCGGCCTGGGTGTGCTCTATGGACGGCGGGAGTTGCTGGAAGAGCTTTCTCCCTACCAGGGAGGCGGTGAAATGATCTCGAAGGTCGAGTACTTTCATACCACCTACAACGTGCCGCCGCACCGGTTCGAAGCCGGCACGCCCCACATCGCGGGGGCGGTCGGCCTGCACGCCGCGGTCGAGTACCTCGAAGGCATCGGCCGCGACCGGATCTTCGCCCACGACCAGGAACTGGCCGGCTATGCCGTCGAGCGCTTGCGCGAGTTCAAGGGCATCCGCATCTTTGGCCCGCGACAGGATCGGGCCGGCCTGGTGAGCTTCGTCCTGCCCAACGCGCACGCGCTGGACATCGCCACACTGGCGGACCAACGCGGGGTGGCCTTGCGCGCCGGGCATCACTGCAACCAGCCGCTCATGGCCAAGCTCGGTGTCCCCGCGACCTTGCGCGCCAGTTTCTACTTTTACAACACGAAGGAAGAAGTGGACCGCTTCATCGAAATCCTGCAAAAGGTGACTCGGCTTTTTGCGTCATGAACTGTGACTACGTTGAAACGTTGAATCGTTAAAAAGTTAAATGGTTAAATGGTTAAA
>WNFZ01008195.1_pt1 | contig 10366 bp, 10 predicted proteins | sample 5400081 | NCBI WGS metagenome assembly WNFZ01 (sample SAMN13153365, study PRJNA577476) | soil metagenome | isolation source: 80 cm soil or saprolite under grassland replicate 1 | place: USA:California | collected 2016-06-15
GGCGGCGGGCCGCGCCGAATACGACCGGCGCATCGCCGACGCGGCCGAGCATTGGCGTCTCACCCGGGTCGCGGCCGTCGAACGCAACATCCTGCGGGTCGCCCTCGCCGAACTGGATGAAGGGCTCACGCCTCCCAAAGTGGTGATCGCGGAGGCCGTCAAGCTCGCGCACTGGTTCGCCGGCTCCAAGGCGCCGGCGTTCGTGAACGGGGTCCTTGACACCGTGGCGCGCGAGCTCGGCGTGCTGTGAGGGTCCTCCTGGTCAACTGGAACGACCGCGACAACCCGCACGCCGGCGGCGCCGAGATCCACCTGCACGAGATCTTCGGGCGGCTCGCCCGCCGCGGCCACGCCGTCGACCTCGTCGCGAGCGGCTGGCGGGGGGCCGCGCCGCGCGCCGAGCTCGACGGCATGCGCGTGTTCCGGACCGGCGGCCGCCACAGCTTCGCGCTGCGCGGCCGGCCGCTCGTGCGCGAGCGCCTCCGCGCGGAGCGCTACGACGTGGTCGTCGAAGACATCAACAAGCTGCCGCTGTTCCTCGCGGGGATGACGCGGTTACCGTTTCTCGTGATCGTCCCGCATCTGTTCGGCGCGACCGCCTTCCGGGAGGCGAGCTGGCCGATCGCCGCGATCGTGTGGGCGGCGGAGCGGCCGCTCCCTTGGGCGTACCGCCGCGCCCGTTTCCACGCGATCAGCGACAGCACGCGGGACGACCTGGTGGCGCGCGGACTGCCGCGCGAGCGCATTGAGGTCGTGTATCCCGGGGTCGACGCGGAGTGGTATCGGCCGGACCCGACAGTCGCGCGGGCCGAACGCCCCACGTTCCTGTACGTCGGCCGACTCAAGCGTTATAAAGGAGTGGAGATCGCCCTGCGCGCGCTCGCCGAGGCGCGTCGCGCCCGTCCGGAGGTGACCCTGGAGATCGCGGGGCAGGGGGACGACCTGCCGCGGCTTCGGGCGGTGGCGCGCCGGCTCGGCCTGGACGCCGCGGTGCGCTTCCTGGGATTCGTCCCCGAAGAGGAAAAGCGGCGGCGGCTGCGCCGCGCCTGGGCCGTCGTGTTCCCGAGTCCCAAGGAAGGGTGGGGCATCTCCAACGTCGAGGCCGCCGCCTGCGGCACGCCGGCGGTGGCCTCCGACAGCCCGGGCCTCAGGGAATCGGTGCGGCACGGCGAAACCGGGTACCTGGTACCGCACGGCGATGCGCACGCCCTGGCCGAGCGGCTGCTCGCGCTCGCTCTCGCGCCTCATCGCGGAGGGAGGCGGACCGTGACCCGGCAGATCAAGATCCGTGACTTGCTCGCCCGCAAGGGCGATCCGCTCGAGCTCGAGCCGCTGACAGGCGACGCGGGGCTCGATCGCGTCATCCCTAATCCTGAAGCTTCGAGTCCCGGGCTCGTGCTCGCGGGCTTCACGGCGCGCTTCGTCGGGGACCGCCTCCACGTCCTCGGCGAAACGGAAATCAGTTATCTGAACTCCCTCGCGCCCGAGCGGCGCCGTGCGGCGCTGGAGACCTTCTTCTCCTTCGATCTGCCCGGCGTGGTTGTCACCAAGGGCCAGGATCCGCCGCCGGAGCTGCTCGAGCTGGCGCGCGGCAAGGGCGTCGCGGTCATCCGCACGCGGCTGAAGACGGCGGAGTTCTTCCGGCGCCTGCGGCCGTTCCTCGACGCGGTGTTCGCCGCGGCGACGACGGTGCACGGCTCGCTCGCGGACGTGTTCGGCGTGGGGCTGCTGTTCACGGGCCGCTCGGGGATCGGCAAGAGCGAGTGCGTCCTCGACCTGGTCGAGCGCGGCCACCGCCTCGTCGCCGACGACGTGGTGCACATCACCCGGCACGGCAACGACATCCTCATGGGCCGCGGCCACGAGCTGTCGCATCATTTCATGGAGATCCGCGGCGTGGGCCTCATCGATATCAAGGGGCTGTTCGGCGTCCGCGCCGTGCGTCAGCAGAAGCGCATCGAGGTCGTGGTCCAGCTGGAAGACTGGGACGCGAATCGCGAGTACGACCGCACGGGGCTCGACACGCGGGAGACCGTCCTGCTCGACGTGCATCTGCCGCTCGTCACCGTGCCCCTGAACCCGGGCAAGAACCTCACCGTGATCTGCGAGGTCGTCTCGATGAACCACCTGCTCCGCTACGGCGGCGTGGACTCGGCCAAGGCGTTCAACGAGCGGCTGATCCGCACCATGCGCGAGCGGACCGAGGTGGAAGAGTATCTCGAGGAAGACTATGAGTGAGCCGCTGCGCGGGATCGTCGTGTCGCATGCGGCCGTCGCGCAGTCTCTGGTGACGGCGGTCGCCGCCATCGCCGGCGTGGAGGACGCTCTCGTGCCGGTGAGCAACGAAGGGTGCGACGGACGCGCCCTCACCGACCGGCTCACGGCCGCGATCGGCGGGAAGCCCGCGGTACTGTTCGTGGACCTGCCCGGGGGGTCGTGCCTCACGGGCGCGGTGCGCTACGCGCACGGGAAACCGGACCTCGCGGTTGTCACCGGGGTCAACCTCGCGATGCTGCTCGACTTTGTCTTCCACCGCGACGTGTCGCCGGCCGAAGCTGCCAAGCGGGCCGCGGAGGCGGGCGCCCGCGCGATCCGCACGCCCGCCGCATGAGCATCGCGCTCTACCGCGTCGACGACCGGCTCATCCACGGGCAAGTCGTGGTCGGCTGGGGCCAGCCGCTGGATGCGGCGTTCATCGTCCTCGTGGATGACGAGGTCCGCTCCAGCGAGTGGGAGCAGGACCTCTATCGCATGGGCGTGCCGCCGCACATCGAAGTCATCTTCGCCTCGGTCGAGGAGGCGCGGCGCCGCCTCCCCGAGTGGAACGCCGACCCGCGCCCCGGCATCCTGCTCGCCGGCGACATCGACACCATCGCCGCGATCGCGGGCGACGGGGGCGGCCAGATCCGGCAGGTCAACATCGGCGGCGTGCACCATCGCGCCGGGCGCCAGGAGCGCCTGCGCTACGTGTACCTGACCGACGCGGAAGCGAACAAGCTCCGGCAGCTCGCCGCGCGCGGCATCGAGATCACCGCGCAGGACGTCCCCACCGCGCGCGCCGTGCCGCTGGAGGAGTTCGTATGAACATCGACGTCCAGCTCGCCCTGCTGCTGTGGGGGACCCTGGTTGGGCTCGACCTGGTGAGCGTGCCCCAGATGATGATCGCCCGGCCGCTCGTCGCGGCGGCGGGGGCGGGGCTCATCGTCGGCGACCTGGAGACTGGGCTGCGCCTGGGCGTGCTGTTCGAGCTGTTCCAGCTCGACATCCTCCCCGTCGGAGCCGTGCGCTACCCGGAGTACGGGCCCGCCAGCGTCGTCGCCGTGAGCGCCGGCCACCTGCTCGTCGGCCCCCTGAGCCTCGGCGTCGGCGCCGTGGTCGGCCTGTTCGTCGGCATGGTCGGGGGGATGGCCATCCACGTGATGCGCCGGAGCACCGCCCGGGCGCTGCAACGGGCGGCGGCGGCGCTTGAGGCCGGAAACGCCGACGTGCTGGTGCGCGTGCACGTGGGTGGCATCGTCCGCGACGGCATCCGCGCCGCGCTCGTTACCGCCACAGGACTGGCGCTCGCCTGGGCGGCACGCATCGTGCTCACGGCAACGCTCACGCCGCGCGGCGCCGGGCTGCTCGCCGCAGCCGCCACCGGCGCCGGGATCGCCGCCGGAACCATGGGGGCGCTGCGGATCACCGGCCACGGACCGAACCTGCGCTGGTTCGCCGTAGGGCTCACCTGTGGCGCCATCGCCGCGTGGCTCCGGTGAGGTGGCACTTCGGCACCGCCCTGCTGCGACTGTTCACGGTGCAGGGCTCGTGGAACTACGAGCGCATGATGGGCGTCGGCGCCGGCGTGGCGGAAGAGCCGCTGCTGCGCGATCTCCCCGGCGGGCCGGCCGGACCGGCGTATCGCTCGGCGCTGGCGCGCGGGGCGCGGTTCTTCAACGCGCATCCGTATCTCGCTGGCCTCGCCGTGGGCGCCGCCGCCCGCGCCGAGCACGACGGCGCCCCAGCCGATCAGATCGAGCGGCTGCGCACCGCCCTGTGCGGCCCGCTCGGCTCCGTCGGCGATCGCCTCGTGTGGGCCGGGTGGCTGCCGCTGACGGCCGGCCTCGCCATCGCCGGCGTGGCCCTGGGGTTGGGGTGGTCGGCGGTGCTCGGGTTCCTGGTCGTCTACAACGTCGGCCACGTGGCGCTGCGGTGGTGGGCGCTGCACCAGGGATGGCGGCTGGGGCTCAAGGTGGTCGCCGCCCTGCAGGCCCCGTGGCTGCAGCGGGCAATCGCGCTGGCGGGTCCGGGGATGGCGCTCGGTGCGGGGCTCGGCTTGCCGCTCGCGGCGGTATGGCTGGCGGGCGCGTTCGAGCCGTGGGCGCGGATCGCGCTCGCCGGGTTCGCCGGGGCGGGGCTGCTCCTGCTGCGGATGCTGCCGCGGCAGGTCAGCGGGCTGCGGCTGGGGCTGGGGCTGGTGGCGGTCGCGCTGGTCGCGGCGTGGCTATGGCCGTGATCGAGCGCGAGGCCAAGATCGTCAACCCGCTCGGGATGCACGCGCGTCCCGCGGCGGAGTTTGTCAAGGTGGCCGGGAGGTTCAAGTGCGGGGTCGAGGTGCGCAAGGACGAGCTTGCCGTCAACGGCAAGAGCATCATGGGGGTCATGATGCTGGCGGCGGAGTGCGGCTCCTCGATCCTCATCAAGACGGACGGCGAGGATGCCGAGGCGTGCATGGAGGCGCTGTTAGCGCTGGTCGCCGATGGGTTCCACGAGATGCATCTGACCGGCTCCGAGGCGGACGAGGCGGCGGAGGAAGCGGAATGAGCGAGCGGTTGTTGAAGGGCATCGGCGTGTCGCCGGGGATCGCGATCGGCCCGGCGGTGATCGTGCGCTCGGGGCTGCCCGACGTGCCGCATCGCGTCGTGCCGCGACAGCAGGTGGAGAAGGAAGTGCGGCGCCTCCGCGCGGCGGTGCGGGACGTCAAGCGCCACATCGCCGAGCTCAAGGCCCGCGCCGAGGACCGCGCCGGGCCCGACCAGGCCCGCATCTTCGACGCCCAGATTCTGATGCTCGAGGACCGTGAATTTCTCACCGGCATCGCGAACCTCATCCGCGAGAACCACCTCACGGCCGAAAAGGCGTTCGAGTTCAAGGTGCTGGAGGTCCGGGATCTGTGGGCGGCGACCCGCAGCGCGCGGCTCAAGGAGCGGCTCGCGGACCTGAACGGCCTGGCGATCCGCATGATCCAGCACCTGATGCACCGCGCGGACGAGGAGCTCGAGCGCATCAGTCGGGCCTCGATCCTCGTCGCCCGCGAGATCGGGCCCGGCCTCACCGTGCAGTTCGATCGCGAGCAGGTGATCGCGCTGGTGAGCGAGGAGGGCACCAAGACGTCGCACGCGGCGATCCTCGCGCATTCGATGGGCATGCCGGCCGTCATGGGCCTCCCCGCGGCCGTGGAGCGCATCGACGCCGGGGCGATGCTGATCGTGGACGGGACGCAGGGCACCGTGCTCGTCGACCCGACGGCGGAGGAGATCGCCGCCGCCCGGGACCGCGACGCGCGCCGCCGCGAGCTGGACCTGCAGATGGAGGCGGTCGTCGACCAGCCGGCTGTCACGACTGACGGCCAGCGCATCGTGCTGCGCGGCAACGTCGATCTGCCGGACGAGATCGCCGAGGCGCGAGAGCACCGCGCCGAAGGGGTCGGCCTGCTGCGCACCGAGTTCCTGATCACCTCGCACGCCAGCCTGCCCACTGAAGACGAGCAGGCGGCCTACTTCCGCCGCGTCGGGGAAGCGTTCCCCGGGCATCCGATCGTGGTGCGCACGTACGACCTGGGGGGCGACAAGTTCCCCGCGGCGTTCCGCGCCGCGCCGGAGGCGAACCCGTTCCTCGGCTGGCGCGCGATCCGCGTCTGCCTCGACCAGCCGGAAGTGTTCCGCACCCAGATCCGGGCGGCGCTGCGCGCGGCCGCGCACGTCCAGATCCAGCTGATGATCCCGCTCGTCACGCGCCTCGAGGAGGTGGACGTGACACGCGAGCTGGTCGCGGAGGAAGGCGAGCGGCTCGCGCGCGCCGGCATCGAAGCGGCGCGCAGCGTGCCGGTGGGCGTCATGGTGGAAACGCCGGCGGCCGCGGTGATGGCCGATCGGCTCGCCGAGGTCGCCGATTTCCTCAGCGTGGGGACCAACGACCTCACCCAGTACACGCTCGTCGTCGACCGCGGTAACGCGCGGCTCGCGGACCGGTTCACGCCGCACGATCCCAGCGTGCTCCGCCTGCTGAAGCTCGTCGCCAACGCGGCGCAGGCCGCCAAGAAGCCGGCGAGCGTGTGCGGCGAGATGGCCTCCGAGCCGGTGTCGGCGTTCCTGCTGCTCGGGCTCGGCTACGAGACGCTGTCGGTCGCGCCGCCCGCGCTGCCGCTGCTCAAGTGGGTGATCCGCCAGGTGAGCCTCGCCGCCGCGCGCTCCGCCGCCGATGCCGCCCTCGCCGCGCGCTCGGCGTCGCTCGCGCTCGACATCGTGCGGTTCGCCCTCGCCGACACCGTCGATTTGCAGCTCATCGATCCCGGCGCCCCGTTGCCCGCCGCGCGGCGCAAAGCTACCTTGAACCGTTGAGGCCATCCCCGATGCCCGCAGCCCGCCACGTGTTCACCTCCGAGTCGGTCACGGAGGGACACCCCGACAAGATCGCCGACCAGATCTCTGACGCGGTTCTGGACGCCATCCTGGCCAGCGACCCGGCCGCCCGCGTTGCCTGCGAGACCCTCGTGACGACCGGCATGGCCGTCGTGGCGGGGGAGATCACGACCTCCACGTACGTCCACATCCCCGACATCGTCCGCGGCACCATCACGTCCATCGGCTACACCGACGCCAACTTCGGCTTCGATGCGCAGACGTGCGCCGTGCTCACGACGATCGACAAACAGTCGTCCGACATCGCCCTCGGCGTCGACCGCGGCGGGGCGGGCGATCAGGGGATGATGTTCGGCTATGCGACGCAGGAGACGCCGTCGCTCATGCCGCTGCCCATCGTGCTCGCGCACCGTCTCGCCGAACGGCTGGCCGCGGCGCGCAAGAACGGCGACCTCGCGTGGCTGCGCCCCGACGGCAAGACGCAGGTCAGCATCATCTACGAGGGCGACCGGCCGGTGGGCGTCAGCAAAGTCGTCGTGTCGACCCAGCACTCCGATCTCGTAGACGCGGCCGACCTGCGCGCCGGGGTCGTGAGCCAGGTCGTGCAGCCGGTGCTGGGCGCGGCGGGCTTCGAGGCGGTGGAGGCAGACATCCTCGTCAACCCCACGGGCCGGTTCGTCGTTGGCGGCCCGCAGGGCGACGCCGGCCTCACGGGGCGCAAGATCATCGTGGACACGTACGGCGGCATGGCCCGGCACGGCGGCGGAGCCTTCAGCGGCAAGGACCCCTCCAAGGTCGATCGCTCCGCCTCCTACGCGATGCGCTGGGTCGCCAAGAACGTCGTGGCGGCGGGCCTGGCCACGCGCTGCGAGACGCAGGTGGCGTATGCCATCGGCGTCGCCGACCCGGTCTCCATCATGATCGAGACGTTCGGCACGGCCACCGTCGCCCCCGCGGCGATCGAAGAGGCCGTCCGCGAGGTGTTCGACCTGACGCCCGCCGGCATCATCAAGGCCCTGAAGCTGCGCGCGCCGATTTATCGGCCCACGGCGACGTACGGGCACTTCGGGCGCGTGCCGGAACGACGCCGCGTGGGGGAACACGACGTCGAGCTGTTCACCTGGGAGCAGACCAACCGGGTCGAGGATCTGCGCCTGGCGGTGCAGCGCTCCAAGCACTACCGCACCCAGCAGGCGAGCGCATGACCACCACCGCGCACTCCGCCGAGCACGACGTCAAGGACCTCGGCCTGGCGGCGGCAGGGCGCCGGCGCACCGAATGGGCCGAGCGTTCGATGCCGGTGCTGCGGCAGATCCGCGAGCGCTTTGCGGTGGAGCGACCGCTCGCCGGCCGCCGGCTCTCGGCCTGCCTGCACGTCACGGCGGAGACGGCGAACCTCGCGGTGACGCTGAAGGCCGGGGGCGCCGACGTGGCGCTGTGCGCCTCGAATCCCCTGTCTACGCAGGACGACGTCGCCGCCCATCTCGTCAAGGATCACGGGCTGAAGGTCTTCGCCATCAAGGGCGAGGACCACGACAGCTACTACGACCACATCCGCGCGGCGCTCGCGCACCGGCCCGACATCACAATGGACGACGGGGCGGACCTCGTGGGCGCCCTGCACATGATCGCGCTGAACCGCCTCGACGATCTGGCGCCGCCGGTGCGGCGCTGGGTGGAGCGGCTCGCGGCCGGCGACCGCCAGCAGCTCGTGACCGGAGTGCTCGGCTCCACCGAGGAGACCACGACGGGCGTGATCCGCCTCAAGGCCATGGCCAAGGACGGCGTGCTGCAGTTCCCGGTGATCGCGGTCAACGACTCCGACACGAAGCATCTCTTCGACAACCGCTACGGCACCGGCCAGTCCACGCTCGACGGTATCCTGCGCGCCACCAACCTGCTGATCGCCGGGAGCACGGTCGTGGTGGCGGGGTATGGATGGTGTGGGCGCGGGTTTGCGCTGCGGGCGCGGGGCGCGGGGGCGAACGTCATCGTCACCGAAATCGATCCCCTGAAGGCGCTCGAAGCGCAAATGGACGGCTACCGGGTGCTCCCGATGGCCGACGCCGCGCCGCTCGGCGACGTGTTCGTGACGCTTACGGGGAACGTGCACGTGATCCGCCTCGAGCACATGCGGGCCATGAAGGAGGGCGCCATCATCGCCAACTCGGGCCACTTCAACGTGGAGATCGACCTCGAAGGTCTGCAGCGCGCCGGCCAGGGCCCCGTGCCCGCGCGCGATTTCGTGGACGAGTGGCGGCTCGAGGGCAAGTCCCTCTTCGTGCTCGCCGACGGGCGGCTCGTGAACCTGGCGGCGGCGGAAGGGCACCCCGCGAGCGTGATGGACATGTCGTTCGCCAATCAGGCGCTGGCGGCGGAGTACGTCGTCCGCCACGGCGGCGACCTGGGGCGCGACGTGCACCGGATTCCCCGCGAGCTGGACCGCGAGATCGCCCGCTTAAAGCTTCAGGCGATGGGCGTCGCGATCGACACGCTCACGCCGGAGCAGCAGAAATACCTCGCCTCCTGGGATATGGGCACGTAGTGGCCGACATGCTCGAAGTCCGGGTGGCCCACCTGGGACTCGACCGCACGACCAATACTCCGGTCGTCATTCTCCAGGAGAAGGAGGGCGAGCGGGTGTTGCCGATCTGGATCGGGCCCGCGGAGGCGAGTGCGATCGCGATGGAGCTGGCGGGCGTCAAGTTCTCCCGGCCGCTGACCCACGATCTGCTCAAGCAGGTGATCGTCGGGCTCGGCGCGGACCTGCGCAAGGTGATCATCACCCAGGTCAAGGACAACACCTACTACGCCGAAATGCACATCTATCGCGGCGACACCGTGATTCAGATCGATGCCCGTCCCTCGGACTCGATCGCGGTCGCGCTGCGGCTGCGCGCCCCGATTTTCACGAGCGAGAACCTGCTCGAGCTGACGTCGATCGACACCGGCGACGGGCAGACCGAGGCGGGCCCGCAGGCGCTCGATCCCGATTCCCTGAAGACCTACCTCCAGAACCTCGATCCTGAAGATTTCGGCAAGTTCACGCCCTGAGCTGCGCCTCGCCCTCCTCGCCCTGCTGATGGGCGGCGGAGCCGGCGTGCTCGAGGGGCAACGCGCCGCGGTGACGGGCGTGGTGTGGCGCGGTGGGCGGCGGGCCGGCCCGCTGCCAGGGGCGTGGGTCGTGTTGCACCGCGTCACCATGCGCGGCGGCGGGGCGGTGGATTCGGTGCGGTCGGATCCGCGTGGCCACTTCCGCCTGGCCGTCAGCCGGCCCGACACCTCCGCGATCTACCTCGTCAGCACGCTGCACGCCGGCGTCGCGTACTTCTCCGCGCCCCTCCCGCTCCCGCCGCAGGGGACGCGCAGCGCCGACACGCTGTTCGTCTGGGACACCACCTCCGCCGGCGCGCCGCTCACCATCAGCCGGCGGTTGCTGACCGTCGCCCGGCCGAAGCCGGATGGGACGCGCGATGTGCTGGAAATCATCGAGCTGAACAACGCCGACACGCGTACGCGCGTGGCGCCGGACACGGTCCGGCCCACCTGGGCAGGCGCGATCCCGGCGGAGGCGATCCAATTCCAGGCGGGGCAGGGGGACTTCTCTGCCCAGGCGGTGACGCGCCGCGGGGACAGCGTCCTCGTCTTCGGCCCTGTCCAGCCGGGCGGGCCGCGCCAGCTCACCTACGGTTACGTGCTGCCCACGACCGGCCGGCCCGTCGCGGTGCCCATCGATCAGGAGGTGG
>WNFZ01009487.1_pt1 | contig 10366 bp, 11 predicted proteins | sample 5400081 | NCBI WGS metagenome assembly WNFZ01 (sample SAMN13153365, study PRJNA577476) | soil metagenome | isolation source: 80 cm soil or saprolite under grassland replicate 1 | place: USA:California | collected 2016-06-15
TGTCTGGCTCGAAGTAGAGACCACTGGCAAAGCAGCTCACGGCTCGCGTCCTGACCTCGGCGTGGATGCCATCGTCAAAATGGGAAAAATTCTGATAGAACTGGAAAAGCTGGATCAAAACCTTCGCGCGAATCCTACACATCCCTTGCTGGGGAGTGGCTCATTGCATGCTTCACTCATCCAGGGTGGGCAGGAACTTTCCAGTTACCCGGAACGATGTCTCCTTTCTGTTGAGAGACGTACTCTTCCAGGTGAATCACCCGAAGCGGTAGAAACTGAATTTCTCAAGATTATTCAGGACATTCAACATTCAGATCCATCATTTAAAGCAGTCGTGCGCAGAGGAATTGACCGTTCACCGCTTGAAACTTCCGAAGAGGTTGACATTGTTAAAGCAATTCAAGCGGCTTCAGTAAAAGCCTTGAATCATCCACCACAAATTGCGGGCGTTCAGTTTTGGACAGACGCAGCCGTGCTGTCTGCTGCGGGGATCCCATCTGTGTTATTTGGACCTGCAGGGAGTGGGGCGCATGCGGTTGAAGAATGGGTTGATTTGGCCAGCGTGAAGGCCTGCACCGAGATCTATCTGGCAACTGCCATGGATTTCTGTGGATAATAAATTTTCGTCATTGCGAGGAGGGTTGAGACGCTTTCCGTCGAAACCGGACGAAGCAATCTCCCACACAATTGGCAAACATGAATTGGAAAGAAATTGCTTCGCCGCATTACCGTTCGCAATGACGGGTCGATAGTAATCACTCAAGCAATTGTGAAAGAGACAAGCTTTCCCCATATTGTTCGCGCATCTCACGGATGAAGCGCAGGGTGACGTGATGGTTAGTCAACTCAACGAGTTCATCCACTTCCAGATCCTTGAATCCTATCTCACGTAATTCCCGCACAAACCTTGGGGTCACGTTGTGATTACGAAGTTCAATGAACTCATCCACTTCCAAATTTTTAAGACCCAATTCATACATGGATTTGATAAAGTTTATCGAAATGTCATGGTTCCGAAGTTCGATGAATTCCTCTGTCTCAAGGTCTTTGAATCCCAACGTGCGCAATTCAGCGATGAACTGTGGCGAAACATCGTGGTTGGTAAGTTCGACGAGATTATCACATCCAGGTCTTTTAAACCGAGCTTATGGATTTCGGCGATAAAGACCGGAGAGACACTGTGAGCACCCAAATCAACCCTTTATGTTTATCACCAAGGAATCTCAACTTCACCCCAAATTGATCGAAAAGTTTAAATTGATGAAGGAAAGTTATTGGGTTGTCATTCATGGCGCGTCTCATGATAGTTTTACCGATGGACCATTACTTCAACCCAGCTTGTTACCGGTTTCAAACCATGCAGATCAAATCATGGTACTCGTACAAAAATATACATTGGCTTTTTTGGATCAAACTTTGAAGGGTCAGACTAGCAACCTATTATCCGGGTCAGTTCACCTCCAGGATGTATCGGTAGAAGTTTATTCATCGGATTAAGATTTATTTCTAAATTCTTGATAAGTCTGGGCTTTAAAGCTTATTCTGTCAGTGTAAACTTAGGGAATGACAACAAATATCAAAACCAAACATATCGAGAATGAAAAGACAAAGTTCCCCTTGTATGGCTGGCTCGGGTTTGGCCTGATCCTCATTTTCTGGACTCTTAATTGGACCCTGCACGGTCCGCGTACGTATTGGGGATTTTTTCCGATGTGGCTGGGGTATTGTCTCGCCATCGATGGGTTAGTGCTCTGGCGCACCGGCACCTCCCTGCTCATGCGCAGTCCCCGCAAATATGTAGGATTATTCCTTATTTCTGCGCCCGTTTGGTGGATCTTCGAATTGCTAAACCTCCGCACACAGAATTGGACCTACATCGGTGCCCAGCTATTTACGCCGTTCGGATACATCTTCTGGACAACATTGAGCTTTACCACAGTGATCCCAGCTGTATTTGGAAGCGCGGAATTCTTCGCTGGTTTTGATTTTGTGAAACGCCTTGGACGCGGACCTGTCATTGGCCCCGATAAACGAACGACTCTCATCTTCTTTATTCTCGGCTGGCTTATGCTTGCTTTGATGTTAATCTGGCCTAGAATTTTCTTCCTTTTTATCTGGCTTTCCCTCTATTTCATTCTGGAGCCAATCAACATTTGGCTGGGAAATGGTTCCCTCGCGTACTGGACTCAAAAAGGGGATTGGCGTCCCGTCGTTTCACTCTGGCTTGGGGTTTTGCTGACTGCGTTCTTTTGGGAGATGTGGAATTACTATTCATACCCAAAGTGGGTCTATCAGGTAGCCTGGGGAGATTGGCTGCATGTCTTTGAAATGCCCTTACTTGGATACGGCGGTTATCTCCCTTTCGCACTCGAGTTATACGCTTTGTATCACTGGATCAGTGGTTTGCTTGGTGACAAAACAACGGATTATGTGAGAGTAGCCCCTGAATAATTACAGCAATTAATGCGATCCTTTGGACAAGTAATAGACCTCCTGCTAGTAGGAGGTCTATTACTTGTTTTATGTTATTTGGTTTTTGTAGGCTTAGAACTATCTTTTAAAGGCTGATTGTTATCACCGTTTGGGTCTTTAGTTCTCTGAGGTTTTGGTGTCTGGCCATAATGATTACCTTTATCCTCATTAGGAGCCAGGGTTGAGTTGGCGCTGACAGTATTGTTGTCTTCGACAACAACGGGTTCCGGTGTGCTGGGTAATTCAGTCCAGGTTGGGCTTACGGATAATGTCGCTGAAGGAAGGGTCGCAGTCACAGCATGCGAAGGAGTGACGCCCTCAATCTCCAGTTCTGTATAAACAGGCAATGGAGTAACTTCCTGCCCCCCGGCTTCTTTTGTAATGGTTTGGAAAAGGTCTGCCAATTTTTCACGATAAAAGTATGCTACAGTGCCAGTTTCGGCAACAATAGCCACTACTAAAGCAGATTCCAATACTGTGCTGGTTGCTGAAGATAGAGCTGGAACCTTTCCACCCTTCACTGCATTTTTGATGCCTGCGCTCACACCTAGGCCTAATCCTACTTGCCCCATCTGCCTCAAGTAACCTTGACGGCGCGCAGCGAACAAATCCGGCGGGTATTTCCCGTCGGTGTCTTTTAGTTTTGTCAATAACCGGACAAGTTCCTTGTCCTGGGCATCAAATCCCATAGTCCTCTACCAATCTTCTTCAAGCTGGAGCCCCATTGCCTTTCTTAATTTGGCAATCCCACGGTTCTGGATCACTTTGATGTTGTTGACTTCCTTGCCGATGATTTCAGCAGTTTCCTTAAGACTGAAATCCTCCAGAAAACGCAGGATAATCACATGGCGCTGATCTTCAGTGAGCTCCGTATTCATGGCCGAAATCAACGCCTCCATCATCACTCGCTCTTCAATCTGCGATTGCGTTGGCGCAAATTGACCACTTTCATAAGTACCCATTGCCACTTCTAGTGGGGCGGTGTGCTGACTATCGCGGGAGCGGTCAACTACTAGATGATACGCAGTTTGGTAAAGGTAGGATCGCAGATTCGTGCGCGGACCCTTCCCAGCCCCAAACTGTTCTAGAAGTTGAGCAAACACATCACCCACAATGTTATCGGCCACGATTGAATCGCGGCACAATCGCAATGTGTATTTATAAATAGCAGGCGCAAATTGATCGAAGATAGCTGTGAGCGCTTCTTCGTCAAGCTTTTGAGCAGCTTTCAATAGAGCAACTCCCTCTTTCATCGAGTCTCACTTCTGCTTTTTTGCTCTATATAAAACAAGACGTAGATAGATGCAAAAGAGTTACAAAATAGCATTGAAAAAATGAGTCCGTTTTCTGAATTTCATCTAATTATAAACCTTTTTGCAGGATAGGGTTTTGCTTTGAAATAAAGGTTACAAACCCAGGCTTTACAGTTACGAAAGTTTCTTCTAATCCACCTATTATCGGACGAATGTAACAAATAGTCCATATTGGGAGTCTATTTGTACAGTTATTGATATAATTTTGATAGGAGATTATTATGTTTTCATCATTTGAAGGCCCCGACCGCCGCAAGGAAGAAGCCCGAGTTCGAAGCGAGGGTCGTCTTCCACCCGGTCAGTCGTTGACACTCAAATTCCCGGTACTGCACTATGGTCCAGTGCCGCACTTTAATCCCGCCACATGGACGTTTCGAATCTGGGGGGAGGTGGAGGAGGAAAAAAGCTGGACATGGGATCAGTTCAATCAATTACCTCGCACGAAACTTCAAATGGATATTCACTGTGTCACGCGCTGGAGCAAGTTCGATACAGAGTGGGAGGGCGTCTCCGTCAAAACCATGGTGGAGAACGGCCTCTTCAAAATCAAGCCCAGTGTCACTCATGTAATGCAACACGCCGAATATGGATTTACCGTTAATCTTCCGCTCGAAGTGGTGTTGCAGGATAATTTTTTAATGGCGACCCACTTCAACGGCGAGCCCATTTCGCCAGATCATGGCTATCCTTTGCGCGGCGTGGTGGGTTTAATTCCCAGCCAGAAGAAACTGGAGACTCCTTATTTCTGGAAAGGTGCAAAGTGGTTGCGCGCACTTGAGTTCATGCCGCGTGATCGGCGTGGATTTTGGGAACAGGCTGGCTATCACAACCGTGCAGATGTCTGGCGCGAGGAACGATTTGGTTAGAAAATAAATTGGGTGGCATCATGATGCCGCCCAATCGGTTTTAAGGGCGTTTGCCTAGGATGACAGGAACATCTGTGGACTGCCCATCACGTAAGACCGTGAGCACGATTATGTCTCCGGGGGATTTATTTGTCACGAGATAACTCAACAATTGATCGAATGTCGAGACTGGGTGTCCATCCACAGCTGTAATAATATCTCCACCGGCTTTCAATCCCTGAAGGTTGGTATCTTCACTGCCTGGCTGAACGCCGGCTTTATCAGCCGGACCTCCGGGTGTCACACTGAGTACATAGGCGCCAGTAAAAGTTTTCAAGCCAAGCGCTTCCATTTGTGCCAGGGTCAATTCGCTGGTGGAAGAAATTCCTAAATACGGATATTCATACTTTCCATCGCTGATCAAAAAAGGCACAACGCGTTTGACTAGATTGATCGAGATGGAGAAACCAACCCCTGAATTGACAGCATTGCCAGTTGTGTTGTTAAATGTTTCGGTCCGAATGGATTGATTAATGCCCACCACTTCACCCTTCAAATTAAAGAGAGGCCCACCTGAGTTGCCCGGGTTGATCGCCGCATCGGTCTGGATAATATCAGCGGTGCTGAAAAAGCCATTCCCCTCCGGCGCAGCTTGAGAAAATTGGGTCCGTCCCAATGCAGAGACAATCCCCAACGTCATTGTGCCGCTTAAGCCAAAGGGGTTCCCAATCGCTACAACCTGTTCCCCAACATTCAAGGTGCTTGAATCGCCAATCGCCAGTGGATGGATCTGATCAGCCGGCGCCTTCACCTGGATGACTGCTAAATCGGCATCAGTATCTGTACCAATTACGGTGCCATGTCCCTTAAAGCCTGACGAAAAATCCACTTCTACTTCGCTGCTGCCTTCGACAACGTGCTGGTTGGTCACCACATGTCCTTCACCATCAAACACAAAACCCGACCCCAGGCTTGAGCCGGTCTGAATGGCAACCACTCCCGGCAGCACCTGTTGATAAAGTGCTTCAAGCGTGGTGCCCATTTCCGAAGGGTCAGCAGCAGTCGGCAGAACGGGAGGTGTGGATTGGGTATGTAGAACAGGGGTTGCTTGAGGAAGATTCGAAAACCCCGTCATCTGGCAGGCAAGCATCGAGACCATTAAAACTGAAATTGCAAATAATACACGTTTCATTTGTTCCTTCCTAAAATTTAATCCGTGAGGCTTCTTCCAATAACTCTCGTTGTTTGGGAGAAAGATATTTGGGAATTTGAACCTTGAGGCGGACGTAGAGATCACCTTTTTCGTTTGCATTCTTTATGCTTGGCATGCCACGACCTGCCAGACGAAAAACCTGTTCAGGTTGCGTGCCCGCAGGAACATTGAGTTTGATTTTCCCACTCAGTGTTTCCACCTCAGCTTCGCCCCCAAGGATGGCTGTGAAGATATCGACCGTTGCTGTCGTGTGCAAATCATTGCCGCGCCGTTCAAAGCGCTTGTCATCCTGTACTTCAACAATCAGATAAAGATCCAGGCCGTTCGGACCTGCGCCAGCCACTCGTACTTTCGAGCCTGTGCGTACGCCTGCCGGGATGCGGACTTGTTTTTGCTTGCCATCGCTTTGAAGCAAACGCGTGGTTCCGTTATACGCTTCGTCCAGCGTGATCGTAAATTCCTGCTGATAACCCTGTGGCTGCTGACGCGCACGTGTACCGGTGCCAGCACCTTCAGCGCCCCTGCCAAAAATTGTACGGAAAAAGTCCGAAAAGCCTCCCGCGCCGCCAAAGAGATCGTCAAGATCGCTATATTCCACTCGTACTCCACCGGGAAAACCTCCACCTCCATATTGATCCCAGTTGAAATCACCTGGTGCGCCGCGTTGCTGCCAGTTCGAGTAATCACTTCCAAGCTGGTCATAATGAGCGCGTTTTTTTGTATCACTGAGTACCTGATAGGCCTCATTGATTTCCTTGAAACGTTCTTCTGCTTCTTTATCGTTTGGGTTGCGATCTGGATGAAATTTCATCGCCAGTTTTCGATAAGCTTTCCGGATCTCATCTTCGCTGGCACTACGTTCCACACCCAGTATTTTGTAGTAATCTTTATAGTCCATAAGATAATATTGTTACACTTCGCCAGATGCAAGTCAAGCACCCGGTTGGTTGATTAACATAACTCTAATCCATTAAATAGCGATGAAAGTGCGCTTCACACGCAACAATGAGAAAACCTTCCGAAGGTTGGTTTTGGACTTTGATAATCTTCTTTTGAATAACCTTCGCAAGGCTTTTAGACCAGATCTTTCGTGAGATAAAACTCTCCGCGCTCGAAGCCTCGATCAAGATAATATCCTCGTGTCCCTACGGCCGAAATGACAGCCATCCGTTTGAAGCCGCATGCCTTTGCGATGAATTCTGCCTTTTCAAGCAGTCGTGTTCCTAGGCCGGCATGTTGCGCGGCGCCTTCTTTTTCCGCACCAACGGGAAGGGATTGACCATATACATGCACTTCACGGATCAAGGCCGCGCCGTCCAAATCGGACAGATCAGTTTGGGGCGAGTCCTTGCCTGGCAGTGACAAGCGAATGAAGCCTGCCAATTTATCATCTGGCGTGACGTAGGAAATAAAGTGCTCTTCGGCTGCGCCAGCTTGATAAACCATATCCTCCAGTTTGAGCGACTCAGCACTGACCGTTTTTCCGCGCACTTCGCGGCATCTTACGCATTCACAGTGAGTCCCGCGTCGTTGCATCTCGTCATGCACATCCTGTCGCAGGCTGGTTCTACGATTCCCCTCCACTACATTTGTAGACGGAATATCGCGGATGACTCTATTCACACGACAATAACGTGGAATGCTGGGCTTGATGTCCGCGATCAAATCAATCAACGCTTGTGTTGTATAGGGTTTGAATTCCCCACGTTGCCAGTATTCATATAACTCTGCATTTGCCAATAGTTGATTGGGATAGATTTTGATTTCATCGGGGCAAAAATCATTCCACAGCCGCACGAAATCTTCGCGGTCTGACTCGGGCGTCGCACCTAATAAATTTGGCATCCAATGCAGGACGATTTTGAATCCTGCCGCGCGTAACAATGCCGTGGCACGTCGTGTACATTCCACGTCATGCCCGCGTTTGTTGATCTCAAGAATGTGGTCATCCAGGCTTTGTGCGCCCATCTGCACCTTCGTCACACCCAAGTGACGAAGCCAGCGCAATTCATTTGGGGTAATTTCATCCGGCCGCGTCTCGATCACAAGCCCTACATTGCGGTGGTGCGTGGTTTCGTTGAGGGAATGAACTTGTGAAAGTTCTTCTGAATTAGCCACAGAGATGTCTGAGTTTTCTTTGTGCTCTCGGGGGCTGAGTTCATTCATCGCCTCGAAGCAGCGTTTGATAAACCATTCCTGATAATCTCGCCGATACGAAGACCATGTCCCGCCCAGGATCAACAGTTCGATCTTGTCAGTGGGATGTCCAAGAGACTTTAGTTGTTCAATCCTTGAGCGTACCTGCGCGTAGGGATCGAATTCATGTTCGAGCCCGCGCATGGCTCCTGGCTCATCGGGTAGATAGGATTTGGGCATCCGCACGTCAGTGGGGCAGAAGATACATTTACCGGGGCACGGATAAGGCTTCGTCAGGACCGTGACGGTCGTCACGCCCGAAAGTGTGCGCATGGGTTTCATGCGAATACGATCGAGCAGGCGCGCGTCTTCTTTGATTTCTCCGGCTGCAACCATTTCATTGTAAATTGAAACCAACATGGATTTGTTCAAGTATCCGCCGCCTTGGAGTGGATAACTGCGCAAGGTTTTGGTGGATCGCCAAAGTTCCTGTCGTTCTGTTTGCATGCTGTCTATTTGTTTACCTGCATACCCGTTTACTTATCCATCGAAGAAATATTCAGTTGAAAATCTTTCTGGACTTCTGAAATATCCTTGTGCTGGAACATCTCTGTATGTAAACCACATTCCACTTTTCCTCGCCCGACCCAGCGGCCGGCGCGTTCGTCCACATTCAATCCGATCGCAACAGTACATGGCGCACAGCCGATGCTTCGATAGCCTTTCTCAAATAATGGATGCGATGGCAGGTGGTATTCTTCCATATAGTGGTTCACGTCTGCCTTTGTCCAGTTTAGCAGGGGGTTGATTTTTACCAAGCCATCCTTTTGTAATTCCAGAATTTTTGCGTTGGCGCGAACTGAAGTCTGGTCACGGCGGATACCACTGATCCATGCGAGCATATCTTTCAGTGCCCTTTGCATCGGTTGTACCTTGTGAATAAAACAACACAGGTTTGGGTCTTCGAGTGGCAGGCTGCGAGTGCGCTGTCGTGCAAAATCGTCCCAGCGCGTGTCGCGGTACAGATCAAGCACATTTAAGTGCCACTCCGACGCGATCTGTTCCCGAAAGGTCGATGTCTCCCAGAAGTGGTAACCGGTATCCAGAAAGAAAATCAGGAGATCGTGCCGTATCTGCGAGGCCATATGCAACAACGGCATAGACTGGGTTTGGAATGAGGAACTCAGGACGATCTGCGGCCAGAACGTATCCACAGCCCATCTAATGATTTCCTGTGGGGTTTTCGTCTCGAACTCATCAGAAAGTTGCTCAATCTCGAGCGGCGTAAACATCGTGAAATTATACCCGTTATAATCATCGGATGGATTCAGACACCGCAGCGCGCTTAATTGAGATTAATCGGGGGTTTTATACTCGTTTTGGTGACTCCTTCTCGGCCACGCGTCATCGTATTCAGCCCGGCGTCCGCCGCGTGCTTGAGTTGCTAAGAGGGGATGAGTCCATACTGGATTTGGGATGCGGAAATGGGGAACTGGCGCGTGAATTAGCGAGGCGCGGTCATCGCGGCCCGTATCTTGGCGTAGATTTTAGCCTGCCGCTGCTCCGCGCGGCTGAAGCACAACCTGATGGGTTTTCTGCCAGATTCATTCAAGCGGATTTAACGAGGCTATCAGCATTCAGCGATCAGCTGTCAGTGGAGGGTGGGTGGTCAGTCATTACTGCCTTTGCCGTTTTGCACCACATTCCTTCCATGGAATTGCGCTTGAATATTTTGCGGGTAGTCTATCAGTGGCTGAAAACAGATGGCATTTTTATCCTCTCGAACTGGCAATTCCTAAACAGCGAAAAGCTCAAAGCGAGAATCCAGCCCTGGGAGGTTGCGGCTCTTTCAGCCTCGGACGTGGAGGCAGGAGATTATTTACTGGATTGGCGGAGCGGAGGCAAAGGTCTACGGTATGTCCATCATTTTGCTGAGAGTGAGCTGGATGAACTTGCCAAAGCCAGTAGCTTCCGTATAATGGATACATTCCATTCAGATGGCGAAAGCGGCAACCTGGGGTTATATCAGGTTTGGAAACCTGTAAGATTTTGAGTGCCAAGCGAGTCAGAATATAACAAATGTTCTAATTCGATGTGAATCGGAGGTTTGATGGTCACTGAGTTGTACGAACGTATTCAAGAGGGGCTGCAGGAAAAGCAAAAGGAAATCACGGAATTCCTGGAGACCGCACCGGAAACTGAGAAAAACGTCTGTCTAGGCGAGGACGAAGAGTGCATAGAAAACCATTTGCACGTCATCGAGACGAGTTTGGAAAAGATTGAGGACAATACTCTGGGCGTTTGTGTGATCTGTCACGAGTATGTGGACACTCAGCTCCTCGAAATGGATTACACGGCCGCGGTTTGTTTGGACCACTATTCGGATG
>WNFZ01006711.1_pt1 | contig 10364 bp, 10 predicted proteins | sample 5400081 | NCBI WGS metagenome assembly WNFZ01 (sample SAMN13153365, study PRJNA577476) | soil metagenome | isolation source: 80 cm soil or saprolite under grassland replicate 1 | place: USA:California | collected 2016-06-15
TGGGAAGAACTTTTGTATAGGGAGCTAAACGAGCACCTTTACCGCCAGCTAACACGATTGCTTTCATAACTTTTCTCCGCCTCCTTGGACTTAAAGCTGATACATGCTTGGCCGATATGATGAAATATGATCCGAAATCCACGCAATTGTCTTTAAAAGACCATCTTGCAGATTGACGCGCGGAGACCAGTGCAGCTTGTCCTTTGCCAGGCGGTTATCAGACAATAACCGCTCGACCTCGCTCTTCCGTGGTCTCAAACGCGAAGTATCTACTTGGATTTCAACGTTTCTGCCAATGCAGGAAATGATCTGATTGGCAAGTTCGCCTATTTTTACTTCATAGCCAACGCCGAGATTGAAGGTTCCTCCTTCAATCTGTTGCGCTTCACCAGCACATAGGAATCCTGCTACGGTATCAGAAACATACGTCAAATCACGTGTCGCATCCAAGTTGCCGAGATAAATTACATCTTGAGTCAGAGCCTGGGTGATGATCGTTGGAATTACAGCACGTGTTGATTGACGCGGGCCATACGTATTAAACGGACGAACTGTCACAACCGGTAAGTCATAGGCACAGTAAAAACTTTCAGCCAGCTTGTCTGCACCGATCTTGCTTGCAGAATAAGGGGATTGACCCTGTAGCGGATGACTTTCATCGATAGGAACACGTATCGCAGTACCATAAACCTCGCTGGTAGAAGTGTGAACAATACGTTTGACCTCGGTTTCTCGGGCTGCAAGAAGTATATTCATGGTACCCAGGATGTTCGAATCAACTACATTGGCAGGATGCTTGTAAGAATAGGGGATGGCAATCAAAGCACCCAAATGAAATACAGTGTGGACATCGTTCATCGCTGAAGTTACCGCCGACAAGTCGCGCAGATCTCCTGCGATAATATCCAGTTTTGAAAACGCTTCAGATCCCAGGGCTGACAGGTGTCCAACATCTCCCTGCGAGTTGTATCTTACAAAAGCCCGCACACGTGCACCTTCATCAACCAGGCGTTCGACCAAGTGGCTACCAATAAATCCACCTGCCCCAGTCACCAAAACGTTTTTATTCTGCCAAAATGTTTTCATAGGTATTTTCTGCTTCTTTTTCGTTTATCGTGCTTTTAGCCATAACACAACCATAGCATCGAACAATTTCGACCTTTTCAGGAATCTCAAAAGCAGCACAGGTCTGCTGGCACATACAATGACCGATTCGAGCATTGAATAAGAATTCATGTTGGTCAACATGGAAGGGGTTTGATAACGCAGTACGAATCCTTTCCACAATGATTTCTATCTCACGCTCACTGGGTAAATTTTCTAGCAATACCGCAAACTTATCGAAGCCAAAACGGGCTAAGGTATCACTTTCCCTTTTGCATTTTTTAAGTTGTTCAGTCACGTTTCTTAGAACTTCATCGGTGAGCGTATGTCCAAATGATTCATCAATTTTCACCATCGTACTGAGCTCGATAAAGACCAACGCCGGTTGCGTGCCGTAACGTTTTGCGTACATAAAGGCATGCCTCACGCGGTCCTGTAGGAGATAACGGTTGGGAAGACCCGTCACAACATCGTGCATGGCTTTGTATTCCAAATGTCCTTCTGACCAAAGCTGGCTGTCAATTTGCCCTTGCGGACGAGTCACCTGGCGATTCGTCATCGATAAGAGATCATCGAGGAATATCAATCTCGTATGAGACAATTGGCAAATTTCCAGAATTTGTTCATTTTCAGACTCAGCGTGTGGAATGGTCGATAAGATCATTCCAACGTCATAGCGTTTAATAAGAGTGGGAATATCCCGAATGCCACCCAATATCCAATTCCCACTTACCCGCATGCCATGCTGCGAGGGATTATTATTGTCCACCGTGCCAACAATCGAAAATGCCGTGCGGAATGTTCGCTGTCTCAGCAGATAATTTGCGATCTTATTACCTTCGCCCAAACCAACGATCAATACTCGCTCTCCAATCTTGGACGTTTCCTGCCGCCAATCCACCCAGCGATGCGCTGTGGATGACAGTAAGCGCAAACGATATCGTACTGACAAGAAGCCAAATCCTGCAACCATCCCAATAAAAAGAATCATGCTTGGCGGAAGCGGCGAGAAAGTACTCCAATGGTAAATTGATTGAAGGTAATTAAATATCCAGAGTATTGCCGTCATAAAAACGCTGGAAATCGTTAAGCGAACTGCGTCATCTACAGTTGCCTCAGACCATAGCACGCGATCAAGCCCAATTAAAGAGTTAAAACCACTAAAGAAAAGTGCTACGGGTAGGGCAATGACGCTGAGATACTTCAGCGCAAGGGGATCCTGCCGTCCTATGCCCCACAGGAAACTTGCCATATAGGCAACAATAAAGGAAACCAGAAAATCAATTAGGAACCAACCAACGTAACGATGGATAATACGAGATATCGGACCCGCGAAAAGATAGCCTTCTGGAATCTTTGTCTTGGAAAGTTGTGGGAGGATAACTGCTATGGTCCAGAAAATAGCATCAAGATCCGAAAAGAAGGAGTGATGACGGACGTAAAGTCGGTCTAAACGGATTTTATCTGGCAAAATTCTTTTGAGATAATCTCGCATGAGATTATCCTGGGAAAGTAGTTTTTCCTCATCATGATATAAAACACTCGTAGGGCTAGTGATACCTGGTCTGATCGAAAGAATTTCTTCGAACGCATCTTGAGGCCAAGATTTTGCGATCTCAACATCTTCGGGTCGAGGCCCCACTATACTCATTTCGCCAATGAGGACATTCCAAAGTTGCGGGAGTTCATTAATTTTAGTATCTCGCAACCAGTGTCCAAGTGGGGTAATGCGCACATCTTTATCTGCCGTTACTGGGGGTCCCTGATAACTCTCCAGCCGTTCATACATGGTGCGAAATTTAAGAATCTTGAATGATTGCCCATTCTTACCCATTCTCGTGCCCCAAAAGAAAACAGGACCTGGGGAATCTCGTTTAATTAAAATAGAAATATATATAAAGATTGGCGCAAGGATAATTAAACCCACCAAGGCCAAGGTAAAATCAAAAGCCCGTTTCACCCACCTCTTTGCTGCCTCGTAGACCAGATTAATGTTGAAGGAGTGGATATTACGAATAAAATTTGATTGATCTGGATAAGCTTGTGAACTCATAGTTCCTCATGGAGAGTGATGATTTTCTATTGCCCACTAATACACTGATGTGGAGCATTGGACATGAAATTGCCGGAAGCCGATCATCATTACTACCATTCATTCTGACTGCATAAAAAATAGCGAAACCTAATTCGTGCGGTTTCGCTATTGGCTCGCCAGATGTCCTGCATATTATATGTATGCAAGCGACCAGTTGAGGACTATCTGGGTCATTGCTGCTTTGATTGCAAATATGATATTGTTTATCTACTAACTCAAAATATATTAACACACATGCAGTATGAATTCGGTCACAAAAGTAGTCACAGCCGGTCGCAATAGGTTACAGGTCGACGGGATATAAATGTCTGAAAGATATAAGATTTTGTTTTTTGCTAATCGGGAAACAAGGTTCTTAATCTATCCTTGAAAGGAATATCCACCCTGCCAGGTTTGTAAATGAATCGGATGACTCGGATCCACTTCGATCTTTTTGCGCAAACGATAGACAACATTCTTCAGCAATACCAGATCGCCATATCCATATCCGCCCCAGATGGAACTAATAATATCCTCCGCGCCGAAAAGATACGCGGGACGACTCATCAGCAAATGCAACAAGCGAAATTCCAGGGTGGTCAATTTAATTTCGATCTCATTTGGGTCGATTATGCAGCGCCGTGTGGGATCAAGCCTGTACTTTCCTGCTTTTACAAGGTTCAACCCGTCAACGGGCATGATCCAACTTCGCCGCACCCAAGCCATGATCTTGGCAAGGAAAATTGGTGGACTGACAGGTTTAATAACGACCTCATCCACACCTGCCGCATAGGCATCAAGAATCTGTGTTTCATGATATGTTGGTAAAAGAAGCAAAATCGGCGCGACACTGATTGCCCGAAATTTCTTATAAAGTTCCATGCGCTCCGCATGCGGAGTATCAACGTCAAGCACCACCAGATAGGGCATTTCCGCAACCCAGCGGTCAATGGCTTTTTCACGAGAAGTCTCCAAAACAACAATTAATCCTTGTTGACGAAGGATATATCCCCACACAGGTGCAGTATCTTTCTGGTCACAGACCACAAAGACCTTGGGGATGGGCTGCCCCTTAGCGGGGTCATAGGATAAGTCCACATGCTGCTCAGAAGGGTCTTTGGTGGATGCCTCATAATGATTGTAGGCTCCCCTGATGTAAGTTTTGTGCAAAGTTACTCCCAATTAACGAAAGCGCGGTTCGCAATCGACAGTTCGCTATTTGATAATTCTGTGCCGTGCACAGGCAAGCGACTCCAAAGGCTCAAAATCACGGCGATGCTTCAAAGCGTATTTGGTCTGGTCGCAAGTGAAAGAGACTTTTAGCAATACGCTTTATACGATCAAAGTTAATTTGCCGTTTATGCAAAACCAATCTCATGAAAGTTCAAGAGTTGTTCTTTCCAAGCGCATACTCTCAGATGATCCGGCGGGTTTCCCCAGCTTGTCCATAATGCGTGATGCTTTCTGTTCCGACCTTTTTCTCTTCGCCTGGGATCAAGTCCTTGATCAATTGCACCAGGATTGATGGTTCGAAGGGCTTGGTAATGTACCCCACTCCAAGCTGACGCACCCCCTCTTCAAGCGCATCTGTCCCATAAGCGGTGACTAGAACAAGGTTCATTTCCCCATTAGCCTGCCTGATCCTATTAAGGAACTCAAAACCCGACGGGCCTGGCATATTGAAGTCGCTGACTACCACGTCGAATGCTTGGGTTTCAAGTAGCGAAAGCGCCTCGGAACCGCTGAAACAAACGGCAACTGAAATTGCCTCTCCCATGGCTTTGCTAAGCCCATAGGAGAGGGTGGTCACAAGGTTTCGATCATCGTCGACGAGCAGGATATTTAACGTACCCATGCATGTTTTCCATTGTCATCGAAATTTGCGTTATGTTGCCGGATCATCTTATCTGTCAGTTTAACGACCAAGTTCCCCAAAACCATGAGGGTTTTCGAGGAACTTTGTGGAAACGTCAATCATTTACGGGTGCCGCATAATTTACTTAACTTGATATTTAAAGTTCAATTTACAAATCTATATAAACCGTTACGCTATTAATGAGACAAGCGATAGTTCAAATCGCCAAGCGATAGCCTGTGCCTCGCACGGTCAGAATGTATTGCGGCCGCTGCGGATCCGCTTCAATCAGCTTACGCAATTCGTGGATTCTCCAACGAGCAAGATCTCTGGCCTCCGCCATCGCTACATCATATCCTTGGGACTCTTTCACGAGGATTTTGTATGCAACTACTTTTGGAGCATAGCGAAGCAATGTGCCCAGGTAATCAAAATAGATTCCTGTCACCGGAATATATCTGCCGTTCAACACGACGTGGCGCGCATGCAAATCCAGGTCAAAATCTCCCTTTTTCAGAAAACGAGCGGGGTTGGCGGGTGGCAGGGTGGCCAGCACGCTGGTTGGAGTCATATCCTCGCCTTCTATCCTCTGTAATTCAGCCAGGAGCGACTGAAGCTGACCGACGATTTCCTTTTTGCGAGCAGGTTGTTCGTTTTCAGCTAAAATCTCCTTAACCCGGGCGAGAATCAACACAGGCTCGACAGGCTTGATCAGATAATCACGCGCTCCCAGGCGAACAGCCTGAATGGCCGATTCCAATGCTGCATGCGCGGTCAAGATAAGAACGAGCATGTGGGGAGCCTGCTTATGTACCTCCATCAGTAAATCAATCCCGCTCATCCCCGGCAGGCTTAAATCCAAGAACATAAGATCATATTCATGCCACTGCAGGCGATTCAGCGCCTCTTCTGCATTGGCTGCGGTTTCAACACCGTAATTCTCCTTCTGGAGGATAAGCGATAGGCTCAGACGCAAACGATCTTCGTCGTCTACGATCAGAATGGAATTTTGTGGCGTCATAGTGCCCGCCCATCTTCCGCCTCAGGCGCAAGTGGCAGCCAGACCGTAAACGTCACGCCTTTTCCAGGAGCGCTCTCGGCAATGATCTCGCCTTGATGCTGCTGGATGATGTCGTAACTAATGGATAATCCCAGACCCGTGCCGTTTCTCTTCGTAGTAAAGAATGGATCAAATATAAGAGGCAGGGCATCATCGCTGATCAGCGGGCCCGTATTATGGAAGTCTATGCCCACGCGCTGACCATCCTCGCTGGTGTGCAAGTTTACGGTGATCTGGCCCTCTTGATCCTCTTCCATCGCTTCCATCGCATTCAGGCATAGGTTAATGAAAACTTGTTTTAGATTGTTGCGAACAGCTAAGACTGAATAGGGCTTGACTCCATCTGCTTGACACCATTCCACCTTCTTATTTTTCAATTGGGGAGCAAATAGGTCATGTACTTCTGCAAGCAGAGCGAGCACATTCACACGTTCAATCGCTTGTGATCCAGAAGCATACGTCCCACGCAATCGGGCTACCAAATCAGAAATGCGATTGGCCTCAACAGAGGCCATCTTCAGGTATTCTCCGGCCGGACTTCCGGGTATGATTTGATCCTCCAATAAGTAAAAGGTATTCTTGACGGTCTGGATTGGATTATTGATCTCATGTGCGATGATCGATACCATTTTCCCTAAGGCAGCCAGTTTGTCCGCGTGAACCAGTTGATTTCGCATTCCTTGTTCCTTTTCCAATGACTTTTTCAGTTCGTCGAGTAGGCGCGCATTCTGGATGGCGACGGACGCGTGATGCGTCAGGGACTCCAACATGAGAAGGTGCTTTTGGTCAAAGAAATCTGGTGCGCTGTGGCTCGCGTTCAGAAAACCAATGGTCTTATCGCTGACGACCAAAGGAACCCCAATATACGAACGCACCCATTCCGCATTCTGAATGCTTTGCCATCCAAGCACCCTTGCTGTATCTGAAATGTAGATGCTCTTGCGGGTGCTGTACATTTGGTGGAATGTAGGCCATGAGATTGGAAAGTGGAAATCCAGCACATTCTGCTCAATCTTTTCGAGCCCCAAATATCCGATGCGGCGGACGATTCGAGCCTGCTCTCCCTCCACGAACATAATGTTTAGTGCTTGGGCGGGAACCAGTTTATGGGCTTGAACAAGAATGCGATCAAGGACTTCATTCAGGTCCAGACTCTCATTAAGAGCGATGGAGGTTTCTATCAAACTTGTGAGATACGTGTTACTTTCCTGAAGTTGGCTTGTGCGCTCGATGACGCGGCGCTCCAATTCGGCATTCATCTGCCGGATACGCTCCTCTGCCTGTTTGCGTTCAGTGATATCGCGCAACACACCTTCTGTGGTCATCCCCTGTCCATTTGCATCAAAGAGTATGTGCGCCGTAATGGAAGCGAATAAAGTGGTTCCGTCCTTCTGTCGCAGGAGCGCCTCAAAGTCGTTGACCGAGCCATTTGCGGTTATAAGCGCATCCAGTGTGGCATACTGCTCCGGAAAGACAAAAAATTCAGTCACGCTACGTCCGATCAACTCCTCGGGCCGGTAACCTGCCTGCTTTTCGATGGAGGGGCTGATGGATGTGAGATGGCCCTGATTGTCCGTCTCGTAAATCACGTCTGCTACGTTTTCATAAATTTTGCGGTATTTTTCCTCGTTGAGGCGCAGCGCCTCCTCCGTCCGTTTTTTTTCACTGATATTACGGACTGTCACTACACGGCCAAGCAAGCGATCACGGCTGTCGAGCAAAGGTGACATACGCAGTTCATACCATGTTTGAGATTCACCCTCGCCAAAAACGACTTCATCTTGCGCCTCCAGCATATTTTCATATCGCTCAACCAAAGCAGGCCAGGCGTTAAACAAGTCTTTTGCTCTTTGACCAATCACCTGCGAAACCACTACACCCAGCGCCTTTTGCAGGGCCGGGTTGATATCCACAATGCTTCCCTGTGCGTCCAGCACGATCATTCCATCCGGCATTTTCTCAACTACAAGGTCACGCGCCACAGGCGCAAGGTTAACTAGTCGAAAGCTAAAGATACCCCAGGCGAAAACAACCACGCTAATCGTAAAAGCGAACGGCGTTATATCCAGATTGGGGATGGGCGATAAGCCTGATACATATAGCACATTTCCAACCCAGGGCGTTAGAACAGCAATCAGCAGGATAATGTTCTGTCTGCGAAACAGGCCCTTCATTCGATTGAATGATTGAAGAATAAATGTTGTCCCTAATAGAAGGAGAGTGTTGGAGTACATCCAGTACATCCAAAACCAGAAACCGTGGGTTACTTCGAGCGCCGAAAATGTGCCAACTGTATGAATTCGGATGTCTTTCCAGATCAGATGATGCAATTCGTTCGTAAAGGCAAGGATCAGAGTTATCAACGGCACGATGGATAACAGGATCACATTGCGGCGCGTGATCCGGATGCCTTTAGTTGAATAAGAATAGGCGAAAATCACCCATAAAAGCGGCACCGTAGCAATACCAATATATTGACTTTTACCCCAGAATATCTTGGTTGGCAGGTCCGCGCCTGCAATCTCCAGCGCATATCCCAGCGACCATTCAGCGCATGCCAGGGCCAACAGGGCAAGCGCCATTGCTCCGCTGGCAGTAGCGCGACGCTGCCAGACGTATATGGCAACAAAGCTAGCAATAATGGTGGAAACGAGGAGAGGAAAAATATAGGGCGAGTATTGAAATTGCACTGGATGATCTCCTGTGCAGACTTTATGCGGTATCTTTTTGATTACAGACGACAAAGATTTTGGCGAGATGCGCCGCATGCGCGCCATCAAGTGTCAAGGAAGCGTTTTTAGCGGGAGCTTCTTTACCCATATGACCTCTCCTATATATCCGTATTATACAAATTTACTCCTAAAAATAAAAGAGGATACGGGTATTGAACTGCATCCGATAAAGTAGACAGAAAAAGAAAGACCTGAGGGGAGTTATTGGAACTGGCACCTTTGTCCGAAGAAATTCTCCATAGCAGGTTAGGATAGTGATGATAATGAGCAATCTCCTCTAAGCGCTTGTAGACTTTGCGTTTACGAGCCACAGATCGCAAACCCATCTTCTGCATGAGCTGCAAAACAGTCTTATGATTGATTTTCACCCCAACGCTACGTCGGAGAGCCTGGGTTACACGACGATACCCATAGATTCGTCGGTTCTCTTGATAGACTAGCCTGATCCAGTCCATTTTTTCTCTGTCGCGATCTGCTTGATCCATACGCTTGATCCAAGCGTAATACCTAGAACGGGAAACTCCAAAAAATGTGCTCATTTCCTGCACCGCATCTTTCTCTCGATGATAATAGATCACTCGGTAGCGGGCTTCTGTTTTGAGAGTTTGCGTAACTCCCCGTGGAATTTTTTTAGCAGTGCATTCTCCATCTCCAGCCGGGCAATATAGGCAGCCTGATCCTGTTTCTTGCGCGGTCGGCCTTTAGATTTATGTAATCCCAACTCACCCTCCCTTCTATAAGCTCGTACCCAGGCTTCAATGCGTTCTGCCTTGCGGATCCCCAATCGCTTCGCAATGGCATGATAGGTCATCCGTTCTTCCAAAAACAGTCGCACTGCTTCCTATTTTGTCGCCGCACTATAGTGCCCCATTCCTTTTCTTCCTGACATAAAAGCACCTCCTGTGCTATTTTCTCACAGCAGGTGCTTTCTTTTCTTGTCCGTTTTATGGGTTCAGGTCACGCGGGAGGCTGTATTTAAAAAACAAGCGGTCTATCTTCCGAGGAAAGTAAAGATCGCTACGCCCAGAGCTAAGAGCGCGCCTATATAGATTATGGGAGGGGCCATCAGGGCTCCCACAAATACGCCCAGGCCGTACCATAAGAAGAAAAGGGCGGTACACCAAGCAGCAAGTGATTTCGGCATCATCATTTCACACTCTCCTTTGGAAACTAGTTTTGCGGCTCCGCGAGCCTGCTACTTAAATAAACACCAGCATGATGAGCACGTTACGCGCTTTATAACCCTGTTGCAATGCTAATGATCTTTAACACATGATACGACTCCGCGAAAATTTTTCAATTCTGAATCCGCATTGATGAAATTGATTCGGCTATAATTAAATCATGAACACAAAATCCCGATATGAAGAACTCAAGCAGCAGATCCATTTTCATAATTACCGGTATCACGTCCTGGACGCGCCTGTCATCAGTGATGTGGAATTCGACAAATTACTGCATGAACTAAAGCGGATCGAAGCCGATCACCCGGATTGGATCACATCGGATTCGCCTACGCTGCGTGCGGGAGCCAAGCCT
>WNFZ01006713.1_pt1 | contig 10363 bp, 9 predicted proteins | sample 5400081 | NCBI WGS metagenome assembly WNFZ01 (sample SAMN13153365, study PRJNA577476) | soil metagenome | isolation source: 80 cm soil or saprolite under grassland replicate 1 | place: USA:California | collected 2016-06-15
CTTGGTTCGACCGCCTGGGGCTGGTTTCGCTGCTGGATACTCAGCGGCGCTTCTCGTTGGTTTCATGAACCGCCGGATGCGGAACCGCAAGTCCGGTGGTGTGGGAGGACGGCGGGAGTAATCCCGCCTCCTACCCGATCCCGTGTAGGTTGCTGTTTCCGGCGAGTAGCAACGGGTAGGCTTGTTCTGGGTTGTTGTACCGCGGAAATCGTGAAATGTCTCCTTGTCCCTGATTTTTGTGGAAAACAAGTCGGTTCTCACGCTCACACAGAGGAGCGAAAGAAAGCTACGACACAGACTTCGCAGGGACGGCAGGCGCGCACATTCTCGACGGTGCAGTCAGCACTCATTTATATTCCTTATGTATTCCTTTCATGAGAGCCATTCTCGCGGGCGGAGGCACGGGCGGTCACGTCATTCCCGCAATCGCAATTGCGCAGGAACTCCAGCGCCGCTACGACGCCGAATGCCTCTTCATCGGAACTGCGCGTGGCTTAGAGAATCGCCTCGTTCCCGCTGCGGGATTCCCGCTCAAGCTCGTGAAAGTCGGCGCGCTGAAACGCGTGAGCCTTGCCACGCGTCTGAAGACTACCTTTGATCTCCCGCGAGCCGTGTTCTCCGCCGCCGGAATGCTGAATGAATTCCAGCCCGACGTCGTGATCGGCGTCGGCGGATACGCCTCCGGTCCTGCCATGCTCGCCGCGATTCTGAAACATATCCCCAGGGTTGCGTTTGAACCCAACGTGGTTCCCGGCTTCGCCAATCGCATGGTCGCGCGGTTCGTCTCCGCCGCAGCGGTGCATTTCGAGCAAACGGCTGAATACTTTCACAATCCCGTGGTGACTGGCGTTCCCGTGCGACCGGCGTTTTTCCAGATTCTCCCGAAGCCCTTCGTGCAAAGCTCGCCAACCATGCTCGTATTTGGAGGCAGCCAGGGCGCCCGTGCCATTAATCAGGTAATGATTCGTTCGCTGCCCGAATTGATGAAGCGAGTGCCCGGACTGCACGTGATCCATCAGACCGGCGAGCGCGACTACAATGAAGCCCAGTCGGCTTACGCGCAGGCCGGGGTTCCTGTGGAAGTGCACAAGTTCATCGACGACATGCCGGGATTCTTTGCGCGCGCCGATCTCGTGCTGTGCCGGTCGGGAGCAAGCACGGTTGCGGAGATTGCAGCAGCCGGAAAACCGGCGGTGTTTGTGCCGTTTCCGCTTGCCGCTGATGATCATCAGCGCCGTAACGCGGAGGCCCTGGAGCGCGCGGGAGCGGCGGTGGTCCTGGAAGAGACAAAGCTGGACGAAGTTTGGCTTGTGGATACAATTACTGCTTTGCTCGAAGATCCTCGCATGCTTCGAAAAATGAGTGATGGGGCGCGAGGAATGGCGCATCCCGATGCTGCGAAAGACATTGCAGATCTTGCGGCCAGCGTGGCAGAAATTCGGCCTCTAGCCACTAGCTCCTAGCATGCTTTAGGTCGCTAGCAGCTAGGAGCTAAAAGCCAGCAGCTCTTTATGTTTGCCAAAATCCAACGCGTGCATTTCGTCGGGATCGGCGGCATTGGCATGAGCGGCGTCGCCGAGGTGCTGCTGAACCTCGGCTACAAGATTTCCGGCTCCGATCTGAAGCGGTCCTCCGTCGCCGATCGCCTAAAGAGCTTGGGCGCGACCGTGTTTGAAGGTCACGCTGCGGAGAACGTCGCCGGCGCTGACGTCGTGGTCACAAGCTCTGCCATTACCTCCGCAAATCCCGAGGTCGTCGAGGCCGCCCGCCTCCATGTTCCTGTGATTCAGCGCGCGGAAATGCTCGCGGAACTGATGCGCCTGAAGTACGGCATCGCCATCGCGGGCATGCACGGCAAGACGACAACGACCTCGATGGTGGCGGCGGTACTCGCCGGCGGTGGCCTCGATCCGACGGTCGTTGTCGGCGGCCGCGTGGACGCGATGGGATCGAATGCGCGGCTCGGCCGCTCGCAATACCTGGTCGCCGAAGCCGACGAAAGCGATCGCTCTTTTCTCAAGCTCTCGCCGATACTCTCGGTCGTCACCAACATCGACCGCGAGCACATGGATTGCTACCGCAACATGCAGGACGTGAAGCGAGCCTTCCTCGAATTTATGGACCGCGTTCCGTTCTATGGGATGGTCGTGCTGTGCAACGACGATCCCCTTTTGCGGCGCCTATTTCCGAAGATTCGCCGCCGTATGGTGACCTACGGCACGCGAAAGGGATCGGATTTTCAGATCAGCATCAATACCGGGAGGGGCACGACTTCCAGTCGTGCCGAAAACGCCGCCCCTGAGGACGGGGCTTTAGTCCTTGAGGCACTTACTTTAGCGCGACCGCCCGTGCCTCCAAATTCATTCCGGGTGACCTACCGCGGCACCGACCTCGGCGAGTTCCGCCTGCACGTTCCAGGACTGCACAACGTCTTGAATGCGACCGCCGCCATAGCCGTCGGCATCGGACTCGACATTCCCGTCCGGCACATTCGCGAGGCGCTTGAACACTTTCGCGGTGTTGACCGGCGTTTTCAATTGCGCGGCGAAGTTGGAGGTGTCGCAGTCATCGACGACTACGGCCACCATCCCACGGAGATTCGAGCGACGCTGGCCGCTGCTCGCCAGTGCGGCTATCGCAAGATTCATGTGATCTTCCAGCCGCATCGCTACACTCGCACCCGCGACCTGATGGAAGAGTTCACGATAGCTTTCGATAACGCTGACTCGCTGTTCGTACTCGATATTTACCCCGCGAGCGAACAGCCGATTGAGGGAATCACGGGCGAAGCCCTGGCCCGCCGCATCGCAGAGAAAAGCGCGGGCACCCCATCCTTCGCTGGTGTTGGAAAGAGTGGGGATTTGGAGGTTACCCCACCCTTCTCGCGTTCTTTGCCAGAGGGTGGGAATACTCGTTACGTCAGTTCCTTCGAGGACGCAGTCTCCGCCGCCGCATCCGCCGCCGAACCCGGCGACATGATTCTGACGCTGGGGGCGGGGTCGATCTCACAGCTCGGGCCGATGGTGCTGGAGCAATTGCGCCCGGTCACGGCGCCATGAGAATGGCTATTCCGTTTCTTTCAGTGCATTTCCGATCGCAGTGTCTTTTCCTGTTGTCAGCTCGTACGCCCCGCACAGGCATTCGTCAATAAACTCCAAATCGACGTTGTCACCTACTCCGGAAATGTGGTCGTAGTGCCAGATCTCGTATGGAAATGAATCTGCCATCCCGCCGCCCTCTTCCGACGGGCGCGAGGGTGGCACCGAGTCTGTCCGGAGCACCGAACTTGGCAAAAACGTATCCTCTATCATCAATATCCTTTTGCACGGAGTCCGTGAATTGCCTGTCGTGACCGCATGCGACCAGGATTATGGATGTGCAAACGAACGTTGTGGCCAGAACCGTGCGTGAGCATCTCGTAGGCATTTGGCACCCCACGAAACGATTCACCAACGGGAGAACCGCGCAACCTGAGATGTCGTGGTCGGTGGCGATCGCTTGGCCATGGTTTGTGGGATGCAACTCTCAAGGAACAAGGTTAGCCGGGTTACCCCGAGTGCCTGATGTGCATCACGTCGCCGTCCTGCACGATGTAGTCTTTGCCTTCGAGCCGTAGAGTGCCCTTTGCCCGGGCATTGGCTTCGGAGCCAGCTTCGAGCAACTGGTCCCAGCGAATCGTCTCGGCGCGGATGAAGTGCTTCTCCAGATCAGAATGAATCGCCCCGGCAGCCAGGACGGCGCGCGTGTTGACGGGAATCGTCCAGGCGCGGCATTCGTCTTCGCCGGCGGTCAGGAACGAGATCAGGCCGAGCAATGCGTATGTCTTCCGGATCAGGCGCGAAAGTCCGCTCTCCTGCAAGCCGTAGCTGGCGAGAAATTCAGCGGCGTCCTCATCGCTCATCTCGGAGAGTTCGGCTTCCACTTTGCCACAGATCGCTGTCGCCCCAGCATTCTTTCCCGCCGAGCTTTGCTCGGCTGGACGGGCGTGGACACCCGTCCCCTCATGCTCCGAAATAATCTTGTCGATCCCATACTTCGCGACTGCGTCTTCGAGGTCTTTGCCTAGTTGTGTACTCTCGCTAATGTTCAGCACGTAAAGGATTGGTTTCTCGCTCAGGAACATGAACCCGCGAAAGCGCTTCTTGTCCTCCGGCGTCATCTCCAGTTCGCGCAGCGGACGCTCGGTTTCGAGGTGGGCTTTAGCCTTCTTCAGCAGCTCGGCTTCTTTCTCAAGGTCGGCCGAGCGCATCTTCTTGATGTCTTTTTCGACGCGCTCCATCCGCTTTTCAATCTGGCCGAGGTCGCTGACCATCAGATCAAATTCCACGTTCTTGATGTCCCGCAGCGGATCGATCGGTCCCGCATGCGGAATGGAGTCGTCTTCGAACGCCCGCACCACGTGCGCCACTGCGTCCACCTGGCGAAGGTGTCCGAGATATGCAGATTCCTTGAGCGCCTCCTGGCCGATCGCGCCGAGATCAACGTATTCGACCGAGGCATGCGTGAGCTTCTTCGGGTTATACATGGCCGCGAGCTTGTCGAGGCGCTCGTCAGGGACTTTTGCGACGCCAATATGCGCATCCCGCGGATTCGAGGGTGAAAAGTGCGCCTTGGTGAGAATGCGAAACAGAGACGATTTGCCCACCTGCGGCAGGCCGATGATTCCAGTTTTCATAATGCAGCTCTTAGCTGCTAGCTCCTAGCTATTAGCGAAATCTGCTTTCCTTTGTGTACCTTTGTGTCCTTTGTGGTAAATGGAAACCACGAAGGCCACGAAGGTCACGAAGGAAGAACTTGCCATTAACTAACCAGAATAAATGATTTCAGCGATTGCGAATTCTGAACCGGAAGCGGAATTTGTCAGGAATTGCGCAATACACAACCCACCAAACCGACCAAATAGTCGTGATCCCATTATCGTGAGCTGCTAAGATTTAGCCAATCGTGGTATTCAATTACCCGCTAGGCCTTTGCGCCAGTGGTCCAGAGCAAATGTCAGGTCTTCTAAAAGCCCGTATTGCCTTCACCATAGCGATTGGCCTGCTGCTGGCGTGTGCTTTGGTGGTGTATGGAACGCTCCGCTCTTTTGCTGCCAGCGAACGTTTAGTTCAACACACGCAACAGGTGCAGGTTCTGCTCGGGGAGACCGAAGCAGTGATCGCAGCTGGGGGGCGCGCCAGAATGACTTACGTCCTCACCGGAGACGAAGACGCTTACGAACAATATGGACAGGCCCTGGCGCGCATCCCTGCCAAGCTCGCCGAGCTACGGCGCAGCACCACAGACGAACCTACGCAACAGGCTGAATGCGACAGGCTGGAAAAGCTGACCAGCGATCGCATTCAGTTGTGGGAGAAATCGGTGGCAGTCAGGCGAAGTGGAGCGCTGGCGTCTGCTGCCCAACCCGACATTACACGCCAGAGTGTCCTGTTCGCCGAGGAAATCATTAGTGTTACGCAACGCATGCGGGATGCGGAAAATCAGTTGCTAGCCCAGCGCAAAGGCGCCGCCGGCATCAGCTATGGTCTTACCGCCATCATTCTAGTGATCAGTGGTTTCACGGCTGTGCTGTTGCTCTTCTGGCACTACCAGCTGCTCCGGGAAGAACTCGAAGCACGTGAGCAGGCCGAGCAAAGCACCCGAGAAGCGGCGAGAGTAGCAACGGAAGCCGAACATAAAGCGCGTGAGTCGGAGAATATGGCCATTGCCAGCAACGCCGCGGCACGCCGGCTGAGCGCCCGCCTGCTGCACCTTCAGGACGACGAGCGTCGCAGGCTCTCCCGCGAGTTGCACGACAGCACGGGCCAGCACCTGGCGGCGGCAAAAATGGTGCTCTCGTCACTTGCGGCTGGACACGAAGGTGATCGCAGATACGCCGACTCTTTGGATCTCGTGGACCGTTCGTTGCGGGAAATTCGAACCATCTCTCACTTGCTGCACCCTTCGGGCTTGGAAGAAGCTGGGTTCTCTTCGGCAGCCAGGTGGTATGCAGAAGAATTCTCCAATCGCAGCGGCATTCAGCTGCAAATCGATATTGCAGACCTGCCGACGCGATTGCCTCGCGAAATAGAGCTCGCGCTCTTTCGCGTTTTGCAGGAAGCCCTGGCGAACATTCATCGCCACTCCAAGAGCCACTCCGCCGCGGTCGGTTTCCAGGCGGAACCCGAGCAGTTGATTTTGACCATCGCCGATCACGGTGTCGGCATGCCGAAGGAAGTGCTCGACCAATTCCGGTCGTCAGGCAGCGCAGGAGTTGGACTTGCTGGAATGCGGGAGCGGGTGCGGGAATTGGGGGGAAACCTCGAAATGGAATCGAGCAGCGCAGGCACATCGCTGCGGGTCACAATACCTCTGAGCCAGGAACTGGCGCAAACGGCAGGCGATTAGCTGGCTGGTCATCTCCGTAGCAAATTTCGCGCAACAAACAACGCGTTCGCCGGACGCTCCGCCAACCGGCGCATTAGATACGGGTACCATTCGGCTCCGAACGGAACATAAACGCGCATTCGCCAACCCTCCCGCACCAAGGATTGCTGCAGGTCGCGGCGGATTCCGTAAAGCATCTGGAACTCAAAGGAACCGCGCGGTATGTTTTCACGGATGGCAAAGCCCTGTGCTTCCCGGATCATGCTCTCGTCATGCGTGGCGAGTCCATGATAAATCCCGCTTTTCAGCAGCATCTTCATCAACCGGACGTAGTTAGCATCCACTTCAGATTTTAGTTGAAACGCGACCTCTGCCGGTTCTTGGTAGGCCCCTTTGCAAAGCCGTATGCGAATTCCCTCCGCAAGCAATTCAGCTACGTCCGCTTCCGAGCGGCGCATGTAGCTCTGAATGACCGCGCCCACGCAGCCGCAGTTTTCCGGCTTTTGATGAAGTTGGCGCACCAAATCCAGCGTGCGTTCCGTGTATGCAGCAGACTCCATGTCCACTCGAACAAAGTTCTTCGGCTGTTGGGAAGCCGCCTGCGCAACTAGTGAACATACGTTTTCGTAGGCTAATTTCGGATCGACATCGAGTCCCATGTGCGTTAGTTTCACGCTGACGTTGGCGTTCATTCCTTGTGCCGATATTTCCGCCAGCAACTGCCTGTACAGCGCGGCGCTTTGCCGAGCCTCGTCCGCTGTAGTTACGTTTTCGCCAAGGTTATCGACCGAGACACTCAGACCCGCGGCGTTGAGGTTCCTGGTGACGCGGATGGCATCTTCCAGTTGGGTTCCGGCGACGAAGCGTCCGGATACACGTTGTCCGATGGCAGATCGCTCGGCGATCCGGCGTAGAGTGCGGCTTTCAGAAAGAGAGATGAGGGCCGCTCTCAGCAAGGCTTTGCCGCAGACGCGGCCTCCGGAAGGTCGTCCACCGTCCCCACACGCACAGAACGTTGTATCACAAATCAGGAATTCAGTCGGGACGCATGACTGTGTTTGAGCTAAGGAGCGAACTGGATATTCACCCGCTCCGTAGTTTCGTGTTCGCTCTTTTCCCACTTCCAGGCACGAACAGCGCTCTCGGCTGATTGCGCTAATACTGGATTACCTCCAAGTACCTGAACGGATTTCACCGATCCGTTTGCGGCTACGATCGCTTCGAGCTTCACCGAGCCGGTCAAGTTGAGGTGGCGGGCAATCATTGGGTAAGCCGGAATTACCCGGCTGACCACCTTGCGGGATCCAAGGGCCTCTTCAGTTTGCGCTGCGGCTGGTACGAAATTGCCAGCTGCGGCGAGGAGAAGCAATGCCACCAAGGAGGAGATCTTCATGACCAAAGAATAGCTTTGGCCCCAGGAATGAGGAAGATTACCGTTGTGAAACACAGGGTGATCCGAAAGTAACTGCGATGTAGAGGTTTTCAGTGCCCCTGATCTTCGAGGAACTTCTCCACTTCCAGCGCCGCCATGCAACCCGAGCCTGCCGCAGTGATGGCCTGCCGGTAGCGCCGGTCCTGCACATCTCCGCAGGCGTACACACCAGGAACTCTCGTGAAAACAGAGTTGGCGGTCTTCAGATAACCATCCTGATCAGTATCGAGCTGGCCCTCGAAAATCTTCGCGTTCGGAATATGCCCAATGCCGAGGAACATGGCACTCACTGGCAAGTTCCAGGTCTTGTCGTCGCGCACATCGCGCAGTTTGAGCGCGGTCACTTCTTTTTGAGACGGGTCGAGTATGTCTTCAACCACAGTATTGGTGACCATGTCGATTTTGGGATGCCGCTGGGCCCGTTCCAGCATGATTTTCGACGCCCGGAATTGATCGCGTCGATGGATCAAGCTCACCTTCGTGGCGAAGCGGGTAAGGAAGAGCGCCTCTTCCATTGCGGAATCTCCACCGCCGATCACGGCGATTTCTTTGCCGGAAAAAAAGAAACCGTCACAGGTCGCGCAGGAGGACACCCCGTGTCCGATCAATGCCTGCTCATTGGGTAGCCCAAGCCAACGCGCAGAGGCTCCGCTCGCGATGATCAGAGTGCGCGTGTGAACAATGTCTTTGCCCACCTGCAATTTGAGCGGGCTGTTCTTCAGATCCGCCGCGCTCACATGCGCCAGCTTGTATTCTGCGCCAAACCGTTCAGCCTGGCGCCGCATGTTAGCGATCAGTTCCGGCCCCTGAATGCCTTCCGGAAATCCGGGAAAGTTTTCCACCAGGGTGGTCAGCGAGAGCTGGCCTCCCGGCTCGTGTCCTTCGAGTACCAGCGGTTTCAAGTTTGCCCGCGCTGTATAGAGTGCGGCGGTGTGCCCCGCACATCCGGAGCCCATGATCACTACATTTCTCACATTTTCCATAGAAGTTGGTTCGATGAGCTGAGATATGGTTCGGTTTCAGACGTGGAAATTGGCGACCCGACTACTTGTGTGTGCTCGCTCCCGCTTTGGGCCTCGGCTTCGCCTGAGTTTGCCCAATCCTCGTCAATTCCCCTGGTACCAATGTTTTTGCCCTCAGCAAATCGCGGTAGTTCGATAACACGGTTGATGCGGAAGCAAACAGCGGTTCGTACTTGCTCTGGTCCACTTGTTGGCCGCCTTCGACGCTCGAACAACGCGCCAACACCACAGAAGGCTTTCCGAACCGTTCCAGCCTGATGCGCGATGCGGGCGTCGCCGAAGTGAGCATCGCCCGCGCCGTTGTCACCGATGACGCGCTGTCGTCGATCGAAACCTGCAGAAGGTCTTTTGGGTCGCGCACGCGAAAGACCAGGGTTTCAACCATCTGCTTGCTGTCGCGGCTGAAAGAATATTGCACGGTGGAGTACAGCGACGATCCACCAATGTCGTGTCGCATGCGAACAAAATCCGCTATTGCCGTTTCTCCCAAGGCCGGAACCGTACCTGCAGCTACCAGCGGATTTGTGTTGGGATCAAGCACTGATCGACCGCGATCCACCTCGAAATCAGGGCTAAAGGCCGGCTGTTTGGGTATCTTCATCAGGGCAGCCGCGATCTCCTGCTGCTCATCCTGCGACGGCGCGCACACATTCAGGATATTGACTTTCACCGGAGGCGTCTTTGGGGGAGGGGCGCTTTCCTGTGCCGCACAGACTATCCCCCACAACAACCCAGTGATGATCATGATTGTTCGGGACACAGCGGCATTGTAGCAGCCTGCGACCCACATCTCAGACGCCCGTACCTGAACCTTGCTCGTCGCCATCCGTCTATAATTCAGTGCGTCATCCCATGAGTTCTCGCCGGCTGCAACTGCGAATCTGGTTGGAGAAGAATGCGGTGTACCCCCGCAGCAAGCTGGCGCTCGTCACCTGCTATCTGCTGGCAATTGATGTTTTCCTGTTTGCTTTGCAGCAGCTGTCACGGACCCTACAGCGATCCTTGGGCGGGTCGTTGGGCGAGTGGGTCAGTTTTCTGAGTGCCGTTGTCATTGCCTTACTGTTCGTGCTGATTGCTCGGCGATTTTCAAAGGGTGTGCTCTGGCGCCTGCGCAACCGGCTGATCGTCACCTACGTCTTTATCGGTGTAATCCCGTTCGTTCTGCTGATCACGCTGTGTCTGGGCGCTCTCTATCTGATTGCCGGACAGTTTGCCACCTTCGTCGTCACCTCACGCCTGAATTCTGCCGCTGCCGAGCTTAAAGCCACTACGGACGCATTGGAACGTACGATCGCCAGCGACGTTGATGCCGGACGGAAACTAGGTGACTTTTCTACGCCCAGCGCCTCAAATACCCAGGTCTCCGCTTGGCTCAATGGCGCGCTTCTATTCAACAGCGCCGGTCAAGAGTCTGCGATTCACGTTCCGAACGGTCTTGCAGACGGATTCGCTGGGCTGACGCGTGAGCAGAGCAAGGTCTTCTTGCGCGCTCTCAGCCAGGCATCCACGCGACAGGGTCAACTGAGCGTGATTGCGAGTAAGC
>WNFZ01010386.1_pt1 | contig 10361 bp, 8 predicted proteins | sample 5400081 | NCBI WGS metagenome assembly WNFZ01 (sample SAMN13153365, study PRJNA577476) | soil metagenome | isolation source: 80 cm soil or saprolite under grassland replicate 1 | place: USA:California | collected 2016-06-15
CGCAGGGACTGCTTGCGCAGCCGGGCCAGGCGCGCGTCGGTGACCGCCGTCGCCGTGGCGGTGCGCGGGCCGGGGTCGAAGAGCGACAGCTCCCCGACCATGTCGGACGGCCCCATCACCATGACGAGGTTCTGCCGCCCGTCGGCCGCCCGCCGGCCGAGCTTGAGCTTTCCGGACAGGATGATGTACAGGCTGTCGCCCGGCTCACCCTCGTTGAAGATGACCTCGCCCTTTCGGACCTCGATCGTCTCCATGTCCTTCACGAGGGATTCCGCCGTCTCCGGATCGACTCCCTGGAATATGCCGCTGCGCGCCAGTACCTCGTCCATCTCCGAGCACCTCCGCCCGCGTGTCGCCGCGCCAGGTCAGTTTAGGCACACCAAACCCGGCACCGGACGCCCACCCCGGGAAGATCGACGGCACGATGGAGAACGTGTCGATGGAGTGCACCTGGCGTGACGAGGACGGCGTGGACCTGCCGGTGCTCGTCTGGCGGCCGGCCGAGCCGGCGCTCGTGATCTCGTCCGGCGCGCTGGGTGGCGGCATCGGGACCCGCCGTTGGGTCGTCAATGCGACGGTACCCATGTCCTATGACCCCACCGACGTGCCCGCGCATCTCGCGGAGCTGGCGTCCGGCCTGGGCCTGAGCGGGCCGGGTACGGCCCTGGTCACCGGGCTCGACGTCACCCGCGTGGCGACCGTGACCGAGCACGGGGTCACCGCGGCGGCCACGGTCGCGATCGGCGAACCGGCCTGGGCCGCGGCGCCGCCGGCCGCCGGCGCGCCGGTCGGGACGATCAACGTGGTGGTCGAGCTACCGGTCCGGCTCAGCGAGGGTGCCCTGGTCAACGCGGTCGCCACGGTGGCCGAGGCCAAGGTGCAGGCCCTGCTCGATCTCGGCGTCCCCGGCACGGGTACCTGCACCGACGCGACCGTCGTCGGGTGCCCGACAGCGGGACCCGCCGAGGCCTACGGCGGACCGTGCTCGACCTGGGGTGCCCGTGTCGCGCGGACGGTCTACGCGGCGGTGCTGCGCGGCGGGCGGGACTGGCTGGCCGATCCCCGCCCCGGTATCGTCCGCGCTGACCCACCCCTCGCACCCAGGACGTGTCCCACATGATCCACGTGCGCGGCCGGCTGGCCGCCGTTCTCCTGGCCGGGCTCCTCGGGCTCGCCGGGTGTGGCAGCGACCCCGCACTGCCGGCCGGGGCGAACTCCGGGCCGCCGCTCCCCTCGCCGGCCGGCGCCTCGGGAGGCTCCTCGGCCCCTGCGCCGGACGCCGACGCGCAGCTCACGATGTCCGCCGTCGGCGACGTGATCATGGGCGACGCGCCCCGGGGGTTGCCGCCCAACAACGGCCACGGCTTCTTCGACAGCGTCGCCCCGGGCCTGCGCGCCGACCTGCAGATGGCCAACCTGGAACAGCCGCTCACCGACGACACCGGCGTCGGCAAGTGCGGTGCGGCCTCGGCCGGCAAGACCTGCTTCCAGTTCCGCTCGCCGCCCTCGTATGCCGGGGTGCTCAAGGAGGCCGGCTTCCAGCTGGTCAACCTCGCCAACAACCACGCGTACGACTTCGGTCCGGCCGGGCACCAGAACACCCGCAAGGCGCTGGACGCCGCCGGGGTGAAGTACACCGGTCCGCCCGGGATGATCACCGTGGTCACCGTCAAGGACATCCGGGTCGCGGTGGTCGGCTTCGCGCCCTATCCCTGGGCCAATGATCTGGTCAACATCCCCCAGGCCCAGGAGTTGGTACGGCAGGCCAAGAAGCAGGCCGACCTCGTGGTCGTCCAGGTGCACATGGGCGGGGAAGGCGCCGACCACACGCACACCCGGCCGGGCACCGAGATGTTCTTCGGGGAGAACCGGGGCGACCCGATCGCGTTCAGCCACGCGGTGGTCGACGCGGGTGCGGACCTCATCGTCGGGCACAGCCCCCACGTGATGCGCGCGATGGAGTTCTACAAGGGCCGGCTGATCGCCTACAGCCTGGGCAACTTCGCGGGGTACCACGCGCTGGGCTACACCGGTGTGGTGGGCATCACCGGCATCCTGAAGGTGACGCTGCGCCGGGACGGCTCGTACGTGTCCGGCTCGCTGGTACCCGCGCACCTGGTCGCGCCCGGCGCACCCCGCCCCGACCCGCAGAAGCAGGCGATCTCCCTGGTGTCCGGGCTGTGCAAGGCCGACTTCCCGAAGACCGGCGCCCGCATCGCCGCCGACGGGACCGTCACCCCCCCGACGTAGGCTCACTGGCGTGGACACGGAGACTGACCTGGCCCGCAAGCGCCGCGCGCGCCGGATGGCGAAAGCGCTGGCCGAGGCGCACCCCGACGCGCACACCGAGCTCGACCACACCAGCCCGCTGGAGCTCACGGTCGCCACGATCCTGTCCGCGCAGAGCACCGACGTGATGGTCAACCAGGTCACCCCGAAGCTGTTCGCGCGCTACCGCACCGCCGCCGACTACGCCTCCGCCGATCGCGCCGAGCTGGAGGAGATGGTCAAGTCCACCGGGTTCTACCGCAACAAGGCCGACGCGCTGATCAAGCTCGGGCAGGCGCTCGTCGAGCGCTTCGACGGCGAGGTGCCGGGCCGCCTCGACGACCTGGACTCCCTGCCCGGCATCGGGCGTAAGACGGCCAACGTGATCCTGGGCAATGCGTTCGGGGTGCCGGGGCTGACCGTGGACACGCACTTCCAGCGACTGGTCGGGCGCTGGGCGTGGACCGCCGAGACCGACCCGGTGAAGATCGAGTCCGCGGTGGCCAAGCTCATCGAGAAGCGTGACTGGACCATGCTCTCCCACCGGATCATCTTCCACGGCCGGCGGGTCTGCCACGCCCGCAAGCCCGCATGTGGAGCCTGCACGCTGGCCCGGTGGTGCCCGTCCTACGGCACCGGCCCGGTCGACCCGGTCGCGGCGGCCAAGCTGCTCAAGGGGCCGCGCATCGCCGAACTCGCCGAGCTCGCGGGCGTGCCGGCGCCGTGATCCGGCTTCTGTTGGTACTCGTGGTCCTGCTCGCCGGTTGCGGCGCGTCCACTGTGGACGGTACGGCGTCGGGGAGCGGCGGGTCCTGCCTGCCGCCACCGCCGTCCACGCCCGTCGTGGTGCCGGGCGGGCCGGTCGTCGCGCGGATCCCCGACCTCACGCTGGACTGCTTCTCCGGTGGCGGCACGGTACGGCTGACCGAGCTGCACCGGCCGGCGATCGTCAACCTGTGGGCGTCGTGGTGCGGACCGTGCCGCACGGAGTTGCCCGCGTTCCAGCGGTTCGCGAACGCGGTCGGCGACCGGGTACTCGTGCTGGGCGTGGACACGGACGACACCCGCGACGCCGGGGCGGGGCTGTTGCACGACGCGAAAGTCAGCTTTCCCAACCTGTCCGACCCGAAGCGGCGGCTGATGTCCGCGGTGGGGCGCGGCGCGCTGCCGGTCACGCTGTTCGTCGACGCCGACGGCGGCGTGCGGTATGTCTACAACGACGTCGCCCTCGACGATGCCGGGCTGGCCGGACTGGCCAGGACGCATCTGGGCGTGGGCACGTGAGCGCGGCGAGCCGGGAAGGTGGGGCGGCGTGAGCGAGCTGCCCGAGTGGTGGCAGCCGCTGCTCACCCGGGTCTCGGGCGCCGGGCAGGACGACTTCTTCACGCGGCTGGCGGTACCCCCCGAGGGTGGGCGACCCAGCGCGGTGCTGATCCTGCTCGCGGACGGCGACCACGGCGGACCGGATGTGCTGCTGCTGGAGCGGGCGGCCGACATGCGCAACCATGCCGGACAGCCGGCGTTTCCCGGGGGCGCGGCCGACCCGGGCGACCCGGACCCGGCCGCGACCGCGCTGCGGGAGGCGGCCGAGGAGGTCGGCCTCGACGCGAGGAGCGTCGAGGTGCTGGCCCAGTTGCCCCGACTGTGGATCCCGGTGAGCCGGTTCGTGGTGACGCCGGTGCTGGCCTGGTGGCGGCGACCGCATCCGGTGGCGCCGATGCAGCCGACCGAGGTCGCGCGGGTCGAGCGGGTACCGGTGGCGGAGCTGGTCGACCCGGCCAACCGGGTGTGGGTACGCCATCCGAGCGGGTGGATCGGACCGGCGTTTCGGGTGCGTTCGATGCTGGTCTGGGGCTTCACGGCCGGCGTGCTCAGCGTGTTGCTGGAGTTGGGCGGCTGGTCGGTGCCGTGGGAGGACGCCCCGCAGCTCGACTTCCCCATCGCTGGCGACCGGCCCGTACCCTAGAGCGCGTGCGTGGCAGCCTGGTCGACCTCGTCCTGATCGTTCTCGTGATCGTGTTCGCGATCAACGGGTACCGGCAGGGATTCGTCGTCGGCCTGCTGTCGTTGCTCGGCTTCTTCGGCGGTGCCGCACTCGGGTTGCAGCTCGGCCCGTTCCTGGCCAACTTCCTCGAGTCGTCGCTCGCGCGGGTGTTCGTGTCGTTGCTGACGGTGCTGGCGGTCGCGGTCGGCGGTCAGGCGATCGCGAGCTGGCTCGGGGCCCGGATCCGGGCCTCGATCCGTAACCGGACCGGGCGCACGGTCGACGACCTGTTCGGCGGCGTCGTCTCGATGATCGCCGTGCTGATCGTGGCCTGGCTGGTGGCGGCGCCGCTGGCGTCCTCGCCGATCCCCGGGCTGTCCCGGGCCGTGCGCAACAGCGCCCTGCTGCACGGCATCAACGCGGTGATGCCCAGTCAGGCCAAGGCGCTGTCCGACGCGTTGCGGCAGAGCGTCGACACGCGTGGGTTCCCCAACGTGTTCGGCGACCTCGATCCGACGCAGGTGCGGCAGGTGCCACCGCCCAACTCCGGGCTGGCCGCCTCGCCGGTGGTCGCGCAGGTCCGGCGCTCGGTCGTGAAAATCCTCGGCAGCGCGCCGTCCTGCTCGCGCAAGATCGAGGGGTCCGGGTTCGTCTACGCGCCCGAGCACGTCATGACCAACGCCCACGTCGTCGCGGGCACGACGTCGATCACCGTGGAGGACGGCTCAACCCGGCGCCGCGGTGTGGTCGTCGGCTACGACTCCGACAAGGATCTGGCGGTCATCTACGTACCGGGGCTCACCGCGCCGGCCGTCAAGTTCGCGACGACCGTGGCGCGCAGCGGGGACGACGCGATCGTCATCGGGTACCCGCTGGACGGACCGTTCGACGCGGAGCCGGCGCGCGTCCGCGACCAGGGACCGATCCGGGGCCCGGACATCTACGAGGCGCACACCGTCACCCGGGACATCTACACGATCCGGGGCCTGGTCCGTAGCGGCAACTCCGGTGGGCCGCTGGTGGCCGCTGACGGCACCGTGCTCGGCGTCATCTTCGCCGCGGCGGCGGACGACTCGTCGACCGGGTTCGCGCTGACCAACCAGGAGGCCGCGCCGGTGATCCAGGCAGGGCGTGGCGCGACCGACGCCGTGACCACCGGCCGCTGCGCGCAGGGCTGAGGCCTTCCCCGCTCGCCGCGCTCGCGCCCCGCACCCCGCTCGCGGCGCGGCCTAGGAGAACCGGATCCGCACGGGCGGCGTCCGGCTCGTCAGCGCGGCGGCAGGTGAGCGAGCTGGATCAGGCGGACGCCCTCCCGCCGGGTCACCAGCCAGCCCCGCCCCGGCGGCAGCGGCCCCGGCCGTACCGTGCCGAGCAGCGCCCCCTCGTCACGGTCGCCGGAGAGCACCAGACCGGGGGAGGACAGCTCGCGCAGGTGCTGGATCACCGGCTCGTACAGGGCCCGCCCGGCACCACCCGAACGGCGGGTCAGCACCAGGTGCAGCCCGATGTCGCGGGCCTGGGCGAGGTATTCCAGCAACGGCTGGAGCGGGTTGGTCGGGCCGGCCGCGATCAGGTCGTAGTCGTCGACGAGCAGGTAGCAGTCGGGACCGGTCCACCACGAGCGGTCCCGTAGCTGTTGCGCCGTCACGTCGGGACCGGGGAGCCGGTTCTGCATGTATCCGGCGACCGACTCGGTCAGCTCCAGCGTCTGGGCCGCACCGGTGCCATAGCCGATGAGATGGTCCGACGTGACCGCCCCGAGCAGGCTGCGCCGGTAGTCCACGACGATCAGCCGGGCCCGCTCCGGCTCGTACCGCTGGACGAGCGACGTGGCCAGCGCCCGGAGGAACGAGGACTTGCCGCTCTCCCCGTCACCGAACACCAGGAAGTGCGGGTCGGCGGCGAAGTCGAGGCGACCGGCCGCAGGTCGGCCTCGGCGATGCCGATCGGGAACCCCGCGCCGGTCGCGACGTCCAGGCTGGCGTAGGGCACCACGGACGGCAGCAGCCGTACCGGCGGTGCGGCCGGGCCGGTCCACGCGGTTGCGACCGCCTTGACCAGATCGGTGCTGTCGAGGTGGGCGGTCGACGGGAGCGCCGCGAGGAAGTGCAGTCCCTCGGCGGTGATGCCCCGGCCGGGCGCGGCCTTCGGGACGTTGTCGGCCGCCCGGCGGGAGACCGCCGAGTCGGACGTGTCGCCGAGGCGCAGCTCCAGCCGGGAGCCGAACAGGTCGCGGATCGCCGGGCGGAGGTCCATCCAGCGGGACGCGCTGGCCACCACGTGGATGCCGTAGGACAGGCCGCGGGTGGCCAGGTCGGTGATCACCGGTTCGAGGTCGTCGTACTCGCCCCGGATCGTGTTCCACCCGTCGACGACGAGAAACACGTCGGCCCGCCCGTCCCGGGTGGTACCGCCGTCGCGCTCGCGCTCGGCGAGCAGCGCGGCCACCTCGCCGACCGTGCGGCGGACCGCGGCCGGCTCCTGCCGGCCCGCTACGCCGCCGACGTGGGGCAGTTCCTTGAGGCCCGCCAGCGTGCCACCGCCGAAGTCGAGGCAGTAGACCTGAACCTGGGCCGGGGTGTGGGTCAGCGACAGTCCACAGAGGACGGTGCGGAGCAGGGTGGACTTGCCGCTCCGCGGCCCGCCCACCACGGCCACGTGGCCGGCGTCGCCGGACAGGTTCAGCCACAGCAGGTCGCGGCGCTGCTCGTACGGCTTGTCCACGAGCGCCACCGGTACCTGCAGCCCGCCGCGCAACTGCGGGTTGCCGACCGTAAGCCCGAACTGAGGGTCGGTCACCAGCGGGCCGAGCAGCTCGTCGAGGTGGGTGGCCTGGTGCAGGGGCGGCAGCCAGACCTGATGCGCCGGTGCGCCGGCGCCGGCCAGCCGCCCGACCAGGAGGTCGAGCAGGCTCGTGGTGGTCTCGCCGACCGGCTGCGCGGCCGGGCCGGGGTCCGGCACCACGAGCTCGTGCGTGGTGAAGTCGAGCACCCGGCCGGAGTGCCCGGCGGTGGCCGCGATCCGTCCGGGGCGGCGGTACGGCCCGGAGACGTAGGCGGCCTTGAGCCGGATCAGCGGCTCGGTGCCCGACTTCAGGTACCCGTGCCCCGGCGAGCGGGGCAACTCGTAGGCGTCGGGTACGCCGAGCACGCTGCGCGACTCCATGGCGGAGAAGGTGCGCAGGCCGATCCGGTAGGACAGGTGCGTGTCCAGGCCACGCAGCCGACCCTCCTCCAGCCGTTGGCTGGCCAATAGCAGGTGCACCCCCAACGACCGGCCCACCCGCCCGATCTGCACGAACAGGTCGATGAACTCCGGCTTCTTCGCCAGCAGCTCGGAGAACTCGTCGCAGATGACCAGCAGGACCGGCAGCGGCGCCAGGGCCGCGCCACCGGCCCGCGCCTTCTCGTAGTCGCGCAGGCTGGCGAAGTTGCCGGCCCGGCGCAGCAGCTCCTGGCGCCGGTTGAGCTCGCCTTCCAGCGCGTCGTTCATCCGGTCGACCAGCGGCAGCTCGGACTCCAGATTCGTGATCATCGCAGCGGTGTGCGGCAGCTCGTCCATGGACGCGAACGTGGCGCCGCCCTTGAAGTCGATGAGCACGAAGTTGAGCGTCTCGGAGTCGTGGGTCGCGGCGAGACCGAGGACGAGGGTGCGCAGCAGCTCCGACTTTCCGGAGCCGGTGGCGCCGATCAGCAGCCCGTGCGGGCCCATGCCGTCCTGCGCCGACTCCTTGAGGTCCAGCTCGACCGGGTAGGCCTCGGCGTCCACGATGCCGAGTAGCTCGGCGAGGCCGGTGTCGGACTGCAACGGCGCCTCGCCGACGCGGGTCGCGGCGGCCAGCCGCAGCGGCGCGAGCTGGCGCGCCAGCGCCGTCGCGGTCGCCGGGTCGATCCCGTCGGCCACGCCGACGCTGCCGTCCTGGTCGACCGACCTGCTGAAGAGGGTGCCGTCGGCGGAGACGGTCAGCGCGATGCCGGGACGGTCGAGCACGCGGGGCGGCGGGTGGTCCAGGTCGAGCAGGGCGACCCCGGTGAGCCCGCCCTCGGTCGTGAGGTGTTCGCTGCCGGTCATCTCGCCGCCGTCGATCACCACGACGACCTGGGGCGCCGCGCCGGTCGAGCCGGGGCCGAACCGGGGCCGGTTGCCGATCACGTCGTCGAGCAGGGCCTCCAGGTCACGCGCCGACTCGGCGACCAGGCGTACCGGCCCGAGCCCGTCGGTGCGGGTCGGGTGTACCGCGTGCGGCAGCCACTTCAGGTATTCCCAGTCGGGCCGGCGCCCCGGCGCCACACACGCCGCGATCAGCAGGTCGTCGGGCGCATGGAACACGGTGAGCTGGGCGAGCATGGCCCGGACGAGGGCCCGCGTCGCCTCCTCCGGACCGCGCAGATGCAACCGGGCGAAGCCGCGCACGGACACCGCCACCGGCAGATCCGGTACCACCGAATAGGTGTCGAGGAACCGCCGCAGCGCTCCCGCGGTCATCGGCTCCAGGTCGTCCAGGGGCGGGGTCGCCGGCGCTACCAGCGGGGTGGCCAGGGTCTGGGGTCCGATCCCGACGCGGACCACCCCGAAGTCCCCGTCGGTCGGCCGGCGTTCCCACAGCCGGTAGCTGTCCACGGCCGACCACAGCGTGGCCGGGTCGGGATGGCGGTAGTGCAGACCCTCCCGCTGCTGGTCGGCGGTCTCCCGCACCTTGCTCCGCAGCACCGCGAGATGGCGCAGGTACTCCCGGCGGGCCGCCATCATCTCGGCCTTCTTCGGCTGTCCGGCGCTGGTGCCGAACCCGGTGGCCAGCATGCCGAGCGAGGAGATGCCGAAGACCGCGCCCACGACGTAGGAGTAGGCGCCACCCTGCCGCCCGGCGAACATCATGGCGGTGGCGACGGTGCCGGTGAGCATCGGCAGGAGCATCAGCGCCTGACCCCACCGGGAACCTACCGACCGGGGGACTTCGGGTGGGGCGGGGACGACCAGCTCACCCGCCGGGATCTCCGGCGCCGGCTGGCGTGGCCGGCGCTTGACCACCACCGTTGCCACCGTTCACCTCCCCGCGGACATGCTATGGGCTGCCGGACGGCGGGCGGCAGTCCCTGTGGATAACCCGATCGCAGCGCGGCTGACTGTCGGCCCGATGTGGTAGGCAGGTTCCGTGACGACGGCGACGGGTCTGGCGCGGCTGACGGTGAGCGCGCCGCGGCGGCGGCTCGACGTGGCCGTGCCCGAGCACGTGCCCCTCGCCGAGCTGCTGCCGGAGCTGCTGCGGCACGCCGGCGAAGGGTTGCCCGACGCGGGCCAGGCGCACGGCGGGTGGGTGCTGCGGCGGGCCGACGGCAGCCCGCTCTCCGTGGGGGCCGGGCTGGTCCAGCAAGGGGTACGGGACGGAGACGTACTGCACCTCGTCCCCGCCCGGGTCGGGTGGCCGGAGCTGGAGTACGACGACGTCGTCGACGCGATCGCCGCCGGCGCGCGGCGATACGGGCGGGCCTGGGACGGCACGTGGACCCGGGCTACCGGGCTGGGTGCTGCCGGAATCGCCCTGCTCCTCGGCCTCGTCGTGCTGCTCGGGTCCCCCGTCGGCGCGCCGGCCGCGGCGCCGGTCGCGCTCGGCGTGGCCGGGCTGCTCCTGCTCGGTGGCGTGGTCGCGTCACGCGGGTTCGGTGAAGGGGCGGTGGGGGCGACGCTCAGCGGGTCGGCGCTGCCCTACGCGTTCGTGGGGGGATACCTGCTGCTGCGCGGTACGCCGGGCGTCCTCGTGGCTGCCACGGCACTGCTCCTCGCGGGCGTGATCGGCGCGGTCGGCGCCGGGTACGGGCTGCGGATCTTCGTCGGGGGGATCACCGCGGGGTGCCTCGGCACGCTGGGTGCCCTGCTCGCCTACTGGTTACCACCGGCCGGCGCGGCGGCGGTCGTGCTGGCCGTCCTCATGCCGGGCGTCGCGGCCTTTCCGCTGCTGGCTATCCGGCTGGGGCGGCTGCCGGTGCCGGTGCCGGGTCCGGACGCCGAGGCCCGACCCGACCGCGTCCGGGTCTTCGCGGCGGTGGCCCGGGCCGACGAGCTCGTCACCGGCATGCTGTTCGGGCATGCGGTCGTCACGCTCATGGCGACG
>WNFZ01020732.1_pt1 | contig 10358 bp, 10 predicted proteins | sample 5400081 | NCBI WGS metagenome assembly WNFZ01 (sample SAMN13153365, study PRJNA577476) | soil metagenome | isolation source: 80 cm soil or saprolite under grassland replicate 1 | place: USA:California | collected 2016-06-15
ATCCGCGAATTCGTGCACGAACGCCGCCGAGTCGAGGAACTGGTGAGCGAAGTGACTGGGGTCGAAGTTGATGCCGAACTCCGGTCGGCGGTCGATCGCCTCGAGCGTCTTGCGCGTCGTGACGAAGTCGTACGCGATCTCCGTCGGGTGAACTTCCAGCCCGAAGCGGATCCCCTCGTGCTCGAAGACGTCCATGATCGGGCCCCACCGCTCCCCGAAGTCCTGATACCCGCGCTCGACCTCGCCGAAGTCGTTCGGCGGGAACGAGTAGAGCATGTGCCACACGCTCGACCCCGTGAAGCCGTTCACCTGCTCGACGCCGAGGCGGGCCGCGGCCCGGGCCGTGTCCTTCATCCGCTCGGCCGCGCGTTGCCGCACGCCTTCGGGGTCGCCGTCGCCCCACACCTCCGGCGGCACGATCGCACTGTGGCGCTCGTCGATCGGATCGCAGACGCACTGGCCGACGAGATGCGCACCGATCGCGAACACCTTCAAGCCCGCCCGGTCGAGGATCTGCTCGCGGGATTCGACGTAGCCGGGGTCCGCGAGCGCCTTGTCGACCTCGAAGTGGTCTCCCCAGCAGGCGAGCTCGAGGCCGTCGAAGCCCCACCCACCGGCCTTCGCAGCCAGCTCCTCGATCGGCAGATCGGCCCACTGGCCGGTGAAGAGCGTGACGGGTCGGGGCATCGACGCTCCTTAGACCTTGGCCAGGACTGGGACTCCGAGACCGAGCGCTCCGAGCTCGGAGGTTGTGGCCTCGTAGCCGGAGCGATCCAGCAACTCGAGCCCGAGCCTTGCGCGGCGGACGCGCTCACGTGAGAGCGCGATCGTCGTCGCCTCGAGGTGCGTCCCCGCCGGGTAGACGTCGGGCGCGTTACGGAGACCGAATTTCACGTATAGAGGAGCGGCCACGCGAATGAGCTCCGGAATCTCATGCAGCCGGACGAAGCCCCCGATGTTGTCGGGTGCTTCGACGTAGAGGTCCAGCGGCAGGTCGACGGCGGCTCGAATGGCCGCGATCTGGGCCAGCGTCAGGTCCGTGGGCAGGTTGATCGTGTTCGCACCGAGCTCGGCGAGCACGCGCGCCGCCGCCGGGTTGGCGGCCGGCAACATCACGGAGATCTTCGCCTGCATGTCCTCGGGCAGCGCCCCGCCGGCTCGCATTGCACGGAACACGGAGAGCAGCCCGAGATCCGCGATCAGGACGCTGCGGATCCCGTGAGCCGCTGCGCGCTTCACGTCCTCGATTCCGTACACGACCTGCTCCTGCCCTCGTGACGTCGACGCAACGACCGCACCGGCCGGAGCCCTTGCCATGGCGGAGGTGTCCCAGCCAGCGTTCGGCCGCGCGAAGAGGCTGATCTCGACCCCGGATTCCGCTCCTGTGCGCGCCAGCTGGTCGAGCTCCTCGTCGGTCTGAAGGAAGACCCCGCTCCCTTGCGAGACACGGTGAACGCGCACGTCGAGCCGCTCGGCCTCCTCCAGCACGGCCTCGAGGCACGACGGCCCTTCCACACTCGGGATCTCGACTCGATACTGCGCGCCGTCCGGAAACCGCTTGCCTGAGTCGGGCAGGGTGTGCAGGTCGCCGCCCGGAAGCCCGATCGACTCCAGGAATGCGCGCGTTTCGTGCACGCGCTAGTGCCCGGCGACGGGTTCGACGCCGAGGTAGCGGCGCTGGGATTCTGGGTCGCTCCGCAGCTTTTCGGCAGTGGTCTCGACGGCGATCGACCCGGCGACCATGACGAGCTGCCGCTCCGCGAGCGCCGTAGCCACGCCGAGGTTCTGTTCGATGAGGAGCAGAGCCACTCCCTCCTGCTCCAGGCTCTTGCACGTCTCGACCAACTGCTCGACGACGGTGGGCGCGAGGCCCTCCGAGGGCTCGTCCATGATCAGCAGCTTCGGATTGAGCAGCAGTGCACGGCCAATCGCGAGCATCTGCTGCTCGCCGCCGGAAAGTTGCGCTCCGCCGTTCCGCTTTCGCTCGCCGAGGCGCGGGAAGACCTCGTACACGCGCTCGGGCGTCCAGCGGCCGTCGCGGCCGTTGCCCGAGCTGACCATCCGCAGATGTTCGTCGACGCTGAGCGACGGAAAGAGACGCCGTCCCTGAGGTACATAGCCGATGCCGAGCTTCGCGATCTTGTACGAAGGCTTCCCGAGCAGCTCCTTGCCCCGGAACCGGATCGACCCCGTCGCGTGCGGAGGAGTGATGCTCATGATCGCCGCACAGAGCGTCGTCTTGCCCATGCCGTTCCGGCCGATCACGGCCACCGGTTGATCGTCGATGATCTCGAACGACACGTCCTCGAGAACGTGCGCGCTGCCGTAGAACGCGTTGAGCCCCTCGACGCAGAGCAACGGGTCAGCCATGGCCCTCGTCCTCGTCCTTTCCGAAGCGGCTGCCGAGGTAGAGCTCGTGAACGAGTTCGTTGGCTCGGATCTCGGATGGCGTTCCCTCGACGATCACGCGCCCTTCGTGCATCATCGTCACCTGCTCGGCGACCCGGAGCGCGATGTCCATGTCGTGCTCGATCAGGATCAGCGTGATCTCGGGGTCGAGCGCGAGCAAGAGCTCGGTCAAGAGCTGACGCTCGCCTCGGGACAGGCCTGAGGCGGGCTCGTCGAGCATCAGGAGCCGCGGCTCTGCTGCGAGAGCCATCGCGAGCGCGACCTGCCGGTGCTCGCCGTGCGAGAGCGCGCCGACGAGCTCCTCCAGCTTGCCGTCGATCGCAGCCCGCCGTGCAGCCGCCCGCGCCCGCGCTCGAAGCTCGGCATCCTTGCGCGGAAGGATGACCGGCCGGAGGTGACCGCGGCCGACCCCGAGCACCGCAAGGAAGATGTTGTCCTCGACGCTGAGGCCGAGAAAGAGCCGTGACTGCTGGTAGCTGCGGGCAAGCCCCAGCTTTGCGCGACGACGCCCAGGCTCGTTGCTGACGTCCCGACCGAAGAGCTCGATTCGACCGGAGGTCGCAGGTATGTCGCCTGCTACGACGTTGAACAGCGTCGTCTTGCCGGCGCCGTTCGGCCCGAGGATCGCGCGCCGCTCGCCCGGAACGACCTCGAGATCGACGTCGCGAACAGCGTGGAGTCCGCCGAAGCGCCGGCCGACCCCCCGCAAGCGGAGGATCGGCTCGGCATTCGGCTGGGGTGCTGCGGTCACGTGCCTACTTCAGGGTCGTGGCCGTGACCTTGCCGTTCTTGACCACTTTGATCTTGCCCTGCCACGGGAGCTTCTGCTTCTTGCAGGCCGGCTGGCTCCGTCCGGGGGCCGGGCTCGACTTCTTGAAGAGCCCGCCGAACGACTGACCCACGTTCGGCACGAAGCCAATCACGGCCGTGGTCAGGCCCTTGGGGCCCTTCTGGATCTGCAGCGGGTACTGATCCTGGACCGCCTGGCGGTTCGAATCGAGCTTTACCGTCCCGTTGTCGCTGACCTCGTACCCGGACTTGTTCGTCCTGGGCATGCTCGCCTGGAGCTTGTTCAGGTCACCGCCCGCCTTCTGCAGGCCGCGAACGAGCGTCCAGGCCGCGTTGTAGTAGTTGTAGACGAACCCGTCGGCGTAGTTGCCGGCGTTGAGGCCGGGGTACGTCTTCGCCACGCTGGCCTCGTATGCCTTCGCCTGCGCGGTCTTCAGGCCCGGAGCCGTGCCGAAGCCCCCGACGTACGCGCCGACGAGCCGCGGAGCGACCTCCTTGAAGTTCCCGAGGAACGCGAAGAACAGGTTCCCGATGAACTTCTTGGCCTGGAGCTTGCCGTACGCCTGCTCGTACGCCTTGAGCGAGGCGCCGGTGCCCGTGCCGCCGACGACCCAGAAGTAGCCGTCGACCTGGTTGGGCGAGGGCAGCTGCCGGACGTACGGGGCGTAGTCGGTCGTGTTCAGCGGCGGGAACACACGCTTCGTGATCTGGCCGCCGACCGCACAGAAGTCGGCGATCATGCCGGCCGCGGACGTCCAGCCGAAGCTGTAGTCGTCCATGATGATGGCCGCCTTCCGCCACTTCAGCTTCTTGTAGGCGATCTCACCGATCCCGGCGTTCCACTGCGCACCGTCGCCGTGGTAACGGAAGACGTTCTTCGGTGCGATCTGGAGCGTCGGATCTTGCGAGCCGGCCGTACCGATGACGAAGAGCTTCTTCGGGTGTGACTTCGCGTAGTTCGCGATCGCCACCGCCTCGTCACCCGACAGCGGGCCGACCATGATGTCCGCCTTCAACTGCTCCATCAGGCGCTTCGTCTCTTTGATTGCCAGGTCTGCCGTGTCGTTGCCGCAGCCGTAGCCGACGATCTTCACCGACTTGCCGCCGATCTTGATTCCCGTCATTCCCGCCGACGGCTTCTTCTTGTTCTTTGCCTTGCCCCCCGCATACTTGGCGAAGGCTGCCTGCGCGCCACCGATGTCCGGCTCGTAGCCGAATCCGAAGGCACCCTTACAGTCGGTCATGATCCCTACTCGAATTTCGTTCGCAGCCGGGGCAGCGGACGAGATCGAGGTCGTGATCGAGATTACGGCAACGAGCGCAGCGAGCGGTAGCAAGAGCTTCCAGCTACGCAGCTTGAATTTCATCTACCTCTGCTCCTTCCCTAGTTACAAGTCCCAGTCGATGGAACGGACCCGGCCCCAAAATCCGCAGTGTTCGCAGAGCATCCTCCTTTCCTCACGGTCCTGCTTTCTGAGCCTCGACGACGCGGGCTTCGCGCACCGCGCGATCCCACCCACCCAGCGTGGGTCGCGTGATCCGGTCCCAAATCCCCATCAACCCACTTGGTGAGACGACGACGACGGCCAGAAAGATGAGCCCGATGATGGTGTTGAAGCTGCCTCCGATACCGGGCAGCTCGACGTCGCGGACCTCGTTGTTGATCACGATGAAGGCAAAGGCGCCCAGCCAGGCGCCTTCGATCCGCAACAGACCTCCGATGACCGCAATCACGAGGAGATCGATCGTCGACTGAAGGCCGATCGTCTGGGGATCGATCTGCCCGTTCCACCAGACGAAGAGAACGCCGGCGAGGGAGGCGATGAACGCACCGAAGGTGAAGGCCAGCGCGCGATGGAGCGGGACGTTGTAGCCGAGCGAGGTCATGCGCAACGGCTCGTCGCGGACGCCCTGCAGAGTGATGCCGAACGGAGTGCGGACGACGAGGCGGATGAGGAGGTAGACGGCGACCGCCACGATCAGAGCGGCGTAGTACAGGTGATTCGGATGCTCGAGCACATCGCCGATCCAGCCGGGCGTATAGCGGTTGATGCCGCCGATCCCGGAGAACCCCGACACAGCGGCAACCAGGCCGAGGACAAGCCCGATCCCGGTCGTCAGCACGATCGCGACGACGACTGCGATCGTCGGGTCCCAGCCGAGGTGCAACCCCTTCGTCTCGCCGCCCGCCCCTCCCTTCGTTGCGAGGTTGCCGACGATGAAGCCGGCAATGCCGTAGAGCCCCGTCTGAGCGAGCGACACCATCCCGCCGTACGCGGACAGGAAGATCAGGCTCGCGGCGGCGGTGCCCATGATGAACGTCTGGGTGAGGAGCGTGTGCGCCCAGTATCCGTTGAAGATCAGCGGCCCGAGCACGGCGAGCACGAGAGCGAGCACGCCAATGCCCCGCTCCACCAGACGCCCGGGGAGGAAACGACGATTCATCCCGGCCTTCCGAACAGGCCCTGCGGACGGAAGGCGAGCACGATCGCGATCAGCACGAACGTGAAGACGATCGAGTACTGGTTGCAGCAGTTCGTTCCGATCGTCGGCAGGTAGGTCGCGGAGAACGAGAAGACCAGCGCATACAGGAGCGAGCCTGCGGCTGCGCCGAAGATCGAGCCCATGCCGCCCACGATCACGACGACGAGGGAATTGAGCAGCCACTGCCCATCCTGCCCCGATGCGATGTTCCCTTGCGAGGCACCAACGACCGCGCCGAACGCAGCCAGCGCCGAGCCGACCACGAACGCGATCGCAAACGTCTTCTGGATGTTGATGCCGAGCGCGGAGGCCATCTGCTGGTCGTCGACGCCCGCGCGGATCACCATCCCGGTGCGCGTCCGGTAGAGCCACAGCCAGAGTGCGACTCCGACGCCGACACCGAGCGCGAGCACGGTGAGACGTGCAAGCGAGTACTGAACGTCCCAGATGCGCAGGTCGACGAGGCGGTCGAGCGAGCCCGGCCATGTGAGGCTGACCGCGTTCCCGCCGCCGGCGAGCTGGGCCTGCCTGGGAAAGTGGGCGATGATCTGATCGGCCACGATCACCGAGATCGCGATCGTGATCAAGGCCTGGCGCAGATCCTGACCTTGATTCCAGCGCAGAAGCGTCTGCTGCACGACAAGCCCGACGACGGCGATACACGCGGCGGCGACGAGCAGCGGCGCGATCCACTCCCACGTGTTCACGTCCGTGCTCGGAATCGCAAATCCCTCGCCGGTCATCGTCCGCTGGATCTCGTACGCGATGTAGCCGCCGAGCAGATAGAACGATCCGTGGGCCATGTTCACGACGCGCATCAGCCCGAAGATGAGCGCAAAGCCGCTGGAGACGATGAAGAGCAGACCGGCAAAGGTGATCGAGTCGAGCAGGATGCGGAGAAACCCGCCTGGGTTGTCGATCGCGTTGCCAAAGGTGGTGGTGCGCCAAGTGCCGCCGCCGGACGCGGGCGGCTCCTGAGCGATCACGAAGACATAGAGGATCGCAAAGACGATGGCCGCGAAGACCACGGCCGTCGGGAGCCGCCGGACGAGCCGCGACGGTTGAAGAGGAGCTCTCGCGAAAGAGATCAAGGGACGCCTAAAGCCTCGAAACCCGCGTGTGGCCCAGTTCCTACTCCTCCTTTGCCCGCTTGCCGGGAATCGGTCGTGGCGCGGCGAGCGTAAACCATCCCTTGCGTTTGTTCCAACCCATACGCCTGCGATCCGGAGGGCTGCACCGTTGAGGGGCCTCCGACCTGCGAATGCCGAGGGCCTCACGCGTGCGGGGACGCGAAGCGCCCCCGCATGGGACCACACCCCCGCGCCAGCCCCAACCCTCTGAGAGTGCGCGGGCTCTGCCCGCGCACGTTTCCTCGCGAAGCGAGCGATCCTTCAGAACCGCGCGAAAGGGCAGCTTTCGCGCGGCTAAGAGGAGTGGTAGAGCTTGGCCCGAGCGGCGTCGCCCGTCTGGGGACGCTCCTCCGCCAAGCTCGGAATGTCCGCGATCACCGACCGGTCGAGGGTGGAGACGTCCGGCCAGTCCAGCTCTACGAGGTTTCCAGCCGGGTCGCGGATGTACATCTGGACCGCCCCATCCGGAAGCTCACGGACGGCGGCGCCGAACGCTCGCTCCTCGAGGACACCGAGCTCCTTCGCCTTGAGATAGGCGGCCTCGAAGTCGTCGACGTCGAGCGCGATGTGGTGGAACTCGGGAGCCGGCGCGTCGCGCTTGAAGAGGTGGAGCTGCTGTTCGCCGAGGTGGAGCCACTCCACCTGCTGCGAGAAATCAGGGCTCGGCAGCCGCTCCATCCCGAACAGCTCGATATAGAAGCGGAGCGACTCCTCCATGTCATAGGCATGGATGCTGACGTGGTTGAGACGGATCGCTCGCACCTGGGGACTCCCGACGTTACGGTAACGGCATTGGCGAGAATTGGGGAGGGCCCATGGCCGAGACGTACAGTGCACGCATCCCGTTTGAATCGCTCGACCCGCTGACGATCGGCGCGTCGGACGACGAATCGAAGGTCTACCGCGAGGAGCTCGAGCTCGAGATCCCGCAGGGAAACCTGCTTGCGGCGATCTATCCGGACGAGCCGGATGCGGTCCCGAACGCAACGGAGGCGGCGCGCGAGGCGCTCGGGTCACCCGTCACCGGTCGTTCCTTCGCCGAGCTGCTCAGCGGCGCCGGCAGCGTCGCGGTCATCATCGACAACCAGTTCCGCCCGACTCCAGCCTCGAAGCTCCTACCGCCGGTTCTCGACACGATCGAGGCCGCAGGCGTCGACGCGTGCGTGATCACCGCGAATGGCAAGGTCTTCCCGCTGTCGGAGTCGGACATCGAGCAGAAGGTGGGGCGCGAGAACCTCGATCGGATGGAGAAGCTCGGCATCCCGCTCTTCCAGAACGAGCCGCGGAACGCGGACGCTTACACGTACCTCGGTGTCACGTCGCGGGGCACGCCCGTCTGGATCCACAACGAGGTCGCTCGCCGGGACGTGAAGATCGCGATCGGCCAGGCGCAGGCGAATCACTGGGGCTACGGCGGCGGCGGGAAGCTGATCATGCCCGGCGTCGCCGCGGACGAGACGATCGAGTCGAACCACTGCAACTTCGTTCCGTCTCCGCGGACGCACTACGGCGCGCTCGCGGGGCCGATGCGGTCGGACATCGACGAAATCGCGACGATGGCGAAGCTCGACGCGACGATGAACGTGTTGCTCGACACACGCGGCCGGGTGATCGAGCTCAACTTCGGCTCGCATCCCTCTTCGCACCGACTTGCGATCGAGCGGTTCAACGAGATCTACGCCTACGAGAGCCCGGTGCCTGAGAAGGGACAGGCGGACATCGCAATCTGCGGCGTGTTCGCTCCGACCGACCACCTCTTCTTCCACACCGGCTGGGGCTGCATGTCTGCCGACTTCGTGCTCAAGGACGGGGGCACGCTCATCTACTGCAGTCCCTCGCCGGGCGTGCACACGGAGCTGGGCGACTTCCCGGGCCTCGCGCTCATGGACCTGATGAAGCCGTACATGCCGGCCACGCCCGACAACTACCAGCGGGTCCTCCGCGATATCCACGCGCGGACGATCCAGATGTGGGCGGGGTGCATCTGGGTACCGATCTACGAGGTGATGACGCGGAAGCACCTGCGGCTGGTAACCCTCGAGGAGAACCTGGAGATGGCCGCGGACATCGGCATCGACGCGACTACCTCGCTCGACGAAGCGTTCGCGCAGGCGATGGAGCGACACGGGCCGGAGTCGAAGGTGATCGTGCTGCCGTTCGCCCGGTACCAGCTGCCTCGGAACATGGTCCGGCTGGAGGCGGAGCCGTTTCGCTTCCCGCAGGAGGCGCACGCGTAGGGGACACGAAGTGGACGAGCCGATCCGCGGGTCGACGACGATTGTCGAGCTGCTCCGCCGCTATCCGGACGGCGAGGCCGCGCAGCTCATGGCCGCTCTCAGCTGGGCATGTGCGCACTGCGGCGGGGCGTTCCACGAGCCGCTGACGATGGCGGCGAAACGCCATGCCTGCGATCCGCGGACGGTGCTCGAGGCGTTCCGGGCCCTCGACGAGCCCGGAGGGCCGAGCCCCGAGCTGGTCGAGCAGGCGGCGACCAGGGTCGGCTGAGGATGGGCGATCTGAGCTTCGTCTCGGTGGGCGACCTGATGATCGACATCACGGTGGCCGGCCGAGGACACGCCTCCCGCGTCGCCCTGGGCGCAGGCGGAGCGGCCGCGAACGCCGCTGTCTGGGCGGCCGCCTGCGGCGCGGACTCGACCGTCGTCGGTCGGGTCGGTGACGATCTGGCCGGACGCGCGCTGCGAGCGGCCTTCGAGGAGCGTGGGGTTCGGGCCGACCTCTCGGTCGACCCCGAGGCGCCGACCGGCACCTTTCTCGTCGTCGACGGCGAGATCCGTGCAGACCGCGGCGCGAATGCGAACCTCGGTCCGGACAGCCTTCCCGACCGGCTCGAGGGCGACGCTGTTCTCGTCTCGGGCTACGCGCCGCGCGAGGCGGTGGAGGCGGCTCTCGAGCGCGCGCGGGGCGACTGGGTCGCACTGGCACCTGCGTTCCTCGAGCCTCCCTTGCCGCACGGCGCCGACACCATCCTGCTCGACGAGGTCGAGGCAAGGCGTCTGACGGGCCTCGGTCCCGAGGAGGCTGCGCGAACTCTCGGCCAGACCTTCCGGCTTGCCTGCGTAACCCGCGCCGCGGCGGGGGCGGTCGCGGCGCTGGCCGGACGTCTGGAGACAAGCCCTGCAGCGGCCGTCCAGGCAGCTGAGTCGGCCGGCGCAGGCGACGCGTTCGCGGCCGGGCTGCTCGTCACGCTCGCGCGCGGCGCCGACCTCGCGCAGGCGCTCGAGACCGCCTGCCGGCTCGGCGCGACCGTCGCGGCCTCGTCCGGGCACTGGCCCCCGCTTCCGGTTGGCGTGCAGCAATGACGGTCACGGTCGCGACAGATACCTGGGTGGGCCGGGCGCTGCCACGATTCGAGGACGAGGCGCTCCTTCGCGGCGAGGGAAGGTTCATCGACGACCTCGATCCGGTCCCGAATGTGCGCCACGCCGCGATCCTCCGCTCGCTGGTACCACATGGGCGTATCGCAGGGCTCGACGCGAGCGCGGCACTCGAGCTGCCAGGCGTCGTCGGAGTGCTGACTGGCGCCGA
>WNFZ01006721.1_pt1 | contig 10357 bp, 6 predicted proteins | sample 5400081 | NCBI WGS metagenome assembly WNFZ01 (sample SAMN13153365, study PRJNA577476) | soil metagenome | isolation source: 80 cm soil or saprolite under grassland replicate 1 | place: USA:California | collected 2016-06-15
TCCAGCTCGAACTGCACCCGGCGCAGCACCTCATCGTCGATCCGGCCCTCGTCCCGAAGCCGGACGAACACCGCCCGCTCCGCCTCCAGCATCTCCCGCCGCAGCCGCCGGTAGGCCGCCGTCGGGGTCTCCCGCAGGTGCTCGTCCGGCGGCCCGCCCAGCCGCTCCCAGGCGGCCAGCGACCGCACCTCTGCGCGGTCCCGCAGCCGGTCGACGATCTCTTTCGGTACGTCGCCGTCGACCGCGAGCAACTCCTCCAGCCGGTTCATCGCGGCGTTGATCGCGGCGTGCTGCGCGCCCGCCTCGGCCAGGTCGTCGGCGCGCCGCTCGTCCGCCGCGATCATCCCCAGCCGGCGGATCACCGTGGGCAGCGTGAACCCGTGCAGCACCAGCGTCGCGATCACCACGCAGAACGTCAGGAACGTGACCAGGTTCCGGGCCTCGAAATTCTCCGGCAGCGCATACGCGGCGGCGATCGACACCACACCGCGCATGCCGGCCCAGCCGACGACGGTCGGGAACTGCCACGGCGGGGTCGGATCCCGCTCGCGCAGCCGGCGCGACAGCACCCGGGGCAGGTATGTGGTCGGGAACACCCACACGTACCGCGCCGCGATGACCACCGCGACCGCCACCGCCGCCCAGCCGGCGAGCTGCGCGACCGACCAGGACTGCAGGCCGTTCAGCACGGCGTGCAACTGCAGCCCGATCAGCACGAACACGACCGACTCAAGCAGGAAGTCGATCATCTTCCAGACCGCGCCGGCCTGCAGCCGGGACGCGTACGTGGCCGCCTTCGGCAGCTTGTGCCCGATCAGCAGCCCGGCCACCACCACGGCGAGCACCCCGGAGGCGTCCAGCGTCTCCGCCGGCACGAACGCGATGAACGGCGCCAGCAGCATCAGGGTGTTCTCCAGCACCGGGTCGCTCAGCCGGCAGATCACCCAGTTCACCAGCCACGCCACAGCGAGCCCGATCAGCACGCCACCGGCCGCGGCCACCACGAACACCCCCGCCGCGGACAGGAACGAGAACCCGGTGCCTACCGCCGCGGCCACCGCGACCCGGTACAGGGTCAACGCGGTGGCGTCGTTGACCAGGCTCTCCCCGGCCAGGATCACCACCAGCCGGCGCGGCAGCCCCAGCCGGCGAGCGATCGCGGTGGCCGCCACCGCGTCCGGCGGAGCCACGATGGCGCCGAAAGCGACCGCCGCGGACAGCGACAGCGCCGGCACCAGCGCGTACATCACCCCGCCCAGCACGAGCGCGGTGAACAGCACCAGCCCGACCGAAAGCAGCCCGATCGGGCGCAGGTTGCGGCGGAAGTTCAGGAACGAACTGTCCAGCGCCGCTGAGAACAGCAGCGGCGGCAGGATCAGCGACAGCACGACGTCCGGCTCGATCCGGAACTCCGGCACGCCTGGCACCATCGAGGCGGCGAGCCCGGCCAGCACCGCGAGCAGCGGGGCCGACCAGTTCAGCCGGCGGGCCACTCCGGCCACGACGGCGGCCACCGCGACCAGGCCCAGCACGCCGAACGCGTTCTCCAGACCATGCACCGCCCCACCCCCTCTGCGTCGAGAAGGCCCGTCCCGACATCCCGGGCAGAGAGCCTCTCCCGGACGGTAGCGGCGGCGTCGACGCGCGGTGGCGCGGGCGGCCGATCTGGGCGGGGCTGACTGCGGTACCCGGCCTTATGGCTGACTCAGCCAGTCGCCCGTCAAGATTTCCTCCGTCGGCGTGAAACATCGCCGGGGTGCGCCCTCTCGTACTGGCTGACAGCGGGGCACGAGCATGGGAGATCGCGAGATGGACGAGTCGGGCGGGTACGGGATCGACAGCGTGGAAGACACCCAGGTGACGACGGAGTACGTGGACACCGACGGTGACGGCACGCCCGACGTGGCGCTGTCCGATGTGGACGGTGACGGCCACACCGACGTGCAGTATGCCGACCTGGACGGGGACGGCGTGGTGGACGTCATCGACGTGGACACCGACGGTGACGGCCAGGCCGACCTGCAGATCGAGGACACCGACGGGGACGGCATGCTGGACACCGTGCTGGTCGATGACGACGGCGACGGCGTCGCCGACCGCGTCATCACGGCCGAGCGCACCGGTGCCGCGCCGACGCCGGCGGACGGCACCCCGACGGACAGGACCGGCACCGACACGCCTCCTGCAGACACTTCCGGTACGGACACGACCGCGACGGATACGACCGGTACGGACACAAGCGCGACGGATACGACTGGTACGGACACGACTGGTACGGACACGACCGGTACGGACACGAGCGCGACGGACGCTTCCGGTACGGACACGACCGGTACGGACACGACCGGTACGGACAGCGGCGCGGACCCCACCGCGGGCACCGACTCCGGCACCAGTATCGGGGGCGGCGTCGGCGGGGCGGACTCCGGCTACGGCGGCTACGGCAGCGATTCGGCCGGCTACACCCCCGGGCCGTTCCCGGTGTCCCCGGACGCCGGCCCGGACTCGGGCGGCCGGGCCGCGGGCGGCCGGTGACCGCGTCGCCCCGTGCGGTGGCCGAGCCGGGTTCGCCCGGCCCGGCAATCTCGGCTGTCACCCGCACCGGCGCGCTGCTGGCCACGGCGCTGGCCACCGTGTTGGCCGCGGCGGTGCTGTTCGCGGCCGCCGGCGACACCAGCGCGCTGGCCGCCTCCGCCGCTACCCGCGGGCCGCTCGGCACCATCACGGCGGACACCACCGGACCCGGCTTCTCCGGCGGGCCGGCCGCCGGCACCGCAGGCCCGATCGGGACCATCGGCGCCCCGAGCAGCCAGCCGGGCACCGGTACGCCCGGCACGGCGGCGCCGCCCACCACGGCGCCGCCCACCACGGCGCCGGCCACCGTGCAGCCCAGCGTCGTGCCCAGCATCGCGCCCGTGCCCGTCACCCCCACCGGCGGCCGCGGCTCCGGCCCGTTGCTGCTGGTCGTGCTGCTGGTCCTGGTGGTACTCGGGCTGCTCGGGCTGCTGGTCCTACGAGGCCGGCCACGGACCACAACCGGCACTGTCGCGCCTCCCGGACCGCCGTCCGGATCGCCGCCCGGATCGCCTCCCGGATCGCCGTCCGGACAGCCGCCCGGACAGCCGACCGGGCGGCTGTCCGGAACCCCGCCGGGGCCCTCGCCGGGGACGCCGCGCCGGACCGAGCCGGTCCCGAGCGCGCCCTCCGGCGTGGCCGGCCTGGTGGACGCGCTGCGCAGGGTCGGGGCCGGCACCTCCAGCGTCGCGGTGGCCGAGCAGATTGATCGGCTGCTCGGCCGGCCCGATGTCAGCCGGGACGAGTTGGTGGCCGCCTGCATCCGGCACCGCGACCAGGTCCGGGACGAACCGCTGCGCGCGGTGCTGCAACGCGCCCTGGCCGGTGTGGGGGTGAGGGAGGTACGCGCGGACGGCGAGCGGTTCGACCCGCACCGGCACGAGACGGTGGACCGGGCACCGGCGGCCGACCCGGCGCTGCACGACACGGTGGCCAGCACGGAGCGCTGTGGTTATGTCGACAACGGCCGGGTGTTGCGGGTGCCGCGGGTGGTGCTGCACTGGGTGCCGCCGGCGGGCGGCCCGTTCCCGGTGGACCGCCGATGACCGGCTCAGCCCGCGGCGGGCGCCACCGCCCCGCGTACCGCCCGGCGGGCCCGGAAGATCCACACCTTCACGGTGTCGATCGGCACGTCCAGTTCGGCGGCGATCTGCGCGTAGCTCAGCCCGCCGACCCACAGCAGCAGCGCGTCCCGGCGCGGCTGCGGCAGCGCGGCCAGCGCGGCCCGGACGGCGAGCCGGTCCGCCACCACGTCGTCGAACGGCGTCCGCCCGTCGGCCCGGTCCTCGGGCAGCTCGACCGGGGCGCCGGCGCTGCGTCGGACCACGGCCAGCGCGGCGTTGCGGCCGATGGCGTACACCCAGGACGAGAACGACGCGCGGTGGGCGAACCGGCCGAGCCCGCGCCAGGCGGCGAGCTGGGTGTCCTGCAGCGCGTCCAGGGCGTCGTGGTGGTTGCCGGTGACGTGCAGGCAGACCGCGTAAGCCGCCCGCTCCGCGGTTGCCCACAGCGCCCGGAAGGCGTCCTGATCACCCGCCCGGGCGGCGGCCAGCAGTTCGGCCTCCGCCGCGCGGGCGGCCCCCTCCCCCACTGCCCCCGACTTGTTCAACCCGGCCAGGTTAGCAACCCCGGCACGGCGGCCAGAGGATTTTCGGCAACGGTGCGGAGGGGCGGGCGATGACCGGTCCGGACACCCCCGACGAGCTGGCCGGGACCGATCTGGCCGCGCTGCGGGCGGCGCTGTTCGGCCCGCTGCCTGAGCTTCCGGCACCGGACCGGGAGGCGATGTTCGCCCGCACCTTCGACCCGGCCGCCCCGGAGCCGGACGGCGACCTGCTGCCCGGCTGGACCGGGGCCGCCGGCCCGTTCGAGGATGGCGCCGACGTGTTCGGCGTACCGCACGCGGACCCGTACCATCCCGACACCGCACCGTCCACTGTGGACGGCGGCGGCGACCCGGACGAGCTGCCCGACCCGGACAACGTGCCCAGCCCACAGGGCTCGGCCGACCCGCACGACTTGGCCGACCCGGAGGACCTGGACGACCTGGACGACCTGGACGACGACCCGGACGACGGCGGCGGGGAGCACGATCACGCCGGCCCGGTCTGGCCCGAGCACGACCCCGGCGCCGCCGACCTGCCGGCGCACCCGGGCGGCGACGACGGTGGCGACCACGGCGGCTATTCCGGCCACACCGGCGCCGACTTCGGCCACGGCGGTTCGGACACGGAGTACCCGTGGGACTGACCGGCGCCGACTGGCCGCCGGACGGCCTGGACGCGTCGGCCGAGACGCTGTGGTGGCTGTGCCGGGACACCGCCGGCCGGCTCGCCGTCGCCGGCCTGCGCGACCGCGTCGAGCAGATCGGTACCCGGCTCGGCGAGCCGCTGCGGCTGGCCGTCGCGGGAGCGGTCAGCGCCGGCAAGTCCACCCTGGTGAACGCGCTGCTGGGCCGGCCGGTGGCGCCGGTCGACGCGGGCGAGTGCACCCGGATGGTGGCCTGGTACCGGTACGCCGATGCGGCCGAGGACGGCCGGATCGACGTGGAGTTGCACGACGGCACGCTGCACACCCGGGCACTGGACGGCGGCCGGCTGCCATCCGACGTCGGGGTGCCGCCGGACCTGGTGCGCCGGCTGGTGGTGCACCTGGCCGCGCCGACGCTGCGCACGCTCACCATCATCGACACGCCCGGGATGAACACGGTGACCCAGGAGAACGAGGAGCGCACCCGGCGGCTGCTGTTCGGCGAGCAGCGGCAGGGCGAGGTGCAGGCGCTGCTGTACGTGCTGCGTTACACCCAGCGCTTCGATGCCGGCGCGCTGGCCGAGTTCCGGTCGCTGTTCGACTCCTGCGGGCTGTCCGCGGTGAACACCGTGGCGCTGCTCAGCCACGTGGACCTGCGGGTGGACGAGCCAGACCCGTGGCCGCGGGCCCGCGCGTTGGCGAGCCGGGCGTACCAGCAACTGAGCTCGGTGGTCTTCGACGTGGTGCCGGTGGTGGGCCTGCTGGCCGAGGCGGCGCGGACCCGCGCGTGCACCGACGCCGACCTGGCCGCGCTGCGCACCCTGGCCACCGCCGACCCGCTCGACCTGGACGACGCGCTGCTCACCGTGGACGACTTCCTCGGCACCGACCTCGGAGTGCCGGCCGCGGCCCGGCGCCGGCTGGTGGACCGGCTGTACCTGTACGGCATCCGGTCCGCGGCGGAGGCGCTGCGGGCCGAGCCCGCCCTCGACGCGGCCGGACTGGCGGACCGGCTGGCCGTGCGGGCCGGCTTCACCGGGGGAGCTCGCACGGTGGACGCCGCGGTGGACCACTTCGCCCGGCACGCCGGCCAGCTCAAGGCGTTCGGCGCGATCGCCGACCTGCGCCGGCTCAGCCGCACCCCGGGCGCCACCACCTCCGACCAGCGGGTGCTGGCCGGCGTCGGGGACGCGCTGGACGACGGCCGCCCCGTGCAGGCCGGGCTGTCCGGGCTGCGGGTACTTGCCGCGTTCGACGCCGCCCGGCGCGGAGGACTGCGGCTGGACGACGAACTGCTCGGGCAGCTCGAGCGGCTGGTCCGCGGCGCCGGGCCGGCCGACCAGCTCGGGCTGCCGCCGGACGCGGCGCCCGCGGCGGTCGCCGAGGCCGCCCGGGCGGCCAGCGCCGGGTGGCGGCGGGTGGCGACCACCGCGGCGGGGTCGGTGGCCGGGGTGCGGGCCCGCGGTGTGCTGGACCACCTGGAGGAGCTGGCCGCCGGTGAGGCCGGCTGGCCCGCGGCCGAGGTACCGGCCGCCGCGCTCGCCGCGGCCGACCTGCCGGTGCTGTCCGACGCCGATCGCCGGGCGGTTGCGTCGCTGGCCGCGGACCGGCTGGCCGCGCAGGTCGGCGCGCCGGCGGACGCGCCCGCGGAGCTGATCGCCATCCGGGCGGCCCGGCTGGCCGCCCGGTTCCGGTCCCGCGCGCAGGGGCTGCCGCCGGCCGGTGGGCGGCGCGCGCTGTCCGCGGTGTGCGACGCGTTCGAGACGATCTGGGCGGCGGCCACCGAGGGCACGCCGGCTGCCGTGCCCGACAGGGGGAACTCATGACCGAGCCTGCGAGGTCACCGATGGGCGCAGCTCCGCCGGCCACGGCGCCGACGAGCGCCAGCAGGGGAGTGGACCAGTGACCGAGCCTGCGAGGTCACCGATGGGCGCAGCTCCGCCGGTCACGGCGCCGACGAGCGCCAGCAGGGGAGTGGACCAGTGACCGAGCCTGCGAGGTCACCGATGGGCGCAGCTCCGCCGGCCACGGCGCCGACGAGCGCCAGCAAGGAGAAGCCGTGACCGACATCGCCAGCCAGGTGGGCGCCGCCGAGCGCAGCCTGCTGATCAAGGCTGTGCTGAGCCACGCCAACCAGGTGCACGCCTTCGCCGGGCAGGTCGGGCGGGCCGACCTTGCCGACGCGCTGGGCGCCGAGGCGGCCCGGTGGAAGGACCTCACCTCGACCGTGGTGGTGGCCGGCGCCCAGAAGCGTGGCAAGTCCCGGTTGCTGAACGCGCTGCTCGGCCGGCCCGGGCTGTTGCCGGTGGACGCCGACATCGCCACCCACGTGCACGTTACGGTGCAGCACGGCCCGACGCTGGCCGCGACCGTGCATCGCCACCCCGGCGACGCGTTCGGCATCGACCCCGAGGAGCTGGCCGACTACGCCTCGGTGCTGGGCGACCCGGAGCGTCGCCGCGGCGTGGTCCGGGTGGACGTGGAGCTGGACCACCCGCTGCTGGCCGCGGTCCGGCTGGTGGACACCCCCGGCGTGGACAGCCTCACGGCCGGGCACCGGCACGTGACGCTGGCCAGCCTCGGCCAGGCCGATGCGCTGCTGTTCGCGGTCAGCGCCGAGCGGCAGCCGGTGCTGCGGGAGGAGCTGGAGTTCCTCGCCGAGGCCAGCCAGCGCATCGACACCATCGCGTTCGCCTTCACCAAGGCCGAGGACGCTGAGGAGGTACGGGCGCTGCTGGCCGAGAACCGGGACCGGCTGGCCCGGTTCGTGGCCGGTCACGAGACGCCCGAGCGGTTGGGCCGGCTGCTGGAGGCACGCTGGTTTCCGGTCAGCGCCAAGCTGGCCGAGAACGCACACACCCGCCGGGTGGCCGGCCAGGGCGACCGGGCCGCGGCGCTGTGGGAGCGCAGCGGGCTGGACGCGGTGACCGGGTTCCTGCGCGGCTGCGGCGAGGCGAAGGAGATCGTCCGGGCGGGGAACGTACTGGCGGTGGCCGGCTCGGTGCTGGAGACCGTGGTCGCCGCGGAGCGGGACCGGCGGGCGGGCGCGGACGGTGATGCGGCGGTGGCCGACCGGCTGGCCGCAGAGCAGGCGCGGCTGGAGGAGGTTACCGACCGGCAGCGGGACCGCCGCCGGGCCGCGCTGGAGGCCAGCCTGCTGACCCGGCAGTCCAGCCTGGTCGTACGCGACGCCCTCGACCGGATGCGGCAGGTGTACGACCGGGAGGTCGCCAAGGCCGACCTGCGCTCGCCGCAGAAGGTGACCGGGTACGCCGCCTTGCTGGCGGACAGCCTGGAGAAGTCGCTGGAGGCGGTGTGGCTGGAGGTGCTGGCGGAGCTGCGGCCGTGGTTCGACGGCGAGCTCGCGGAGCTGGCCGGGCAGCTCGGCATCGACGTCGGCCAGCCGGCCGGCACCGGGCTGGCGCTGCCGGAGCGCATCGGCGCCATCGCCCGGCGCGACCGCACCCGCGACTCGGCCAGCTCCTTCGACGTGGTCCGGGACGGGCTGCCGGCGGTGATGGGCACCTACAGCCTGGCCGGCATGGCCGGCCTCATCGGGCTCGGGCCGGTCGGCTGGGTGGTCGCACCGGCCGCGATCGGAGAGATGGTACGGCGCCGGCGCCTGCACGAGCGGACCATGCGGGCAAGGGCGGACGTGATGCGGGTGGTCGCCGAGGTGTTCGCGCTGGCCACCACCGAGATGTCGGTGGCGGTCGAGGTGGAGATGAGCCGCCGTCGCGGGTTCCTGGAGCGGGCCATCGACGACCACCTGGCCGGCCAGCGCCGGGAGATCGAGGCGCGCCGCCGCGAACTGCAGAAGACGGCACAGCGGGACGCAGGCGCGCGCAAGCAGAGCCGGGACGACGCCGACCGCCGGCTCACCGCTGCCGCCGAGCTCAAGGCGCGTACCGACAGCCTGCGACACCGGATCCGCGCCGCCACCCGGTAAACGCGTCGTGCTGGTCGCCGCCGTCCGGCAGCCGTGCGTGGGAACGCCGTTGCCCGGCGTCTCCGCGTGGGAACGCCGTTGCCCGGCGTCTCCGTGCGGGCCGCCGTTGCTGCGCCGCCGTCCCTTCGCTGTCCGGCCGGCTCCCGTACGGCCACGTCTTCGGTGATCGTCGCGCCGCTGTGCCGGTGCAGACCGTGAGAACGCGGCGACCACGAGGGCATGGCCGCCGACCGGGGATCAGTCCAGCGGTAGGTGGCCCAGCCGGGCGGGGGTGGTGCGTCCAGGGCCGGCCGGCACGTCGGAGGCGGACAGGCACCACAGCCGGCCGTCCCGGGCGCCCACCGGCTCCACCCATCCGGGCGCCTGCACCCGCTGGGTGGCGCCGCCGGCGGTCACCTCGTGGATCCGTGACCGGCCGGCGGCCCCGGTTGCCAGCCACAGCCGGCCAGGCTCGGCCGCCACCCGCGGCCGCTCGGTGGGGAACAGCGAGGACAGGTGGCCGAGCAGCGTGTCGCCCGGCAGTTCCAGCACCGGCTCGACGGCGGCCCCCGCCAGCACGTGCACGCTGACCCCGCGGGACGGCAACGCCTGCTGCATGGTCACCCCGAACAGCCTGTCCGCGCCGAACCACCGCTGGGCGCCGGCCCGGGGCCGCGGCAGCACGATGGTGGTGGGTCCGTTCAGCTCGCCCACCTCCAGGCCGGCCGCGGTGGCCAGCGCCCACCCGTCGCCGTGGTGCCGGACCTGGTGCACCCAGGGCTGGCCGGGTCGGCCGATCCGCCAGCCCGCCCCGCCACCGCCGGCCGCCACCAGGGTGATGACCTGCGACGGGCGCACGTCGCGGTACCGCCGCTTGACCAGCCCCGTCACGACGCTGGCGAACTGCCCGGAGATCACCGCGCACTCGCCCTCGACGCCGGTCGGTGCCGGCGTGCCGCCGGTCGGACTGTCCTGGTCCAACAGCCGGCGCAGCACACCGTTCTCGTTCAGGTACCACAGCGCGTGCTGGCCCAGCAGCACCGCCGGCTGCTCCTGCATGAACACCGCGTTGAGGTCAACCGCGAGCATGCACAGGTCGCCGACCTCGCCCCACGGCAGCCCGGCGCTGTTGTCCACCCCGGTGGCCCGCCGCGGCCGGTAGAACACCCAGCCGCGGGAGCCGCTCAGCAGCACGGTCGGGATGCCGCCCGCCGGCAGCGGCCGGGTGCTGCGGATGGACAGCTCCGGGCTCAGCGCGTGCACCAGCACCTGGCCGCCGCGCCGCTCCGTCACCAGCAGGCCGTCCGGCCCGGCCGCCCAGCTCAGCAACTGCCCGACGGGCACGCCCCGGGTGACATGACCGTCCGCGTCCATCGCCATCAGCAGGTGCCCGCGGTCGGCGGCCACGCACCAGGCGTAGAGCCGGTCGTCGACCAGCCGCGCCTCGAGCACGCCGTCCTGAACCACCCGCAGCTCGGGCAGGCCGGGATCCGGTGTCGGCCCCATGGCCTGCTGCGGCCCGGTCCACAGCCCGACGGCCTGCTGCGGCCCGGTCCACGGCCCGACGGCCTGCTGCGGCCGGGTCCACGGCCCGACGGCCTGCTG
>WNFZ01006724.1_pt1 | contig 10353 bp, 7 predicted proteins | sample 5400081 | NCBI WGS metagenome assembly WNFZ01 (sample SAMN13153365, study PRJNA577476) | soil metagenome | isolation source: 80 cm soil or saprolite under grassland replicate 1 | place: USA:California | collected 2016-06-15
TTCGTGTAATCCTCCGAATTTTGAGCGGAAGGATTGTAATCGGGGATAAAACATTCGATGATTGTCTGCGCGTGATTGAGTCACCCACTGATCAAGATGGGGATCAGTACAGAATTGTGCCTTCGCTTAATTATCGTATAATTCTCGAATTACCATGAATTATTGGATCATCATTAGATATATTTGAGCACCGGGCAAAAGACCTCTCCAATGAGTAACAATCCGTTGCTTCATAACAAACTGATGCCACCTCGGCTCAATTCGAATATCATCCGTCGCGATGATCTGCTTGCTCGTCTGGATCATGGATTAGAAAGAAAACTGACTCTTGTCACTGCACCGACTGGATTTGGCAAGACAACTTTGGTCAGCATGTGGATTGCCAGTCGCCAATTTCTATCTGCCTGGGTTACGCTCGATCAAAATGACAACGATGCCACTCGTTTCTGGACATATGTTGTCTCTGCAGTACGAACTCTGGACTCAGCCATTGGCAAAACTACTTTGTCCACATTGATGACATCCCAGCCACCATCTTTTCAAACCCTTCTCACACCGCTAATCAATGATCTGGCAAAACTAAATGAAACTTCTGTGCTTGTTCTGGAAGATTTTCACTTTATTAAATCCAAAGAAATCATGGACGGTGTTTCATTCCTGATTCAACATTTGCCTGATTCCCTGCATCTCATTCTCATTACGCGGACCGAACCTGATTTACCTTTGCCTCTCCTACGGGTACGCGACGAAATGCTGGAGATCAATGCAACGGATCTACGTTTTGATCAAAAAGAAACCGAAGCATTCTTGCAGAGGGAATCGCAAATTGACCTGCCACCCTCAGCCGTCAGTCAGTTGTTACAAAAAACGGAAGGTTGGGCTGCAGGTCTGCGCCTGATCGCCTTATCTCTTCACAATAAAGGCAGGGTCGCGGATATCGACAAATTGATCAATTCCTTCTCTGGTCACGACCGCTATGTCGCTGATTATTTGATCGAAGAGGTTTTTAAGAGTCAACCTGAAATCGTTCAATCTTTTTTATTGAAAACCTGTTTCTTCAATCGCCTGACAGGTTCCATGTGTGACGCAATTACCGAGGTGAGTAATAGCGCAGCTATGCTTGAGCAGCTTGAGCGCGACAATTTATTTCTCGTGCAACTAGAGCAACATCGCGATCAAACCTGGTATCGCTATAACCCCATGTTTGCTGAATCAATTCAGTATCTAGCCAGACAGCGAATCGGCGAAGCAGGGATCCAGACGTTATTTGAAAAGGCCAGTAATTGGTATGAATATCAGGGGTTATTGGATGAAGCAGTTGAGACAGCGGTCACCGCAAAATTATTTGAGCGCGCCATCACGTTGATAGAGAGGTTCATCGAGATCCATGATTTGAGGGAAATGAATACACTGGAGCGCTGGCTTGCAAAAATCCCTCAGCAGACAATTATGCTTCATCCCACGATATGTTTCACCTATGCACAGGTGATTCTTTATTCAAGGGATCGTTTTGCGCCTGCGACTGCAACTCGCATTGAGCCATTCCTGGGTGCCGCTGAGTCTGTTTGGCAGACCGAGGAAGATCACGGAAGAATTGGTCAATTGCTCTCGTTCCGCGGAAATGTCCAATGGTGGCAGGGCGATTTTCTAAAAGCTTTTCAGTATGCACGTCAATCATTGGCTGAGCTCCCCGAGCATGATGTGTTCTGGCGTGGTAACAGTCTGCTCATTATTAGTTATGAAGCCCTCCAGGCGGGTCGAATTCGGGATGCCCAAGACTATGTCCTTGAGGCTCGGGCATTGTTGGGGGCTGCGCAAAACATATTTGGTGTACTGGCAGCCATCCAAATGTTGAGTGAGATTTTTTATTGGCAGGGTGAATTGGAACAGTCGGAACAATTGAACCAGCAGATTTTGAGCGAGGCTGTAGGCGACGAATCCATGCTGGATGATCAGGGTATTGCTTCGTTAAGTCTTGCGAATATCGCTTACGAAAGGAATGATCTTGATCAGGCGGAGCAATTTGCCAGGCGCGCTTTGGAATTGGGTCAGCAGCGCGCGAACGAGATGCTTCAGGTTCAAGCAACTACGCGGCTCGCTTACATCCATTCCGCTAAAGGTCGTTTGGCGCGTTCCCGTGAAGAGCTCAAGTCTCTCGAAGGGAAAATTCAAAACCCGATTTTGTTGCGCGAAATTCAAAATGCTCAGGCTCTGTTCTCTATTCGAACAAATGACATTTCATCCCTGGCATGGTGGGTAAAAACAATTTCTGCCGAGAATCAGACTTTGCGCCTACAAAAGGAACGTGAAGAATTAACATTGGTACGTTTACGGATTGCCGAAGGCAGACCAGATGAGGCAAAGGCTCTATTAAAAGAGTGGCATGAAGATGCTGTAGAGAACGGACGGGTCCGAAGTCAAGTTGAGGTGCTCTGTCTTAAAGCCTTGGCCTCAAATTTGGCTGAAGCCACACAATTGTTGAGAGAAGCTCTCACCATTGGTCAGGAAAAGGGATTTCGCCGCCTGTTTTTGGATGAGGGAACCCGCATGGCTGCCCTTCTTCAAGCGACTCATTCCACACTTCCCAATCGGACTCTGAGCCTGTTTGCCTCGACTCTGCTGCACTCCTTTTCTCCTAACGCGAATCTACATTTAACGGCGACCAGTTCAACGGTCCAGGTTGAGCCGTTGAGTCCACAGGAATTGCGCGTCCTTCGATTGCTGGTCGCTGGCTTATCCAATGCGGACATTGCTCAAGAATTAATTGTTTCCACGAATACGATCAAGTCCCATGTCAAAAGTATCTATCGAAAATTGAACGTCAATTCGCGGGAGGAAGCGCGCGAATTGGCTCGTGAGCTGAAGTTATTTTAATCACCCTCATAATCACCCTAGGCGGGTGAAGCGCCGAGAAATGGCAGAAACTACAATGTGCTCAATCAACGCATAAAGTAGGATAAAAAAATGACGCAACGATCTATTCTTGCAGGTAAAAATCAAACGATTATTATCAAGGTGGGTGCCAGTGTCACTGTAAAAGGGCATGATAATGATAGGGTGGCAGCCGAGACCAAAGGTACATGGGGGCTGACCGTGGAACGACGCAGTGAATCACAATTTGGGCGTGCACGCGCGGCGATTGGCGAGCATGTACTCTTCGATTGGCGAATAAAAGTCCCCAATCTTGGAGAGAAGAAAGCCGAAAATGAAGTAATCGAAGTTCAAATGGGGGGAAGCGGTGAAGTGCTCGTGCCATTTGAATCTAACCTAAAAGTGTACGCGGGAAAAGATATTGATGTTCAGGGTGTACAGGGACAGGTAGATGCTTATTCCGGATTGGACTTGAACTTACAGAATGTTTATCGCCTCGGAAATGCTTCTGCAGGCCGAATGATGAATATTGACTGTCAGACGATGCTTGGAAATGATGTCACCTTCGGCGCGGGTAGCGACCTGCACTTTCATGTTGCCGATTTGACCAGTGCCCGTTTACGAGTGAAGGATGTTGGCGGCTATTGGGAAGCTCGCATCGATGGAGGAGAAAAATCCATTTATCTTAAATCGGGCGGCGATGTTACTTTCGTGACAGATCAAACGGTGGAACCATTGCCACCCAATTACATTCTGGGCAAAATTGAGAAACCTTCCACTACATAATTAATGAAACATCCATGCCTTGGAGCATGGATGTCTTTTTGCTGGCACGTGGCTCAAAAACTATTTTGTGGTTTGCTCAGCTTCGTCCCATGATTACATTCAAAATACCTGATGGCTTCCCGGGTAATTTTTCTCCGTGATATCTGTTGTGATTGGATGCCGCTGAGACCCGTGACCCAGCCAATTCTTCCTCGGGATCCCTGAATTGCATGGAATATAAGCGTGCATACAACCCGTTAAGTCTCATTAATTCTTCGTGTGTGCCTAGTTCGATGATGCGTCCTTGGTCCAAAACAGCAATACGATGGGCAACTTTGATGGTGCTCAGGCGATGGGCGACAATCACAGTTGTTCGACCTTGCATCAAGCGGTCGAGCGCTTCCTGGACCAAGCCCTCGGATTCATTATCCAATGAACTTGTAGCCTCATCCAACAATAGGATGGCTGGATCTTTTAGGATCGCACGTGCAATCGCGATACGTTGACGTTGACCTCCACTCAAGTTCATGCCGCGTTCACCCACGATGGTCTCATATTGTCTTGGAAAAGCCATGATGAATTCATGAGCATTCGCAGCTTTGGCTGCCTCGATCATTTCTTCTTCCGTCGCGTCCAATCTTCCGTAAAGAATGTTCTCACGGATTGTGCCGCCGAACAGGATCGTCTCTTGCGGCACAATGCCGATCTGTTCTCGCAAACTATGCTGGGTCATCGAGCGCAGATCATGGTCATCGAGGCGGATCGTGCCTTCAGTCGGATCATAGAAGCGGGGAATCAGGTTAAAGATCGTACTCTTTCCCGCGCCACTCGGTCCGACCAACGCCAGAATTTCTCCGGCGCGGATATCCAAAGTAACGTTCTTGAGTACAGGAGACTCACCATCGTAGGTAAAGGAAACGTTTTCGAAACTGATCTGACCCTGGGCCGTGGGCAAGTCCACAGCACTGGCTTGATCCTGAATGCTGGGACTGGTATCCATAATTTCAAAAACACGCTGTACTCCACCTAATGCTGCACTCAGTTGAGCGTAGAGGCCTCCTAGCCCGCCTAGGCTGGCTGCGATGGAAATCCCATACATCAGGAAGCCGGTGATCATTGCCAATGTCAGATGCCCTGCGATAACCTCGCGTCCACCATACCACATGATCGCGGCAATCGAGCTAAAGCCCAGGAACATCATGACCGCTCCAAACAGGGAGTTGTACACAGCCATCCGTAATGAGGCTTGAAAAGTTTTTCCCATGGCAGTGTCATAGCGCTGCGTTTCGTAGTCCTCGCGTCCAAAACTTTTGACGATACGGATACCCTGCAGCCCCTCCTCAGCCACAACAGTTGAATCAGCTAACTGGTCTTGAACCTTTATACTGCCTTTATGGATGCGGCTGCCAAAAGCAAAAGCAATCAAGATCAATATGGGCGCAAGAGCCAGAATAAACAGCGTAAATCGTGCATTCATGTTGAGCAGGATCACGATTGAGCCGATCAGAGTTAACACCTGGCTGAGGAGCATGGTGAGGTTGGTGGTCAACATGGTGCGCATCTGGGTCACATCGCTGGAAAGCCTTGAAACAATATCTCCAACACGCCGCTTGGCATAAAAGTCGAGCGAAAGTCTCTGCAAATGACCATACAATGAAGTACGCAGGTCATAAACAATATGCTCTCCAACATAAGCGAGTAGATAGGATTGGAGCGCCGAGAAGGCAGCTTGCAAAAGGAACACAGCAACCAGCAACCCGGCCAGCATGTTCAATGGGCCAAAATCCCTGGCTTTGGTGACGGAATCAAGCAGGCGTACAATCACTAATGGAAAGGCAAGTCCGAACCCACTGGAGAGCAATAGTGCAAGGATCGCCAATCCCATCCGCCGCCAATACGGTTTCAGGTAACCAAACAGGCGATTCCAGTTTATTGCCTTAAATGAGATGGCAGGTTCATTTTGATTAAGTAAGGATGGACGCTCGTTGCGTCCGTTGGATCGATTTTCCATTGGTAAAAATCTCCTTTTGTAGTTATCTGCGGATATCATACAAGAGCTAAGTAAACTCAATATAAACATTACTCTTTGAAAATCTTATTCCTTTTTCCATCCACTTTATGCAAGACATTGCGCAGCCCGGCGCCAGGAATACTCAAAGCAGTCCGGAAATGAATCGCTTCAATTTTGAGGCAATCAGCTCAGGTGCCTCCTGGTCTGGTGCATTGTGATTTAGTCCAGGCAATTCGATCTGCTGGGCATGCGGAATAGTCTTTGCCAGGATGGGCAGAATCTTGCGTAAATAAGCCGGGCTTTTACTGCCATGGAGAAAAAGAGTATCTGCGGAAATGGAGTGATATCTTTCGTAGGTCGAGTCGAGACGTTGGATTTCCTTTGCTTCCCAAATGATGGTTGGCAGAAGTGCCCCCATCTCACGACCTTCCTCATCGCGTAACATAAGCCGCGCCAGCGGATAGAGAAACCAGAAAGGCAAACTTGACATCCAGTTCAGGTGCAAGCCCTTGATGAAAATCACGAATGCCGCAGCACTATCACTACGTGCGAAGGCTTTCTCCAGGGGATCAATCCAGTCAAAATCCACTGAGCCATCAATCGAGACTGCTGGCTCATAAAGTGCTAACTTTTCGATGGGCAAATCAACCGCAGCCTCGAGCGCTATAAACCCACCGCCGCTGTGTCCAAACAATATGCGGGCATTTGTCTTTTGCAAAAGCGCACGTAAGTCTTCGACTTCTCGCCTGATAGAGTAACCCTCGCCTTTAGGACCGCTAAGTCCACGCCCACGGCGATCTGGAAGATAGACTGTATATGAATCTGAGAGCACTTCAGCCAGGCGCAAGTAATGATGAGAGGCGCGTGCTCCCCCGTGAATGATCACCAACCCCGGTCCATTGCCAATTTGGCGGTAGCCGATAGTTGTGCCATCTGCTGAGGTTACTTGGCAAATACTAAACTGCGCGGAAGTCAAGTTTACTTTTCCAGTAGCCTTTTTCGTGTTCGTGATGATGGGCATTTGTTAATTCCTTTATCTGTGAATAACTTCTGATTAGTCGATAAGGATAAAAGAGCTTTGTAAACTCAGTTTTAACAGACAAAAGAAAAAAAGCCTCTCTATGCAGAGAGGCCGTAGCGGGACATTTCCAAAAGAAAATTACGAGACGAGCTTAAACTCACGAACTCGCTGCTGCAACAGCCGCGCAAAAAATGCTAACAGGATCATGGTGATGATCCCGAAGATTCCCACCCCCAGTTGGTCGAGGTGGTTGCCAGCAGTAACGAAAAATGAGCCTGATATCATGACCATGATCAGCGGGCCAAAAATGAGTGCCAAGCGGTGGAGATCGTTCCAGACTTCATAGTTTGACCACCGACGGACCAGAGAAGCGAAGCCAATAAGGAGAGCAATCTCTAAGAGCATGGGAATCAACACCCAGACCCCTGAACGCAAAGGTTGAGGAAGATTCAGCAATCCAAACCAGAGAGCAGCCATCAAAAACCCAAGCAGACTAATGATCCATGGGCTGGGGATTTTCCCGTCAGGTCTATTTGAATGATTTTCCAAAGTTCGCGCAGGCCGCTTCAGCGCGACGACAACCAATAGAATCGCTACCAGAGCCGCAAAAAGATTCAGCAGCAAAGGTGGCTGAAAGTCAGGTGCGATCGCAAAGCGATAAATGGCCGCGATTGCCAGTATGCCCAGTACGTATAACACGCCAACGATGATCATGCCAACACGTCCAAGCCATGGCTCGCGCCGACGCGCCGGAAACAACAATTCCGCTAAAAGGATTGGAATGCCAATACTCCACACGATGTGATAACCAATCGTCCACATCGTCCAGACCCAATTGACACCAAGCGCTCGTCCACCAAGCGAACCGGCATTGAACAGATTAGGATTGAATATGGATTGGATCGCTAAGCCTTCCTCGATAATTCCGTAAGCCGCACCTAATAGGAAAATCGGCCCCCAGCCGGGTCCGCGGCGACGGGCCAGTTCACGAATCAAAATTGCACCGCCACCGTAAAGTGGAGCAACCACTAGCAAGGCACCCAGGCGGCTGAGTGGAGTCGCCCCGAAGAGCACCTCTGCCACCCATGGAGACAAAATAAAGAGTGTAAGAACTGGTAAGTAGCGTTGCATACCAACACCTTTCTATTCAGTTGGCAAGGAAACAATAAAGGTCGTGCCCGCTCCAACTTTGCTCTCCACCTCAATCGTCCCTTTGTGTAGGTCAACAATCTTTTTAACGATAGAAAGGCCCAGGCCGCTACTCCCGCGCGAATTCGTCCGTGATTTATCCACTTTATAAAAGCGCTCGAAGATACGCGTTTGATCTTCTTCCGAAATTCCAATGCCGCTATCGGAAATTCTGACTTGGGCCCAATTACCCCGGGGAGATAAAGTCATTTTAATGGAACCACCTTCAGGCGTGAATTTGATACTATTGTGAATTAAATTGATCCATACTTGGCTCAGCAAATCCTCGTCGCCCGTGATGGCTACTTGATCCAGCGAAACATCAATATTGATGTTTTTGTCTCTCCATTGAGGCTCACAAACTAGGACCAGACTCCTGATCTGTTTATCTAGGCGATATGATTTCGGCTCGAACTTAAGCTGCTCGGATTCAAGGGAGGCCAGCTTTAGCAAATCTTCGGTGATGCGCGAGAGGCGCGTGCTTTCATTCTCGATAATGCTGAGATAGTGATGCCGCTCCTCGAGACTGAGTTGATCATTCTCTAGCGCTTGTGCAAACCCTCGGATCGAAGTCAGCGGAGACTGGATCTCGTGCGATACATTGGAGATAAACTCCTGACGCATATTCTCCATCTGATCTAATTCGAGAGCCATCTTATTGACGCTGCTCGCCAATTTACTGACCATTTGGTTATCCTGAAATTCACTTTCCAATCGGACACTAAAATCTCCTCTTGCTATTCGTTCCAAAGCATCAATGATCGGCAAAAATACATTCATTTCCGGCATCCAGCCTCGCGACCGGGCAAACTTACCCACTATTCCAACCATCATACCTGTCAACAGTAAACCCAGCAGTGTATTGATAATCTGAGTCAACAGGATGGGAGGATGCCAATTTACGATTTTGTAGATATAGCCCATCAGAAGAAAAGCGACCGCGATCATGCTGCTTACAAAAATCAGCACGAAAATAAACCATGCAATGCCGATGAATCTCTGGTTGACTCTTCTCACGAATTTATCTCCAGTCGATACCCCAATCCTCGGATCGTTGTGATCTTGAAAGAGTGCTTTTCTTCGGGAAAACGCTCGCGTAAGCGGTTAATATGCACATCCAAGGTGCGGTCTGTGCCGACGAAATCATAACCCCAGATGTCTTCAATCAGTTGCTCGCGTGAAAAGGTTCTACCTGGATAACTAGCCAGCTTGAACAGCAACTCGAATTCTTTTAGAGGCAGGGTTAAATTTTCACCATTAACTTTTACTTCAAAGGTTTTTCGATCTATTGTTAATTCCCCAACTTGAAGCTTTTGAGACTCGGCAATGCGATAACGTTTCAAAAGTGCCCGGACTCTGGCTACCAATTCGAGCGGCTCGAAGGGTTTAACCAGGTAATCGTCGGTACCCAGCTGAAATCCTTTCAATTTCTGGTTGGTTTCGCCCCTGGCTGTTAGCATCAAGATTGGCAGGTCATAGGCAGCACGTAGTTCGCGGCACAACTCCCAACCATCCATGTTTGGCATCATGATGTCGATGATGAACAAGTCTACTTTAATGGTATTGAGCCTCAATAGTGCATCAGCTCCATCTGAAGCTTCATAGACCTCGAAACCGTCATTCCGCAAAAATAGGCTCGACAGTTCAAGAATATGAGGGTCGTCATCAACAATGAGTATCTTGCTCATAAAACTATTCCTACTAACATGTAGAAGGATACATCACTTTTGTAAACTCTATATTAACAGGATTACCTTCTAATCACCCTCTCAATCACCCGTCTAGGGTGATGTCTCTTCACTCTATCGAAAAGTATGATGCGAATATCTTGCTAAACAAGGAGTGTCGCATGATCTTAATTACAGGTTCTACAGGACATGTTGGCAAAGAACTCATTCCATTCCTGCTTGAAGCAGGGCAATCCGTCCGGGTTTTCGTACGCGACGAAAAAAAAGTTACTTATCTAGATCCATGCATTGAACGCGCCATCGGCGATCTGAATAATCCTAACTCACTTCTTTCTGCGATGTGTGACGTGAAAAAAGTCTTTCTGGTCACCTTCGAGACTCGGCAAGACATCAATGTGATCGAAACTGCCAAACGGGCAGGCATCAGGCATATCGTCAAATTATCCACATTGGAAGCTACCGAACACAAAATCAAAGTTGGCAAATGGCATTACGAGCGTGAAGAATTGATCTGCGCCTCTGGCCTCGATTGGACGTTCCTTCGCCCGGGAATGTTCATGAGTAACAGCCTTGAGTGGTGGTCTGATTCTATCAAAGGACAGGGCAATGTCTTCTTCCCAGGCGGGAAAAAAGGCAAGGTCGCGCCGGTTGACCCGCGGGATGTTGCAAAGGTCGCGGCGCTGGCCTTGACTCAATCAGGGCACTCTAAACAAGCTTATGAATTGACTGGCTCACAACTATTCACAATTAGCGAAATGGTGCAAGTTATTTCACGTGTGCTTGAAAAACCGATCCAGTATGTAGATATT
>WNFZ01006725.1_pt1 | contig 10352 bp, 9 predicted proteins | sample 5400081 | NCBI WGS metagenome assembly WNFZ01 (sample SAMN13153365, study PRJNA577476) | soil metagenome | isolation source: 80 cm soil or saprolite under grassland replicate 1 | place: USA:California | collected 2016-06-15
GGAGTGCTGACGGCGAGCGAGTTTGTTTTCACGGCGGCATCAGGGACGATACTACACAAGGCTTCTGCGGTTGGTGTTCTCCGGATGGTACAAGTTATACCAAAGCATATCACTCTACATCGGGCCGCGCTTATGCTCATTACAACCTGCATGTTGATGGGCAAACCATGGTAACGGATGGTGAGGCGCGACCTGGTTGCATCTCCAAAGTCCATTTGCGAGATGGGAAGCAGATATTCGAGATACTTTGTCGACATGACTCCTATACATTCGGCGATGATCAACGCTGTCACCCGCATCCGTCGTTCACCCCCGATGGCAGGCAGGTAATCTTTACATCGAATCGAACTGGTTCCAGCAACATCTATCTCACAGATTGGGATTAACCGATGAAATTTGGATTTATTACCACTGAAGGCGGCACGTACTTTAAAGAAGCTCTCGAAGAGTCCATCTACGGAGAAGAACTGGGGTTCGATTCGGTATGGCTCGAAGAGCATCATGGTATTCGCAATCATTATTGGCCCTCGCCATTGATGGCACTCGCCGGAATCGCGACCCGAACTACGCGTGTCCTGCTGGGGACGGATATCGTGGTTTTGCCGTTTTATCATCCCGTCCGCGCCGCGGAAGACATGGCAATGCTGGATTTGATCTCTGATGGACGAGCTATTTTCGGTGCAGCCATCGGTTATCGTCCACCGGAGTTCGAACTGTATGACGTTAGCATCGAAGATCGCGGCGCGCGCTATGCTGAGATGCTCAAAATCATTCGCCTCCTGTGGACACAGGATCATGTGGAATACGATGGGCGTTTCTTCAAAATTAAGGGTTGCATTGAGCCCAAACCAACACATCCCATTCCAATTTGGTTGGGTGGTTGGGGCGAACTATCGCTGAAGCGAGCAGCAACCTTAGGCGATGCCTGGGTTCCGGGACCAACTGCCAATTTGGAAAAATTACTAAATGCGCAAGGACAATATCGCGCATTCTTGACGGACGCCGGAAAGGATCCCGCAGATACAGCGAATCCGCTCACTCGTGAAGTGGTCATTGCAGAAACGCGCGAACGTGCCTGGGAACTTGCCGAGAAATATGTGATGGTCAATTATCGTGATGAATATGGCGGAGGTTGGAAACATCCCCTGATTGGTTCACAGGATCAAACGCCCGTCGCGCTCGAATCACTTAGCCGCGATCGCTTCGTTGTAGGCAACCCCTACGACTGTATTTCACAGATCAAACACTTCGTGGAAACGTTTGGCGTAGACCATCTAATCTGCCGCTTATACTTTGCCGGGATGCCACATGACCATATCATGACCGAACTGAAGCTGTTGGCGAAGGAAGTATTTCCAGCGTTTCGATAAACTGCAATGGATCATAATTTTCCAAGCCTCGACTTTGATTTATCTCCATACACAGGTTGGACTCGCGCCCATTGGGAACATATCCTGGCACGCATGACGTATGGATATGCCAAAATCGCGCAGCAGTCAGGATCGCCGGCTCGAGTGCTATATCCAGATGATCGACGCGGACTCCCTGATTCGGTGGATGCCATCGAATCATTTGCGCGCATTGCTTCCGCTTGGGGTGCATGGCTGCGTAATCCTGCCAACCTTGCGACACTTACGTTTGAAGGTCACGACATAAACTTGGAAGTATTGCTTCATGATGCATTGTTGGATGGTACAAACCCATCCAATCCTTATACCTACTGGGGCGATATTACTCACCTGGATCAGCGTATTGTGGAGAGCGCGGACATTGCTGTGGCTATATGGATGAGTCGCGAGCGCGTCTTCAATAAGATGACAAAAGCCGAGCAGGAGCAGATCATTGCCTGGCTTGCGCAGGTAGACGGCAAAGGTACATACACCGATAACTGGATCCTCTTCACAGCAATGGCACAAGCTGTGCGTCATCATCTTGGATTCCCTTCGCCAGTCGATCACTTAGATAACCGTCTGATGCAAATTGATGAGTTCTATCGCGGCGACGGTTGGTATGTAGATGGTCCCACAGATGAATTTGAATTGTATAACGCCTGGATGTTTGGCTGGCATTATTTATTATGGACATGGATCGATGGAGACCGCCGACCCGATCATCATCAGCAGGTATTGGAACGAGGACGATCATTTATCGATGGTTTTCTGCATTTCTTCGGCGCCAATGGTTCCTATCCGGCTTGGGGTCGCTCAATCGTGTATCGATTTGCAGCACTTGCTCCGTTTGCCGTTGGACATTTTCTCAAAATAGCACCGAATGACCCAGGTCTGCTTCGTCGCCTCTCCAGTGGAAACATACGTTATTTTTATGAACGTGGACTTTTTGATGCCGAGGATCATTTTGTGCGACAGGGTTATCACGGCGATTTTCCTTCTGCAGGCGAAGCTTACATCTCGCCTGGTTCTCCCTATTGGTGTTGTCACGGTCTGTTCGCGCTGACGTTTGATACCGATGATCCATTCTGGACAGCCATCGAAAGCGCTCTCCCTGTGGAGCGCGAAGATTTCGAATTGGTATTACCCGCACCGGGATTTGTCGTCTCTGGGCGCAAGGATACCGGTCAAGTGTTGTTGCTCAACAGCCGCAGTGGACAGGAACATGATGCGCCGCGCCATAACTACACATCGAAGTATGGCAAGCTGGCATATAGCACGCATTTTCCGTTTAATGTGATTCCAGTCCGCGGATCGTACGCGCCGGATGGAATGATTTCTCTAACACATGACCGGAAAACATTCGGGCATCGAATGCACACTCGAACGGGTGATGTAGCGCCTGGCTTTGTGTTGTCCAAATTTGATGAGCTTCTCAACGATGAGTTGCAACCTTTATGGGTTGCGATCCTGCTTTGGAAAGATGTACAGATTCGATTAACCGTCATCCGTCCGACATTGCCTGTCATGGCATTTGACGCACCCGGCTCACTTGGATGTGAAAGTCCTGTCTCGCTGATTCGCCGTTCGGATCCATTGGCTGGTTGGGAATATGCAGAGGCAGAAGGCCGTGCTCTCGCCATTCAGCGGCTGATTGGGTATGACTCTCAGAAAGTCAGCGCTCCGTTCTTAGATCAATCCAATATCAATCTTGCATATCCCTACTCAGAACAACCTATCATTTATGAGTCTGAGGCGAATATTGCTGCGCGTTGTCTAGCAGCTATATCGCTCGTTCGTCCGGCTCCATTTGAGCCAGCATACGAGTTTAGCGGAATTAAAGTGGAGCTTAAATCTCCCGAGATCTTCCGCGTGACCCTGCCAGATGGCAGGTCCGCTTTCGCGGCTCCCGGTGAGACAACACCGAAACGGATCAGAATGAATGGCATCGAATTCGAAGGAACGAAGATGCGTTATGCCCAAATGACAACCGATTTGAATGAAATCTGCGGGCTGGGGATCACACACGTCGACGAGGTCGCCAGTTTTTCAAGCCCAGCCACGTTCCGTCTCAAACGCGCATCCAATGCCACTGTCCGTGTGACAACCAATGCTGGAATTTCACTCACAAATGAATGGCTGCGTGGACAGGTTCGCTGCATTGAAGCTCAGACCTTGGATCATCAATGGGTAGATGTAACAGCTCTTTGTCAAAATGGTTCCATTCCGCTGCAAGTGGTACAGGAATGGTCTAAGCGCAACCAGCGAACCCTGGTGGATTTTCGGATAAACACATGAACCAGCCTCTTGATCTGACAGTCATGATGTATCACTACGTCCGTGATCCGGGCGACGCGGCTGAGGCGGGTTCGGGCATTCCGGGAATGTCGGTCCATGCCTTTGAGGCGCAATTGGACACGTTATCTCGGCAGCACACTTTTATCACGTGGTCTGATCTGCAATTGGCTTTAAGTGAGAACAAGCCCTTATCCAGTTCCGCATGTCTGCTGACCTTTGACGATGGTATCTGCGACCACTATATCAATGTCTTCAAAATTTTGCGCGACAGAAATCTTTCCGGTCTGTTTTTCGTATTGGATCGCTTTGAAGATCGCGGATTAATTCTTGGTCACAAAATTCATTTTTTACTGGCAAAGTTGGGCTTACCTGGATTGCGCGGGGCGGTCTGGGAGAAATTAAATTCGGCGCAGCGAGACCAGTTCAAGCAAGCCGAGAAACGATATCAACGCCAATATCCCGGCACTTCAATCGACAGCCGAATCAACCTGTTAAAAGCTATGCTCCAGCGCGACCTGTCGATTGAAGTCAATCCGTTGCTCAGTGATCTATTTGAGATGCATGTTGGTTCAGAGAATGAAACCGCACGAAGCTATTATCTCAATTTGGAACAGATCCGCGAGATGCGCGCAGGCGGGATGCACTTTGGCGGGCACAGTCACAATCATCCCTGGTTCGATTGGATCGATTCTGACACCCGTAGGGCAGAAGTAAAAGCATCCGCAGAATGGTTGCAGCAATTTGACTCGGGTCCGTGGGCGTTTGCATACCCTTATGGTGGTCTGTCGGACGATTCAGCTCATATCCTTGAGAGGCGTGCCTTTGTTGCTGCGTTCACAACCAAGACACAACTCACCCATTCCGATCCCTATTCCATTGGGAGACTCGACGGTGAGGAAATGGCGCAGGAGAGTCAAGGGTATGCTTGAGTCAAAACCGGTCCGCTTTGGTATCGTTGGTTGTGGAAGTGCGTCCATTCCTGTTTGTGAGGCGATCAACGCGTTATCTCAAACCGAATTGACTGCTGTGTATGATGTGAATCGGAATTTAGCAAATGACATTAGTCAACGGTTTCATGTTCCCATCATGGAAACTTTCGAAGAGTTGTTGATGAATCAAAGGGTGGATGCGGTGTATGTTGCAGTACCTCATTATCTGTTAGCGCCACTGACACAACAGATATTAGAAGCCAATAAACATGCGTTGACCGAAAAACCGCTGGGGATTTCTGTAGAAGAGGTTGATCAACTGATCAAATTAGCAACCGAACATCAATTAGCATTAGGCGTTTTCTACGAAATGCGATATGCACCAGCCCATGCATTAGCACGTGAGTTCATTCAGGCAGGTGCAATCGGGAATATTGTTGGTGTTCAAATTCAGACTCTCATTGATAAGCCTCCTACGTATTGGCAGTCCGGTTATGGTGGTCGTTCAATAAATGCATGGCGTTCGGTGAAGGCACAAGCAGGTGGCGGTGTCGTCTTGATGAATACCAGTCATCTATTGGATGCATTGTTCTTTGTAAGCGGATTGATAGTAACCAGTGTCTCCGCGGAAATGGGAACATTAGTTGCCCACGTTGAAGTGGAAGATATAGCAGCAGCAACTTTGCGCTTCAACAACGGTGCGATAGGAAGCCTGATTGCTGGAGCGCATATTAGCGGCGCAGACAACGAGGAGTGCTGTTTTATTTATGGCACGGAAGGACAGATCCGTTTGCCAGACCCTTATGGGTCTGATCCGCTGCGAGTATATTTGAAGCGCCAGTACAAGCAGTTGATCTCCGGGCAATGGCACACTATTTCTGTCGAACCAGTTTCTGTCTATCAACGCGCAATTGAGGAATATGCCAAAGCTCTGCAATCCGGAAGCTGTGTTCCCATTGGTGCACAAGCCGCGCGCCAGGTTCTGTCTGTAGTGTTAGCCATCTATCAATCAGCCGCTGAACAGAGAAGTATTACTATTTCTTGAAGAGAGGTAACTATGCAAGATATTGACTTACGCGGAATCATCCCGGCAATTGTGACCCCAATGAACAACGAGGGAGAATTGGATTTGCGAGCATTGAGCCGATACGCCCAGTGGCTGGCAGAACAGGGTCCGGTCGCTCTCGCCGTGAACGTGGATACTGGTGAAGGTCCCCATTTAACTGCTGACGAAAAACGACAAACTTTAGAGACAGTTGCCGAGGCTGTGGCAGGGAAATGCAAAGTCATTGGCGGTGTTGCGGGTCCCTCCACAGCGCAGGGTGTGGCAAATGCACGCGCCGCGCAATCTGCCGGGTCGGACGCTCTGCTTGTCTTCCCCATCCCGGCATTTTTGGGTCAGCCCCTTAATCCTGAAGTACCTTATCGTTATCATGCGGCAATTGCGGAAGCCGTTGACCTGCCATTGATTCTTTTTCAGTTGCAGCCGGCACTCGGAGGTGTTCTATTCACAACAGAAATTCTGCACAAGCTCATTACGATTCCCTCCGTGACAGCCATTAAAGAAGCATCGTTTGACGCCATGCGTTTTTTGCAAGTCAAAGCCGCGTTGGAATCAGCCAGTCGGAAAATTACCTTTCTTACTGGCAATGATAACTTCATATGCGAGAGTTTTATCTTAGGCGCGGAAGGCGCGTTGTTAGGTTTCAGCACAATCGGTACACGTGAGCAGGTAATGATGCTGGAAGCAGTCCAACGCGGTGATTTTAATGAAGCCCGCGAACTCGGCTGTCGTCTTCAACCGTTGTCAGATGTAATTTTTACTCCTCCAGTTACGGATTACCGGGCGCGTACCAAGGAAGCTTTGAAATTTTTAGGGATTTTGGATAACACAACAGTCCGCCCACCGCTCTTACCCATCGCAGAAAACGAGCGAGAGGTTATTCAACGCGCGCTTCGAACTGCCGGCTTATTGTCATAACTACATAGTGCCGCATAATTTACTTTACATTATGTTTGAATTTCAGTCTACGAATCCATGTGAAAAGTAAAGTTAAGAATGAGACAGGCGGTAGAACCTTTGCGGGCACAAGTGAATTGAAATCTTTGATAAAGGGAATCAAACTATGCAATCCCAACATCTCAAACCCGAACTGATCGTTATGCTCACCCACTATGACAAAACCGTTCCGGACGCACTGGAACTGTTTGAGAGCACGAAAGATTATCCAATTATGCATTGGGGATTCAAAGATGTAGGGCTATCACCAAAAGCAATGCAGACGGTCGTAACAGCCATGAGAGATGCTGGAAAAGTTACCTTCCTCGAGGTCGTCAGTCTTTCGGAAGAGGAAGGTTTACGCGGTGCGCGTCTAGCGGTCGATTTGGGCTTTGATATCCTAATGGGCACCGTGTTCTATCCCTCCATCGGCGATTATCTAAAGGATAAATCTGTGCGTTATTATCCGTTTCCGGGTCATGTCCACAGCCATCCAAGCATCCTCGATGGAACGATTGATGATATTGTTGCTCATGCAAAGGAGCTGGAAGCGAATGGCGCGCACGGCCTGGATTTGCTCACCTATCGCTATGACGGAGAGGCTGCAGGGCTTCTCAAGCAAGTCGTCGAGGCGACGAATGTGCCAATTGTTTCTGCAGGTAGTATTGCTTCCTTTGAGCGGATCAATGAGGTCTGGGACTCTGGTGCATGGGGATTTACGATCGGCTCGGCGTTCTTCGACAAGAAGTTCATGCCGAATGGCTCGTTTGCGGAAAACGTATGGGCAGTATGCAATTGGCTGGAAGAACAATGATTTTCTCACTCCCGTTGTGGTAAGGGTGCTTCGCTCAAGACGCGAAGCATTTGCTCGTGAAGCAAGCTATTCGATACCAATATAGATTCGTTGGCTAAGAAATTTTCATCTCCATCGGCTGTTGTGACGCGTCCGCCCGCCTCACGCACAATAAGTGCTCCTGCTACGATATCCCATGGTTTGATCCCAAATTCCCAATAGCCGTCCAGTCTGCCCATTGCCGTCCATGTACAATCCAGGGCTGCAGATCCCAGGTGCCGAACCGCTTGCGTTCGCAATTGGAACTGAACAAACTGAGCAAAATTATTTTGTGGATTGGTACGAATATCATATGGAAAGCCCGTAGAAATAACGGCTTGTCCCAGATCTGTGCGAGATGATACACGTATGGGACGGTTATTCAGGGTGGCACCCTGTCCAAATTCTGCGGAAAACATTTCATTACGAAGTGGATCATAAACGACTCCCAAAACAGGGGAGTTGTTTTTCAATAATCCTATTGACACTGAAAAGATCGGTATTCCATGAGCAAAGTTTGTTGTCCCATCTAAAGGGTCAATCACCCATTGATATTCGCTGATTGTATGATTATGACCGCTTTCTTCCGCCAGGATGGCATGGTCAGGGAATTTTTGTTGAATGGAGGAAATAATCAGCTCTTCAGAACGTTTGTCAAATTCTGTAACGAGATCAATTACGCCTTTTTGTTGAATTTGGCGCACATTACCATAACCTTCCAATAACATTGCCCCTGCTTGACGAATAATAACTTCGGTCATCTGTAAAATATCCGACATGGTTTTATCCTTTCTACTGCCAAATCCGTTCGTGTGATGAGAGAGGGACATAGAAGATCGACAGACAATCCGCCGATCCCGGCGAGATCATTCCGCTTAGGTCACCATGTCCAATAATTTATCAGCCCGAACAATTGGTAGGCATTCAAAGGACAAATATTAGTGCGGGCAGCTCCATTATACAAACAGTAGGACGTCATGACAAATTTCCGAGAGCGCTTTGTTGAGATTGATGATCCCGATGACCTGCCATTGCTCCACACATCGCTCTAATTTTGGGGTGTGCAAATATGAAGAGTACCCAGGTGGCTACGCAAACACAAGCCGTTAGCTCATTTCGCAAGTATAGAAGGTTTCCTTCCTTTTATCCGAAGTTTAGTTAAAAGTTCTTGACACGGATCGTTCCCTCAGATAAACTAAGAGCACTGTTCCAAAATAAAGAAAGGAGGCACGAAAATATGACAACCATCAACTTATCCCAAAACTCTGTTTTGAGCGCGCCTCCCGCGAGTGGATTCTAGCAACGATTTTATTCGTTCAATTTGATCATTCAACCGCAGGCGTTCTTACCCTGCGGTTTTTGATTCTGTAATCATCGCAGGGCGCAAACCTACGTTTTTATTTAACGCAGGAGGTTTATACAGGAAAACAAATAATGAAAATTTCTTTAAATAAGTTGGACGCAGAAGATTTGGAAATACAAAATTTCGTAAAGTTCAAAAACAACAAAAAGCACAAGCTGACGGGCAAACAGTCAGTGACACAACTTGTTTCCCGCGCTGAAAATGCAAACCCCAATTCAAAATTTGAGAATGCTGACTTAAACGCACTATCCAAGATGGGCTTTCTTGATAAGTTGATCTCCGGTATTAAAACAGGAAAAGAGGCTGCGGTCTTTCTTGGCAAAAATTCAAAGGGATTTGTTGCCGTAAAAATGTATACTGATCTGCGGGTGAGATCATTTAAGCGTGATGCGTCTTACAGAGAAGGCAGGTTTATCGGCGATTCAAGGATTGAAAAGGCGATCGAACAGGGGAGTCAGAAAGGTCTCGACGCTCATCAGATACTCTGGGTGCAGGAAGAGTTCAGGCAGATGCAACATCTTTATAAGTATGGCGTCCGGGTACCGAAAGCAATCGCTGTCAATGGCATTGCGCTCGTGATGGAATTTATTGGGGATGAAAACGGAAACCCTGCTGCGCGCATCTCCGATCTGAAAATGGAAAAAGATGAGGCAGAAGAAGCCTTCAGGCAATCGGTTCAGAATCTGAGGCTGATTGTGAGATCAGGCAGAGTACACGGCGATTATTCTACTTTTAATATTCTCTGGCACAAAGAAGAAGCAGTTGTCATTGATTTCCCGCAAGTGATTGAATTTAAGAACAACCCAAATGCGGAGACTTTCCTGGAAAGGGATGTGCACTCGTTGTGTAAATCTTTCATGAAGCAGGGCATTAAAGCCGACGAGGTCAAAGTATTAAGAGAAGTCCGAGTAGGCGAACAGGAGAAAAAATGAATTTATCGAATCACAAAAGTGACTTTGTAAATAGTAACGGAATCCGTCTACATTATCTTGATTGGGGCGGAAACGGTCCAACGTTGATTTTTCTCACGGGCATGGGAGCTTCCGCTTACATCTTCAACAAAATTGCTCCCCGTTTTACGGACGAGTTCCATGTTCTGGCTCTCACCCGCCGCGGACACGGCGATTCCGATTATCCTGACACAGGCTATGATGCCGATACGCTCACAGAAGATATTCGTCAGTTCATGGGTTATTTGAATATTGAAAAAGCCAGTCTTGCTGGTCACTCGCTTGCGGGAGTCGAACTTACCCATTTTGCCGCGACGTACCCAACCAGGGTCGAAAAATTGATCTATATGGATGCGCTAGATGACCGAAGAGGAATTCCAGCAATTTATCAACAAAATCCGCTTCGAAATATAGAAATAAAAAGAGAGGAAAGCACCCCGCACACTTTGGAAGAGTGAGCTTGCCCCAATTTAGTGGACACAATTAATGTCCGTGTTGGCACTCGAAATCGTTGGGGCTGAGGTAGCCGAGGGTGGAATGTAAGCGCTGGCGATTGTACCAAACCTCAATGTATTCAAAAATTGTGGTGCGTG
>WNFZ01006728.1_pt1 | contig 10351 bp, 9 predicted proteins | sample 5400081 | NCBI WGS metagenome assembly WNFZ01 (sample SAMN13153365, study PRJNA577476) | soil metagenome | isolation source: 80 cm soil or saprolite under grassland replicate 1 | place: USA:California | collected 2016-06-15
CGATTGGAGGACCATAATCTACCTGTTCTCGCCGTTGAAATGCACTTTGTCGCAGTTCATCCCCTTCCCGCACCGAATACAAATCGGCTTTGAACCCGCTGTGCATGTGAATCGCTTTGATCTGGATATCCGCCCGGCCTTCGAGGATATTATCCAGGATGATCTCGGCTGGAATCAGCATATCACTTTTTTCCAGTTCCTTCGACATTTTGTTGACAGATTTGATTGGGATATTGACGACAAGATCCAAATCCTGAGTTGCTCGTGGTTCTCCCCACGCCCATTCTGCGATCGCACCGCCAATCAGGTATTCGACTCCGGCAGCATTCAGAGCTTCGATCACTAACTTGAGGAATCCAGCAATGTCCAATGGTTTCTTCTTCATTGGTTATTTGCTCTCTCTAATGCCAGCTGGTTTGCTTGAGCAAGTGATAATCGGGGGTTCTCCTGGCGAATTCGGTAAGCCGCTACCTTGCGTGCAGTGTCGCTGATCGAACATCCCTGATGAAAGCGTTCAGCAATGTAATTTTGAAAGTTTTCCTTAAATCTTTTATACAACCAACTCACGAGCGGCCGAGACTGCACTGGAAGCGTCGCCAGCAAAGGCATCCGCTCCAATTTCGTCAGCATAATGTTGTGTGACAGGTGCGCCGCCGATGATGATCTTGACCTTATCGCGCATTCCCGCCTGTTTGATGGTCTCTATGACAGTTTTCATGTTGGACATAGTGGTCGTAAGCAGTGCTGAAAGAGCTACGATATTTACATCACCAGCCGAAACAGCCTCAATAAATTTTTCTGGTGAAACATCCACGCCGAGATCTTTGATTTCGAATCCGGCACCTTCGAGCATCAGCGCCACCAGGTTTTTTCCAATATCGTGCAAGTCGCCTTTCACTGTACCGATTGCAACTTTGCCAGCGGATTTGACATCGCTCTCTATGAGTCGTGGCTTCAACAAGGATAACGCCGCCTGCATGGCACAGGCCGCAACCAGCATCTCAGGAACATAATAGTCGCCTGCTTCAAAGCGCCTGCCCACTTCAGTCATTGCAGCAATCATGCCTTCATCCAAAATGTTGCCGGGTTCCAGTCCACTTGTCAGAGCAGTCTGTACGCTATCTTTCGCGCCGGTCACATCGCCATCCAGAATGGCATTGTAAATTGCTGAAAGTTTTTCATCCATGCTCGTTATCCTTTTGATTCTATGATTCTTCTATTGTTTCATCATGTTGTTGTAAATGAAATAATGCCAACACCACTGACTTGAAATTCCGCCAGAGTCTGATCCGTTAGCGGATTCTGTATGAGTCTCATCAGGACATCATATGGCAGCGTTAAGTGGTGCGCGCCCGCAGAATGAGATGCGCAGGCTTCTTCAGCAGACTTGATACTGGCTGCAATGATCTCTGTTCTACTACGTTTTAAAACTTCTGCAACATCTCTCACCAGCCTTAAACCATCTCCCATGAGACGTGTAGCCCGGTTGACGTAGACAGCCACGTAACGAGCTCCGGCTTCAGAGGCAACTAATGCCTGCGCTGGACTATAGACCGCTGTTACGCAGCACGGAACGTCCACGCATTGATTGACAAATTGGAAACCAACCTGCGTCGGAGGTACTTTCAAAACCAATGCCGATCCCACGATTTTTGTCGCGAGCTCCATTTCTTTGCACATACCATCCAGGGTGGGAGAAACTAGTTGGTAGAACAAAGGTCCCATTTCCAGATGAGCTAACGATGCCAGCACAGTTCGCGCCTCACCACCAGCCTTTGCCAGTAAGACCGGATTGGTAGTCACGCCGCGCACCCAACCAAGGGACCGGGCATTTTCAACCTCCGCTACTAGGGCTGAGTCGATAAAAATCGCCATTGTTTCTTCTCAGTCTTCCTGTTTAGCCATTAGTATCGCCCACACTCGCGCAAAGTCTTTAGCATCGCAACATAGTTCTCAGGTTTGACCGCTGAATGAATGGAGTTGCTAGAAGAAAGAATAAAACCGCCATTGGGCATTCCCTTGCGTAAAGTCTCTTTCGTAGCCTCGACCACCTCATCGGGCGTGCCAAACGTCATGAGTTGAGCGCAGTCCACATTTCCCTTGAGCGCGACCCGGTCACCATATTTGGCTTTGACCTCGCCGAGATCCATACCTGCCTGTGGATCAATGGGGTCAAGACAATCGATGCCTGAATCGATAATCATATCGAGAATGGGCCAAAGCTTGCCATCCGTGTGCTTGATGGTGTACAGACCAAGTTCCTTGTAACCGCGCATGACACGGCAGAGACCCGAATAAAAGAATTCGCGAAAATGTTTAGGCGACATCAGCGGTCCTTTGTTGTAGGCGTAATCATCGCCGGTGTAGACGATCTTCGCCCCGCGAGCCGCAACTTCCTTCGCCAGCTCCAGGTTGACTGTTACCGACATCTCGACCAATGCTTTGACCAACTCTGGCTCCATCACAATCGCCATGAGCAAATTTTGCATACCCATGAGATAACGCGGAAGTGAAAAGACATCATTCAGATGGACAATTACAGCCTTGTCCCCTTTATATTTTTGGACGACCTCCTCCACAGCCGCGAACCGGCCGGGCGCATGTGGATCGGGAGGAATGAAGCGCTCAAAATCAGCCATGGTCTTGATCGGCGATTCCACTTCGATGCCATGTTCCTCGTCCGTATCCTGTGAGACATGGCCCCATTCACTCAGCCAGCGATTTGACGCGACTCTTTCCTTCTTAAAAATTGGATCTGCGATCACGGCATCCTGGCCCATCTGCGCAGCAAATTCATTGAAGTCCTGACAGCCCGGGAGGAGAGCCTCGCGCACCCGACGATCCACCAGCCACTCGAAATGCGGGACCCGGTCTGGCACCTGACGCTGCAATACGCATAGCACTCGTTCTTCTGAAGTCATCTCACTCATCAACCCATCTCCTCAACCAAGTTTATTCAGCGCTTCCCACGGTTCTTGCATTACCTTGGTCAACCTGTCATATTCCGCGTAGCGCTCCAAATAGAGCGGAGTATTGATTGAGATCGGCTCATGCACGCGGATCACCGACACGGCCTCTTTGACGGCTTCTTCATAATTACTGTAGATTCCTGCGCCAATACCGGCAGACAGAGCCGCGCCACGCGCGCCCAACTCGTTCCCATCCGATACTTCCATTGGGACCTGAATAGTATCCGCAAACATCTGCGACCAAACCGCACTGCGCGAGCCGCCACCGGCGAGTCGAGCAGTGTTGATCTGACCGCCAGCCTTGCGTAGTTTTTCAATATGGCTTAAGTGACCGAACACAACCCCCTCATAAAGTGCGCGCAACAGATGAGCGCGCGTATGCCAGCCAGCCACACCATAGAATCCTGCCCGCGCCGTGGGCTCCACATTCGACCCGTATAGAAACGGATGGAAAATAATGTTGGTGCTTTCCGGAGACAGGCTGGCGACTTCTTCATTGCACACTTCATAGACGGAGATGCCGCGTCGTGCCGCTTCGAGGCGCTCGTCACCGCAACACTGTTTCACAAACCACTCCAGGTTTGTAGCGGAGGTAGCACTGCCTTCGATTGTCAGAAAAAGATCGTCGGAAGCAAAGAGCGTGGTCATGAACAGGCTGGGGTCAACAATCGGCTTCTGTGTAATGACCTCGTTGATGCTCCAACTGCCCATAACGAGACAAGCTTGGTTTACATGGATCGCGCCAGTACCGATTGCACTCGCGTCCACATCGAATAATCCACCCACAACCGGTGTCCCGGCTGCTAATCCAGTTTCTCCAGCTGCGACAGCCGTTACCTGACCGACGATTTCATTACTATGTTTGAGCGGTGGAAGTGCATCATATATTTCTGAGAGGTCATACAATGCCATGAGCTCGCGCGAATAACATCGCTTGCGGACATCCATCAAGCTGGTGGCGCTCATGTCTGTGTATTCGGATGCGATCTCACCTGTCAGACGATATTTGACATAGTCTTTGACCATGAGGATTGCGCCAATATGTTCGTAATTGTGCGGCTCATTCTGCTTGAGCCAGACCAACAGCGCGTTCGGCTGGGCAGGCCAGAAGGATTGGATCGTAAAGGGGAATACCTGTTCATGAAGATGGCATTGATTCCACTCACTGAGCAGGCTTGCAGCGCGCGAGTCCATGGATTGAATCCCGTTGCGAAGCGGGAGTCCCTGCTTATCCAGCAAATAGACTCCATTGCCATGCCCTGTATTGCCAATCCCAGCAATTTCTTCCGGCTGGGCACCGGACTTGGCAAGTACATCGCGGATCGCGCTGGCTGTGCTTTGCCACAATGTCTCCATATCGCGCTCAGTCCAGCCGGGGTGTGGATATTGGGTATCCGCGTTGCAACTCGCAACAGCAATTTCCCTGCCATGTAAATCAAAGAGCGCGGCTTTCGAAACTGTGCTTCCATTATCGATGCCCAAAAGATATTGACCCATGATTTGCCTCTGTTTACATTTCACATTGTTGCGTATTGTGTAGCTTTGCCAACTGAACCTAACAGGCGGTTCTTTTGGCGGATCACTTCGGTCGCCACGAGACGTGCTGCCGAAAATGCTTCATTCACCTCGATCGTTCGGATGGGACCTTCCAGGAAGTTCTTCAAAGCCTGTAAAAATGGAATGCGCACATCGGTCCAGATATTGATCTTATCGATTCCAATTTCAATGGCTCGTCGAATATCTTGATCTGGGGTATCGGATCCACCGTGAAGCACAAGTGGTATCTGAGAGGCCGCGCGTAGTTGCGACAGTCGTTCAAAGTCAAGATGAGGTCTACCTCGATAAAGCCCATGTAGTGTACCAATCGAAACGGCGAGTGCATCAACACCGGTCTCATTCACAAAACGATCCGCTTCATCCACACGTGTTAGATTTGCTTGTTGAAATTCTTCGCTCACATCCGCCTGACCCTCACCGACATGCCCCAGTTCCGCCTCGACCGAGACTCCCTGCGTATGAGCCAGCTCGACAGCCTGGCGGGTGAGCGCAATATTTTGATCCAGAGGCACCAATGAGGCATCGATCATGACGCCGGAAAATCCGAGTTCAAGCGCGCAGGCGATCTGGTCAAGCGTCCTGGCATGATCCAGCACAAGCGCAGCGGGAATGTAGGCGCGTTCGACTTCAGACTCGATGATGCGCAACAGGGTGGGCCATTCAGCCTGCGGTGTATGATGCGGGTAAATCATGATGATCGCGGGAGCCTGATCGGCAGCACAGGCGTCGACAATCGCCCGAGTGATCTCCAGGTTACATGTATCGTACGCTCCCACTGCCCAGTCCTGTCCTAAACAGGGCTGCAAAATTTCTGCCATGGTTAAGTATTTCATATCATCTCCTTCATTATCTGTGTGCTATCCCGCAAACGCAGGTTCCACTAACCCCTTAACATTTGGACAGGCGCGCAGTAGGTCACCAGCCCAAGGCTGTCCTTTGCGCTGCTCTTCGTCCAAGTCCCACCATGCAGTCGTAACAAAGAGTTCATCCAGGTCTTTTCCGCCAAACGCGAAGGAGATAACATGTTGTAGGGGGAAACGGATCTGGCGCTCGACCTTGCCATCAGGATGGTAGCGCGTCAGCTTCCATCCAGCCCAATGCCCACTCCAGATAAAGCCCTCCGCGTCCACGATTAGGCCATCAGGCATCCCCTCGGTTTCAGGAACACATGCAAAGAGACGACGATTGCTGACCGTGCCGTTGACCGTGTCATAGTCAAGGGCGATGATCTGGCGATGGCGTTGGTCCGCTACGTATATTGTCTGTCCATCGGGGCTTACACCTACACCGTTCGCTGTGGCGTAGCCTGTGTCGAGCAAATGAAGCGAGCCATCGGTGTCAAGGCGATACAGCGAACCATCAGGAAGGAAGGGATCTTGCATATTGACTGTTCCTACAAGCAAGCGACCTTGCCGATCCACCGTGGCATCGTTGTAGCACATATCCGAATGATTCGGCTCAGGCGGCCCGGCAATCAGCTTATATGCATTCGTTTTCGGCTCCCACCCATATAATCCTTGAAAGGCAACGGCAATAAATCCTCCCGAGGCTCGACGCGCTAAAGCTGTCACAGGCAGGCTTACTGGAAAGGTTGTGAACTTATTTGCGGCGGGTTCAAACCGGCAGGTAGGTCTGCCTCCCCAGTCCACCCAGTACAAGGCGTTCTCTTCGGGAGACCAGATCGGCGTTTCTCCTAACTTATTTTGTGAAGATACAAGATGTTCCAATTCGTTCATGGCGTAGATTCCTTTGCTCAAACTCGGAACTGATCATAAAGCTGATGGTTGACTGGCTTGAGAGCTGGATAAAGTCCTTTGTAGATTTGATACCATTCGGCGTATTTGGATGCGAGTCGCGGATCTGGCTGGTAGGTCTTGCCCGGTTTGTAAACACGCTCAAAGGCGTCCTGCTCATTGCGATAGTGTCCCACTCCGATGCCCGCCAGGATGGCAGCCCCAAGAGGGGTGGATTCTTCCACTTCGGGCACATCGATCGGCAGACCGGTGATATCGGCTTTGTTCTGCATCCAGAACGGATTACGCGTGGCGCCTCCGACAACTACGAGGCGGTCCGGATTAATCCCCAACCCATTCTTGAGAGAAGTCATGATATCAAGCACCTGATAATCTAACCCTTCGACGATCGCTCGCAACATATCGCTGTGCTGGACAAAATTGCTCAGCCCAACAAATGCCCCCAGCGAACGAGCATCGACAACGGGACAGCCAGCCGCGGACATATGTGGCAGGAACATAGCACCGCGGGCACCCGCCGGCGAAGCACATGCTTCTGCCATGAGATAATCCCAATCCACGCCGCCCTCGTTTTGGGCGCGCTGCTGAGCATCAAAGCCATATTCCTTGCGGTACCACTCAAGCATATCCGAGGCGACCGCGCCTCCCCAAACTGCATAGGTATCGCGCGCAACATGGGTTTCCACCGTTACGCCCAACCTTTGTACTTCGGGGGTCAGCACCGGCGCGGGGATGGCAGCTAAAACGATCTCCCAGGTCCCGGTCACATCCAGAACCACACCCAGCTTGAAGGCTCCGACCGGCAGCGCGCCGCACAGATAATCGTGCCCACCTAACACCACCGGCGTTCCAACAAGTAGCCCTGTTGCTTCAGACGCCTTTGCCGTGACCTCGCCAAGCAGTGTGCCGCTTGGCAGTGCATCGCACAACAATCGGCGTTCGATGCCAGCCTGAGAAAGGATTTCCTCCGACCAGTCGCGTTTGTATTGATCGAACAAGAGCGTGCAGGATGCCATGGTGTAATCTGTTGCGCGGCGACCGCACAGCATGAAGTTCAGAAAATCTTCGATGAGCAGCCACTTGTCGGTGCGGGCAAGGATCTCTGGCTCATGCTCCGCCATCCACAAGAGGCGTAGAGCGGTGCTAAAACGCCATAAAGTGTTGCCGCCAACACGGAAATTCCATTCCGCTCCGATATTGCTTTCCCACCATCGCAGTTGAGGTTCCGTACGCGGGTCATGCCAACTGATAAAGGGATAAAGACAGTTGCCATGCTCATCGATTGGCACGCCATCCATGCCCATACCTGTCACAGCCACAGCCCTGATACGGTGAGGGTTATCCAGTTTGGAAACCGCTTCGTTCACGGCTGCGGCTGTCCCGCCCCAGATCTGCTCCGGCTGCCAGACCGTCCATTCCGGGTGATCGGGATGCATGTGATAACGTTCGGTGACACGCGTACCACTGGCGACAACGTTGCCGGCGAGGTCATAGATCACGCACTTTAGACTCGTCGAACCCAGATCAATCCCCGCGAGATAGTCCATCGATTACCTCCTTGGAGGCTGTTGCTATAAGTACTTCCAGGTTTCCAGCAGATGTTCGATATCGTCAAAAATCATATCGGTTCCCATCGCCTCCGCCTCGAGGCGATTTGAGGAGCCTGATAATACACAGATGGTGATGAGCCCAGCTCTTTTTCCGCCGAGAATATCTGTATCGACGCGGTCACCGATGGCAGCAGTTGTCTCGGGGCGCGCACCCATCTGTTCCATTGCCAGTTGATACATGGTCGGCTCCGGCTTGCCGATCGCTTGTGCCTTCACCCCAGAGGCAGCTTCGAGGGCAACGATCATGGAACCAGTCCCCGGCAAGAGTCCCTCTTCCGAGGGATTCGTTGGGTCGAGGTTGGTGGCGATGAAACGAGCGCCACCGCGGATCAACAATGTGGCGCGCTTGAGCTTGTCATAGGTGACCTCGCGGTCCATGCTGGCAACGACCAATTGGACGTTTTCATCTGCCAGCACGAAACCTTCCTCGGTCATTGCCTGTTTTAGAGACGGCATACCGAATACGTGGACACGCGTCCCGCGCAGATATTCGCGCCTCAGGAACCGCGCAGTGGCTTGACCCGAAACCAGGATCTCCTCTGGAGATATTGTCACTCCCATGCCCGCCAGTTTATCAACGTACGCCTGAGGCGTGCGGGTCGAGTTATTCGTCGCCAGGATAAAGCGAATGTGACGCTCACGCAGGAAGAGGATGAACTCGCGCAAACATCGCATGGGTTTGTCGCCTAAATACAGGACGCCATCCATATCGATGATGAGGTGAGTAATCTTCGCGAGTGGGTGCATGAGTCTTAGATCAGCAAGTATGGATTTTCCAAAGTTGATTTCAATTCATCCAAAAAGCGCGCAACACCCACACCATCCAAAATCCGATGATCTGCCGAGGCTGTCAGTTGCATCATCGGACGGAATTCAAATCCACCCGTGGTTTTCACCGGTGTATCCACCATCTTGCCCACTGCCAGGATTGCTGATTCCGGGGGATTGATAATGGCAGTAAATGACTCGATGCCAAACATTCCCAGGTTTGAGATGGTGAACGTACTGCCGGTCATTTCGGATGGAGTCAGGCGGCGGTTTCGCGCCCGTTCGGTCAGATCAGCCAATGCTGTAACGATCTGTCCCAGATTCTTGCATTGCGCTTCACGGACGACGGGCACGATCAGGTTTTCTTCCACGCTTGTGGCAATTCCCAAATGGATATCATCCCAAAGAATGATATTGCCATCTGAGAGTGAGGCATTCATATACGGATGATGCGGCAGCACAGTGGTAACCGCGCGCGCCAGGATCGCAGTAAAGGAGACGCGTTGCCCGGTTTGGATCTTCAAAGGCTCCAGCACTTGCTCACGTAGGCGAATCGCTTCGGTCATGTCGACCCGCAAAGATAAAGTAAAGTGCGGAATTGTGGATGTGCTATAAGCCATTCGCTCGGCAATGATCTTGCGCGCGCCAGCCAACGGTATTACCTGTTTTCGGCGGGCATCCGGGAGAGGCATTGATAAGGGCAAAGCCGCGGGCACTGACATCACAGGAGGCGCGGCTACTTTAGGTTCCTGATTAACTTCTGGAACATCCGGGCATTCGATAGCCGCCTGTGATTTCTGAAAAGCCAGTACATCCTCCTTATGGATGCGTCCACGCGGTCCGCGGCCCGTGATCTGGTGTAGATCAATATGCAGTTCCTGCGCCAGGCGCCGCGCAACAGGCGTCACCCGAACTTTACCGGGCTCGACGGCTTTAGCAACAGTTGTCGCTGGTGGTATCGCCTCCAAATCCTTTGTGGTTGGTGGCACGAGAATAGTGACGGTTTGTGGAGGAGGTGCCTTCACAGCTTTCCCGGGCAGTGCTTCACCAGGTGCAAGGATGTAGGCGATCACTTCTGTGACCGGAATGACATCGTTGAGTTTGGCTTTGACGCCAGCGAGAATGCCATCCCCAGGGGATTCCATCTCAATTGCGGCTTTATCGGTGTCGATCACAAAGAGCGGATCCCCTTTGTTGACGTGTTCACCTTCCTTCTTAAGCCACTCGACGAAGGTGCCCATTTCCATGACCATATCCACTTTGGGCATGATGACTTCGGTTGCCATGTCTACTTGCCTTCCTGCGCAAGTGCCCGCGCTGCAGCGACAATATCCTCCACTTGAGGCACAGCCGCCCGTTCCAGATTCCGGTTGTAAGGGATAGGGACATCGCGACCAGCGAGCCGATGAATGGGAGCGTCGAGAAAATCAAACGCCTCGCTTTGAGCGATCACTGCTACCAACTCGCCTCCAAAGCCGCCAGTGATCGGCGCCTCGTGTGCGATCAGTAATCGGCCAGTCTTGGATACTGAGCGGATAATCGTCTCTGTATCAAGAGGTTTAAGACAGCGCGGGTCAACTACTTCGATATCAATGCCTTCCACTGCCAGCTTTTCAGCCGCCTCAAGTGCGCGCGGCACCATAATGGAGTAAGCCACAATCGTCAGGTCATGACCTGCACGCTTGACCTCGGC
>WNFZ01006729.1_pt1 | contig 10351 bp, 9 predicted proteins | sample 5400081 | NCBI WGS metagenome assembly WNFZ01 (sample SAMN13153365, study PRJNA577476) | soil metagenome | isolation source: 80 cm soil or saprolite under grassland replicate 1 | place: USA:California | collected 2016-06-15
TGTCTCTCTCTTCCTGCTGATCTTCACCGGCTTTGGCACGCTAGCGTCGACGGGCCAGCTCGATTCGCCTACAGTGGCGCTGGTTTCGCCGGCGTTGCTGTATCGCGGATATGTGCTCGCGCGGCGGCATCAGGTGCTGCTCAACGCCCGTTGGACCAACCTTCTCACCATGGGCTGTGTTGGCTTTTTCATTGCCGACGAATTCCTGATCACCAAGACATTCCTGCAGGCGCTGGTTCATCTGGTGCTCTTTGTCATGCTGGTCCGTTTGTTTTCGGCACAGAGCGACCGCGATCACTACTTGCTGGCGGGACTTTCGTTCGCCATGGTGCTGGCGGCAGCAGTTCTGACCGTCGACAGCACGTTCCTGCTGGCGCTTGCGGGGTTCGTACTCGTCGGCACCTCGACATTCATTCTGATGGAAATGATGCACGCGTGCGGAAAGGCGCAGGTGCAAGGACGCGATCCGCAAGTGCCTCGGGCGTATCGGAAGCTGTCCTTCGCGATTGCAACCATTGCTCCCGTTCTGCTGGTTTTCATTTTTATCGCCGCGAGTATGATCTTTTTCATTCTGCCGCGCGTTTCGGCAGGATACTTTAGTGCCTATCGCGGCGGCAACGATTTGACCGCTGGCTTTTCCGATCACGTAGAACTCGGACGTATTGGGCAAATTCAGCAGTCGCGCAGCGTGGTGATGCATGTGCGCATCGACGGAGACACGACTGGCGGTGCGGAACTGAAGCTTCGCGGTGTCACGCTGAACAATTTCGACGGGCGTTCCTGGACCAATACCCGAGAGAAGTTTGTACTGAAACCCGGCTCCGACGGACGCTTCAACCTCCGGCCGAGAAATCCGGAGCCAATCCAACTTTATGGCCGTTCTGTGCACTACCAGATCACCATGGAGCCGTTCGTCAATGACATCTTCTTCTTGATGGCGAATCCGCAGTCGTTGCAGGGAAACTACCGTCAGGTGTTGAAAGATAGCGCGGCTGACGTGTATGACCTGGATTCGGAGCATCCTGTCACCCGATATGAGGCGGAGTCCCTGCTCCGGGCGGCGAACGTACATCGAACTGCCCAGCAATCGTCTACATATCCACCCGAAATCGGACATGAGTACCTGCAATTGCCAGTGGTTGATCCCAGGGTTTCTGCCCTGGCCAAGGAAATCACCGCGCACGCTTCCACAGTTCAGGACAAGGCGTCCGAGATACAATTTTATTTGCGCTCTCACTTCGGATACACGCTGCAGCTTCCTGCCACCACTCCAGAAGATCCGATCGCAAATTTTCTCTTTGTGCGGCGCCAGGGACACTGCGAGTACTTTGCCTCATCCATGGCGGTGATGTTGCGCAGCCTCGGCATTCCGTCACGCGTGGTAAACGGATTCTCCGGCGGCGAGTTCAACGACGTGTCATCGCAATACGTGATCCGTGCCAGTGAGGCGCATTCCTGGGTGGAGGGTTACATTCCCGGCGAGGGTTGGGTGGAGTTTGATCCAACTCCGGCGGGTGGCGACCTTTCGCAGCCTCACACGAACCGATTCATGCTCTACATGGATGCCATGGCATCGTTCTGGCGCGACTGGATCGTGAACTACGACCTCGGACACCAGATCCGCCTGACACAGGATGCGAGCCGAGGAAGCCGCGAGATCGTGGGCCATGCGCAGTCGTGGGCGAAAGCGAAGTATGACCGCCTGCTCGCGTGGGCGAAGAAAAGCGAAGAGCGGGTGGGAAAATCCACTGTCGTTTGGGGCCAGAGGGTTCTAGTTGCCTTCGTTGTAGTCCTGTTGATCGTGAGCGCCCCGCGACTGATGGCAGGGTTCCGAAAATTCCGCATTACACGTCAGCCCAGACGCGCTCCTCAGTTGGCCGCAACCTTATGGTATGAACGAATGCTGCACTATGTGGCGCGGCATGGCTGGGAGAAGGCTCCGGCGCAGACACCGACGGAGTTCGCCTCAGGTATCAAGGACGATCCCCTAAGGACGAAGGTTGAGCACTTCACCAAGAAGTACGAGAATGCGCGGTTCGGAAACTCCGCTGAAGAGGCTGCTCGCCTTCCTGAACTCTACGACGAAGTGAAAAGCGGTCGGTCCGACTAAAAGGCGAACACTACACCGCCGCCCACGTACAGATTGTGCTGGCGGGTCTTTCCCGTATCCACGTTGATGGGAGGAACCCCACTCCAGTTGTCACGCGCCTCGAAGCGGAAGATCGCATTCTGGAACTTGCGCCCCAGCGGAACATCGAGGCCCACAGCGCCGTCCAGCACGCCGGTTGTCTTGATGCGATGGCCGGGATTGCTACCGAAAAGACGAGATCCTTGCTGGCCACGAAGCGTCCCACGCCACCGCCGAAACTGACCCAGGGATGAAAAGCAAGGTCCTCCAGAAATCTTGCACGAGCGGCGGGGGTCAGGAACATTGAACTGTACTGCACCGGAACTTCATTCAGCCCGTAGTTGAGGTCTTCATCGGGGTTCCAGAGGAAAGGGACTTCTGCCGACAGCGATCCCCACCTGTATCTGCGCAGTACACGGACGTAGCTGAAGTCAAACGAGAGCCCCTTGCCGGAGTGGACGGTGTTATCGAAAAAGCTGGTATTCGGCACCGTCTGGTCGCTGATGAAAGTGCGACCAATAGTTGCCGCGAGTTCGTTCTTCTTCTCGTCCTGAGCGGCGGACACTGCCGCTACCAGAACGAGCAGGATGACCACCAAGAACAAATTGCGCATCTCTCCTCCAACGCGAAGGGCGCGAAAGAAAACGCTAGCACGGCGGTTGGCCGTTGCGGATTGGCTTCAATGGTGCACGGGGGCGATCTCTGCCGGTTGAAGACGGGTTCGGCTGCGTGATAGGCTTCTGAGTTTGCTGTTCGGCGGCCCAGCCCCTGCCGAGTGATCGAGGCCTTTTCTTGTCTCCTGTCGAAACCACGCCCACCGTTCGCAAGACTGCCCTCAATGCCGTGCACCGGAAACTCGGCGCCAAAATGGTCGAGTTCAACAGCTGGGACATGCCGGTAGAATATTCCGGAATCATCGCCGAGCATCTGGCCGTGCGTACCGGAGCCGGCATTTTCGACGTCAGCCACATGGGTGATATCCGGGTAGCAGGCCGTGAAGCTCTGGCCGCGATCCAGCATATTTCCATAAATGACGCCTCTCGACTTGTGATCGGCCAGGCGCAGTATTCGGCGATGCTGTATCCGCAGGGCACCTTCGTGGACGACATCATCGTGCACCGCCTCGGTGAAGACGAATACCTGATCGTCATCAACGCGGGCACGCGTGAAAAAGATTTCAACTGGGTGCGCGACAACACGCGCCAGTTCGACTGCGTTGTCGAGAACCTTTCCGATGATTTCACGCAAATTGCGATTCAGGGGCCAAACGGCGTGGACGTGCTGCAGAAGCTCACCGATGCCGATCTTCCATCGGTGAAGTTCTATTGGGTGACCAGGGGCACGGTTTCGTGGCTCAAGGACATCCTCATCGCCCGAACGGGATATACCGGCGAAGATGGATTCGAGATCTACATTCCCAGCGACGAGGAAACGAGTACCCGCGTGTGGAACGAAGTGCTCGAGGCTGGCAAAGAGTTTGGCGTTCTCCCCTGTGGTCTGGGCGCGCGTAACACGCTGCGGCTTGAGAACAGGCTGCCGCTCTACGGGCACGAAATTTCCGATACCATCAATGTGTGGGAAGCCGGTCTCGACCGCTTCTGCAAGATGGAGAAAGCGGATTTTGTTGGCCGCGAGGCGCTGGAGAGGGCCAAGGCTTCAGGGCTGAAGCGGACGCTAGTTGGCCTGGAGATGGTCGAGCGCGGAATCGCAAGGGATGGTTATCGCATCTTGAATAGTTCAAGTCAGGCAGTCGGATACGTGACCAGTGGCTCCTTTGCACCTTTCTTGAAGAAGAACATCGCGCTGGCATATGTGCCGCCGGGGCTGTCTGCGATAGGAGATGAAGTTCTCGTTGAGATTCGCGGGCAGGGAATCAAGGCCCGAGTCGTTCCAACACCGTTCTACAAGAAGCCGAAGAGGGTTTGAGGAGCCGTGTTTACGTTTCTGGCTAGAAGCTAATAGCTAGAAGCTAGGAGCTGGTTTTATGTCCTATCCCGCAGACTTCAAGTACACCAAAGAACACGAGTGGATTAAAGCCGACGGCTCGACCGCCACGATTGGCATCACGACGTATGCGCAAGAATCACTCGGCGACATCGTTTTTGTCGACCTGCCCAAAGTCGGTTCGGAAATCACGGCAGGCAAAACCTTCGGCTCCGTCGAGTCGGTGAAGGCCGTGTCCGATCTGTATGCGCCGGCAACTGGCACAGTGACCGAGATTAATGCCGATCTGGCGACCGCTCCCGAAAAGATCAACAAAGATGCGCACGGTTCCTGGATGATCAAAATTGCTTTAAAAGATCTCAGTGAATTGAATACGTTGCTTTCGACGGCGGACTACGAGAAGTTTGTAGCGGAAGAAGGTGGGCACTGAGTACTTCTGCCGTGGTCAGATTTGTTGCTACGTTAATCAGCGGATGGGTGCTGCTGTCCACCTCGTGCGCTGCACAAAAATTGCCGACCCGGATGCAACGATACGTGTCGCCCGATAAAGCCATAACCGCGGTCGTCACCTCGCGTAAGGCTCCCGAGACGACGGATGAGAGCAGAATCGGGCTAGTGTCAAGCTCAGGGAACGTCCTCGCAAAGAGGGACTACTTTTCTGGGGACGGAGAGCACGGGTTTGGGGTTGTGAAGGCACAGTGGACACCTGATTCCCAATTCTTTATCTATAGTCTGGAAAGCTCCGGAGGCCATCTGGCATGGCACTCGCCCGTAAACTTTTTCAGTCGCAAGGGCCAGAGGATTCTGAGTCTTGACAGTAGATTGAAAGATTCCGTTACAAATCCCCAGTTCGCGATTGAAGGTCCGGACAAAGGGACTGTGGAGCTACAGTTCAGTAGAAGAACCGTGACCGTGGCACTGTCATCTATGAGGGTTGAACAGAAATAATGCGCTACTTGCCCAAATCTCCTGCTGACCGTGAAGCGATGTTGCGGGCCATTGGCTCGCGCTCGATCAACGACTTGTTTGCGCCGATTCCGCCCGAGTACCGCCTGAACCGCGATCTGAACGTTCCACGCCAGATGGCGGAATCGGAGATCGTGGACTGGTTTCGCGAACGCTCGCGTGAAAATGGCGACGGCTACGCGACATTTCTCGGCGCCGGCGCCTACTACCATTACCGGCCCGTGATCATCGATTCCCTCATCTCGCGCGGCGAGTTCCTCACGGCCTACACGCCCTACCAGGCCGAGATTTCACAGGGAACGCTTCAGTCCATCTTCGAATTTCAGACGATGATCTGCGAGCTCACGGGGATGGAAGTGGCAAATGCTTCCATGTACGACGGCTCGACCGCTGCTGCCGAAGCCGTAATGATGGCAGTCCGCCTCACCGGCAGGCGGTCAGTAGCGGTTGCGCGCAGCGTGCATCCCGAGTATCGCGAAGTGCTTGCGACTTACGCGTTTCATCAAGGCATGCCGCTTGCGACCGTGCCCTTCAAGGACAATGGTCGAATTGATTTCAAAGAACTCGAAGCGGCCATCACCTCCGATACCGCATGCGTGCTCGTGCAATCGCCGAATTTCTTCGGAACGATTGAAGATGTTGAGGCAATTGGGGATCTGGCGCACAGCAAGGGGGCAATGCTGGTAGTAGCGATCTCTGAGGCAATTTCGCTGGGCATTGTCGAGCCGCCGCGTTCTGCCGACGTTATCGCCATGGAAGCGCAGTCGTTTGGCGTGCCACTCGGCTTTGGCGGCCCCTATTGCGGCGTAATCGCCACTCGCGAGGCCTACGTCCGTCAGATGCCGGGACGCCTGGTGGGTCAAACCACCGACCGCAATGGTAAACGCGGCTTTGTTCTGACGCTCGCTACTCGCGAGCAGCATATCCGGCGCGAGAAGGCGACTTCGAATATCTGCACGAATCAGGCGCTGATTGCGCTGATGGCGAACATTTTCATGACCGTGTACGGAAAAGTTGGGCTGAAGGAACTGGCGAAGCAGAATCTTGCGAAGGCTGCGTATGCGGCGCAGCAGTTCGGGAAACATGGAACGCTGCTGTTCGACACTGCTCCTCGTTTCAACGAGTTTGTCGTGCAGACGAGCGAAGATCCTTACGCGATTAACTCGCGCCTGCTTGGGCACAAAGTTGTTGGCGGTCTGCCATTAAAGAAGTTCTATCCCGAGCTGGGTAATGCATCTTTGTGGTGCTGCACAGAACTAACGTCTCGAAGCATGATTGATACGGCGGTGGGGCACGTCTCGGACAGCGAGCGATCGGTAAGAAGTGCGAAGGAAGAAGCACCGGAAGAGGTGGCGCAATGAAAAGCATGACTCGCAAAGCCACGCGCCACGTCAATCAGAACGAAGGATTGATCTTCGAGAAGTCGTCTCCCGGCAAAGCCGCATGGCGGCTCGCGCCGCTCGATGTTCCGGAAGTGGATGCTAAAGCTCTCCTGGGGTCATCGGCACGAAGAGACCTCGGCAACATGCCCGAGGTCAGCGAAATCGAAATCATCCGCCACTTTACCCGGCTCTCCACCTGGAACTACGCAATTGACCTCGGCATGTACCCGCTCGGCTCGTGCACGATGAAGTACAACCCGCGCGTGAACGAAGTTGTTTCGCGGCTGGATGGAATCGCCAACGGCCATCCCTATCAGCCGGAAAAGATTTCCCAAGGCGCATTGCGCATCATCAAAACACTGAGCGACTGCCTGCTTGAAATCACCGGCATGGATGCGATCACGCTGCAGCCCGCTGCTGGAGCGCATGGCGAACTCACAGGTCTGCTCCTGGTCAGGGCCTATCACGAATCCCAGGGCAAGCCTCGCAAGAAAGTTCTGATTCCAGATTCGGCCCACGGAACCAATCCCGCAACCGCTGCGATGGTCGGATACGCGGTCGAGAACATAAAGTCGAACGCACAGGGCATGGTGGACGTTGCCGCTCTTGAAGCCCAGATGAGCGAAGATGTCGCCGCCTTAATGCTCACCAATCCCAACACCCTCGGCGTCTTCGAACAGGACATTCACAAGATTGCGCAACTGATGCACGCTAAGGGCGGCCTGCTTTATATGGACGGCGCCAATATGAACGCGCTGGTCGGGAAGGTGCGGCCTGGCGACTTCGGCGTGGATGTGATGCACCTGAACCTGCACAAGACTTTTTCGACACCTCACGGCGGTGGCGGTCCTGGCTCCGGCCCGGTCGCAATCAAGAAAGCCCTGGAGCCGTTTCTGCCCAAGCCCGTGGTCATCTCCAAACCGGACGCCACGCTTGGGTTTGACTACGACCGTCCACAGTCCATTGGGCGCGTGCGATCGTTTTACGGAAACTTCGGGATGTTTGTGCGTGCTCTCGCCTACATTTTGGCCAACGGTCCCGACGGCTTGCGCCAAACAACAGAAGACGCCGTACTGAACGCTAACTACATTCGCAAAGGACTCGAAGGTATCTACGATCTGCCGTACTCAAGCCCGAGCATGCACGAGGTAGTTTTCAGCGATAAGCTCCAGGCGAAGAAAGGCGCGCGCACCATGGATATTGCCAAGCGCCTCATTGATTACGGCTTCCATCCCTACACGACCGCGTTTCCGCTGATCGTGCCCGGCGCAATGATGATCGAGCCAACGGAGAGTGAATCAAAAGAAGAGATCGATCTGTTTCTGGAAGCCATGAAGTCCATTGCGCAGGAAGTCGAGGAAGACGCGGAGATAGTGAAGACTGCGCCCCACTCGACACGCGTATCGCGCCTCGACGAAACCGCCGCCGCCCGGAAGCCGGTCCTCCGGTGGAGGCCGAGCGCCGAGTAGCGCTTTGCTTTTGCACGGGCGAGGGCGCCCGTGCCTCCACAATTCTCTCAGGGCGTCGCCCTTAATACCCTGCTTCCGGACGCCTGAAGCCTGACGCCTTCTACGCGCTTTTTCTTGATGTCACCGCGTAGAACGCCGCGGCTTGCTGCTCGATGTTCTTGCCACCACACTTCGGACAGCGCATCTGCTCGCTATCATGTTCGTGAACGGTCAGGACGCGCTCGAAGGTCTTCTGGCAGTCCTTGCAGAGAAAGTCATACACGGGCATGGAAACACCTCCCGTTGAATTTGAGGCCATTCTACTGCTGCCCGAGCGGGCCAGAGCTGTGATTATCTAAGAAAACGGGACCTCCGATCAGAGGTCCCGCTGGAATAGATTGAGAGCTCCACAACTATTTTGCCGTGAATTTCACCGATGCCTGCGTGTTTTCCCAGCTCATCTGCAGCGTGCAGCCGCCGCTCTGGTCAAAGCTGATGGTGAAATTCTCGACCGGGCCCGAAGTTTTCGACACTGTCATAGGCACCCGCGCGAGCTCCTGGGACTTGTATTCTTCCTTGTAGGGAACTCCCCACTCGCCAGTAACTTTGCTGATGATCAGCGTCCATTTGCCTTTCTCGGGGACTGTAAACAGCGTGTAGCTTCCGGCGGGAACGTCCTTCCCGCTCGTACTCAAATTTGCGCCGGTCACAAAAGTTGTTGCTTCGTTGGCTCCTGCGCGCCAAACCTCGCCGTATGGAACGAGTCCGCCAAAAATCTGCCGGTTCTTCATGCGTGGGCTGGAGTAGTCCACGGTTATCGTTTTTCCATCGGGCAGCTTGCATTGCGCCTGCGCCGGCGGACTTGGGCGTTTGGTCTTGTCTTGTTGAGCGAAAGAGAACGCGGTGAGGGTCAGAATGAAAAGAAGTCCAAGAGCAGTTTTCTTCATGATCAAAGTCTCCTTGGTGACATTCAGCAGTCAGCACTCAGCATTCAGCGAGGCCGATTTTGGCGCTGCGGTTTCTGGGACACACAAATACACCGCATTAGACTAGCGCCAGAAGACAAGGTTAGCAATTCCGGGGAAAGCAATTACCACAAAGGAAACTAAGGTTCACGAAGGAACTCGAATGCTTGCTTGGCTTGCCCTTCGTGTTCCTTAGTGCCCTTCGCGGTTATCTGCCTTTGGTTTATCCCAAGCGCGCCGAGAACGCCAGCACAAGCACGCCCACGATAATCCGATAAACCGCAAACGGAACGAAGCCCCGCCGCCGTACCCACGCCATGAACCAGGCCACCGACCCATAAGCCACGATGAAGGAAACAATGAAGCCGATGAGAAGGACGATCCAGCCGTGTGCGTCAATTTGCGAAACGCCAATCGGATTCGCTCCCTTCCCACGAAGCGACTTCAGCAGGTCGTAACAGGTGGCGACCACCATTGTTGGAATCGAAAGAAAAAACGAGAACTCCAGCGCCGACGCCCGTGACATTCCCGCGATCTGTCCGGCCGCTATCGTGGACATGGACCTCGAAGTCCCAGGAAAAACTGCTGAGAGTATCTGGCACGCGCCAATCCAGATTGCTTGTCCCAGGCTCATGGCTTCCATCTTCCAGGTGTGAATGCGGCCTGCGTTCGGTGTCGGTCCCACCTTTTCGGCGCGAGAGCTCATAGCGTCCACGATCCACATCACTATGCCGCCGACCAGCAGGGAAGCGCCCATGATGTTTAGGCTTTCCAGGTGCTTGCCAATAATCTTCGTCAGGAGGAACGCCGGGATGGCGGTCACCACAAATGCCACGCTCACCAATCCCAGAGGATGCGTCAGAGCCGTTCGATCGCTATTCTCTCCTTGCGGAAACGTGCTCAGGAACCTAGCAATCCGCGCGCGGAAATAAATCGGCAGGCAGAGGATCGCGCCCAGCTGGATCACGATCGTGTACATCTTCCAGTAGCCGTTGCCGAGGCTGATGTGAAAAAGAGACTCGGCAATTCTCAGATGCGCGGTCGAGCTGACGGGAAGGAACTCGGTTACTCCTTCAATGATCCCGAGCACAACGGAAAGCAAGTAGTCGTTCAAAAGTCCTCCGCAAGAAAAACTCTCAATTACGCCGTTTCTGCACGGGCACCGGGTGCTGACGCCGCCACAGCCCGCTCACGGGCCCATTCTCTTTGCGCCTGAATTTCCTCAGCCCGCGTAGTGGAAAGCGGTACGGTGTGGGACAAAACATCCAGCAGGCTCTGTGTGGTCAGCTGTTGTTTCGCGCTGTATGCCGCATACAACGCACTCTGCACCGCCGCATCAATTTCCGCGCCGGAAAATCCTGCTGCAGCTGCGGCGACTTCCTCTATGTCGAACTCTGCCGGGTTTCTCTTGCGTTTGCTTAACTGGATCGCGAAGATCTGCTTGCGATCACTTTGGGTCGGCAGGTCCACAAAGAACAATTCATCAAAGCGTCCCTTCCGGATCAGTTCCGGAGGCAG
>WNFZ01014967.1_pt1 | contig 10350 bp, 12 predicted proteins | sample 5400081 | NCBI WGS metagenome assembly WNFZ01 (sample SAMN13153365, study PRJNA577476) | soil metagenome | isolation source: 80 cm soil or saprolite under grassland replicate 1 | place: USA:California | collected 2016-06-15
AAGGGTCCTTCAGCGAGGCCCCCTTGAAGAATGTAAGTTTCACGACGCTCTTGTACGTCTCGCCGGTGCAGATCGGACCTTGGTGAGACCACACCGGAACTCCTGGATGAGAAGGCTTTCTCCACTTCCACTCCTCGACCACTTCCGGGTCGGACTGTTTGATTAGGGCGCGAAGCCTGGAGAGGATCTTGCCCCGCCAGTCGCCCAGTTCTTTGATCCTTCCGTCTATCAGCTGAGATGGAGACTCAACCTTCTGCGCGGAGCTTTTCTTCATGTTGTAGACGTGCCGCTCCTTTGCTTTTATGTCGTCCCATTTTACTGGTTTAGAGCCGAGTGAGTCTCTCCGGTGCCGGTCTTGCGCCATGAGTGTCTTGTGGGATCGGAGTCCTGTGGCGGCGTCTAGTGCGCCCCGTGGGGTACGCAAATCCATACGTCACGCTGCTCGGACTATTCGTGGATGAGTCCACCGAGGCGGTCGCGTCGCCGGATCTGGCCGGGCGGATTCGCGCCAACGAGGTGTAGGCGATGGCCCGGTGTAGGTGGTCTCAGGCCGAGCGCGCGATGCCGCCTGTGAATGTTGTAGTGGTCGACGTAGGCGCGCAGGACATGTTCGAGCTGTCTGCGGCTAGTGACCAGGAGCCAGTCGAGGCAGTCCCGGCGGATGGTGCCGACCCAGCGCTCGGCGAACGCGTTCGCGTTCGGTGCCCGAAACGGTGTGCGGATGATCTCGACGCGCTCGCTCTTGAAGACCTCGTCGAAGGCGCGGCTGAACTTGCTGTCGCGGTCGTGGATCAGGAACCGAATCGGGGTCGAGCGTTCCACGAGTGACCAGACGAGCTGACGGGCTTGCTGAGTTGTCCACAGGCCGTCCGGGTTCGCGCTGCAGCCTGCGAGGTGCACCCGCCGCGTGCGGAGCTCGATGGAAAAAGAGCACATACAGGCGTCCAAGCCAGAGCGTCTCGACGGTGGAGAAGTCGCACGCGATGATCGAAGCCGCCTGGGCACGGGAGGAACTCCTGCCAGCTGAGCTGGGCGCAAGCGCCGGCCGGCGACAGGTCGGCTTGCCGGAGGATCTTTGCGACTGTTGTCGCTGAGACCCGCCGACCGAGGCCTGCGAGCTCGCCGACGATTCGCTGGTAACCCCAACGCGGGTTCTCTCGGGCAAGGCGCAGCACCAGCATCCGGATCTCTTCCGACACCGACGGTCGACCCGGTGCCCGCCCGGCGTACGTCCAGCGTCTCCGCACGAGCTGGCGATGCCAGCCAAGCAGCGTGTCCGGACGAATGAAGAACGACGGCCGGCTCGCCCTGCTCAGCAGCCGACTGGCCCCAGGGAGGAACACCCGGTCCCTCTCGTTCAGCCGCGGGCCCGGCTCTGCCCAAATCACGACGCTAGAGTGCCTGCCGTGAGAGTCGCCGCTGCGCTGATCGCCGTCGGCGCGCTCGCGGCGCCGTTTGCGGCCGCCAAGGTCGACCGGACGCAGCTTCGCTTCCGGCCGTTCGCGTCCGGCCTGCGCGGCGCCTGGTTCATCGGAGCGCCACGGAGCGAGCCCCACACGCTCTACGTCGTCCAGAAGGGCGGCCGGATCCGCGTGCTCGTGAGGGGGCGCCTGCGACGGCAGCCGTTCCTCGACATCCGCGGGCTCGTCGGCAGCGCGGGGCCGGAGCAGGGCCTCTTCTCGATCGCGTTCCACCCGAACTACGCACGGAACCGCCGCTTCTACGTCGACTACACCGACAGCAACGGCGACGCACGCGTCGTCGAGTACCGCTCGAGCGGCGCCCGCGCGGTGCGTCGCCTGCGGCAGCTCCTGTTCGTCCACGAGCCCTCTTCGCGCAACGGCGGCGGCCAGCTCCAGTTCGGGCCTGACGGGCTGCTCTATGTCGGCACGGGTGACGGCCTCAGGATCGGAGCGCCCGGTAACCGCAGCCAGAATCTCTCGACGAAGCTCGGGAAGCTGCTGCGGATCGACGTCGACCGGCGCGGTGCGCGCTGGCAGACGGTTGGGTACGGGCTGCGGTACCCCTGGCGGTTCTCGTTCGACCGCAAGACCGGCGACCTCTACCTCGCCGACCGCGGACCGCGGAGCTGGGAGGAGGTCGACTTCCGCCCCCGCGCGAAGCTCGGGACGCTCGCGAACTTCGGGTGGCCCCGCTACGAGGGCTTCGAGAGCCACAAGTCGGCTCAACTCAACGGGCGCGGGGAGCTGGTCTTCCCGGTCGCCGTCCATAGCCATCGCCCCAAGGACGAGCACGAGGGCTGCCTGATCACCGGCGGTTACGTCTACCGCGGCTCGGCTGTGCCGGCTGCGCGCGGCCGCTATGTCTATGGCGACGCCTACACCAGCGAGATCTGGAGCCTCCGCATCTCACATGGGAAGGCGACCGACGTCCGTCGCGAGCCGATCAAGATTCCCAGCGTCTCGACCTTCGGCGAGGACGCGCGGGGGGAGCTCTACGCGGCCGCACCGCGCCTGGGCCGGATCTACAAGCTGACGAGTTAACCAGTTCGCCGGCGGCGCACCTGCGGGCCCTGCTGCCCGAGGGCCAGACACGCGCTCGCGAAATCGGTCGATTTGCAGGCGGATCGCGTTTGTGCACCCTACGCCTAGTCAGCGTGGCGATCCCCAAGAGCGGCAAGCGAAAGCGGAAGAAGAAGTGGGACGGCCTGCGAGCCCAAAGTGGGCACAGACGCAGACGGCGCGCCGAAGCGGGCCGTCGATCAGGGCGCGTGACGTTGCCATCGATGAGTTTCGCCTGGAGTTCCAGTCCTGAGAGTGTGAGCCGACGAAACCGAAGGAGCGCAGCCATGACCCCGACCGACGAACTGCCCCGCATCGGAGCCCCCGCCACCCGAGCCCTCGCGGGCATAGGCGTCACCCGCCTATCGCAGCTCACCGAACACCGCGCCGTCGACCTGCTCAAACTCCACGGCATGGGGCCCAGAGCGATCGCCATCCTCCGCCAGGCGCTTGCCGACCAAGAACTATCGCTGCGAGACGACACCTGAGTCTGTCGCCGTCGACGCTTCGACCCTGAGGTCGTCGAGGCCGTCGGGGAGCTCAAGTTCGTCTAATCCGAGGGGGCACTGAGGGGGGCACGATCCTAACTTCCCTCGCCTCCCTCGCACGCCTGACCCGGGGAGCCATGCGGGTTTGCGCATGCCTCCACAGGCCGAAATGGACGACCTGGGCGAGCTTCCTGATGAGACCGGACACGCTGCTGCGCTGCTGCGGCACGAGTTGGCTGTTCTGCGGCGGCAGTCGGATCGGCCAAGGCTGACGCGGCCCGATCGAGCGCTGCTGGCGGCGTTGGGCCGCTCGTCGAGGCTGGCCTGCCGCCGGCTCCGGAGCGAGCGCGGCTGTCGTGGCGAGCGTTCCTGCGTCAGCAAAGCGGCGACCACGCTGGCCTGCGACTTCCTCACCGTTGAGACCGCCTTCTCGCAGCGGATCTACGTGCTGTTCTTCATTTCGCTGGCGACGCGACGGGTCGAGTACGTCGCGAGTACCCCGAACCCCGACGGCGGCTGGACAGCGCAGCAGGCTCGCAACCTGATGATGCAGCTCGGCGACGAGCAACCGTTCCGGCTTCTGATCCACGACCGCGACACGAAGTTCGACGGCGGCTTCGATAAGGTCTTCCGTTCCGAGGGGATCAAGGTGATCCGCACGCCGGTTACGAGCGCCAAACGCGAACGCCTACGCCGAACGCTGGGTCCGAACGGTCCGCGCCGATTGCCCTCGACCGGATTCTGATCGCGGCCGCCTGTAAGCACGGCTCCGTCGCGGGCCCACAGCTGCCGAACTCGACCGGCCCAGTTTGCGAACCCTACGGAATGCGGCGCAGGCCGGAGGGAGATGGTGGTCGGGTCGCGTCACACGACGGTCTTCGCGCCCACCGCCGGAGCGAACGGCGCGAGCAGAGCCGACCGAGGTCCTAGCGCCAGGTCGCGACGAGGCGGCCGTCCTCGACGGCCGCCTCGACGCCTAACTCGGCGCAGGCGGCGACGAATCGGCGCTCGATCCACGCCGCGTCGTCGCCGCTCGCCAGCCGCGTGTGGGTGAACTCGAGCTTGAGCGGGATCGCTTCGAGCCGGTCGCCGCTGAGGTCGACGAGGCAGAGCAGCCCGAGGTCGTTCCGCAGCTCCCGATCGACACGGTAATCGTCGAGAAAGTCGCCGAGGTCGTAGAGGACGCGCGGCGCGACGCCCTGGAATACGTGCGCGGAGTGTCCCGCGACCAGCGTCGCGCCCGCCCCGAGCAGGGCGCTTGCCGCGGCGCGCACGTGGTGGACCGGCTCGGCTGCCATGTTAGGGCCCCAGTGCGGCGTGACGAGGACGGCGTCCGCGTCGAGCCCCCCGATCGCCTGCGGAAGCGATCGCGGGAGGCCGCCGCTTCCGAGATCGGCGAACGCGACGCCGGCTCGATCCGTCCCCGCCGCGTACTCCTGCGGATGATCCGTGACGGCGACGACGGCGAGCCGGAAGCCCCTCGCCTCGAGCACGACCGGGGCACGCGCCGCCTCGCGATCGGCGCCGGCGCCGACGGGAGCGATCCCCGCAGCCCGCAGGTGGTGGAGGGTGTCGAGGAGCGCTTGCGGTCCGAAGTCGAGTGCGTGGTTGTTGGCGAGCGTCACGCAATCGACGCCGAGGTGCGCCAGCGTCTCGACGACGACGGGCGGCGCCCGGAAGTGGAAGCCGCGTCCCGGGAACGGTTCGCCGCGCTGGGAGATGCAGCATTCCAAGTTGAGGACGAAGAGGTCGGCCTCGCGCACGACGGCGACGAGCTCCGGCGCCACCAGCGACTCCGGCGGCTCCGACTCGAGCCGCTCCGCGACCTTCCGCCCAAGCATCGTGTCGCCTGCGAGTGCCAGCTTCACTGCGCGAAGCCGTGCCGGCCGACGAGCGGCACGAAGTGCGCGCCGATCACGCTGCGCACGCGGACGAGCGCGCCGTCACGTTTCCCGAACAGGACGACGTCCTCGTCGCCGCCGGAGCCGATCGGCTGCACGAGCCGGCCGCCTTCGGCGAGCTGCGCGACGAGCGGCGCTGGCACCTCCGGAAACGCGGCGGCGACGAGGATCCGGCCGTAGGGCGCATGCGCCGGCAGTCCTTCGCTGCCGTCTCCGACGAATACCTCGACGCCCGTCGCGCCGTGACGCGCGAGGTACGTCCGCGCCGCCGCGGCGAGATCGTCCCAGCGCTCGACGCTGCAAACCTCCGCGGCAAGGCGGGCGAGCAGCGCGGTCTGCCAGCCGTAGCCGGTCCCGACCTCGAGCACGCGCTCGGACCCGGTCAGCGCGAGCGCCTCGACCATCCGCGCGACGAGCGACGGCTGCGTGGTCACCTGGACGTGCGGAATCGGCAACGGCCGGTCGCAATCAGCCAACCCGGCGAGCTTGGGCGGGACGAACCCGGCACGCGGGACGGCGGCGACGGCCGCAAGGACGCGCTCGTCGCTGACGCCGACCTCCCGCGCAGCGTCGACGAGCGGGTGCGTGTCCATGGCGCCAGTATGGGTGCATGGACGCCTGGCCGGCGACGGCGGGGAGTTCGTGCGCGCCCAGGAGGAGCTTGCGCGCGCGGCGCCACCCTGTGGCAGCCGGCCGGTGAAGACGTAGCCGTGGCCGCTTGCTTCGTCTGCTTCGAGCGCGGCCCGTCTGGACCGGGACGCAGGGGCGAGACGGCTTGGGCCGGAGCGGCGGTCATCCAGGGCGGACGCCTCATCGCGCACGCCGCGGTCACCGGCGTGGCGGGCTACGCGTACGCGCCCGGACGTGGTGCTCGTGGGACGCGACCGGCCGCGACCACCCGCGCAGGGCGGGCCTGGCATCGCGGTTCCATCCTGGCAAGTCGGGAATAGAGAGAACATGGCAACCGTCGTCCCAGGCCGCCTCCTCGGCTGTGACGGATTTCGCGTCGAGTCGCCTGAGGGGCTGCTCGGCTGGGTCGAGGAGGCGTGGCTCGGGCCGTCGCGCGAGCCGACCGCTCTCGCTATCCGCACGATCGACGGCCGGCGCGGGCTGCTCGTTGCCGGGCAGATCGAGACAGTCGTCCCGGAAAGCGAGCTCGTCGTCATGCGTCGAGGCGCACGCCTGCTCGAGCTGGACGTGCCGCGGGTGGAGATGGCCTCGGTCGACGAGGCCTCCGTCGTCTCCGCTTCCTGGCAGACAACCGGCGAGGTGCTCGAGCCCCCGCTGCCGCCGGGCCCGGCGCGGCGCGCGCTGCTCGCTCTTCGCCCCTGGCGATTGGCGCCGCCGCCAAGACCAGAGGCGGAGCGCCCGCTGTGGCAACTCGTGGCGGTTCTCTACGTGAGCCTTGCGCTGATCGTCACCCTCGTGATCGGACTCGCCTTCCTCGTGGCGCGCCTCGTGACCGGCAACGCCGTCTGACCGGCGCGGGCGCGCTGCTTGACGAGACTGAGCAGCTTGAACATCTGGAGGCGACGCGTGGGTAAGGGCGCTCACCTGGAAAGCGAAGGAGCTTCCGATGTCGACCGATGAGATCCGGAGCGTGAACTCCCGGAGCCAGAGCCGGAGCAGCCGGACACCATACTCATGGGGTGCAGAAACTCGGTCGTATGTCCGATCTGGCCGATTTGCAGCGGGATCGAATTTATGCACCCCACCGGGCCGAAAGGTGTCCCCGGGCGTAGACTCTCTGACGTTTCCGATGATGGGATGGCTCCGAAAGCTATTCGCCCGCTTGCGCGGCTCACCCCCGACGGCCCGGGTCACGCCGCTTCCCGCTCCCGAACCCGAATCGACCGCGGCTCAGCCTCCGACCTTGAGCTATCGCATAACCGTCGAGACAGCAGGAGGAGGCAAAGAGACACACCACTACTCTCGCCCCGGACTCCCGGTCACCAAGGATGAAAGCATCGACCTCGGGGAAGGGCGGTACGTCACCGTGCTCGAGGTTGTGGAAGAGGCTCAGCCTGGAGTGAAGGACGGCACCATCCGAGCAAAACTCACTCCTCCCCCGCCGCCTTCTACATAGGTATCACCCGTGAAGGGCGCCAATATTGCTGTCGCCTCTCCCTGGGGCGAGGGCTGGGAGTATCGGCGGCATGGCCTTCTCATTCCTCTACCTCGCCGTGCGCGCTCTGCTCGGTGCATTCCTTCGTAGTCGTCGCGGCTTGCATGTGAAAGACGTTGAGCTGTTGGTGTTGCGCCACGAGCTCGAGATCCTGCGCCGGCAGGTCGTGCGGCCGGAACTCCGGATGGTTGATCGAGCCCTGCTTGCAGCCGCAGCGTGCCACCTGCCGCGCTCGTCGCGAGGCATGCTTCTGGTGAGTCCGCGGACGCTTCTCCGCTGGCACCAACGGCTTGTTTGCCGGAAGTGGCGACAGGCGCCCGGCCCGCGCGGACGGCCGAGCCTGGCGGGGGAGGTTCGGGAGTTGGTGTTGCGGCTCGCGCGGGAGAATCCGCGCTGGGGCCATCGGCGGATCTGCGGAGAGCTAGTCAAGCTCGGCTTTCGGGTGTCGCCGACCACCATCCGCCGGCTGCTTGCGAAGGCGAAGCTCGAGCCGGCGCCGCGCCGGAGCGGGCCGACCTGGCGCGAGTTCCTGCACGCGCAGGCTGCGTCCATCGTTGCCTGCGATTTCTTCACCGTCGAGAGCATGTTCTTGCGCCGCTACTACGTACTTTTCTTCATCGCCCACGGCAGCAGGCGCGTCTGGCTTGCCGGCTGTGCGGCCAATCCCACGGGCGTCTGGGTCACGCAGCAGGCGCGCAACCGTGGCCTCGACTTCTCGGACCAGGGCGTCCGCTTCCTGATTCGTGACCGCGACAGCAAGTACAGCGGCCCGTTCGACGAGGTGTTCCGCAGCGAGGGCATTCGGATTCTGAAGACGCCGGTGCGGGCGCCGAAGGCGAACGCGATCGCGGAGCGCTTCGTCCGCACTGTGCGTGCCGAGTGTCTCGACTGGCTGCTGATTCTCAACCGCCGTCACCTCGAAGCCGTGCTTCGAGTCTACGTCGACCACTACAACCGCGAGAGGCCGCATCGCGCCCTCGAACTCCGGCCGCCTGAACTCGACGAGCCACGCGAGAGATCGCCTGAGGGCGAGATCCGCCGTCGCGACCGGCTCGGCGGCATCATCCGCGAGTACTACCGAGCCGCCGCGTGAGATGCGACACGATTAATGGCGCCCTTCAGGGCTGCTTTGTGGGGCGTTCAATCACACCTTCATTTACGGACCGAACGAGGACATGCTGATCCAAGCGCCGCCAACCGGGACGTGTCGCATCGAATGCACAAAGGAGAGCGTTCTCCGCGCGTACCGGGCGAAGTACGGCGACGCGCGATAACGCCCCAGGGCTAGAGCGTGACAGCGTCGAGGTCGAGCGCGAGCTCGTAATGCTCAAGCAGTACTGACGCAGACACCTCGGTCGCGTCATGCGTGTTAGCGACGACGCTGTAGTCGCTGCCGGCTTTACCGACGAAATGGTTAAGGGCCTTTCGTAGCCGTCCCAGCATCAGCTCCAACTGCTCAGCTTCGACACCATACTGGGCTCGCAGAGCGGGATCGGTTAGCAAGACGAGTGAGCAGTACGGTTTGCCGGGCGTCCAGCGCAGACCTGTCCAGATGACGCAAGAGAAGACGTTCTCAACGTCCTTCTCCCGCGCGCGCTTGACGGCCCGTTCGATTGGATTGACCACCTGCCGGACGACCTCGTCCGGGAAGGCATCGCGCCCGAGCCGCCGCCCAAGCCAAGCTCGAAACTCGGTGCGCTTGGGCGCTGTAAGTGGGCATTCGAACCTCTTCACGTGGGCTGAGAGGAGTGCCGTCTTTTCGATGCTCTGGATCATTCGGCCATCGGCGGCCAGTTGCATGTGCTCGTGATCTTCGACCGCCGGATATGCGAAGTAGCGGACGCTCATCCCATCCGCCGCCTCCTTGTACGTCTTGTCCTCGACCTCGGTGAGCGGGCAGACGAGGACGTAGGGCTCGATGTCTGGGAGTTGGCGGATGTCGCAGTCTTGGCTGACGACGGCGCAGAGACCGGAGGGAAGTCGCATCTCTTCTGTCATCACCGGCTCCTCGTGCGGAACTCCAGCGACCTCGCTTGGATGCGAGGGCGCATCAGGCGACCAGAGGAAGACGACCTTCGCGATGTCGAGCAGGTCTCCCTGGTTGACCGTCCTGAGGACGGCCTTCAGTTCAGCAGGGTCGATGTCCGGGACGAGCTCCGGGTCGCTCACCTAGGCGAGTGCCCCCTGCCCGATGATGAACCGGCTCGTCCCAGGCTTGCCGATGAAGGGGATGCGGAGGACATCCTCGGCCTGCGCCTCTGCGGCGTCCGCCGCGATCGCGGTCGGGGTCAGTGTCTGCCAGCGCGGCGCCCGCCTGATCGGCCTCATATCCGCGGTAGTGGTGGCGAGGCGAATCTCTTGTTCGCCTTCAGCTAGCTGCTCGAAGTGACGCGCCTTCTCCATCGCCAGAGCGTGCTTCACGTCCTCGAGGACGTAGCGGCGATGGCCGCCCGGCGTCTCGACGCAGGGGATCCGCCCCGCCTCGGCATACTGGCGAAGCGTCTCGGGGGAGATGTTCAGGGCCTCGGCGATCTCAGCTGGCTTCTGCATCCGGCAGCTCCTAGGGTCGTCGGTGATCCGAGTGTAGCGGACGGGTCTGGGGATTTCAACGTTTTTAGGGTATTTTGGGATTCTCCCTAATCGGCATCAAACGCGCCCGGCTTGAGTCCGGTAATGCTGTGCGGCCCCGCTCGGCTTTGTTGTTCACAGCGGCCGACTCTTTGGTTCTTCTGTACACGCGCGCGCGAGGGCTAGACAGACGAGGACCGCAGGCTGCTCGAGTCAGTTGTCGTCGGAGGTCCGCTGCGCGCGCCTTCCCGTGGACGCTGACATCATTGCCCTCCACGGCGCTTCTAGGAAACGAATGCTTTCCGAACGGATGCAGCTGTCCATCTGTTCGTGCCGTGAATCGTTGGAACCTTCTTCGCGTTCAGCTGTTCGGCGATCTCCTCCAGCGACATCCGCTTCCCGAGCATTGCGTTGATCCTCACCCGCCATCCGTAGTCGCGTTGGTTGCAGACCCGATGCGCGAGCCGGACGTTGTCGGGGGTGAGGTGACCTCCGTGCATCTTGAGCCTCGGATAGTGGTCGGCCGTCGGCGACCAATCGGAACGCGGCGATCTCGGGTCGAAGTGCCTACGACCCCGGAAGCAGTAGCACTGGGGCATCTCGCAACGCACGTCGATGAGCTGGCCATCCCAGACCTGCTCTTCGTCGTTCATGTTCGGGCTCTCAGTCCTCGAAGTGCCGACAAGCGGGCTATGCGGCCGAGTCGTCGTGGAAGGCGGGCGTGTAACACACCGCGACGAGGAGTC
>WNFZ01006733.1_pt1 | contig 10346 bp, 8 predicted proteins | sample 5400081 | NCBI WGS metagenome assembly WNFZ01 (sample SAMN13153365, study PRJNA577476) | soil metagenome | isolation source: 80 cm soil or saprolite under grassland replicate 1 | place: USA:California | collected 2016-06-15
TTGCGCAAACCGAAGCTCTTGTCGAAGGACGCGAACGCATTTTTCGACGACACATCTGAACCGGCAAGGCGCAACCGCACTGTGACCTGTTCTCCGGCGGGAATTACGAGACGGTAATGGGCCGCAGCCTTGGTGCCGCGATGCTCGGGATTGACCGCGTCCGTCGCACCGTGCACGACGTAGTCATTAATGCCGTCTTTCACGAACGGGCTGCCGTTTGCCGATCCGAACAGGTGCCGGTTATTGGTCTCGTTTTCTGTGAACAAAAGTTCGGAAGCGCCTTCGCAATGCAGCGAGCGCTTTCCTAACTGCGGGTGCTCAAGCGCTATCACTGGATTGGCTCCAGCACTCGACTGGGTCAACTCGGGTTTTGCTCCAGCATCTCCCCATGACCAGGTGTTGCGGAACCAGATCGTGGGCAGGAGGCGCAGGTTCGCAGCCTCCGGCCCACGATTGGCAACGGTGATCTTGACGAGGATGTCTTCAACATCCGCCTTCGCATATTCCACAAACACGTCAAAGTAGCGGTCGTCGTTGAAGACGCCGGTGTCGAGTAGTTCGAATTCCGACTGGTCTTTCCCTCGTTTTCGGTTCTCGGCCACCAGTCTCGCGTACGGAAACTCCGCTTGCGGGTACTTGTACAAGTACTTCATGTAGGAATGCGTCGGCGTGCTGTCGAGATAGAAGTAGTACTCCTTCACGTCCTCGCCATGATTGCCTTCATTACCGGTAAGGCCGAAGATGCGCTCTTTCAGGATCGGATCACGTTCATTCCACAGAGCAACGGCGAAGCACAAGAATTGTCGTCGGTCACTGATGCCCGCGATCCCGTCTTCATTCCATCGGTATGCTCGGGATCGCGCCTGGTCATGCGAGAAGTATTCCCAGGCGTTTCCGTAAGGGCTGTAGTCCTCGCGGACCGTACCCCACGCCCGTTCACTGAGATAAGGGCCCCAGCGCTTCCAATGCTTCTTGCGCGATGCGGATTCTGAGAGTCTGATCTCTTCCTGCGTCATTACTCTGCTCCTATTTCTCTTCGACCTCAACAGCGTGTCCGTCTGGATCGCGCACTACAAACGCCTTCTTGAATCCAAGCTCACCAGTTGGATGCGAAACCACCGCAGAAGAAACAAATGGCACGTGCGCGGCTTGAGATTTGTCGGCGATTGCGTCAGCATTTGCGGCCCATAGAACTGTCTGCCGATGAACCAGGTCATTGGCATGCTCATCGGCCGGAAATGCTCGCCCATCTCGCGGAGCGAGGTATTCAAGAAGTTCGATCCCAGGGCCTTCTGCTCCACGCAGCGCCGTAATCCTCAAATGCGCTCCGAACACGTTGTTCAGGTGTTCCTGTTCAGTGCCGTAGTTTTCGCTTTCCCCTGCTACATGCATGCCGAGGAGGTCGCGGTAGAACTTCAGGCTTGCATCCGTATCGTTTACCACGATCGCAGTGTGGTCGATGCCCCGAAACAACTTATCGCTGGGCCGGTGCCACTTCTCGGCGCCTTTGTTCGCTGGAAAGTGCAAAACTTCGACTGGATGTCCATCAGGATCTTTGAAATAGAACGCGGAGATTCCGCCGGCATTCTTGTTCCAGTCCGGCAGAAGCTGCGGCCCGGACGACGCGTGCTCCACTTTGTTTTCACGCAGCCAAGCATAGGCTTTGTCCATGTCACTAACGATAATCGCAATGTGCTGGAACCAGCGATCATTGCTGCGCGAATCAACAGGAATAGGGCGGCCCTTTGGCGCCAGGTATTCGTCCAGTTCGATCGACTCGTCACCGAGTTTCATTCTGACCACGCGTATCCGAACGCCAAAAACACCTGCGAGGTGCTCGTAGTCTTCTCCGCTGACTTCAGCGTCCGAAACTTTTTGAAAGGTGAGCACCCTGGAATAGAAATCCACCGCTCTGTCCATGTCAGAGACGGTGATTGCGACGGAGTCAACTCCGCTGACCACGGGCGCTGCGGTCTGCGCGCTGAGTGGCAACAATTGCAGAGCGATCAACAACGACATCGTGATCGCAATGCCGCGAGCTTTCGAGATGAACATTTGACGTTTCATAGCCGATCTTCCGATTGGACGGGAGAGAAGCCCGTCTCTCCAGGTTTGTTTAGTCGCCGGTTCCGACCAATTGCTGCTCCCTCGCAACTGTCGCAGCACCCAGACGCTCGAGCAGATGATCTCCGACGCGAAGGGCGTTTGCCATAATCGTCAGCGCCGGATTCACCGCCGCGCTCGATGGGAAGAAGCTCCCATCGACGACGTACAGGTTGTCGACCTCATGCGCTTTACAATTCACATCCAGCGCCGACGTTTTCGGATCGTAACCAAAACGAATCGTGCCGTTCTGATGGGCCACGCCGGCTAGCGGAATGCGCTGTCCAACATAGAGATTGCGTCCGAAGAGCCCCTGATGGCAGTCGTGGCCGTGCATGGCACAGTTAGTCTGTTTCATTGCGTGCTTCAGCTTTGCCTGCAGCCGCTCGTGCGCTTCTAGATTGTTGGGCGTGTAGCTGAGAACAATCTTCCCGTCGCGGCCGAGGGTGACGCGGTTATTCGGGTCTGGCAGGTCTTCCGAAGTAAGCCAGAAATCGAGTGAGTGCTGTGCCATCAGCTCCAGCGTAAAGTTCGGCGCTATGGCGGGAGCGCCTGCACGAAGCGTAATCGCGTCGAGTTTCCCGACAAAAGAGATGTGGCCCATGGGATACTGCCAGTCGCTTGAGCCGAAATAGTAGTCGTTCACACCGAGCGTCTTCTGGAAGATCGTCGGGTTCGGGCACTTGGAGATTGCCATAAGAACCGAGTTGGTGTGGCCCATGTAGTGCCGCCCAACCACATCTGAGGTATTCGCCAGACCACCCGGATGCTTGTCATTTGCCGAGCGCAGAAGCAATGCCGCTGAGTTGATGGCGCCGCAGGAGACAACGATGATGTCCGCCGAATAGGTTTCAGTGCTCCCGTTCCGCTCAACGACTACGCCGTTCACCTCGCGACCCGACGCATCCGTTTCCAATGTTTTCACGAGTGAATTTGTGAGGAGGGTGACATTTGGATGTTTGATGGCTTCGTCGATGCATACCACCTGCGCATCGGATTTCGCACCGACCAGGCAAGAGAATCCATCGCAAGTCCCGCAACGGATACAGCGGCTCTTGTGCGGGTTCTTCTCGTCGAGCATGACGCCGACGGGGACGTGGAACGGCTTCAACCCTGAGCGTGCAAAATCGTCGGACAACTGCTCGATGCGCCCCTCATGGCTCACTGCCGGCCAGGGATACGGTGAACTGGCGTAAGGCTCAGTCGGATCTTCGCCACGATTGCCATGCACCTGGTACAAGTTTTCGGCCTGCGTGTAATAGGGCTCCAGGTCGTCATAACTAATCGGCCACGCCGGAGAGATTCCTCCGTGATGCCGTAGGTCGCCAAAGTCTTCCTTGCGCAGGCGGAACAGCGCCGCGCCATAAAACTTTGTGTTCCCGCCAACGTAGTAGTTGGTGTGGGGATGCAGGTCCTTGCCGTCTTTGTCGAGCCAAGATTCTTTGGTGTTGTAGTGGCCGTCGACATTGACGACCTTAGGGTCCCAATTCGCTTTTTCGCGCGGAACATAGTCGCCGCGCTCGAGAATGAGGATCCGTTTCCCCGAGGGCGCCAGATGATAAGCGAGCGTTCCGCCGCCTGCTCCAGTGCCGATGATGATCACGTCGTAGCGATTGTCACTCATGTGCGAACCCTCCATTGGCTCCGCAGAATATGCAGCGTTTGTCGTTCTGGTGGTGGAGCTTGCAGCACTTTACGGCTGACTTTCCTCTGCGCCATAGATAAAATTCGGCGGCTGCAAGCATGCCCAGCAGAGGCGCGGTGAAATAAACCCAAACCCCAGTCCATATCCCCGCGGATAGCCCTGAGCCGAAAGTCCGCGCCGGATTCATGCTCATGCCGGAAAATGGCGCTTCGATCGTGATGTAGGTTGCAACGAGAAAACCGGCGAACACGCCGGTATAGCGCCCCAGCTGAGAGTGATTTGAAACGCACAGGATGGTGGACATCAGGACAAACGTGATCACGAGCTCCGCGATGAAGGCTACCGAAAGCCCGTACTTTCCGGGAACCGTCGCCACGTAGCGGACGGCTGGGTGCGCGAGTTGGCCCCTCACGAAAGCCGCGACCAGCATCACTCCGAGGGCGGCACCCGTGAATTGCGCCACTATATAGAGGATGGCGTCCCACGCTTTGATTTTCCCCAAACGAAAGAAGGTGAACGTGACCGACGGGTTGATGTGCGCGCCCGACTGCTTGCCCCACGGCGAATAGACAATGGCGATTGCAGTGAGCCCCATTGACGCGCCCATCATCATTCGCCGCAAAAATTGTGAAGCGATTGCCTCCCGCACCGGCGAACCAGGAAACTCGTACAGAACCCCGAACACGCACGCTGAAAGCATGAATGTCCCAAGGAGGCCTGCTTCCATCAGATACTCGGGCCAGTGAGCGCGCAGGGTTTGAATCGGAGATAGTGTTGTTCGAGGGAGAGGAACCGAGGCCGCCACTGTCTCCACGAGGCTCGGCCCCGGCGTACTCACCAACAAATTTGACTTGGCGCTATTCATGGAATCTGGGCGTGAGATGCGGGGGACTCTCGAAGGCGACAGTGTGCGAAATTCCCGCACCACGAAGAAACGCGAAAGTGCGACTGCGCAGTCCCGCTGATGATTAGGATTCCGTACAGGAGGTAATTGGGGTGGGTCTAGCTGCGTTGTTGTAATCGCTGATAGAGTCGCTGACTAAAGCCCCGGGGTAATTCGAGTGCGCGATCATCGCCCAGCAGTCGGACCACGTTCTTCGTGCCGTCATAAACAGCAGAGCAATGTCTGCAGCCTTCGAGGTGGTGCGCGATGCGCTCTCGCAGCTTAGGCGTAAGGTCGCCTTCCATGTAGTTGGTGATTTCGTTCCAGACGTGGCGGCAGTCGATGTCTACGATTTGGGTTGGCGTCAGCACAGGAGCTCCGAATATCCGATGCGCCGGTGGCGGGAAGGTTACAAAGGCAATTTTCTCGAAAATACTGGCAGGCACTGTAACTTAGCACGGCTCGCGTTCCGTCGCTCCGAGTCACGATGTGCACTCGCGGCTCACTGCTCGTCGCTCGCCGCGTTTGAAACCTTCTCGGCCTTCCCGAATCCCACTGCCACGTAAGCACCTCAGCAAAGCACATGAACCCGCGAGTCGGGGAATCGAATCGTTAACGATTCATCGCTTCGTGAGCGCGCTTACTAATCCACACAGATCAGAGGACACAAGAATGAATGCGAAGAACCTAATGAAGTTTCTGGCGACGTTGATTGTGGGCATGATGCTCACCGCATTCGCCGCCGCCCAAGACATGCACAAGACCAACCAGTTCCAGGGACCCAAAGCCAACAAAGGATTCGTCACGCACAGCAATCGTGACGGCAAGAGCGTGCTGACTCTGTCCGACGACTTCGTCGTGCCCGACACGCCGGATCCGCACTGGCGCGTTGTCGACTCCGATGGCAACGTGTATGACCTCGACAAACTGAAGAAGAAGGCCTTCCTAGGCGACAAGTACCAGAAGGAAATCACTGTCCCCGGTTACGTGAAGAACGTCTCCAAGGTGATTATCTGGTGCGCGTGGGCGGAAGCCAACCTCGGTGAGGCTTCTTTCTCAAGCCCGGTGAAGTAACAACTCAACCATGTGGGGCAGCAGCCGCTGTCCCACCAACTTTCTGCGTTGGAGCACAACATGAAAAACCTACTTGCAATATTTGCCTGCCTGGTTGCCGTAGTCGGTGCCAGCATGGCGCAAACAGCCGATAAGAAAACTTTAACCCTGAAGGGCGCGGAGGCGGTGATCAGCGCGGCCAAAGCAGAAGCTCAAAAGGTCCAGGCCCCCGGCGGAGTAATTGCCGTGGTGGATGACGGCGGCAACCTTATGGCGCTGGAGCGGCTGGACGGAACATTTTCAGCTGGCGCGAACATTTCGATCGGCAAAGCCCGCACTGCGGTCATGTTCAAGAAGCCGACACGGTTCTTCGAAGAGCTGATCAACTCCAACGGCAAAGGCCGGACAGTAATGACGGCGCTCGAGAACTTCACGCCACTTATCGGTGGCATTCCAATCGTTGTCGACGGCCAGATTGTCGGAGGAGTGGGCGTGAGCGGCGCGGCTAGCGCTGATCAAGACGAGAGGCTTGCAATTGCGGGATCGAACGCGTTCACTTCCGGTACAACTGCAATGGCCGATCCGCCGGCACAGGTCACCTATTTTGAAAAGAGCAAAGTGGATGCAGCGTTCGCAAAGGGCGCGATTCTGCTTGACGGTAGCGATGGACGCAACTACATGGTCCACGCTAGTCGTCGGGAGAAACCGGGCCAGGCGGAAATCCACACCAAGGATGCCGATGTGATTTACGTACTCGACGGCTCGGCCACATTCATCACGGGTGGCGACGCCGTGGACGCCAAGGAAACCGCAGCTAACGAGCTGCGCGGCAGCAGTATTCGCAACGGAGAGACACGCCAGATTGCCAAGGGCGATGTGATCGTGGTGCCGAACGGCGTGCCGCATCAGTTCCTGAAAGTAACCGATCCATTTCTGTACTACGTCGTCAAGGTTCGCTAAGGGGCTCGCGATGAAAGACATGTGGCAGCTGTTCGTAAACTCGACAATCCTGGCGCTCGTCCTTGCGTTGGCGCTATTGCGAGCTAATGGCCAGGCAGTCCAGGACCCGCCGTTTGGCCGTCCAGATGCGGTCGTCGATCTGGCATCACGTGAAGGCGCACAGCTGACAAATGGTCAGTGGCGATATCACGACGTGAAGATCGTGGATGTTGATTCAAGAGCAGTTGGTCCAGACCTCAAGCCGAGCGGCGCGCCGACAAAGTCTTACGACTATGAGCCGCACGCGGGTGGCGCAGACTTTGATGACTCGCGGTGGGAGACGATTGATCCGACAACCCTCGACCAGCGCCGCTCGACCGCCAAGGTCTGTTTCAACTGGTACCGCATCAACGTCACGATTCCGGAGAAGGTCGGAAACCTCAGCACGGCCGGCTCGACTCTTGCATTCGAGATCGTGATCGACGACTACGCCGAAGTTTGGGTGAACGGCAAAATGCCCCGTGTACTGGGGCAGCCTGGTGGTCCCGTCATCAAAGGCTTCAACGCTCCGAATCGTGTCATCCTCACGCACAATGCGCAGCCCGGACAGAAGATTCAACTGGCGGTGTTCGGAATCAACGGCCCGATTTCCTACAGCCCGCAGAATTTCATCTGGATCAAGTCGGCCACGCTCGATTTTTATACATCGCCGAGGGTGGCGATCAACGAAACGCTAGCGCAGATCATCAGGAAAGATGCCGCACTCGATGAGATTGTTCCTCCCGTAGCGAAGATCGAGAAACTCGCCGGGGGATTTTTGTTCACCGAAGGGCCGATCTGGGTTCCACGCAATGAAGAGAGCGACGGCTATCTGTTGTTCAGTGATCCCAACAATAATCTCATTTATCGCTGGACACAGGACGGACAGCTTTCAGTTTTCCTGACCAAGAGCGGATACCGTGGCGTTGATATCGGCGAATATGGACAGCCGGGGTCGAATGGTCTCACGCTCGACAAGCAGGGACGCCTCACCATCAACCAGCATGGCAACCGGCGGGTCGTGCGGATGGAGAAGAATGGGCAACTCACGGTGTTGGCCGATCATTACGACGGCAAACGGCTCAACAGTCCCAATGACCTGGTGTACAAGTCCGACGGTGCGCTCTATTTCACCGACCCCCCATTCGGGCTGCCGAAGTTCTTTGACGATCCGCGCAAAGAACTCCCGTACAGCGGCGTGTATCGAGTCTCGCCGGATGGCAAAAAGGTTCAGTTGCTCACGACGGACCTCAAAGGTCCGAACGGGCTTGCCTTCTCTCCCGACGAGAAGTATTTCTATGTGGACGACTGGGATACAGATAAGAAAATCATCATGCGCTATGAAGTTCAACCGGACGGAAACCTGACAAACGGCAAAGTCTTCTTCGATATGACATCAGCCGAGGGTGAAGACGCACTGGACGGTCTCAAGGTCGACCAGAAAGGCAATCTATACGTTTCCGGTCCTGGCGGTTTATGGATCATTTCGCCTGAAGGCACGCACCTTGGGACGATTGTCGGTCCGGAGCATCCGCACAACTTCGCTTGGGGAGACGATGATGGTAAAACCCTGTATTTATGCGCGAAAACCGGGCTATACAGGATTCGGCTAAATATTCCGGGCATTCGCCCGTGAGCACTTACCGATCCGCACAAGAAAGCTGTGCACGTTAAACTGCGGAGGCACGAAGAGAGCATGAACCAGGAGTTGGATTAATCGGCAGCTGCAATATCGGAGCGCTCCAAAGATTTCTTTTTACCCAACTCTTCCGCAATCCGCCGGTTGTGGAAGTCGGGGACAGTTCCCAAGCCGAAAGCGACAACGTTGGCGAACTTCGCGAAACCCGTGGTCACGATAGCCTCAAGAATCTGCTGCTCGCTGAAGCCGTAGGTACGCAAGGTTTCAATGTCGCTGGCCTCGATTTTGGAAGAGTGTTCGTTTAACTTGGAGCAAAAGTTCAGCAGGGCCTTGTCGGCGAGGGCAATCTTGGAGTGAACGTGGTCCACAGCTACCTGCTCGGGTTCCGGCCCCTCGAGTTTCAACATGCGAACGATTTCGCAGTGTGCTGTCACACAATACGTGGACAAGTTGGCTGCGGAGCAGACGAGGAAGATGTACTCCTTCTGGCGGCGAGCCAGGGCGCCGTCTTTGAGCAAGATGGTTCCCATTAGATTGATCTGGGCTTCCATCAGGTCTGGACGCAGAATCTGCTCCGGGAAGAAATTGGGCAGAAATCCGAACTGCTCCCGGATGGCGCCAAATGCGGGAAAGTCCTTTTCGTCGAACGGCTGGTTTTTCAGATAACCCATTGCTTTACCCCACGGTGCGAGACGTTGCGCAAGATTATAGACGACTCGTCCCCGACGATTGTCGTAGGAGGCTCAAGTTATACTCTGGGCACGTCTTATGAGCGGAGCGTCCGCAATCGAGGGTGAACAGGCCAGGGTGTATTCGCGCCTGCTTCCCGCCTTCGGTTTTGTGCCGAACCTGTTTCGAGTCCAGAGCGATTTGGTACGCACGGTGGAAGCCGAAGCGTGCCTGATCGAGGCGATCTTGGGGGCCGGAAAAGGCCTCGCTGGCCCTGTTATGCACGCTGCAGCGCAGGTGAGGGGTAGCGATTACTGCCGCGCCTTGTTCCCGTTAGGCAAGGGTGACGAGGCGCTAGTCGGGTTTGCCGTCAAGCTCGCCCGTTATGGGCCCTGGTTTTCGGCAAATGACATAGAAGAATTTCGATCGGCCGGCTTTAACGATCGCGAGACGCTGCACGCCATCGCCGCAACGGCGCTGGGTCAGATGCTTTGCACGCTGGACTCAGGACTCCGTCCAGGCTTGGACTCGGAACTGCGTCCTGCGGCCTCAGTCCCACCGCCGGAGGTCGCGGCGCCGTCTGGGCCACCCCCCCAGGCAGGCCCGCCGCATCTCAGCGCGGAAACGACGGTTGCGCCCCCCAGTGGTTTTCCGCCATACGCAGTTCTCCGCGAGCAGCTTGGGTTTGTGCCCGGCCTGTTCAAAATGCAGGCTGCCTCCCCAGAATTGCTCGATGCCGAGGTCCGCGTACTAGAGCTGGTCCTTTTTCCCGAGGACCATCTGAGAAGAATCCAGAAGGAACTCATCCTGTTGACGCTTGCTGCGGCCAACTTCAACTCCTACCTCCTGGCCCTGCACAGTCAAATTCTGGAAGTTCTTGGGGTCTCGAGGAAGGACTCCGACCAGATTGTCGACGACTGTCGTGGCGCGGATATGTCCGAGGCGGACAAGACTCTCCTTGGAGAAGTTCGCAAGCTGGCCTGCCCTCCGGCGGAATCAAAAACTAAGTTTGACTCGCGGGCTCTGCTTGGCCAAGGCTTCACCGAGGCTCAAATCATTGAGGCCATTGCCATGGCCGGTGTCACCAACTTCCTCAGCACTCTGCAGTTTGGGTTGGGTGTGGTTCCCGACTTCCCGCTACGCCGTACGTTGAGCCCGCAGATCGTCGCAAAAGATTTGTATCCTTCCTCCGCGGCTGGCCGTCTTACCTCCGATGCGCGAACTCCGGACGATCCCGATACTGGGCTGGTTGTCAGAGTCCAGCAGGGCGAAACGAACGCGTTTGAGGATTTGGTTCGACGTCACACCCGGCGCATCTTCGGGACGCTGCATGGAATCTTGGGCGACCACGACCAAGCGCGCGACGCAGCACAGGA
>WNFZ01006736.1_pt1 | contig 10343 bp, 14 predicted proteins | sample 5400081 | NCBI WGS metagenome assembly WNFZ01 (sample SAMN13153365, study PRJNA577476) | soil metagenome | isolation source: 80 cm soil or saprolite under grassland replicate 1 | place: USA:California | collected 2016-06-15
TGGACACGATCGTGACCCCGGACGTCTCGGTCCAGTCGGTGACATCACCTGCGTTCCAATCGCAGATGACCATGAACCCCTGGCCGCCGGAGATCGTCGCCACGTAAGAATCGGAGATCGACGACCCGCTGGACTGCCGGCCGCCGCCGCCCTGCCCGATCGGCGCACCCGGATTATGTCCGGTAAGGACCAGCGTGATCAGATAGGAGTCGTACGACGGGGACGCGGCCTGGTTGACGACTGTGACGACCGTCGAGCCCGGCGACCCCGACACCACGGCGTGCCAGATGCCGGCCTGCCCGTCCAGACTCGGTAACCCGGAGTTGGCGTGCTCGTAGACATCGGTGACCCAGGTCTGCGACGGACTGGAGCTGACCGCCGGATCGGCACCCGGGTCGAACCCTTGGGAGTCGCCGGCCCACAGGTTCAGGATCAGCGGCGAATCAGGCGGGGTGAACGCCGAGCTCGCGTTCGACGCGCCGGACGCGAAATGCGGGGCAGGGGATGAACCGTCTATGACGAGTCCGGTCATCTGCGGCGGCTATCCGTACCAGTTCAGGCCCTGCACCAGTGTCGCGTTGAAGAAGAAGTTGTTCAGTGCGGCCGTCGAGCCGACCGCCGCGACACCTTGCGCCCCCGTATTGCCGTGGGAGAGGTTCCACAGGCTCGCCAGGTCCGTGAACGCGCCGCGGAGGATGTCGATATCCGACCCGGCACCGGGCCCGGAGTAGCCGAGCGGCGTCAACAGAAGCGCGTTGGTGTGGCTGGAATGGTTCAGCCACAGATTCCGCTTGTTCACCGCATCCAGGGCGGACCACACCGCGCCGATCTCACGGTTGAGGGTGTTGTCCAGGTCGGCCCGGGTGATCGGGGGACCGACGGTCATGGCAGCCTCCTACGCCGTCTTGCCCTGGTTGGTGATCTTCGCGTTGAACACGTGCGTCCGGACAAGGTTCAACGCGCTGCTCGCGGACCACGTCGCGGATATGCCCATGAACTGCATCACCGTCGTGGACCACACCGTGGACACCGTCCGGGCCGCCGCGGTCGCGGGCAACGCGAACTCCGACAGCGCAGTCAGCGACGACCCGAGGTGGCACACACCCGACCCGGTGATCGACGCGGTGCCGGCCGCGCCGACCGCCGTCACGATCCCCAGGTACCGCATCCACCACGGCCACAGCGTCGCCGTGGACGTCGCCATCGCCGGAGTCGCACCCAACGCGATCCCCGCCGCCAAGTTGCTCGGAGTGATGTAGAACCCGAGGATCAGCGTCGGCGTACCCGTCGAGCCGTACTCGCCGATCGCCTCGAGCTCGATCTTCGAACCGACCCGCAGCTCATTGCCGTAGATCACCGGCAACGGCTGCGGACTGATGTCCTGGTTCGTGGTGAACGTGGTGAACTGCGCGCCGACTGCTGTCGGGAACGGGTCGAGGGTATTCACCCAGGTACTGTTGCCCATTCGACCTACCCACCATCACTCGGAGATGACCAACTGGGCCTTGAACTGCGTCGCCGTGCCGGCGCTCGAGCACGTCACCCACAACGCCAGGTTCGACGAGATCGGACACTGCACCTCGGCGCCAGGAGTCCACCACTCCCCCCAGTTGCTGCCCGCGGTGAACGGCAGCTCCTGCCCCCACGGCTCCACCGCAGTCGCGGTCAAGCCAGCGATCGCCGTGGACCCGGACAGCCACGCCGACTGCGCCGCCACGTCCCCGGTGTTCGCCGGGTTCTTCGTGGCCGTACCGCCACCGGTGGCGGTACCCGTCGAACGCAGCATCTGCGCCATCACCGACCCGTTCGCCGGATATGACACGCCGGCGCCGGAATGGATACCGATCCGCAGCGCCTCCACGTAGAACGTCTGCACCGCCGTCGTGGTACCCACCAGGATGCACGTCTGAGTTGTGGTGGCCACCGTGACGAGACCGGAGTCGATCGTGTAAACCCTACCGAGCGCCACGGCTCAGCCCACCTTCCCATGCCCATTGGTTAGTACCGCACCCGGCAGGATCAGCCCGGTGCCGGCCTGCCGCGCCTCATCGGCCATCTGCTGCGCCATCCTGGCCATGTCCGCGGGCAACAGCAGCAACGTCGCCGTGAGCTGCCCCTGCATCAGGACCAGGTTGCACAGAGGCTGTCCGTCAGGCGCGTTGCCGGTGTCGATCCGCCACTGCACCGGAGCGGGCACCACCACGGTAGGCGCCGGCTCGGAGCTTCTGTCGCCGGGAGCCATCAGCTCGTTTCCTTGGATGACTGATCGGTCTGCTGACGTCCCGGTCGTGCGGTTCGGCCCTGCGGCTGCGCCCGCCGCGCCTCCGACTCGTCGCCGGATTCCTCCGCCGCAGCCTTCCGCTTCCCACCGGCCACGCCCAACGCCCTGAGCTGCTTGTCCACAGCCTCCACCCGGTCGGTCATGCCGTACGCGACGGCGTTCTCCCGCTCCCGGCGGAGCTGCTCGATCTGCGGGACGAGCTGATAGGGAAGATCGTCGTCAGCCATGGCTCTCCTCAGTAGATGAACACGTCCGTGGCGTTCGTGGTGTTGGTGTTGGCGGAGTACGTCACCCGGATGTACGTCCACGGCGCATCGACCGGCAGCAGCTTCCATGTCGTCGTCGCCGAGGTAATCGTGAACGTGGCCGAGGTCAGCGTCCCCGGCGCACCCGCGGCGGTGATGTCCTGCATCGGCAATGGGAACCACGACAGACCATCCGGCGAACCCTCGACCAGATAGGTACAGGTCAGTCCCGCACCTGTGGTGACAACCCGCAGCAGCGCCGGCCGCAGCGCATTCGGATCTGACCGGCGGGCCACGATATTCGTCGATATGCCGTTGCCGGTCTGCCCGGTGGACAGGTTCGCGGCACTACCGGCACCGAGCGCATTGACCGTGGCCATTCAGTCCCCCAGAGTCGCTGGCAGGTCATAATTCAGGTGCACGGCGGGACATTCCCAGGCAATCGGCACTTCTTCAGCGACCCGCCAATGATGCCACATCGAGAACTCAACATCTCCGAAATGTGCGGCAAACCCGTCCCGGAAGTAGCCGGCCACCAGCGCCCGGGGTAGATATACCAGGCCGAGGCCGAACAGATTGCAAAACGGGTCGCCCGTAGCAACCGGTTTCGCGCCCTGCGGGACCGTGGTCCCAGTTCCGGTGCCATCCCAGCGTCGATGCGCCCATACCGGTTCCGACAATGTCCAATAGTAGATCCGGTATGGCGCGACCAGCACCCGGCCTGGGGTCCGTTGTGCTCGCCGGGCGAACGTCTCCAACTCTTCCCGGCCGACCGCCACATCCCATTCGAGCAGAAGAACGTCGTCGGCGATCTGCGCCAGCGGGCCATAGTGGCAGTTGTCGATGACCAGCCGCTCGATGCCGTCGGCCACGTAGGCGCGGCCTTCAGGAACCCGGCGCGGCCAGGACCGGAGCAGCCTCACGGCATCTCCAGCAGCCCGATCCCGCCCCAGTCGGTTGGTTCGGCGATGATCTCCCGGCTGCGATACCGCGGGATCAGCTCCCGCCACAGCCGGGATACCCCGACCTCCACCAGGCCGTGACCGGGGACCTCGATCGGTGGGTGCTCGCAGATGTCGTGCAACGCGACCAGCCCGGATGACCGGACTAACGGCGCGTAGATCTCGAAATCAGCAGCGACGGCCTCGTAACGGTGATCGGCATCGATGAACAGCAGATCTACCGCCTGTCCACCGAGACGGCGAATCAGCGCGGCGAAAGTAGCCGGATCGTGGGAGTCGCCGATTACGATGCTGGCGCCGTAGGTCGCCAACGTGCCGCCGGTCCCGAACCAGCCGCCCGGCAAGGTCACCCCATATACGTGCGGGGTGACCTGCCGGAACGCCCAGAGCATGCCGCCGCGGTCGCAGCCGACCTCGACCACGACATCCGCCGGTCCGACCAGACCGAGTAGGCCGGCAAGTTCCGCCGGTTTCTGCTGCGCCCCCCACCGGACCACTGCCTGTTCCGCGATGGCCTCGGCGGGGAACACCGGCTCAGGTACCGAGGAACGTCGGGGGGCCGAGGCCGGTACCGTCGAGCTTCACCATCGCACCCGACCCGTACCGCCGGAATGTGTAGGCGAAGTACCCGTACAGGACGAGCAGGACACCCAGGTTCGCGGCGGCCGGCTGCTCAGCGCGAATGAACACCGGGGCCTGAGGGTCCTCCCACAGGTGGCACTCCTGGGACGGGGCGACGTAGATGCGGTCCTGGTTGGTGCCGGTGCCCTGGTTGACCGCCACGTTGTTGTCCACGACCACGGACAGGCCGTTCTGCAGAACGCCGCGGACGCCCTTGCCGTAGGTTTCCGACAATTGCGCGCCGGTGGCGTTCACCGGCACCGGGGAGCTCGGCGTGTAGATCATCGGCCAGTTGGGTCCGACCGCCGACAGCATCGAGTACCAGCGGCGGGAGTGCATGACCGCGATGTCCGGCAACGCGAACCCGAGCAGCGTGCCCTCGACGGTGGCCGCCGCGCCGATGATCTGCGAGTAGATCTTCGCCGTGGTCGGGGTGGCGTCGGTGTACGTCTGCGTCGCGGCGACCGCGTCCAGGCCGGTGGTGGCCTGGGTGACCAGGGTGGAGTCCAGCGCGGTCGCGTACCGGCGGAACAGGTCGTCCATGACGATCTCTTCCACGCCGGTACCCCGGTCGATGGCCTGCCGGGACAGGGTCTGCTGCCCGGCGGCGGTCTGCACGTTCTCGGTGAGCAGCGTGTCGTCGATGTTGGTTTCCTGCACCGCCGAGTTCTCCGACGCCTGCACGGCCACACCGGTCGCGGTGGTGATCCGGGAGATGTTGACGGTCATCCCGTCCGGGGGCAGGTCGTGGTGGTTGCAGACGTCGGCGAACGGCCGCAGGTTCGCCACCGCCGGGGCGTACATGTCGGTCAGATACTGCGGCACCGTCAAACCGGCGAATGCACCGGTGCCGGCCGCCCGCTCCAGGTACTCGCCGCGTTCGACTCGCTCCTCCTGCATGTGCCGAAGGAGCCGCTGCTCGGCCTCAATGTCCCGGTACAGGAACTGCTTGATGACGTCACGGATGAACGGGCCGCCCTTGCGGGTGTTGCCCTTGTGGTAGGTCCGCTCCTCCTGCCCAACCCGCATCACCCGGTCGTAGGCCGGCTTGCGGCCGTCGGCGGTGACCGGATCGGCCTTGCGCTCCAGCAGGCCGAGCTCGACGTCGGCCTCCTCGGCCTTCACCTTCCGGGCGCGGGCGAGCTTGTTCTCGATCCCCTTGATGTCGACCTTGGCCTTGTCGCGGGTCTTGAACGCCGTCTCGCAGTCGGCGTCCTCCTCGTCGGACAGGTTGGCCCGGCCGTCAGCCTTGGCCTTGGCGAGGATGGTCTGGACCTCGGCGGTGGCCCGTTCGTACCGCTTCTTGGTCTGTTCCATCTCCACTTCGATGGAGGTGATCAGGTCGTCGATGGTGGGCATGCGTCGGTTGCCTTCCGTGCACAGTGATGGATGGGGTCCACTGCGCGCGACAGCCACCGAATCTCCGGTTCGCGGTCGAGCGAAGCTCCCTGCGGTCATCCGCCGCAGGAGCCGGGGTCGTGGGATTGTTCAGTCCTTCTCGGCGAGCATCGCCTCGTATTTGGCGATGCTGCCCCGCCCGACCAGCACCGCAGTCTTCCGCTGCTCGGCGAGGTCGGCGCGGTGGCTCAGCCGGTCCAGGGCCGCACGTGCGGCACCGGCCGGCAAATACTCGAGCGCGTCCAGGATCTCCCGGCTGCGCGCCGCCACACTCGTATACGGGTTGGCCCCGTAGTTGACCGCAGACGTGTCTCCGCGGTCGATGTCGTACTCGTTGATCCGGAACTCGGTGTAGTCCGGAGACCACTGCCCCAACTCGATCATGAACGCGAACGATTGTTCGGTGATCGTCCCGTCCTCAACCGCAGCGACCAGATCCTTCACATCCTGCCGGGTCGGGTTCAACCATGCCCGGTTCCCGCCGCCGACCTCATCGGACCACAGTTCGAGGGTAGGCGGGTCGGTGACCGTGCGGGCCATCGCCAACCCGGCATGGTTGGTCAGGAATACCACATCAGGGCTGGCCTTCGTGGTGGCCTCACCGGCGCCCGCGGAGACGATTTCAGTGTACGGGCCGGCCCAGTCCCACATCTCATAGCCGCGCTCATAGACCGTGTAGTAGCCCTCAAGCCGGTAGAACTGCTTGCCGTCGCGGGCAATCTTCGTGGCCCGCAGCTGTGCTGGGGCGCCCATGTCCTTGGTTGACACCCGGCGGGCTCCGCCGTTCGGCAGCATGATCCCGCCGCGGACCTGTCCGCCGACAAGCACCCCCTCGCGTTCGAACCGTTCGGCCCGCCGCTGCCCGGCCTCCTTCAACGCCGTGAGGACTTCGCTGTCGGGCATGCTCGCCTCCGGTTCGTTCGCATATAAGGCAGCCAACTGCGCCTCAGCGTCGGCCTTGGTCGGATGACACCCGGCGGTCGAACCATCCGAGTCCTTGATCACAGCCCATTCGCTGGCGGCGCAGGATCCGCCACCCTTCTCGATATGCCAGGGCATCTCAACCGCCATCCCGGCTGGTCAGGATCGTGAATGGTGGATGCACCCCGCCGGAGTGATGTGCGGCTGCGTCCAGTGCGCGCCGGATCCTGGTCTCCGGCTTCAGCCCGCGGGTGGCGTGCAGCGCACCGTAGGCGATCTCCCATCCGACGCCGCATGCCTCATAGCCGTCATGGGACCAGCCGACCTGGTAATCATCGCTGATCTTGTAGAGCCTGCCGCTGACACCGATCAGGAACGTGCCGCCCGTCTCGACTTCCTTATCCTTGGTCGCGAAGCCCGCAGTCTTCAACACCGCACGGACCGCATCGACGAACTCCGTGATGATGAAGCGATCCAGATCGTCACCCTCGCGATCCAGCGGTTTCGGTAGGTCCGCATAGCGGATAATCTGCCCCATCCGGAACGAGGTAGTGAAACCGATCAGATAGGCGCCGATCCGGGACACCTTCGGATCGGCCCGGTGGGTGCGGACCCAGCCGGATAGGCCGGCACTGTCACCACCGAGGATCACCCTGCCGGCAGTCTGAATGCCGACGATGCAGGTCATGAGCCGATCGTCGCCGCTGCGGTCGGCTGCGTCCGAGGTGATCCAAACAACCGGTCGAACTCGGCCATCTGCTCCTCCGTCAGCGGCGGTAGGTTCTCCAACTCCCGCGCTTCCGACGGCGCCAGTGTCCTATTGGCGATCCGCGCCGAGATCACCTTCACGCGGGTCTCATCATCCATCCGCAGCAGAGCCGACGTATTCAGCTTCACATACCGCGGCCGGGGCAGCAGTTTCGACAGGTTCTTCTCCCGGCGGAACACTGCCGGACCCAGATTCATGATGAGGAACTGCAGGTTCCGCTGGGAAATGTTCGCATACGTCACCGACTGCCCCGACACCGCGCCCTCGATCAGATCCGCCGGACAGGAGAAAAACCGGGCAATATCCGTGACCCCGTACTTCTTCGCATCCAACCACTCCGATCCGGTCGTCTGCGACTGGATCATATCATATTCCCAGTCGGAGCCGACCACGAACAGATCCCCGCCCTGAACGGACGCCTTGAACCGGTCCTTCACCTCCGCGGCCTGCGCCGGAGTGATCGTCCGCGCGGTGTTCCGGAGCTTCGCCTTCGGCACTCCGCCGCCGGCAAACCAATCCAACGCGAACTGCTGAATCGACTGGTACTCCCCGATCGACCACGCCGCATAAGCCACCGGGGACAAACCCACCGGCAGACCCGCCACCGGATACTGCCGCTCATGCCAAACCTTCTCCGGCGGATATTTTACACCGTCGATGCGGTACGTGACCCCGGTCTTCTTCGTCTCCACCACATTCACCGCGCTGATCGGCTGCAAATCAATCCGCGAAGGCAGCCCGAACGAGTTCGTCTCCGTGATCAATCCTACGGCGTTGCCGGCCCGGTCGAGATCCACCTGACTGGCATACATCCAATCGCAGTAATCCCACCGGGCCCCACCCGGATCCACCAACACCGGCGGCACCGGTACATCCACCTGCAACCCGCCGACCCGCCGGTACACATCCAGCGGCAACGTAGACACCATGTCCGCGCGGAGCCGCAGACACGCCCACACCGCAGAATGCCGCATCGCCGTGTCGTTGCTGACCCGCACCGCACCGGTTCTCGCCGGAGGCCGGCGGGTGATCAGATCAGCCGCGGTGACCCCGCCGAAGCTGCGTCGGCTGAACAGGCTCACCCGGAACCGGCCCGCCCGGCGCGGTACGCCGCCAGCGACGAACCCGCCAGCACCACCACACCGGACACGCCGACCGCCGCCCACCGGTACAACCCGGCCACCGCCAAACCGCATCCGGCAGCGACGAGCAGCAGACCAAGGGCGTCCAGGAAGGTGGTCATCACGTCATGCACGCGGCCCCCCGCCTCCCCCCTAATGGACGCTGTCCAGCACGTCATAAGCCGGCTCAACCTCAAGCAGCCACGCCACCCCCGTCGCCGCGACGATCGGAGAAATATCCGCCGACTTCCGCCGCGACCATATCCACAGGTCGTCACCCAAATCCCGGGCGACCGCCCCCTCCAACGCCTGCGTGAACAACGGATCCGCCGAATGCGTCATCCCGCCGCCGACCACCAGCCGCTGCAAATGGGCGCACGCCAAACCCATCTCATGTCCGGTGAACATCCGCAACTCAACACCTGCATCGGCGAAATCCTCAGCCAACGCCATCACCGCGCCACCGGCGAACACCCCGAACCGCGAATCCGGATACCTGGCATGCAACTCTGCCGCACGGGCCGGCATCCATTCCGTCCGCGGCCGGTAATCCGCCAGCTCCACATGCGGCACACCCGCCCGGTCCACCGCCACACCGATCGACCCCGACGACAACCCCGGCGAGCAATCCAGGAAGAACCGGCGCGGGCCATCCGGCGGTTCTATCGTCACCGCCATTTTGGCCCATAGTTCCGTGCTGATCGGCTTAGCCGCCGCCGACTCCGGGTCATCCCACCAGCCAAGCCGTTCCCGACCGAATTCATTCGGCGGCATCGCCTTCCGCTCGGCCCGGATGTGCTCCACCGTGATCCGCCGACCCAATGCCAAATTCGCCCGTGCCCACCGAACCTCATCATCCAGACGGCAACCCTGAGCCGCCAGTTCGTGTGTACATGCCGTCTGCTCGCAGTCACCCGGCAGATCGTCGCAATACTCCGCCCACACGAGCCGCGGCGCCGATCCAATCCGACCCCGATCCCTTACCGCCCGCCATACATCCGACTTCGCCAACCCCGCCGAACCACCATACAGCACTTGCGGATCCGGCCGTGCTGACAGAGTCGGCAACAGCGCGCCCATGTGCGCCGGCAACAGGAACATCGACTCGTCCAGCACATCCTTATCGGCAGTCAACCCACGGCCGCCGCCCTGCGTGCGGGCCTTGAACTTTACCCGCCGGTCATCCACCAATTCAATCGCTTCGTCGCCGTTGCCCCGGTGAATCGCCTTTACCCGCCGCCGCAGCACATCCGACCCTGTCACGATCTCGTCCAGATCCCGGAACGCCTCTTGGGTGGTCGAGAACTCATGCGCTGACCACACCACGAGCCGCTGATCCGTGACGAACAACCAGCCAATAACCGCCTGTTTGAATAAACCCGTCTTGAAGTTCTGCCGTGGCCCGCACACCCCGACCTCGAATGCCGCAGACCGCCCCATAGGATCCACGGCGAAGATCAGGTCCAGCAACATCCGCTGATCGACATCCGGGCCGAACCCTACCACATCGCACAAATCGGCAACCTCAGGCCCCAACGTCACCGCAAACGACGGGAACGTCAAGAACGCCGGCCGGACCGCCTCAACCAGACCGCTTGCGGTCACGTCGCGCCCGCACCTCATCGAGTTCATCGCGCTTGACCAGCGCACCCTCAAGTGCCGCGTCCATCGTCGCCTGCAATTGCTTCACCAACGATGTCAACCCCATCGGCGATCGAGCCCCATCGATCTGTTCCGCCAACGCCAAAGCTGCCGTACCCAACCAGGTCTCATCCCGACCAGCCGACTGAAGCGCAGCCCGAACCCGCCCTGTCGTCGCTCCGCCACCTTCAGCCTCGGCCGGCCCAGGCAGACCCACCATGCCACCCGCACGGCTAGCCCGCGTCCGACATCGCGTCCCGCAATACTTCGACGTCGGCCGCTTCGGCTGATATGCAGCGCCACACACGTCACACGCACGCATCCCGGCACCACCTTCAACCGCCGTAGCGCTACGGCACAAATCGGACAGGGACGCGGCGTGAC
>WNFZ01008537.1_pt1 | contig 10340 bp, 9 predicted proteins | sample 5400081 | NCBI WGS metagenome assembly WNFZ01 (sample SAMN13153365, study PRJNA577476) | soil metagenome | isolation source: 80 cm soil or saprolite under grassland replicate 1 | place: USA:California | collected 2016-06-15
TTTGAAATTCATCCATGACCAGGAGACCCGGGCCTTCGCCGCGGAGAAACCGCCCGCGCTGTGTCTCGAGCGTCGCGACCACAACCTTCGCGTCGAGATTTAGCGCGACGTCACCCGTGGATATGCCGACATCCCAGCCGCGCGCGCGCCATTCCGATAATTTATCGTTAGCGAGTGCGCGGGTTGGGACGGTGAACACCGCCTGAGTTTTCAGGTTTGGATAAAGCAGCTCGAAGATGTAAGTCTTGCCCGATCCTGTCGGCGCCTGCACCACCACGTCTTTTCCCTGTTGCAACGCGCGCACTGCCTCCTGTTGCCACAGATCGGGAATAACCAACCCCGCCCCAAAGCCTGGAGTCATTCTTGGAAGATGTTTGCAGTGTGGCCTGCTTGCAATGGAGCTGATGGGATCAGCGACATAGAAGGTAAAGTGACGAGGGTAGGAGCGAGCGAGTGCGGGCAGCGAGCAAGTTTCAATCGGGATAGGGATCTGGCGGACGAACCACACTGGTGTTCATCGACGTTCAAGTGGCGTGGCGGCTGCGCGTGACATCGGTGTCCCGCGAATCACCGATTGTCGATCTTAGGTTGCTGGCTTCGATTTCGTCGCGGCCGTCTTTCGTTTGCGTGGCCGTTTCCGAGACTTTGCAGCAGCTCCGTTACGAACAGCACGGGCTTTCTGCTCCTGTTCGGAAGCGGACGCATCGCGTTGGCGCCGTTTCTTGCGTTCCTTACGCAGCTGTTTCTCGTGCAAATAGGTCTTGAACTTTTTATAGGCAAGACCACCGCCCAAACCAGCGGCGGCAACTGCCAGTGCCGCTGCAATTTTTACTGGCCCGCGACCAGGTACCATATGCCACGGGCATTTAGGAAGCGGATAGGTATCCGGAAGAGAAAACTCACAACCACGCGAAGTACACTTATGCGCCATAGCTTGTCGTACCGCGCCTGGCTAACATCGTCAAATGCGGAGGTTAAAAAGAATGGAGCTGCTGGGATCAGCGAGATAGAAGGTAAAGCCGCGAGGTAGCGGCGAGCTAGTTGGGAAACAAGCGAGTTTCAAACTCAACATCCGCGCCTTCCACGATGCTGTGCTCGAGCTCGGCTCGGTACCGCTGCCCGTTGTGACGGCGCGGGTCGACCGCTTCATCACTGAACACGGCAAAGGCCCTTACCCGGATATGGAGTGACCAGGTCTCGGGTGTTTAGGAGGGCAAACCAATGTGAGTCGACGACATCATGGGCTATCGCGGCGTGGTAACGCCGGAAATCTGGGGAGCACAGGCCGCTTGCCTGTTGGTGTTCGGCTGCGAGCCGAAACGAACTTAATCGCTCGTATCATAAGCCGCTTATGATGGATGAATGACGCAGCGATGGTGTTCGGCTTTGTTGCTTGTGAGCGCGTGGTGCGGAAGATCAGATTGCCCGCGTAATTTTTCCATCCGCATGTCCGCTCGCCGAGAGTTGGTGCGCATTCTTGACTTCCGCCAGCGGCAACACCTTTGCGACGCGCACGTTCAATTTCCCACTTTCGAGCAGTCGATTGATCTCCGCGAGCTGGTCAGGCTTTGACGTCACCATCACCATCGCCACTGTCACGCCGAACTCCTTCGCCTTGTCCGGTGGCGGGGGGTTAACCGTGCTGACCAAAAAGCCGCCGCGCTTCAGTGTTTGAAAGGCCCGCTCTTGCGTCTCGCCACCCACAGTGTCGAAAACCACATCGACGCCGCTCACCTCTTCTTCAAATTTCGCCTTCTTATAATCGATGAACTCATCTGCCCCGAGCCCGAGCACAAACCCCTCGTTCCTGCCCGACCCGGTGCCGATTACGTGCGCACCTGTCACTTTCGCCAGCTGCACCGCCATCGAACCGACCGCGCCCGAGGCTCCCGTGATCAAGATGCGTTGCCCGCTCGCCAGCTTTCCGTGATCGAAAATTCCCTGCCGTGCCGTCAGTGCGCCTACCGGCACCGACGCTGCTGTATCGAAATCAATCTGCTTCGGCTTGCGCGCGAACTCACTCGCCGGCGCCGCCACATAATCCGCATAACCGCCACTGTACGCGCTGAGGTAACCATAGACGTCATCGCCCGGTGCGAAATCCTTCACATTGTCACCCACCGCCTCCACAGTCCCTGCAACTTCGCATCCGAGAATCAGCGGCGGTTTCAACCCAAACAGATCGCCCAATCCATCGCGAATTTTCCAGTCCACAGGATTTACCGCCGCCGCCTTCACTTTCACCAGCACTTGGCCGGCACCCGGCTTCGGCTGATTCACCTCTGCGATTTCCACCACATCTTCGTTTCCATAACGCTCGATCCGCACTGCTTTCATGGTTTTCTCCTCCTTCTGTTTCGGCTCAATTCGCCTTCCTCAATACCATTCCGGTTTCGCGAACGGTCAAACGACAATTCGACGACAAATGCGGCCGTTCCCGAAGATGATGCTCAATCAAAGCGTTTCATCGCGGTGTTCGCTGGCTGTTCGACCGTGGAATTTCATCTTCCATCGTAAGCCGCTTTTGATGCATGATTGGCGACCGTTGAAATGAAGGAAGCGCAAAAGAACGTGCGCGAATGGAGCTGATGGGATCAGCGACATGGAAGGTAAAGTCGCGAGGGTAGCGGCGAGCAAGTTGGGCAATGAGCGAGTTTCAATATCTGGCCGCGATCGGCAAACGGGGCGGGCTCGTCAGCCGGCGCGAGCTGACCAAATCGCATGCACGGCAAATGGTGGCGATCCGCGAGATGAAGCGTGCTGCCCTGAAAGCCGCAAAACACTGGCCTCCGCGAGATCGCCGGGTGCTCAAGCTTTCCTGACACCTTTTTTCATACGTATCGTAAGCGGCTTATGATCGATTAACTCCTGCGCGTCAGCTTTGAATTTGCGGCGATCAAAGCCAGCGTTCGTTAGGGCGAACTTTACGGCTGGACGGGGACATGCTTCGGAGGGAGGCCGGGCACCGAGATCGGCGATCGAGGCAAGCCGTGGCCACCGCGCAATCGCAAATTGTTAAAGCTTACCTGAGGGAATCCCGGCGGTGCTTCATCTATCGTAAGCGGCTTACGATAGATCAGTGAACGAGGCTCTTGGTTTTGAATGCGGCTCGAGCGGGTCGCGCGCTGCGAGCTCGCGATCGTGCGTGCCCGCGAAAAAGCGGAAAAAACGCTAGGCAACCATAACCCGCTCTCGACGCGCCGAAGGAAGTTACGATGCATGCTTCAAGCCATTGAATTGTAGGGCAGGCGCTACGCCTGCCGATGGTGAAGAAAATGACGGAGGCGCCGAAACATATCCGCGAATGGAGCTGATGGAATCAGCGACATAGAACACGTCTCTAGTGAGGGAATGGAGCGTTTGGGGAAAGCGACATAGAAGGTAAAGCCGCGGTGGGTAGCGGCGAGTGAGCTGGGAGGCAAACGAGTTTCAATCGCGCGGGTAGACGGCAACGCAGCCAGGGTAGGTGGCGCAAGCACGGGGCAGTGCGAGTGATCAAGGTAAAATCGTGAGGGTAGCGGCGAGCAAATGGAGCCGCCGGGCGGCGCGCGACATAGATGGGCAAACCGAGAGGTCGAAATGGGCGGGAGCACATGAGTCAATTGGGCAACGAGCGAGTTTCAAATTCAACATCCGCGCTTTCCACGATGCCGTGCTCGTGCTTGGTACCGCTGCTCATTGTCACGTCGCGGATCGACCGCTTCATCGCCGAAGGTGGCAAAGGCCCTTACCCGGATATGGAGTGAGCGGCAGGAGTGACGCAGCTCTTGGATTTGGGGCGCTTCACCGCTGAGTCTTCGACGTCGCGGCTCGCGCTCTGTGGAGTTGCAATTCCCGGCGTCGCCTTCATCGCCACCATCACCTACTTGATTCCTCTAATCAGGACCGCATCGTAAGCCGCTTACGATGGATGCGCGTTTTTGAACGAGGATCTCGCCTTCTTCGTGATTTCCGACTGCGTCCATTAAGCGAAATCACTGCCGCAATGATAACACCCGCGGTCTTGATACTCGTGAGAATTAGATCATGTATGAATTCAGTCGTCATGCCCCAGCCGCGGTGTCAACTTGTGCCGCCTGTTTTGAGCTAAGTCTCTGGCACTGATTCGGCTGATGGAACATATATCCTAGGATATTTCGGGAGAGATTGTACGAGACCGGTAAAAATATCTTGGGATATAACTGGACTTTTGTTATCAAACCTCTGCGCGCACCGAGCCTTTTATCTCAGCCCTTAGGCGATGGAAGTAGACGACATCATCAGCTATCGCGACGTGGTGACGGCGGAAAGTAAAGCTGTACATGTGACGTTTGATCAATGAAGGTTGGTGCTATGGAAGATGCACGTGTGCTGATATTGACCGGACGATTCAAAGGTGAGGAAGGAATTTGTTTGGGCGAAGACCAGCGAGGCCGATGGGCTGTATCGCCAGATCGATCCGACGAGATTTTATCGCTCGTGCCAGACAGCGAGGTCGCGTTGCTTATCGATTTATCAGCCGATCCGCGTCGCAATTAAATTAGCAAGGCTTCTTGGCTCCAAAACGCGCGAGATCGCCGAACGGTGACTGATCGTCCTACCGCCGCTCCTCTTTTCCGAGTGCGAAGCCGGTTAGGTTTTCGGTTTCGACGTATTGCCACGGCTTATCGACTGCTTGCAGCGTGAGACTCATGCTTACGTAAAATGGTGACGATACGCCATGCCATTCCTCGACGACGCATTCCAGGTTCTGAACCTCGTCCGAGGTTGGTGGCTGCCCCTTAGGGTGTGCAGCGAGGTAGGCTCCAACGGTAGGAGGGAGTGTGACGTCGCAATTCAACCACTTGTTCCACTCTTCACGCGGGATCGCGCGCAGATCGACTGGAGCCGGTCCGCATTTTGCGCTTTCTGCCTCGGCGTCGCGAGCAAGCGCGGCAAGGGATTTATTACTGAAGAATAAATCATTTGTCAGGTCACGTACTGGATCGGAAGGCTCTTCTGGCTCCATCACGAGTGCCCTTTCTTGAATTTTTGATTTAGCCAATTCAGCAATGCACGCTGGTCGTCGAGTGTCGCACGTCTAACTTGTGCCAAAAGCCAAACTCGATCCGGCTTGGGCAGAGCTATGTTTTGAAGACCTTCGTTACAGTTCGTACAGATCGCTCGCAGATTGTCGGCCGTGTCGGCCCCGCCTTTCGATTTATCTTTAATATGGCCCATCGTTAACCGAACTGTCCTGCCGGGAAAAAACGGATCGGGGTCGCCCGCGGCGAGTCCACACATCTGGCAAGTGTAGCCGTTCCTTTCGAGGACAACTGCGCGTGTTTCTTTCGAAATGCTTCGCGTGAATGCTGGAATACGCATCGCCGAAATGAGGCGATACTGACCGGGCTTTAAATCAGCGGAATCTTTGTGTGATTGGATTTGATAGCCGAATTCGTCACGCAGTTCACGTACTCGACGCGCCCACTCGGTGATGCCTTTGCCGGCATCACGCAACTCGCGGCCCTCGACAACACGGCCGACGTTCGCGAGCAAATATTTGAGAATTAGCGCGCGCGCGCTTTCCTCGCGCGATTTTCTTTTGGCCATGGAGGTGGAGTTTCAAACAACCGGAGCGATTTTGCAGCTGCGGTTTGTGATCTGTGACCGCGCAGCGCTGAAGAAATTGAAGTACCGACAGCTTTCGCGACAAGAGGAGGAAACGCGTTGCCCACTTGACGATATGCCGCGGTCTTGCGTCCGCTAAATTGCCATTCATCAGGAAAACTTTGGAGACGCGCGACCATACGCGCAGTTAAACGCGGCAGACCATTGATTGGAAAACATGTGTCTGGCGCGGCGTCCGCGATACCAAGCCCATCAACGCCTAAACGTCTCCACTGTTCTCTTGCGCGCGTTGGGCCCAAATCAGGCCCGCCGTGTTTTTTGGAGCCACCAACAATTGTCGGTGCAATGCTGTTTGCGCGGCTGACCCATTTGAGCGCTCCTGGCCAACCATTCTCCGCCATTAAGTCTTGCAATGTGGTTCCAACCGTTGCCCCGGGCATCGTCGGCAACGGCCATTCGAAATTTCTGAAGAACTTGGACCTCAAACCGACGAGAACAAATCGAGGTCGCAGCTGCGGCACCCCAAAGTCTGATGCGTTTAGCATTTGCCATTCGGTTTTGTAGCCGATGCGATCAAGTTTTCGAAAAAGACCGGCGCGGTATTCGGAAAACTTCGCCGATGCAAATCCCGCAACGTTCTCCAGCATGACCGCGGCGGGTTCTGCTTCTTCGATGATGCGCAACGCCTGCGGAAATAGATCGCGTTCGTCGCCAGCACCGAGTTGTTTGCCTGCGATAGAGAACGGCGGACACGGAACACCCGCTGCTACTAAATCGACACCTCGGAATTCGGAGCCAGAAATCTCCTCGATATCTGCATGACGTACTTGCCAGTTCGGCCGGTTTTCCTTCAGCGTCTGGCATGCTTGTAAGTCATTGTCGATTGCGCCTACACATTCGAAGCCTGCCAGCTCCAAGCCAAGCGCCTGACCCCCGCCTCCTGTGCACAGCTCGAGAACTGTTAACGGAAACGGCAATGTTTCTTGTGACATGTGATATGCGAACCTGTACTAAGAAACGTTTGGGCTGTCGATTTTCGAATTGAGCTTGCGAGATATTCGATCGCGCAATTGCTCGGCTCTTTGCGTTTGGCACTCCCAGATCACGACCGGAGTCCAGCCCAGTCGTCGCAAAGTCCGACGATTCTTGCGGTCGCGTTGCAGGTTCGCTAGCAGCTTGGGACCCCAGTATTTGATGTTTGTCTTCGGGTTCGAGCAATCAATGCAACCACTGTGCTGATGCCAGAAGCATCCGTGAACGAAAATGGCGATATGGTGTTTTGGCAGAACGATATCCGGCTTACCAGGCAGATCATTTCGATGAAGCCGATATCGATATCCAAGCCGATGCAGACTTCTTCGCACAGCTAGTTCAGGATTAGTGTCGCGTGATCTGATGCGCGACATGTTCCAACTGCGTCGCCTGACTGAAAGCTTATCCGCCATTCATGACCAACTAATAGCAAATCTAGCCCTAGCCAAGTGATCCCAACGCCGCCGGAGGTTGACGTTTGGCGGCGCGATCATGGTCAGTGTGTGCAATGCGGTTCAACGAAGAACCTTCACTTCGATCACGACATTCCGTTTTCGAAAGGCGGCAGCAGTCTAACCGCAGCGAATGTGCGATTGCTCTGCGCTAAGCACAACCTCGAGAAATCAGACAAGGTTTTGTCGATCGCGCCTTGGATTTTTGCTGGTGGCGCCGCAGTGGAGCATTTAAAGAGCTTTCCTAACTAACATGCCGATTCCTCAGAACGAAATATTAGCCGCCCGGGGACTGGTCGCGGAATCCAGACGGCTAGCCAGTACGAAGATCGCGGCACGAGCCGCGCGAATCAAAACGGCCTTTCTCTGCCATAGTCGCAAGGACCAAGAACTTGCGATGTCGGTTCAGGATTTCCTGTGGAAAAACGGTTGGAGAGTGTACGTCGATTGGCAAGACACAACGATGCCGGACAAACCTAATCATGAAACGGCGAACCGCCTCCAGGAAAAGATCCGTGACAATGATTGGTTTTTGTTTTTGGCCACTGCGAATTCTATGGCCTCACGATGGTGTCCGTGGGAAATCGGTTATGCTGATTCGGCGAAAGGTAAGCAGGCAATCTTGGTCATACCGACGAGTGACGCGACGGGCTCACACGGCAGCGAATACATGGACTTGTATCGGCGCGTCGATCGAGTACCGGACGGACGAATTGCAGAGTTTACCGAAGGCTTTTATTACACACATCAACACCTATCTTCATTGAATCGATAATGTATGGCTCGCCAAGTCTTTTTTAGCTTCCATTATGATGCCGATTACTGGCGTGCATCGCAGGTGCGCAACATGGGCATGGTGGAAAAGAACCCACTCGCTTCTGATAACGATTGGGAGGAGATCACGCGAGGAGGTGATGCTGCGATTGAGAACTGGATTGCCGCGCAGATGAAGGGTCGAACCTGCGCAATCGTCTTGATTGGAAGCGGCACTGCAGGTCGGAAATGGATTAACTATGAGATCGCTAAGGCATGGAATGATGGAAAGGGCGTATTCGGCATCTACATTCACAACCTTAAGAACAAAGACGGCGAACAAGCATCAAAAGGCGCGAATCCATTCGACTACCTCACTTTTTCCGACACTGGTGAAAAGCTCTCGACGAGAATCAAGGCTTACAATCCGCCCTATACCACAAGCACCTACGTCTATGATTTCATAAAAGAAAATTTGGCTGATTGGGTGGAAAGTGCCGTTGCCGACCGCCAGTGAACGCCTTGCCGCCTAACGGTTGCTCTTAGTCGTGCCTGTACAAGACTTAAGCGGCATTCGCGTTTGGCTTTCCGGGTCGATTCCCGAACAGTCGGAATCGACCGAAGAGGAACGCGAGACCATTCGTGAGTTTGTGAGGAATTTTGCAGCCGAGGTTTTCAGACTTCGCGGGCACATTATTCATGGGAGCCATCCCAGTTTGGTTCCGACGCTTCTAGCCGAGGCTCGGCGGCACAGAGAAAATGGCGGGAGTGCCGATTGTTTGACGCTTGTCGTATCGCGTCATTGGTCGAAGAATTCTGAAGACGTTCCAGTGGATGAATGGCGTCGCGTTTGCTTGGTTTACGAAACGCCTGAAGCAACTGGTGAGGATGCACAAAGCGAAAGTTTGAAGATTCTGCGACAGTGGATGGCAGCGCGGTGCGATGCTGTTGTCGCCGTCGGCGGCCGGTGGTGGAGGGAAATGGCAGAGCAAGCGGGAATTCCCGCCGAGATCGGTTTAGCTCAACAACGCGGCATCTGTACTTTTGTCTGCGGAGGAATCGGAGGCGCGGCGCGTGCGTATGTAGCGGAGCACCCTGAAGCTCTGGAAGGTTTGAAAAATGGGCTCAGCGGCCCGGACAATATCGAAATTGCGGCAGACACGAACCCACGGCGTGTTTGCCAGCGAATTTGTAAACAGCTTGCAAGGCTTCCGCTTTTGCGTGGGACAGCGAGCGATGGCGTTTCGTTTAGAATCCTGGCCTTAGATGGCGGTGGCATTAAGGGTGCTTTCACCGCTGCCGCATTAGCGACGTGGGAACAGCAAACAGGACTGCGCATCGTTGATCATTTCGACTTGGTCGCTGGCACCTCGACAGGAGGTATCTTGGCTATTGGCATCGGCCTTGGGTTATCAGCAAGGGAAATGCTCGATTTTTACAAGCATCGAGGAAGCATCATCTTCCCGATTACAAGTCTAACTCGCCGGCTTAAAGCAGATATCCGTCATTTCCTATGCCCTAAATATTCCCAAGCTACGTTGCTCAATGAGCTTGAAAGCGCGTACTACAAAGGCGGACCCGCAATCGTCTTTCGTGAGTCCAAATGTCGGTTATTAGTCCCTGCATATCACGCAATCGCCGGCGCTTCGCACGTATTCCGTACCCCGCATAATCCACTTTTGACAGGCGATGCAGAAACTGAAGCTGCCCATGCAGCGTTGGCGACGGCCGCGGCCCCCACATTCTTTTCCGCTGCTAAGGTAGGAAACATGATTGCGGAAACGAGTTTCTTCGATGGTGGCGTGTGGGCAAATTCACCCGCGATGGCCGCACTCGTAGAGGCATCTTGTTTCCTCAACATACCTCTTGATCGCGTAGACGTTCTCAGCGTTGGCACAACTGATGAGCCGTTCACTGTACGAAAACAGCTTCGGTCGGGAATTATTAGGTGGAACGTTAAACTGCTGAAGTTGCTGATGAGTGTACAGGCCGAATCATCCTTAAAATTAGCTAAGAACTTAGCTGGCCAGCCGAGATTTTTGCGCGTGGATACTGTAACGGTACCCGGAACCTATGCACTTGATGACTCTAATCAGACTAATGAATTGGCATCTCTTGGAAAACGGGAAGCCGAACATCCGGAAATTTTGGCGCAAATCCGGTCGCGATTTCTAAACGGAGTTCGAGTTACTCCCTGGAAAAAATTTCCCTAGGTCGGCACGAGGGCGTACTTCAGCCGGTCAAAATCTTGTTGCCGGCCGATTCCTGTTATTGGCCGCATGAGATGCACCGGCTTGGCATAAGCAGGAGAGATGTGATCGATTCTAACCTCGAACGCGGGTCAAAATGGCGGTCTGTCAGCCAAAAGTAAGGTTCTTCTCTGAAAGCTAGTGTCAAGCGGGGATGGTTGGTTGTGATTAATAGTTGTGGTTTGTTAGGTCGCTATAAGTCTATTGGGATTTGAAGAAGCGTGATCAAACTTCTCTTCGCGTCATTGCTGCTTTGGGCTAGCGT
>WNFZ01006740.1_pt1 | contig 10338 bp, 10 predicted proteins | sample 5400081 | NCBI WGS metagenome assembly WNFZ01 (sample SAMN13153365, study PRJNA577476) | soil metagenome | isolation source: 80 cm soil or saprolite under grassland replicate 1 | place: USA:California | collected 2016-06-15
ACTTCTATGGCGCTTCAAACGGACAGTTAACAGTGATTGGTGATTTCGACGACAAAGAAATTGCCAAACTGGCGGCGGAACTGTTCGGAAACTGGAAGAGTCCGAAACCCTTCGTGCGAGTGCCGAGTATCTACAAGGACGTCGCCCCGGGCAACCAATCGTTTCCAACCCCTGACAAGGCCAACGCGTTTTTCGTTGCCGGTCTTAACCTGAAAATTCGCGATGACAACCCCGATTATCCGGCACTACTGTTGGGAAATTATATGCTCGGGGGCGGCTTCCTGAATTCGCGACTGGCTGCGCGCATTCGGCAGAAGGAGGGCTTGAGCTACGGGGTCGGCTCCGGCGTCAATATCAGTGCGCTTGATGAATACGGGCGCTTCACGGCTTCGGCAATCTACGCGCCGCAAAATGTTGAGAAGCTTGAGGCGGCGTTCAAGGAAGAGATGGCGCGAATGTTGAAGGATGGTTTCACAGCCGAAGAGGTCGAGGGCGCCAAGTCTGGCTACCTGCAATCACGACAGGTTAGTCGCGCCCAGGACAACGAGTTGGCAAGTCGATTAAACAACTACCTGTTTCTGGGTCGAACTCTTCAGTTTGACGCCGACCTCGACGCCAAGCTGAAGGCGCTCACCCCCGAACAAATAGTGACTGCAATGCGCCGGTATATCGATCCTTCGAAGATAACAATCGTCAAGGCTGGAGACTTTGCGAAGAAATAGGAGACAGCATTCAGGACTCAGAAGTCAGAAGTCAGAAGACAGGAGGAGGATAGACCTCAGAACTCAGGGTTCTGAGTCCTGGTATATCGATCCTTCTAAGATCACAATCGTCAAGGCTGGAGATTTCGCGAAGAAATAGGAGACAGCATTCAGGACTCAGGACTCAGAAGTCAGAAGACAGGAGGACGATAGACCTCAGAACTTAGGGTTCTGAGTCCTGAGTCCTGAGTCCTGACTCCTGAGTTCTGCCTTTTTATTTTCCCGTGTAGTCCTCGGCACTGAAACGCTTCTTTAGCAACTGCAGGGGCCCCCTGGTCAGATCGAAGTTCGTTCCCGCGATAACTCGCTTGCCTTCATCGGTAGTGACCCAATCAACAACCTGCGGCGCGTTCGTCCGCAGAAACGCGGCATCGTTTCTATCCAGGGGATTCCCGTCTTTCCGGGAAAAGACCCAAACATATGTGTATTGACCCCTGCGAACGTAATCCAGATCAGCCTCAAAACCGGTCTTTGGTGACACGGCGGGCGTCGGCTGCGCTTCGGTGGGCGCACTTGCGGGAGCGGCGCTTTTATTGCCGTTGGCACATGAGGTCAGCGCAACTCCGGCGATAACCAGGGCCAGAATAATCAGGTTCGGAATAAGTTGTCTGCGCAGCATTTGATTCAGATACTAATCTAAAAAAGTGTTGTTTGGAATCACGTGGGGCATACCAAAAAATCAATGAGAACTTCAACCATCATCCCCATTCACGGCCTGTTATCCTGCTGCGGCTCCGGTTGAGACTCTTCGTTCCCAGTGTCATTAGGTTCGGATTCCTCCGGTGGCGGCTCCGCTTTTTGTTGACGGATGTGGAGGATCGTGCAATCGCGGTCTTCATAGACGATCTCGAACCAACCACTCTCCTGGGCGTTGTCAAGGAAGTCGCCGTGCGAATTATCGGTAAACACGTAGCGCGAGCCAAAGCGATCACGAATTAATGGACCAGGATCCTTTTCCTTGCCCAGTGTGATGTCGTCGTTGAGTTTCGAGAGCGCCGGATCTTTATCGTAGAGATAGGTTGGATCGAGCCCTGAGACGTAAGCGTGACTTGGATCGAAATAAAATAATCGAGGAAAGTCGTCCCAGTCTGTGTTGAAGATTATTTGGCCGGGCGTCACGTTGGCGCGCATCCATTCAGCGCCCGCGCGATAATAATCGTGCGATCCACTTTCAGCAATGTCCTTGATGACGCCCTTAACCCCGAGATCCTTGAGACCGGCAATATTTATGAAAAAGACGACAGCCAAAGCAATCGCGATAGTTGCGGAGATAATTGATTTGAAAAGGTCCTGGCGCTCGGTTTCATTTATTGGTGACCCGGGATCATGCCGATCAAGAAACGGTTGTAGCTCGTCGAGCATATCAGTTGATAAGCGGGTCAGCGTAGAACGAATGCCGAGCAGCCACGGTTGGAGTGTGAAGGCGGAAAATATGACGGCGAAAGGTGGCCAGTACTCGACGAATCGCTTCGAGCGTGCCGTCATGATCATCAACGCCGTGGAAAAGATAAGGAAAAACAATTGATGATGCGAGCGCCTCCGATCTGAAGGATCAAAACCAATGTAACCAACGAGCATTGCCACGCAGGCCACCAGCGAGTTACCGATGAATTCCCAGGAATCGTAGGGATACCATTCCTTCCCGACGTCGGTAGAGAAATCCGACGGGGTCAGTTTGATTTTCAGATGTTCGTAGAGGAGGTGCAGGTTTTGAGGAAAGTAAGGATTGATGATCAGACCCGCAAGTGCTCCTAGGGCCACCCAGGTTAGGGGCCGCCATTCAAAGCGGCGTTCTGTCCAGCCAATCACCGCGGTCCAGATTATCGCTGCCAGAATCAGCAAGACAAAGATGTCGTAAGTTAAGGTGAAGATGAAGCTGAGTGGAATGAGAGGCCAATACTTTTTGCTGAAGAGAAAATGAATCCCGATTATCAGATAAATGATGGCAAACGGTGGCGCCTTTGCCATGTTGAGCCGATAGAGAAACGGCGCCGAACACGCAAGCAATGCCAACAGCCAAATCAGTGGGTAACGGATTCGGTAGCGCAATATCAGCCAGTAGCAGGACAGGACCGCCACGCTTGCGAAGATAGCTGCAGAAATTTTTGCGCCCAGACGGAGGTCGCCAAACCATGTGAATGGCATCTGGAACACATGAAAGAGGAGGTGATGGTCGACGTAGTGTTTTGGATCGAGGGTTGTAAGCGGCAACCACGTAAACTGAGGTGGAAAGCTTCGGTTGCGTAACGACTCCCAAAGCATGCGGCTCCACTTGATGTGATAGTAACCATCATAGTCGCCGCAACAAATTGACGAAGTCGAGAATTGCAATTTCCAGAAGATCAGGCCAATCGCAATCGCACCGGCACACAGTTGAACAGCGCGTATGGCAGTTTCGGATTTAAGAATTACGGGAAGATGCGGCGAGGTTTTCATCTACCGCCCAACTGCTTTATGGCAAGCGCAGCTTAGTTTCACAGTTGTTCGATAAGTTGGAGGAAGGCACGCGGGTCAATCGGTTTAGTCACATGCTCATTAAATCCCGCGTTTAGCGAGCGATTGCGATCGTCAAACATGGAATAGCCGGTGACTGCCACCATAGGCACATTCTCATAACCCGGCAGCGCTCTTAATGCCTCTGCAAGTTGGTAACCGTTCATTTCAGGCATGCCAATATCGGAAATGATTACGTCGAAATGACGGTCGCGCGCTATGGCTATAGCGTCATGAGCACTCGAAGCTGTGGATACGTCATAGCCCGCATGCGTCATCAGCATCGAAAGCATCTCCGTAACATCAGAGATGTCATCAACAACTAAAGCGCGGCGTCCTTGTTGAGCTTCTCTGAGCGAGGAATCTTTCGATGGTGAGCTTGATCCGGTGCCCTGTCCCCGAGAAGGTAAAAATTGACTCGAGAATCGCATAAGATTCCGGCAGTTAGAAGCGGCAGTCGGGGTCAAGCGTGACTCTATCATCAGGACCTTCCGCGCTTAAAGATTTCAAATACTCGCAGCAAGTCAGGGGGAACTTAATGTAGCCGAAAGAAGAATTCCTGTCTAGGAATTCTCTCGAAATAGTAATCTTCCGTTTTTCTTGGTGACTCCGTGTTCCGCTCTCTAACGCGCCGGGTTTTGACGAGAAGCCAGGAGCTTCTCGACCGCCGCCGAAAGCTCGGTTGGCTCAATTGGCTTCGCAAGGTGCATATTGAAACCGGCAGCAATTGCCGCCGCAACATCCTTCTGAGCAGCATATCCCGTTAGCGCTATCGCCGGAACATCTTTCAGATTTTCCCTCTGACGCAAGTTTCTTATTAGTTGCAGTCCATCCATTGTCGGCATAGCAATATCCGAAATCAATATGTCGAAGGTTTCCCGATCCGCAATCGCAATGGCTTCTGCGGCCGAACCACAAAGCAGAGTTTCGTAGCCCCTAACTCGAAAATGTGCTGACAACATTTCCAGGGTGTCCGGTTGATCTTCGACGATCAAGATGCGTACGCGATTCTTTCCTTTCTCCAGATCGCTCTTCCGCTCTTCCTCTCCATTTCTTCCGGGGAATGCGCCGTCACGTGGCAATTTGATCACAAATACACTTCCTTTACCCTCGCCTTCGCTGGCTGCTTCAACTGTGCCGCGGTGGGCCACTACGAAGCTCTTAACCAGTGCCAGTCCCAGCCCAAGTCCGCCATAGGCACGAGTGCGTGAACCATCTTCCTGCCGAAAGCGTTCAAAGACGTGAGGTAAAAACTCAGCCGATATGCCCTGCCCATGATCCACGATGCGGACAATTACTTCAGAATCATTGACCTCACATTTGACTTGCACCTGGCTGTCGGCAGGCGAGAATTTTATTGCGTTATGCAGGATGTTGGAGAAAGTTTGAATGAGGCGATTGCGATCGCCCTTGACGATCAAAGCAGACGTTTCCATAGAAAGGTCGAGCTGAAGTTCGACCCGTGAATCGCGCGCATAGGAAGCCAGGTTCTCGGCCGATTCCGACAAAACAGATGCCAGCGAAACAGAGGCTGCCTCAATCCGCATCTTGCCGCTCAAAATAGCCGACATATCCAGCAAGTCATTTATCAAGCGCTTTAGACCGTAGGCATTTCTGTTGACTATCGAGAGCGCCTTACCGAATTCAGCCTCCCGCAAGACACCATTTTGCATCATATGGACCCAGCCAATGATAGGCGTGAGGGGTGTGCGAAGCTCATGTGAAAGAATAGTCAGAAACTCGTCTTTGGCTCGATTTGCCTCTTCCGCGACGGCGCGCGCAGTCTTTTCAACCTGGTAAAGACGCGCATTCTCAATGGCGAGGGCTATTCTGTCGGCCGCCAACTGCAAAAGTCGCACGTCCTCGCTAGTGAAGTGTGCAAAATGGAACTTGCCGACATGAAGTACACCGGTTGCACGGCCCTCAACAAACAAAGGAACGCCGAGCAAGGACTTGATGCCCTTTTGGCGTAGTAGTGGATTGTAAACATCTGCCTTGCTTACATCGTCGATGATGATTGGCTTACCTTGCTCTACCACCTTGCCGGCAAAACCTCTGCCAAAAGGGATGCGTACGCCCTTTTCAATTTCTTCCTCGAGACCTTGCGCGGCCCAGGCGACGAGCTCATCTCCTTCGGATCGCAGCAGAAGGATAGCGACAGTATCGACATTCAAAACCTCGCGGATCCGATTGAGCGACTCGGGAAGCAATTCATCCAACGACAAGTGGCCGAGCGCCACATCGGTCACTTTTTGCAGCGCTGCCAGCCGGGTCTCAGTTTGTTTTCGTTTAGTTATGTCTCGCGCGATGCCCGTAAAAAAGCGCTGACCTTCTTTCTGAAACTCTCCGAAGGAAAGTTCAAGCGAAATCTCCGTTCCGCTTTTATGACGCCCGGGAAGTTCTACGGCCACCCAGGAAATATGTTTTGTTCCGGTTTCCAAATAATTCTGTAGTCCACCACGATGAAGATGACGAAGATACTCCGGCATCAACATAATAAGTTCAGCGCCGAGCATTTCTTCAATCGAGTAGCCGAAAATATTTACCGCCCCACGATTGACAAATATGATTCTGCTGTTTTCGTTGATGGTAATGATTGCGTCGGAGGCGGTCTCCGTAACAATGCGAGAGCTTTCGATGATATCGACAGGAGCTAAGGGCTGTGCCGATTCAGTTCGCGAATTGTCGCTTGCCATTTCGTGCCCTCCAGCGCCATTCGCCAGCCTGAACTTTGTATGTGACTGAAATTGAGAGTTTATGATGCAAACGAAGAAAAGCTAATCTTTCATGCTTTCGAAGTCAAACTTCTCTTGGATTATATGGTAGGTTCTGTTCATGTATCCAACGGGTAATCTTTTCATTCCCGTAGTGCACGGCCAGCTCGAGGCGATCCTAAAAGAGCCGCGCAGTGGTCCGGCGTTGGGAGTTGCCCTGGTGCTTCATCCGCATCCGCTGGGCGGCGGCACGATGCATAACAAGGTCGTCTTTCGCGCCGCCAGTGCACTTAATGACGCAGGGTTGACTACGCTGCGAATAAATTTTCGCGGGGTAGGACAAAGCACCGGTGAGCACGACGAAGGACGGGGTGAGGTCGAAGACGTGCGCGCCGGGTTGCATTATCTGGCTGAGAGCTTTCCCGGAAGACCAATCACACTTTGTGGTTTCTCATTCGGCGCCCGCGTCGGCTTGGAAGTTGGTATTTCTGACGAGCGCGTTGTCAATTTGATCAGCATTGGTACGCCCGTCGACAAGTATGACTTCAGCTTTCTCGCCGCTTGTCGCAAGCCGATATTGTTTATCCATGGCGACCGGGATGAATTTGGCAGCCTGCCGCGGCTGCAGGAGTTGGTGACCGAGATCAAACAACATAATCCCAATGTCGAGTTGAAGGTCATCAGACACTCCGGCCATTTCTTCGAAGGCTACCTGGATGATTTGAAGCAGGCAATCACTGACTGGACAAGGCGGCAGCTAAAGATCTAGTTTCATGACATGGCTCACATGAGACTCATACTTCTCGCTTTCATTCTTGTCTTTGCGCCAGCCGGCGCCTTAGCGCAGAAGATTTCAAAGGAAACGATCGTCTCGGAAGGCAAGAAGCGAACTTACTACCTTTACGTTCCGAAGAACGTGCAGCCATCGTCGCCGGTTCCTTTGGTCGTGCTCCTGCACGGTTCAAACCACGTCGGCCTTTCGCTTGCCGAGAAGTGGAATAATTTGGCAGAAAAGGAAGGGGTCATTATCGTTGCGCCTGACTCGGCGGACTCCTACCATTGGTCAGTTCGCGGCGATGGCCCTGCGTTTCCTCCATGATCTCGGATGGAAATAAATTCCGCAGGTGGCTTCTTGTCGCGCAGACGCAGTTTGATAAACGTGTAGGCGACGGCAACCACGACTGCGAGGGTAAATCCTCCCAATAGTTTCTTGCCGAGGTCGCTGAAGTCACTGGAAGTATCGTCTTGCAAAAAACTGATCGCGATCAAGCTGAGATAATAAAGCGCAATTGTGGTAGGCATGGCTGTCAGTCCTTTCATATCCCGGGTTTGACGTAGCCAGCGCATAATTAGACTCCCGCGACCCGACTTTGTTCCGGTTGCATGACTTATTAATTCAGGAGAATACTGATGAACTCTTACCGCGACCCAGCTATTCGAATCACGCTTCTACCCCGCGACACTAACTCGGCTGGCACAGTTTTCGGCGGCGTCATCCTCAGTTACATCGACATGGCCGGGGCAATAGAGGCGCACCGTCGTACTGCCATGCCTCGATTCGTAACGGTCGCGATGCGCGAGGTTATCTTTCACAAGCCGGTATTTGTCGGTGACCTGGTGAGCTTCTATGCAGAAACGATCAGAATAGGTAACACCTCAATCACGATTCGCGTGATTGTCGAAACAGAGAGAATTGGTGTATCGAAAGAGCAAGTACGCGTGACGGAAGCAGAGGTCGTTTACGTAGCTGTGGATGAGAAGAGAAAGAAGACGCCAATCAAAAGCAATTGATGAGAGGGCGCAAAACTAGCCCGGAATTCATTTTCCATTTTCCATTTCTCAATTTTCATTTGCCATTCAAACTCAGTCAGGGTAGCGCTTAGTAACTCTAGATCGTCCTTCAAATCGCGGATTCAAGTTGGAAGTGCAACGCAAGTGTCTTTTCTTAGTTGATGCTGTTAACTCTCATTAACACCTGGCTTCAGCCAGGTGATTGCAGAGCAAGCAGAAGTGGAAACCGTTTAAACGGTTTCAGAATTAGTTGCATATCCCCGTTCACCTGGCTGAAGCCAGGTGTTAATGAGAGAAGTACTACAACCTTTCCTGCTGAATATTCTGTTGCACTTCAAACTTGAATCCATCAATGTAAACTGACAAATGATAAATGAAAAATGGAAAATCACTGCTACCTGACTGTCCACGCAGTCATCACTCATCTCAGTTCAGCAACGCCTGCATGCGGTGCAGCCCGCTGGCGGCTTCGCTGAAGCCCGGCTGTTGTTCAAGCGCCTTGCCATAATGTCTGGCTGCTTCCAGATATTTCCGGCGGGTTTCATAAATCCGGCCGAGGTTGAAATGCGGAAAGGCGTACGATTCGTAACGCGGTGCATATAAGGCGCGTTTGAACCAGCGCACGCTGCTATAGGTATCGCCTTTGGCCAGCAGATAACTGCCGATGTCGTTGTAAGGATTCCCCAGCGTCTCATCGACGCGAATTGCCTCCAGACACTCTTCGATCGCTTCATCGTAGCGGTCCTGAAAACTATAAACCCAGCCGAGAAACGTGTGTGCTTCTGCAGTCGGATAAGTTTCGATTGACCGTTTGTAAAGCTCTATTGCGTCTTCATAGTTTTCCGCAAGCTGGGCTTGGTAAGCCTCCTGGAAAAGCTGCTTGGCTTCATACTTCGCAGCTGGCGAAGTGTCATCTTCATCGATGTTGTCTGTATCAATACTCATCTATTGTTTTAGCCGTTTCCGCGTCTTCAACCAAATATCAGGACGCCGGTTATGTCGCTTTTGAGCGCCTGAATTATACTCAACCGGTTAAGGCTAAGCTAAAGGTGCAGGGAACCAGACCTCGGCTTTGAGGGATCATGAACCACATTTCAGATCTAACCATCCATGTTGACGGAACAAACAATTTTTCTAACAGGCTTTCCCGGTTTCATTGCGACTCGTCTGCTGCATCGCCTGGCCAGGGAAGGCGCCCGCTTCATGTTACTCGTGCAACCAGCCTTCGCTGAACGTGCGGAGGTTGAGCTGAGGAACATCACCGACCAGATTGGCAGATCACAATCCGATTTCATACTGCTGCCCGGTGACATAACGGTACCCCATCTCGGAATGTCGTCAGCGGATTTGGAAATGGCTCGTTCAAAATCGACCATCCTCTTTCACCTGGCGGCGATCTATAACCTGGCGGTGACGCGCGAGCTGGGGCTGCTCGTGAACGTTGAGGGTACGCGCAACGTAAATGCGTTTGCGCGTTCGCTGTCTGATCTGCGGCACTATCATTACGTCTCGACTTGCTACGTCGCCGGCAAACGCACCGGCCGGATTTTGGAAAACGAGTTGCGTCACGAAGCTGGCTTTCGCAACCACTACGAAGAAACCAAATATTTGGCGGAGTTGGAAGTTGAGAAGTTGAAATCAGAATTGCCGGTTACTATCCATCGTCCAGCGGTAGTTTGCGGTGATTCGCGGACGGGTGAAACCACCAAGTATGACGGCATCTATTATCTGATCCGCTATCTACTGAAGTGGCCTTCCCTGCTTTCTACGCTTAACATCGGTAACAGTGTCGTGGAGTTGAATCTTGTTCCGGTTGACTTCGTAGTTGAGGCGATGGCCAGACTTGCACAAGATCCGCTTTCGATCGGCAAAACTATTCAGCTTGCGGACCCGGCGCCCTTAAGCACGCGCGACCTCTTCAACGAAATCGCGCGCTGCCTGGTGGGCAGGGAATCGCGCCTTACAATCCCAGCCTGGTTGGTTGAGTTCTCCTTGATGCTCCCGCTCGCGCCGAAGATTACCGGCTTGCCTCATTCCGCAGTTCCGTATTTCTTCCTGAAACAAAACTACGACACGACCCAGGCCGGCGAGTTGCTCAATCCTCACGGCGTCGGCTGTCCGCCATTTCAAAGCTATGCTGGCACGATAGTCGACTACGTCGCGCGCCACCCGACGCTTTGAGCAGCTCAGCCTCCGCGATAACGACTCCCTGTGTGACCTCAGCATGCGGCTCTTTGCGGTTGATGTCGGAGTAAAGTTACTCACCGGGAGACGCAGAGTGCGTCCCTAATTTGAAGCTGCTTCATTGCCCGCTATGGTACGCGATATGTCCGACTTGTAAATCCAATCGATCGGACGACCGAGCGCTATTGACTCGTTTGAGTTATTGGTATAGAAATGCCGCGCCTACTAAATCCCCTAAATCCCCCGCCCGACCAAAAATCACATTGAAGGAGGTGACCTATGAGAAGCATTCTCTTACTCGCCGTGTTTACAGCTGCGGTTCCCTTATTCGTCTATGGCCAGACAGATCCGGGCGCACAAACAAAACCAACTCCCTCCGCGGGTCAGCAGAGCGG
>WNFZ01006742.1_pt1 | contig 10338 bp, 12 predicted proteins | sample 5400081 | NCBI WGS metagenome assembly WNFZ01 (sample SAMN13153365, study PRJNA577476) | soil metagenome | isolation source: 80 cm soil or saprolite under grassland replicate 1 | place: USA:California | collected 2016-06-15
GACGCCGGAGGTGTCGCCGCGCTCGAGCTTCGTGTAGTAGGCGATGCTGACTTCGGCAAGCGAGGCGACCTCTTCCCGCCGCAGGCCCGGTACACGCCGGGGGCCGCTGCCGTAGCTGCGGAGCCCTGCCTCTTCAGGCGTGATCCTCGCGCGTCTCGACGTGAGGAACTCGCGGATCTCGCTCCGGGTGTCCACATCGGCACCGTAGCTCTGCATCGAACGGGCTGAGGGGTACTGCCAGTAGCTGGATCAACAGGGTCGGTCACACGAGGCGTGTATGCGCTTCACTGAGGTCATGCCATCGGCCTCCAGGATCAACGGCAGCGAGCCCGTGTACTCCAGTTTCAGGTTCGGCGCGCTCGGGACGCAGTGGGAGATCGCGACTGGCGAGCCCCTCGACGACGTGTTGCGGCAGCTGATTCGGAAGCGCATCAACGACTTCGAGCGGACGTACTCGCGCTTTCGCGACGACTCGCTCGTCGCTCACATCGCCGCGGCGCGCGGGGGTGGGCGTTTCGTCTTTCCCGAGGACTCGACCGTCCTGTTCGATCTCTATGACCGTCTGTACGACGCGACGGCGGGCGCGGTTGACCCACTCGTCGGTCGCCGCCTCGAGTTGCTCGGCTATGACCGGACGTATTCACTGACCCCGGCGCCGGCAGCTGTTCGCGAGGCCGAGGCTCTGGCGCGACCAAAGTGGTCGTCGGATGTCATCCGCGACGGCACCACGGTAATCACGCACGCTCCCCTCGTAATCGACGTCGGCGCGGCGGGCAAGGGCTATCTGGTCGACCTCGACTCGGAGATGCTGCGGACCGCGGGAGTTACCGACTACGTCATCGATGGCAGCGGCGATCTGCGCCATTCCGGGCAGCCGCCCATCCGCGTCGGGCTCGAGCACCCGTTCGACCCCGCGCTGGTCGTCGGTGTGAGCAACCTCCGGGACGCCGCCCTCTGCGCCTCGGCGGTCAGCCGGCGCGCTTGGGCGGATGGGCTACACCACGTGCTTGACGCCCGCACCGGCGATCCGGTTCATCACGTCGTCGCGACCTGGGTCGTCACCGAGGACGCAGCCACGGCGGACGGCCTCGCGACCGCCCTCTTTGTCACCGCTCCCGAGAAGCTAGGGGAGACGTTCTCGTTCGCGTACGTGCGGATGTTCACGGACGGGCGCGCCGAGGTCTCGGAGAACTTCGACGGCCGTCTCTTCTTCGAAGAACCCCTCGGGGAGCAGCGGTCGCGCCACGACCCCGGAACCACGGCGCGCCGACACAAAGCCGTTCCGGCAGGCGACAGGGTGCGGGCAGTCGTGGCAGCCGTCGCGGCCGCCGCCGTAATGGCAGGTTGTGCGACGGCCGCCACCGACGCGACTCGGTCCCCGTTCAGAGACGGTGTCTACACCGCGACCGGCAAGTATGGGAGCCTGCCCTCGTCGATCACGGTCCGCGTGACGCTCAGGAACGGCGTTATCAAGACGGTCAAGGTCACACCGCACGCGACGGATCCCACCTCTTTGGCACTGCAGCGCCGCTTTGCGGGCGCCGTCCCGACCGTCGTCGTCGGCCGGCCGATCGCGAAGGTGCGGGTCGGTCGCCTTGCCGGCTCGAGCGGCACTCCGGACGGTTTCAACCAAGCGATCAAGAAGATCAAGAAGCAGGCGCGGAGGGCTCGCTGATGCGAGCAACGGTGATGTACGGCGCCGGTGACGTTCGCGTCGAGGACGTCCCTGACGCTCGCCTGATCGAGCCGACCGATGCGCTTGTGCGCGTCAGCCGCGCCGGGATCTGCGGCAGTGACCTGTGGCCGTACAAGTCGATGGAGCCGACCGAATCCGGCCGCCGTATGGGCCATGAGTTCATCGGCGCCATCGAGGCGGCCGGTTCTGACGTCGAGACGGTCAAGCGCGGCGACTTGGTGCTGTCGCCCTTCCTGTGGTCGGACGGCACCTGCGTCTTCTGCCAGGAGGGCCTGCAGAGTGAGTGCCTGCACGGCGGCCGCTACGGCTTCGACGACGTCGACGGCGGCCAGGGCGAAGCCGTGCGCGTCCCGCAGGCAGACGGCACGCTCGTTGTGCTGCCGGTCGGCGAGGACGACGCGCTCATGCCGTCGCTGCTCACGCTCACTGACGTGATGGGCACCGGGCACCATGCCGCCGTCGCGGCCAAGGTCGGGCCCGCGAAAACGGTGGCCGTCGTCGGCGACGGCGCCGTCGGTCTCTGCGGCGTGATCGCCTCGAAGCGGCTCGGCGCCGAGCGGATCATCCTGCTCGGCAACAACCCCGATCGGATTACGCTCGGGCAGGAGTTCGGCGCCACCGATGTGGTTCGCGAGCGTGGCGAGGAGGCGGTCGAGCGCGTCCGAGAGCTGACCGGCGGGTTCGGTGCGCACTCGGTTCTCGAGTGCGTGGGCCTTGAGCAGGCTGTGGTCACTGCGCTCGAGGTCGCGCGTCCGGGTGGTGCGATCGGTCGCGTCGGCGTGCCCGAGCACGACACGACGGCCACCGGTGTCGCGTTCTGGAAGAACGCGAGCATCGCCGGCGGCCCCGCGCCCGTGCGCGCGTACATCGACGAGCTGCTGCCGGACGTCTTGGAGGGCCGGATCGAGCCGGGCCGCGTCTTCGACCGGACGGGAACGCTCGACGAGGTGCCCGACGGCTACCGCGCGATGAACGACCGCGACGTCCTCAAGTTCCAAATCGAGCTCTGAGGACGACGGCGATGGCGACAGCGACAACCCCGATGATCGAGCTGAACAACGGCGTCGAGCTGCCCGCCCTCGGCCTGGGCGTCTTCCAGAGCCCGCCGGACGAGACGCTCACCGCGGTCGGTGCCGCGATCGAGTACGGCTATCGGCTGGTTGACACCGCAGCTGCGTACGGCAATGAGCGGGAGGTCGGTGAAGGCATCCGCCGTTCCGGCATCGACCGCGGCAAAGTGTTCGTGACGACGAAGCTGTGGATCAGCGACTACGGCTACGAGCCGGCGCTGCGCGGATTCGACGGCTGCGTAAGACGGCTCGGCCTCGATTACGTCGACCTCTTCCTCCTCCATCACCCGGTGCCGAGCGACTTCGACGGGACGGTCGCCGCGTACAAGGCGGCGGAGCAGATGCTGGCGGACGGGCGCGCCCGTGCGATCGGCGTCTCCAACTTCAGCCCGCAGCACCTCGAGAGCCTGGTGAGCCGGACAGATGTCGTGCCAGCCGTCAACCAGGTCGAGCTACACCCGTTCTTCACCCAGCAGACCCTCGGCGACCTCCACGCCGCGAGCGGGATTGTCACGCAGGCGTGGTCTCCGCTCGGCGGCGTCAACCGGTACCGCCCCGCCGATGCGAACGCGGTCAAGAACCCGCTCGAACACCCGACGATCCTCGGGCTCGCAGCGAAGCATCAGAAGACGCCGGCACAGGTCGTTCTCCGCTGGCACATCGAGCACGGCGTCTCAGCGATCCCGAAGTCGGTCAAGCCGCACCGCATCAAGGAGAACTTCGACGTCTTCGACTTCGCGCTGGCACGCGACGAGGTCACGGCGATCGACGCGCTCGACACCGGCGTGCGCGGCGGCCCCGACCCCGAGCTCGTCGACACCAAGCTCTACCCGTTCAGAGTCGAAAACTGAGGCCGCGCGCGGAATCAGGCTCAAACCCGGCCGTCATCCTCGAGTAACGTGGCCGACGTGGTACCGGAGCGGATTCCCTGGGCGGTCGAGACGCTTGCCGTCGAGTCGGGCGACCGCCTGCTCGAAATCGGCGGCGGCCCCGGCGTCACCGCTTCGCTCGTCTGCGAGCGTCTCGACCGCGGCAGCTTGCTCCTTCGCGGGCGTCCTCGCGTCCGCCGTCGTCTTCGGCGAGCTGCGGCTCCGCACCGGCTCGATCTGGCCCGGCGTCGTCCTGCACACCGTCGGCGGCGCACTCGTCTCCCCGCTCATCCTCGACGGCCACCTCACCTTCAGCGGCCACGGCGACGCCTTCTTCTCGCCCGCCCCCAACTCGCTCGCCAGCATCCTCCTGCTCGGTCTGGTCGGCCTTGTGCTGCTGCGCCGCGCGACCGCGGAGCGGGAATCCAGGTCGACCTGACTCACTTCGATCGGGGTTTCGACCGCGAGGCGGCGAGACCGTGGGTTGCGAAGCCAACACGATCTGGTACAGCGCGCGCGTGAAACTAGAAATAGGTGGCGGTGACGCCGAGTGGTACTAACCCGCGTTTTGGAACCCGTCAAGTTGAGCGTCTACCCCGCCGCGGATGCGCGCGGCCAAGGGGTTGGGAGGGTGCTGCTCGAGCGACTGGCTCGCTCACCGTTCGCGTGCGTCGCGGCTTCCTACTGCGCTCGATTAGGGGCGGCTACAAGCTCGGGGATCACTTGGGCGAACGCTGCAAGCGCTTCTCGGAGTTCATCCGCGCTAATGCCCGCCCATGCTGGAGACTGGCGGCACGAAACACAACTCCATGTTCGCTCGACGCAGATATCAAGCCTGGGGCGTTGCGGCGGCTGCCTGGTGCGTGGCGTTCGGCGTCCTCAGCCTGTATTGGGCGGCTGGCGGCTCGCTCGGGGTGGACCAGCTGTCGGTCTCGCTACAGGAACGCGCCGACGAGCGAGAGACCGGATTCGTCGCGCTCGTCGCCGCGACGGGAATCGCCAAGCTCCTCGGGGCGATCGTGCCACTGTGGCTCGTGTTCCGCGCCCGATCCCGGACAGCACGCAAGGTACTGCGGTTTCTCTGCTGGGCAGGTGGGGCGCTGTTGGCCTTATATGGCCTCAGCGATGTCGTCTCCGGTTCGATCGGCGCGGCCCGGGGCACGACGGAAAACGCGATCTGGTACGCGGTGCTGTGGGGTCCAACCTGGCTCCTTGGTGGGGTGCTGTTCTTGATGACGGCCTGGACATTCGACGCCGAAAGGAGGCGGGCCGGATAACCGACCCGGCCCCGCCCCACCGCCAAGTGCGGCCGCCACTCTACGGCTGAGGTGCGCTGGGCCTGTGCGGAGCAGCGAACGTTCGGGCACAACCTGTCTGCCGTCAAGAATTCAGCGGGATCACTCGAAGCGTGACCAGCCAAGGGGTGCTCAGCTCTGACGGCCCGGTTGTCCATATGAGCGGGACGGTCTCCTACTGATCCGAGCGATGTGCTATGCCGACGCTGCTCGGCGCGCTGCCCGGCCTTTCGGCCCTCGCCACCCGGATGATGAAGCGGCAGATGGAGAAGATCGACATCCCGCCGATCCCGGAGTTCATCGAACTCGTCGCCGACTCAGGCGTGCGGCTCTACGCCTGCAAGGCGACCGTCGACATGTTCGGCCTGACGATGGAGGACTTCGTACCCCAGGTCGACGACATCATCAGCGTCGGCGAGTTCTACGAGAAGGCAGCCGGCGGCGAGATCATCTTTACGTAAGCCGGCGCCCGGGCGTGCGCGTCGAGTAGCGAGGAGGTGACGAGGAAGTGATGGATTGGAATGACGGCTGGCCCTGGCTCTGGATGGTTCCGATGATGCTCCTCTGGGTCCTCGTGCTTGGAGCCGTCATCTACGCGGCGGTCAGGATGGCGACCCGCGACTCTCTTAAGCACTAGCGCAACGCCGCAGCGGCTCAGCCGAGCACGATCGCTCGAGGCTACTTCCGCTTCGTCACAAGAAATGAGACGAGGTCGGCGATCTGCCGCGTCGTTAGCTGGCTCCGGTAGCTGGTCGGCATCACGCCCGACCGAGAGCCGGGCGCAATTGTCGCGTTCGGATCGAGAATCGACTCCCGGACGAACGCAGCGCTCTTACCCTGCAGCGTGGCATCCAGGTTCGGTCCGACGGTCGCCTTCGTGCCGGCGGCGGCGAACGTATGACAAGCGCCACAGCCGGCCGAGAGGAAGACGCCCTTCCCGCGGGTCGCGCCCATCTGCCCGCCCATCCCGGACATCCCTGTCATCCCGGGATGCGCCGGCGGCGTTCCCGCTTTCGCCCCCTCGCCGCTGTGCAGGAAGGCGATCAGGTCGGCCATCTCGCCCTGCGTGAAGGTCGGGACCGGGATCTTCTCCTCGCGGAAGTGCGGCAGCATCGCCGGCAGGTGATCCCAGATCTGGCCGGACATGTCGGCGATCTCCCGCGCCGACATGTGCCCGCGCATGTAGTCCAGCGCCGGTGCGTCCTCGCCTCCGCGCCCCGCGTAGGAGTGGCAGTCGGAGCAGCGTTTCGACTGCCACAGGCGCGCGCCGCGGGCGGGATCGCCGATCTGCGCGATCGCAAGGTTCGGGCCGCCCATATGCCCGGCGGGAGCCGCCATCGTCGCCTGCCCGGAAACGGTGACGGTCTTCGTCTTCGAGGCCGTCTGGTCGCCGACAACCCACCCAAGCGCCGCCGCGATCGCAACCAGCAACACGACGACCGCGATCAGGAGGCCGACCAGGGCTCCCGGTCTCTTCACAGCGAGACGAGGATACTCCCATCGCACAACTGCGACAAGGCGACACCCCCGGCACGCCACCGAGTACTCGCGCTAGCCGCTCGTGCTCGATCTGTAGTTTGCCGCGCGCGGGCTGGGGCTTTCGCGGACGCTCCGCGGCTCCGCGCGCTAAACGGTTCGACTACACGATTCGCAAGGAGCGGCTGGTGTCCGCGAACGGTGTCCGCGAGCGTCCACACGACTATGCCGTCGTCTGGCGCGCCGGGAACGGGCCGACCTCGAGCGGCCGCCTGCAGCTCGGCGACGACGAACTCGTTCTCAACGGGGCAGCTGCACCGGACGGACTCCGCATCCCGCTCGCCGACCTCTCCTCCGTCGAGATCGGCCGCGCACCCGCCGATCGGGTCAACGGTGAGAAGTCGCTCGTCCTCGAACGCCGCGCCTGCGAGCGGGTGTTGGTTGCGGCGCTGGGTGGAGTGGGCCTGCTGGGCGAGCTCAACGATCTCTCACGCGGCACCACGTGTTCGTCAGCGAGCGCGAGGTCGTCTTCTTCTTCGGAGGCGAGAACGCGGCCGACGCCGTCGACGCGCTGGCGCAGAGCCCAAGCGTGCTGAAGGCGGCGGTGCGCTGGCGCCGCATCCTCGCGGGGCGGCCGCGGCTCGCCGAGGAGCGATTCGCCTGGGCGAGTCCCAAGCTGACGAACAGCTCCATCTGCAGCGGACGCCGGATCAGCGCGTCACGGTCAGGGTGGCCGAGACGGCGCTGCTGTTGTAGCTCGCCGTGATCGTCGTCGTCCTGGTCCGCTTGACCGGTTTGGTCGAGACGACGAAGGAGGCGCTAGTCGTACCGCCGGGTATCGTCACGGTCGCCGGGACGGAGGCTACGGGCGACCTGCTGCTCGAGAGTGCGACGACCGCTCCTCCTGAGGGAGCGGGACCGCCGAGCGTGACCGTACCGGTCGAGCCCTGCCCGCCCACGACGGCGGACGGCACGAGCGTCAGCCCCGTCAGAGTCGGCAGCGGCGCCGGAGGCGCGGGACTCGCCGGATCGACGCGGAACAGCACGCCCAACCCGAACGCTCCGCCGACGACCGTGGAGCCGTACAACTGGCCGTCTGCGCCCTGCACGAGGCCAGCCCACGGCTCGTGCCCGTCGGGCCCCGTGAACGTGTGCAAGACCGTAACCGTGCCGACCTTGTCCATCCGGTAGACAACCCCATAACGGCTCCCGTCGACCGGCTGGCCGCCGCTCGGAGTCGTCCCGTAGAGGAAGCCGTCGCGGCCCTCGATCAGGCCGCTCCGCGGCCTCCCGCCGTCGCTGAAATACGAGTCGAAGCGGTGGATGACGGTCAGGTTGCCGGCGGCGTCCATGCGGAAGATCTCGCCGCCGTAGCCACCCTGCTCGGTCGTGCCGTAGAAGAAGCCGTCGCTTGCCTGGATCACGCCGCCCTTCGGCTCGGAGCCCTCGCCGGGGAAGAACGGGGAGAAGCTGTGGAGGAGCACGAAGTGGCCGAGCGTGTCGACTTTGTAGACCACGCCCATATTCCACGTCCCGCCCTGGTTGGTCGTGCCGTAGAAGAACCCGTCCGCGCCCTGGAACAGCCGCCCGGTGGGGCCCTGCCCTTCTGTGGGCACGAAGCTGTGCAAGACCCGAAAGTCGCCCGTCGCGGGATCCAGGCGGTACACGAGCCCCGAGAACTGGCTCCACGTGACGAGGTCGAACGACGCTGTCCCGTAGAGTGCGCCGTCCGCGCCCTGCATGATCGGGCCCGGGTAGGCGCCGCCCGTGCCGCCCGGGAACGCCTTCAGCACGGTGACGTTTCCGGCGGAGTCCATCCGGAAGATCGCGCCGAATCCCCGGAACAAAGAATCGAGCGGGCCGCTGCCGCCGTAGGTCGCGGTGCCGTAGAAGAAGCCGTCACGCCCTTGGATCAGGCTATTCGGTACGTCTCCCTCGGGTCCGCCGAAGACGTGGAGCGTCGTCACGTTGCCGCTCGCGTCCATGCGGAAGGCAGTGCCGCGGCCGTCGGGCGAAGCCGTGAAGTCGCCGCCGTGCGCAGCGACGCCGTAGAAGAAGCCGTCGGCGCCCTGGACGAGCGGCGCCGCCGGAGTCTCCCCCTCGGGGCCGCTGAAGCTGTGTAGGACAGAGAAAGAAACGGCTCCGGTGGTCGCACCACTCGTGCCTACGACGACCAGCGACGCAAACGCACAGACGAAAACTGCGGCAAGGCGTCTCATCTTCGAACCTCCTGGTGAGCCCCGAACGCTATGAGAGCGGCCCGCACCAGTCATGGCCAGGTTTGAGCATCCACTTTGGAAGCAACTACGGACGCCGATAGACCCACGAGCCTGCGCCGCGCCGGGTCTCGATCAGCCCCTCGCCGCGGAGAAGGTGGAACGCGCTCACGATCGTCGCCCGGCTGACGCCGAATTCCTCGGCGAGGGCGCGTTCCGAGGGGAGACGCGCACCCGACCGCAAGCGCCCACCTACGATCGCGGCGCGCAGCTCGTCCGCAACGCGTGCATAGCGCGCACACGCCCCCGACCGGCCGCGGCTCCCCACATCCAGGCGTACGCGCCGGACCAGAGGGTGGATCTCCGCCACGGGCCTCTCTGCGTATTCACCGGATCGACAGCCGCACCGATTCTCGAGAATTCACGGCCCGGCTTTACAGCCAAACGAGCGAACGTCTCTCGATGAAGCCGGAGGCCGACGGGCTGCCGAACACCCGCCGTCGCCGATGGTGACGATCCTCGCCGCGGGAAACCGGCCGCCCTCTCCGGCCGTATGGTCCCTGACTGAAGGGACGGGAAGGGGTTCGCCAACGGGATCGAGCAACGGTGTTCGCGGCCTAGCTAGCACTAGCCGCCACCTCCGGCCATCGAGAGGCCCGCCGTCGGACGAGCTCGGCGTCGGCCGGCCACGAATCTTCAGCTCGCGCGGCACTGTGAACGGGCGCTCGACCGTGGCGGCCCCCTCTCCGAGCGTTCCGGCGAGATGACCACGGTCTTTCGCTCCGGCGACGCGCTGATGGAGCTCGGGCCCGACCTCCGCGTCGACGCGTGGAACGAGGAGCTTGAGTCGCTGACGGGCATTCCGGCTGCCGAAGCGATCGGCCGTCCCTGCTGGGAGGTGCTCGGCGGGTTCGACGAGCGAGGCGCGGTGATCTGTCATCCCGGCTGCTCAACAGCGCGGCTCGCGCGCCAGGGATGGCCGATTCCGTCGCGCCGGATCCTGATCAGGACAACGGAGGGTCGGAAGCTGGTCACGATGTCGACGATCGCTGCTGTCAACGCGGATCGCAGCGCGGTTGGCCTCCACCTCTTCCGGCCAGCGCCCGACGCTGAGTCGGAGCCGGCGTCAGAATCACAGCTGACCCCGCGGCAGCAAGAGGTGATCGAACTGATCGCGGAGGGCATGCCGGCGAAGGTGATTGCGGCCAGGCTCGGCGTCGCCGAGGTCACGGTTCGCAATCACATCCGCGCGATCCTGCTCGAGCTCGGCTGCCACTCCCAGCTCGAAGCCCTTGCCGAGGCGAGACGGCGCCGACTCCTCCCGCCCTGACCGGTACGCCCACAGCGCCTCGCCGTCCGACCCTTCCTCGTCAGGCGGATCAGCTGTCCTTGTTGCGCCATCACGAATCCCCCCTTCCTGGATGGAAACACAGGGGTGATCGTGATGTCGTGCCGCGACCCGTCCCAAAGAGGACAGCGCGGGAAGCCTCAGCAGGGGTTGCCGCCATGTGACGGCGCCTGCTGTAGAGCGAGCTTGCCGTGGAGGGACGGGTCGGCGACCATGAGCGAGATGGCGGAGACCTACCGGCGCAGTCGCGGGACACGACTAGTCAACTCGGTCTTCCAGGCGCTGACGCGGCTCGGTCTGGGAGCCTCGTACCGGCACATCCTCACGGTGCCCGGACGCAAAACTGGCCGGCCTTACTCGACCCCGGT
>WNFZ01007388.1_pt1 | contig 10337 bp, 7 predicted proteins | sample 5400081 | NCBI WGS metagenome assembly WNFZ01 (sample SAMN13153365, study PRJNA577476) | soil metagenome | isolation source: 80 cm soil or saprolite under grassland replicate 1 | place: USA:California | collected 2016-06-15
GCTGCAATGACATCGGACACCTCCTTGGCAAACGAGCGAGACGCACAGTACTGTGCTGCCACTCATCCTACCGCAGAAATGTGGCACCGATTTGGCACCGGCACCTCCTACACAAGATTCGCCACCAATATCAAGATGACGGAGAGCCAAACTACTTGACAGACTCTTCTGAACCCCAACTTCTCTACGTCAGCCGCTTGCGATCTCTGCCGAATCAATGACACACTCTAGCTCACACTATCGTTCGAGAGCGAGAGATAAGTGATTACAAAGGGCAGGAGTGCTTGGTTACCTCGCTGCTGCAACCAAGCACTCCTGCCCTTATTGCCTCATCTCTGTTCTCGCGTTCGATACTGTGCGGTACGCATCCTCAGCTGCTTGTAAGCATCGTCGCTGTTGTACACGGTGCTCGCCACCTCAGCCATCATGCATGTATTTGGACGGATACATGCATGATGGCTCCTCCCCTCACGCACCTGTCGCCCTGGCTGGCACTCCAGCGCACGTCAGTGTCGCGATACGCGTGCTATCCCCTCCGTTGGCTGAGCAGCTGGCGCATGTATGCCAGCCAACCACCACGCTGCTCGCTGGGCCCGAGCGCTTGCAGGCGCGCGCGGGTCTCCGGGTCCAGGACGTGCTCCAGGCGATCGTTCAGGTCATTTAGCATTGTCGCCAGCGCGATGCTGTGCCAGATATACCAGCTCACCAGGTTCACGAGCAGCGGCTGCCGGGTGCGGACGGCGACCACCTCGTCTCCGTCACCTCGCTCACCCGCCAGCAGCTCACTCCCATCCACCACCAGCACCAGCCAGCCGGCAGCCGCATCGAGCGCCACGCAGTGCGGGCAGATGTTGCCACGGCAGTTCCCACACGCCTCTGTGCAGGTATCGAGGCACAGGGTCGTCATCTCTACCCCACGGGATTCGGCCTGAGCCAACGGCTCCGCCAGGGCGGTAGCATCGGGGCGTGCAATCGCGACCAGCAGCCGCTCCTTGACGGCACCCACCAGGGTCTGCGCATGATCGAGCAGAACGGTGTGTCCTCGCAGGTTCCGGACGTACACATCTTCAGCTGGTGCGACCGCCGCTTCTAACGAGCGTTGGGCGGCGTCCAGCGCCTGCTGGAACTGGTTCCCGAGCTGTGATATCAACTCCTGCGGCTGGATGGGTGTATACCGAGCGCCGCCCCGCATTTCCAGGCGTACCACAGCCCCGCGCGCTTCGAGCTTCTGAAGCACGGGATAGATATTCGAGCGTGGCACCCCCGACAGCTTGGCCAACTCATAGCCATTGAGCGGGCTGCGCTGCAGCAAGGCGATGTAGGCGCGTGCCTCCTGGCCCCCAAAGCCGAGCTGTTGCAACAGCGCGACAGTGTCTGCCATGCTGCCTCCTGTATCCTCTGCGAGTGATCCAGCGATCACTGCTGGTCCTGGCAATGCGTGTGCCAGCGCATGTGGTTGGCAGCGTTCCCTCTCTGGAGTTTGCGGCGCACTGGTGTATCCAGGGCAACCTCGTCACTAGTGGCCATACAAGCGACCACTAGTGGCACATATCTTGCAGCCCTCTATAGGCACATTGGGAAGACGGTGGCACGCGGGAACGTGCCGATCGTTTTCTGCACAGAGGTACGATGATGTATCTCAGCTCGGTTTCCCCAATGGCTACGGTGGCTGTCGCAGATACCGCACGACAGCGGTCGCCTGGGCTACGTATTCAGGTCGGCGCCCCACGCGATCTGGCCGGCGACCTCCGATGTTCGTCGGATACCAACACCTCAGCTCACCATGTGAGCTCAATACCAAGGAGGTAAGGCCATGCAGATGAAGCGGTCTGTCATCTACGTTGTCGGGCTCCTGCTCCTGCTGTTCATAAGCGTGGCATTCGCGCGTGCGGGGCCATCAAGCGATACCGTGGCCCAGAGCGACCAAGCAAGCGCATCGCTGGCGGCTTCCAGCGATCCAGTCCTCGACAACGCGCAGGCGATGATCGCAGCGGGCCGGCAAACCTTTCGCTTCGACACCTTCGGCGATGAGGCGTTCTGGGGCGGTCAACTGCAACTGCACCAGGCGATCGAGGGCGCCAATTTGGGCGGCGTCGGCCCCGGCGTCAGCCCGCGAACCGCGCTGAATGTCGGATTGAAAGTCGATGTGGATGCGCTACCCCCAGATCTGGTTGACCAACTGAAGGCCGGCCAGGTCGACCTCGACGATCCAGCCGTCACGCTTGCGCTACTCAAGCTCAAGGCAGTCGTGGGTGTCACTGGCTTCTTCAATGACCAGGGCACGCTGCGGGCGGTCGGCATTCAATGCGCCGTCTGCCACTCCACAGTCGACAATTCCCTGGCGCCGGGCATTGGCCATCGGCTGGATGCCTGGGCCAACCGTGATCTGAACATTGGGGCGATTATCGCGCTGGCGCCCAACCTGCAGCCATTGGCCGACTTGCTCGGCACCGATCAGGCCACGGTGCGCACTGTGCTCAACAGTTGGGGGCCAGGGAAATTCGACGCCGAGCTGACCATGGACGGCAAAGCGTTTCGCCCGGATGGGAAATCGGCGGCCACGCTGCTCCCGCCCGCGTTTGGGCTCGCCGGCGTGAATCTCCATACCTGGACCGGCTGGGGTTCGGTCACCCACTGGAATGCCTTTGTCGCCAACTTCGCGATGCACGGGCAGGGCACTTTCTACGATCCGCGCCTGAATGATGCCGCACAATTTCCAATCGCGGCTCGCGAGGGCTTCGGCAATGTGCGGAACACGCCCGATCTGATCACCGCGAAACTGGCGGCGCTGCACTTCTATCAGCTGGCCATCTCGGCACCCGCGCCACCGAAGGGGAGTTTTAATCGGCCAGCGGCCGACCGAGGAGCCATCATCTTCAATGGCAAGGCGAGATGTGCCACCTGCCACGTGCCGCCGCTCTTCACTGAACCGGGCTGGAATATGCATACGCCTGCCGAGATCGGTATCGACAGCTTCCAGGCGGATCGGGCGCCCGATAAGCGCTACCGCACATCGCCCCTGAAGGGTCTCTGGACGCATCAGAAGGGCGGCTTCTACCACGACGGTCGCTTTGCGACCCTACGAGATGTAGTCGATCACTACAACACGTTCTTGGGCTTAGGGTTGACCGACCGGGAAATCGGCGATCTCGTCGATTACCTGAAGTCATTGTAGGTTGCTGACCACGTTGGCCTGGCGGCCGCGCACATCGCCAGACCGGCTGGAATCGGCCGGACGCGCGTCGCCGCCGAAGTCGGCGCGGAACGGGTCGCCACGCCTTTGTAGCGACCCGTCACATCATTACTGGAAACGTAAGCTATCCGAACAAGAGGAGTACACAGCAGTGAGGCCACACTGCGAGGGGAGCTATGCCTGACTTCCTGCTGGATCCGGGGGTGGCGATCGCCATAGCGCTCGCGGTGGCGCTGGCGGTCTGGCTCGGCCTCTTCGCGCTCCTGTGGCGGCTCGACCGGCAAACGCGCGAGCTGCACCGGCTGCTCGACGTCAGGCTGCGTGCCGAGCAGGATGCGCCCCATGTGAGCGTCGCGGAGCACAACCGTCCACAGGCGTCCGGCGTGCCGAACGAATCGCAGGCGCGGGCCGACTGAGTCTGAACAAGGAGCCGTCGATGGCAACCATCGCCAACGACCGTGACCATTGGCCTGTCGTCCTCAAGCCGCTGCACTGATCGGGATCGCAATTATCGTCATGGCGGTCATGACGGGCTACGCCGGCCTGCGCAGCGCCGTCCGCCCGTATACGACCAGCGTGACGGAGGCGGTCAGCAGCGAGCGCGGCGTCCAGCTTGCTGGGTTCCTCTATCCGCAGGACCTGGGCGGTTACAACGCCGACGGCAACTTTACCTTCAGCCTGCAGGATGGCGCTGGCCAGGTCGTCAAGGTGGTCTACGCCAAGCCCAAGCCGGCCAACTTCGAACAAGCCATCAGCATCGTCGCCATTGGTCACTACGACGCGTCGAAGCGGATTTTCGTCGCCGAGGACATGCTGGTCAAATGTCCCTCCAAGTACCAGGAACAGTTCGATCAGACCAGCGGGTCGCTTTGAGTTGCGATTGTATCCTACACAACGTATAGCTCACTACTCATACGCATCACGTCGGAGAGAGAAATGTACCTGCTCGGCACCATCCTGATCGTGAGCGGGCTCGCCGCGGCCGCGCTCGCCGCGGCGAGCTACACGCTGGTGACGCGCGGCACTCTGGCGGCGCTCGCCTATGGCCGGCTGGGTACGCGGCTGGCCCTCGTTGCGGTGCTGCTGGTCGTCGCGCTGCTGACGTACCTGTTTATAATCCAGCGCTACGATATCAGATATGTCTACGACTACAGCTCCTCGGATCTGGAGTTGCGCTATCGCGTAGCTGCGATCTGGGCCGGCCAGCCTGGCTCGTTCGTGGTCTGGGCGCTGTGGGGGCTGATCGCTGCGCAGTTGCTCATTCGCCGCACGTACCACGCCGAGCCGTATGTCCTGAGCGTGTTCATGCTCATCCAGGCCGGGCTGCTGTGCTTCATGCTCATCCTCAACCCGTTTGCGCCCTACCGCGATCAGAGCGGCATGGCCTACGTACCGACCGAGGGCAAAGGGCTGAACGAGCTACTGCACAACCCCTGGATGGTCATCCACCCGCCCATCCTGTTCGTCGGCTATGCGCTGCTAGCGGTGCCGTTCGCCTTCGCGCTGGGCGGGCTGTGGCGGCGCGACTACGACGGCTGGGTGCAGCAGGCCATGCCCTGGGCGCTGGCAGGTTGGGCGTTCCTGGGGCTGGCGCTGCTGCTGGGCGGTTACTGGGCCTACGAGACGCTCGGCTGGGGCGGCTACTGGGGCTGGGATCCCGTCGAGAACTCGGCCCTTCTTCCCTGGTTGACGGCGACCGCGCTGCTGCACGCCCTGCTGCTGCGGCGCAGCCGCGGCGGGCTGCGCCGCGGCACCTTCGCGCTGGCGATCCTGACCTACACGTTGGTCTTCTACGCGACATTCCTGACCCGCAGTGGCGTGTTGTCCTCCTTTTCGGTGCATTCGTTCGTCGCCGAAGGACTATTACACGTGATGACCGGCTTCCTGGCTATAGTGACGCTGGGGAGCGTGGCTGTGCTGGCCTGGCGTTGGCGCGACATCGCGAGCCGCCCGCTCTCGGAGCATCTGCTCTCGCGCGAGAGCTTCTTCGTGCTGCTGATCCTGGGGCTGCTGGTGATCGCCACCGTCGTCGGAGTCGGCACCTCGATGCCGGTGATCTCGGCTCTCCCTGGCGTGGGCCACATACTCCAGGGCATCTTTGGTGCGGCGTTTGAGCTGGATGCTGGGAACACAGTTGATCCGAGCGCGCCGGCGTTCACGGATGGACGCTTCGGCCTCATAGGCAGCTTCTATGGCGCGACGGTGCCACCGCTCGGGCTGGTGCTGGTTGCGCTGCTGATCCTCGGGCCACTGCTGGGCTGGCGCGCCACCAATGTGCATCACCTCCTACGCGCGCTGCGCTGGTCGGCCATGGCGGCAGTCGTGATCACCTGCGGCGCGCTGCTGCTTGGCGTGCGTGATGCATTGCCGCTGGCCTACCTCAGCCTGGGCGCGTTCGCCGCCGGAACGAACGTCGTGATGATCCGGCGAACGCTCAAGAGCGGCTGGCTGCGCATCGGCGGCTACCTGGCGCACGTCGGGCTGATGGTGCTGATCGCTGGTGTCGTCGGCTCAACCTTCTACGCCACGCCCGATCAGCGGATCGTCGTACCGGCGGGCGACACGCTCAGTGTCTACGGCTATGCCTTTACGTTCAATGGCTACTCCACGACGCCCGATGGCAAGGGCGTGCTCGACCTGACCGTGACACGTGGGAGTGCGGCCTTCCATGCCACACCGCTGCTGTACTTCAACCAGCGGATGGGCGCGACGATGGCCACGCCGTCGATTAAGAGCGAGCTACTGCGCGACCTGTACATCTCGCCGGCCGAGTACCAGCCACCCATCGACCACAATAACGCCGAGCTGGGCGTCAACGACACACAACCGATCGGCCCCTACACGATCACCTTCCTGGGCTTCGACGCTGCCATGGCGCCCGGTAGTGGGAGCGCGGAGATCGGCACGCGGCTGCGCGTGACCTATCAGGGCCAGGAGACGCTCCTGACACCCAGGGTGCGGCTGGTCGCGAACGAAAGCGATCCCACACAGGCAATTCAGGATCTGCCGGTGCCACTGCCGGGCGGTCACAGCGCGTCGCTGATCAACGTCGATCCGACGACCCGCACGGCGATCATCCACGTGAACGGGCTGAACCTGGCAATCGATCCGGCGAAGGCGGTCGTGACGATAAGCCTCAAGCCGGGGATTCTTCTGATATGGTTGGGGGCCGGGATCGGTGTGCTGGGCGGCCTGATCGCCCTGCTGCGGCGCATCTTCGAAGACCGGAGCCACCGCAGTGGGGAGCGGGCGCGGCTCCCCCGTGGTCTGGGCGACCTCGCAAAGCGCTTTGGTCTTCGAACGCGTCCGGTGGTCGGTGGTGGCTAACCAGGTGGATGTGCCCGCACGCTGTGCACTGGTGACGCGGTGGATGGGCGAGCGAGCGCGGGATGCGGGGAGTTGTGGCGAGTAATCCCGCACCAATTCACCGGATCACGGCTTCGTGCTACCTGACCCCTGGATATCGGTACGAGCGATCAGGAGCAATATGCAACTGGTTGTTGTCGGAACCCACCAGCACACAGCTCCGGTCGCTATACGTGAGCGGCTGGCCTTCAGCGCAACAGATCGGCGCGCGGCGCTGCAGGCGCTACGCGCGTATGCCGACGAGGGCTGTATTGTCTCGACCTGCAACCGGGTCGAGGTCTATGGGCTGGTCGCAAGCCACGAGCCCGGCGATCAAGCCCTGCGGCGATTCCTGGCCGCGTGGCACCGCATCGCATTGGAGGAGCTGACGCCGCACCTCTACACCTACTCCGGCGCCACCGCCGTGCGGCATGTCTTTCGGTTGGCAGCCGGGCTGGACTCGCTGGTGCTGGGCGAGGACCAGATCATGGGGCAGCTCAAAGAAGCACTTGCTGCGGCTCATGCAGCGGGCGCAACCGGGCCGCTGATGAATCGTCTGCTGCACAGCGCCCTGGCGAGTGGCAAGCTGGTACGCACACGTACTGGGCTCGCCCGCAGCCACCTCTCGGTCGTCTCGGTGGCACTCGACCTTGCGCGTGAGACGCTGGGCGGCCTGGGACAGCGCCGTGTGCTGGTCGTCGGCGCCGGTCGCATGGCTCAGCTCGCACTCAAGCACCTGCGCGGTGAGGCGCCAGCCGCGGTCGGGATCCTCAACCGGACACCTGAGCGCGCTCACGCCCTGGCCGCCATTTATGACGCAACGACCTGGCCGTTCGCGTGCATGGTGGAGGCGCTCCAGCAGGCCGACGTGGTGGTGAGTTGTACGGCCGCCCCGGAGATCATCATCAGCGCCGACATGGTCGTACGCGCACTGGCGAGGCGGAGCGAGCCCGTGCTGCTGCTCGATCTGGCGGTACCACATGATATCGACCGACAGGTCGCAGCGCTCCCCAATGCACGGCTGTTCGACATCGACGCCATGCAGGCCATCTGTGAAGCCAATCGTGCGGCGCGCGCCGCCGAGATCGCCCGCGCTGAGGAGCTGATCGACGGCGAGGTGGCGAAGTTCAGGGCGTGGTGTGCGGCCCAGGCGGTCACTCCGACGATCCGGGCGCTGCGGGCACGCGCGGAGGCGATCCGGATGGCCGAGCTTGAGCGCACCCTGGCCAGGCTCCCGGAGCTATCGCCTCGCGAACAGAACACCGTCCGGGCGTTGAGCGCCGCCATCGTCAACAAGCTCTTGCACCAGCCGATTGCTACCCTAAAGAATCCTAGCTCAGGCAGCCAGCTCGCCCAGGCGGTCCAGCAGTTGTTTCAGCTCGCTGAGCTAGGAACGGATTTCCCGGCAACTGAACCATTCTAGTATTACAACGTGACTTTCTCAGGACGTGTCTCGGCGGCGCAGCCGCCGCTTCCGATCGGCGCAGTAGGCCCGATAGTTTTGGTCTTGGATGTGCTGGATGAGCGCAATGGCCGTTTCCGCGCCAAGCTGCCGTTTGGGTAAGACCACCTGCAACAGGCGCCGCACTTGCGGCACCGTCAATCCGGCGGCCTTTTTTTCAGAAGGCAGCGCTGCCTCACCAGAAAGTGATGCGCCAACAGCGTCATGGTCAAGTGATGGTGCCAGCCGCGCCACGAGCGCACCTCATAGTGATCCATCCCCAGCTCGCTCTTACACTCCAAGATCGCCGCCTCGACTAAGCCGATATTGATTTATAATTACTCATACTCTGCCGCAAAAAAATTAACAGGGGGCTTGTATTTGATGTTTAGACTATCCAAGCACAGCACACCCTGCGCTGACTGCGCCTGGAGCTAGTGATGCCAGCACTGGATACTGAATCAGCCATCAGATCAACATCGCTGAACCACCGGCGCCGCGATCGACGCGCGATTGTCGCGCTTTTTCGGCTTGGGCGGCGATTTACGGATAACTGCATAGCGGGTGGCAGGCTTGACCACGGCGCCGCGTGCGCGTCCGGGCGCTTTTCCGCGCACTTGGGGCGGTGCGACCGGCGTGCCAAGTTGCATAATAAGTCGCCCCATCGCGCGACGGACCTGCCGCGGGGTTGTCACCTGCCTCCGACGCTCCCACGGACGGCGCTCCCCTGCCACCAGCGATTGCGCCAGCACCAGTTCGTTCCGCACCACCGCGACCAGATCGGTCCAGCGCTGCATTTGCTCGGGCGTGCGCACGTGCGGGGCGGCCCACCGCAAGTCTTGCTTGTCGAACCGGTAGCCATGTTCCTGCCCAAACCGATGCGGATAGAATGTCGCTACTTCGGCCAGCGCAGGCAGATCGCCGCCCAGCCACCAGAACCACGCCTCGCGTGGGTCACGCTTGCTGGCTTGGGCTTGCGGCCTCACGATACGGATCGCGGTGATCGACACCTGGCGCGCTTTGCGGCTGTGCAACTGTTTCCAGCAACTCAGCTGTATCGGATGCCCGTGCGCATCCGTGCCCTGCCACTCGTCGTCAGGCACACCATGGGTGGTCGGCTCGCTGCCCTTGAAGCGCGCTCCATCCTTGCGCGGCGCACCCACTTTGCCACTCCGCGGTGGTGGCGGGCGATAGAGCACCTGGTCGACGCGGGCGCGGATGAGCTGATCGACAGGCAGGTGATCGGTGGCCAGCAGCCAGGGGGCTTGGCTATAGTGGCGATCGAGCAACAGCAGCGCGCGGGTGGGCAGCAGGGGCAGGACGAGCTGCAATTGCTGCGTGCCGACCGTCACGGCGGTCTGGCTACTGGGGACGCGCTGATGATCGAGGACATAGGTCCAACTACTGACCGGCTGCGGCAAGACCACCAAGGCCGAAAAGGACCAGCCAGGCACGACCGGCGTGGCGTCGCGCGGCAGGTTCGGCCAGTACACCAGCGTGCGGTCGCGCGAGGTGCGGGCATCGGGGCGCCGGATCGGGCTGGTATCCAAGCCCAACAACAGCCGCTGGCCAAAAGGTGGGCGCGGCAGGGCCGCAACGAAGGTGCGCCTGAGTGCGGCGTGGTCGATCTGCCCATCGCGGCGGGCGGCATACAGAGAGGGCCAGCGGCGCTGAAAGCACGGGGCTTGCGACAAGGCGATAAAGGTATCGGCTGTATGTTCAGTCAACAAAGCATCACTCAGGTCGAACAGCGCCGCGCCTGCACGTGTGAAGCACGCAGAGATGTCGCGGCGAAATTGCACGAATTTGGTTCTCCTTCTGGTTTGGTCACCAGGACGATACCCCACGGGGCAGCCTGACGCAAGTTGGGGTGCCCCAAGTAGTCTAAACATCAATTGTATGAGACGCTCAGAAGTTGCCTGGGAAACCACACCCTCAAGCGCGAGCCTGGCTTGCTTGAATTCAACCATCATAGACAAAGACGGTCTTGAATGGAAAGCGACGATTGTCAAAAACTACCCGGACTTCACAGTACACCGATTTCGGCAACTTTATTCTGCCGAACCGCAGGAAGAATATACTCCACCAATATACAGCGAAGTATCACCGCCGCCCAAGAATGGTGTTATGAAACATTAGAAATTGAGTAAAAAGCAGTCTACCTGGGTAGAATGTTAGACCGGGCAAACATCTCACTTACCCGGCTTTAGACGGCCACTCTAATACTACAGCGAGACTTCGATCATGGTATCATCCCCTGGTGTGCTATCGGATAACCGGGAGGGATGATGCTCCAGTTTGAACCAATTGCCACGGCACCGGTGCTCGACCTGACGCCGCAGCATCTTGACACGATTA
>WNFZ01018692.1_pt1 | contig 10336 bp, 10 predicted proteins | sample 5400081 | NCBI WGS metagenome assembly WNFZ01 (sample SAMN13153365, study PRJNA577476) | soil metagenome | isolation source: 80 cm soil or saprolite under grassland replicate 1 | place: USA:California | collected 2016-06-15
ACCTCGCGGCCGCCGCGCAGGCTGCCGGCGGTTTCGAAGTGGGCGCCGGTCTCGTCGACGATCATGTCGAGCAGCTCGCATGCCTGTTCGTTCTGCACGACCTGGTAGGAGTTGCCGACGGTGCCGAGGACTTCGCGGTTGCCGGTCTTGGGGTGGATGCGGGTGGTGGCGAACTTGTTCGGCACCGGGGCGCCGGACTCGACGGTGGTGAGGGCTTCCTTGCGCACGTCCCAGCCGCCGAGGTAGGCGACGTCCATGACCTGCGCGGCGGACAGGCAGTCGGTGGTGACGGTGCCGAGGCGGTGCCAGGCATCCTGCCTGGCGGTGAAGAATGCGGCGGTTCCGTCGGTGAACTGTTCGATTTCGTGCGCCACGGCGGCGCTCCTTCCAGTGGGTTGGGGAACGGAAAGGCGCCACCGGGATCGGTGGCGCCTGGACGGGATTGGTGGTGCCGGCCGCTGGACGGCGGCCGGACCGGTCGGGATCAGTCGGTGTCGCGGTCGAGGAGCTGGTCGATGCCGAAGCCCTCGTCGGTGTGGATGAGGGTCATCGATTCCACGCGAACTCGACCGGCGTGCTGGCCAGCAGCGGGCCGCGTGGCCTCGTCGATGGCGTTGCGGCGCGCGTCGTTGCGCGAGCGGGGTTCGTGTGGCGGGTGCCGTTGGCCCGCAGGTGGCGGCGAAGATCGCCGTCGTCTTGGCAGTCGCCGGTGTAGGTCGGCGCGTCATGCAGCACCCAGCAGGGTCTGTGCCTCAGTCCCGCGTCACCGCGGGAAGCGTTGCCGCCAGTGCGGCTGTCTTGGTCGCCGTGCGGAACATCGAGACGGCATTGGCAGGGATGTCCGCGACTCCGTCCTCTCGTTCCTGCCGAGTGAATGGCAATCTGGCGTGTGGACCGACGCGGAACGCGGGCATGTTGTAGTGCTGGCGGGCAACGAGGTTCGCGTCCGGAATCGCGTACTCGTCGAAGGACCTGAAGTCGAGCCCGTCGATGGCCGTTTCCTGGTTGCCGGTGCAGAGGACGACGAGTTCGTACGTGCGGCCATCAATGAGTCCCGTGCCGGGTAGCGCGACTGGCCGTGCCCGACGATCCAGCACGTTGAGTCGCCGCAGGCCGAGGCGGTCTGGCCGCAGGTAGCGACCGATGGCCTGGTACCTGCCCCGGATCTCCCGCCGCCACCTCTTGCAGCTAGTTGGCAGTTGGTCGGAGTACCAGTCGATCTGGTTCACGCTGTCCAGTGCGGCGGCGGCCATGAACGGTTGCGGCGCGATGCCAAGGAACGACTCGACGGCGCATTTGGCAGAGTCGCCACCACCGATCACCGCGACACGACGTACACCGCGCAGCGGCCACATGCTGGCCATGCGTTGCATGAACTGCGGGAAGGTGAGGATCGTGGTGCCGTTGGCAACGTCGGAGTTGTCCGGGTCACCCAGTCCTCGTGCGTCGATGACACGCCCGGCGGGCAGCGGGTCGCGATCGGCAATCTCGATCTGTACCCCTGTTCCGTCACGAGCGACGGACAGGACCTTTGCGTTGGTCACCACATCGGCGAACTGCGCCAATGCCAACCGGATGACGAACGCCATGTCCGTGTTCGTCTGGTACTCCAGCATGGATACGTTCGCGGCCTGGATCGGTGCGCCCGGCAGGTAGTTCAGGCTTGCCCTCTGGTCGCCGGCCAGTCCTGCGGTTCCCGCGCGGTTGCGGGAGTTGAGGTAGAACGTCGGCCGCGCGGTCATGGCGAAGGTACCGCCGGCCCGCTCGTTGCGTTCCAACACGAGCGGCTTGGGGTACCCATTGAGGACGCGGGTGGCTGCGTACACCGCTGCGTGGAATCCGCTACCGATGATGACCTCGCGGTCGGTGCTGCTGGAGCGAAGCGCGTCTTGCTGACGCGGCTCGTCGGACCAGTAGGCGTCCAGGACCTGGTCAGCGACGTCGCGGCCGTTCGGGTCCAGGGCAATGCCGGTGAGCTTCGCCTGCAACGGGCTTCCGAACTCGGACTCCCGTTGCATCATCGCCCGCATTCCTTCGGAGGCGGCCGGCCTCACTGCGACGGCGGTCAGCAGGGACTCGATCTGCGTGGACGGCTCGGAGGGGTCGAACGTCAGTGGTGATGTGTCGGGCACGGTGGTCCTCCCTCGGGAGTTCACCGGGTCACCGCACCAGGCCGCGTACGCACCCCGGGGCCTCCCCGGGGCTGCGGCATGCGGCCGGCGCGGTCCCCGGAAGGGTCAACGGGTGGGTTGGCTGGGTCTGGCGGTTACCAGTCCCAGGTGGGCAGATCGCCGACCTGGTCGGCGTCGGCGTCGAACAGCACGTAGTCGCAGCCCAACCCGCGGGCGTAGCGCTGAATCGCCAGCACCTCGGGCGGCAGGCCGGGGTGATCGTCGGCGTGGGTCTGCGGGTCGGTCGGGACCCACATCAGCCAGCCGTACGTCAGGCGGTAGGTGCAGGTGCGATCCGGTACCGCAAGCCGTGCGGGTACCGGTGGTACCGGATCACCGTCGCTACGGTGAGCCGGCGGGCAGGTGACGGTCGGTCAACCACGTCGTGGCGGACGATCCGACAGGCGCTACGCGGGCTCGCGGATGCGCGCCGCACGGTCTTCGGTGTTCATCGCCGTGCCTGCCGACGCACGGTGCTGGTGGCCGCGAGGTGGGCTTCCTTGAGCAGGGCGGCGGACTCCTCCAGCCGGCAGCTGAGGGTGGCCAGAGCCTGAGTCAGTGCGGCGCGGTCCTTGGCCGGCAGGGTGGACAGGTTGATGCCGGTGTCGGTGTCGGTCTGGTGCGCCAGCCTGCCGCTGACTTGCGCGAGGTGCGCCAGCAGCAGGTTGAACCCGAGGACGAGCTGGGCGAGCTGGGCGCGGTCGGCGACCGTGACGTCGGCGTGCGAGATGGCGTCGCTGAGGTGCTCGGCCATCCGCAGCATGATTTCCACCGCGGTGGCGGTGTGTTCGGCGCTGAGGCCGGCGTCGTCGCCGAACAGGTCGGTCAGCGTCGCGGTCACCTCGGGTGCCTGCGGCAGGCGCGGGAACTCGGTCAGGCCGGTCCAGTAGTCGGTGTCGGTCACGAGGTACCAGGCGTGTTTGAGCATGGTGCTTCTCCTTCGGTTGGGCATGGCGAAGGGCGGCCACGGATGTGGCCGCCCTTCGGAGGACAGGGGTGTGCTGGTGTCGCCTCGCGCGCCGGTGGGGCGCGTGAGGTCGAGACCGTGTGTGGGGTGGTGCGGTGCCGGTGATGGCGGCCCTGGCGTCGAGCGGCCGACCCCGAAGGGTGGGCGCGATGCCGACGCGCGGCAGGGTGTCAGGTCAGCACGATGGTGTTGCGAAAAGGGATGCGCTGAGGCTAGCTCGATGACCTGACAGGGCAGGCCAGCCCGGGTAGCGTCGGCGCTGACACGACCTGTCAGCCCAGCTCGCGCGGCAGTCGCGCGTCGGCGGTGGGACGCCCGCGCGGGGACGGTCGCCGCCGTCGCCGGGCGGCTTGCCGCTCGGGTGGTGTCCACAGCGCTTGCGGGTGCGCTGACAACGCCAGGGCCGGCGCCGACATGGAGCCTGTCAATGGCTTACGCAGGACATACACATCCTCATGGGTGACGAGCGCGGCCGGGATGCCTGCGGCCCTGGCCTTGCGTACCCCCATAAGCCCGAACATCGAGGCCCGGTGGATGATCTTCCCGTCGCGGACTGCGGCGAGCATGGCGATGCACCGCTCCACCGGGCGCAGCCCGACCGACACGGCCGCGGACAACAGTTCGCCGGGCAGGTCGATCAGGTCGTCGGGGGCGACGCGGACGGGGCGGCACAGGAAGGCAAAAGTGCCGCCGGGGCGCAGCATCTGGTAGCAGCCGGCCACGATCTGCCCCCATCCGTGCAGGAGGCGATCCCAGCCGAGGTAGGCGAGGTTGCCGACGCCGCGGTCGCCGTAGAGGTGATTGCGCTTGTGCACCCCGGCGCCGGGTGCGGTGCGGACCAGGCCGTGGGTGCGCCGCCCGTACGGCGGGCTCGTCAGGACCAGCGAAACCCGGCCGCGGACGCTGGCCGGTAGCAGCGACACCAGGCCGGTGGCATCGCCCGTGACGACCCTGCTCCACCCGGTCGCCCCGTGCGCGGCGGCGAGGTTCAGGTTCGCCTGCGTGATGGCGGTGAACGCCGGTTCGATGTCCACACCGATCGCGTCGCGACCCGACCGGACCGCCTCCACCAGCGTGGTACCCGACCCGGACATCGGGTCGCCCACCAGCTCGCCCGGCGCGGTGTAGGCGGCCACCGCATGCGCCGCCGCGTCCGGCAGCATCTTCGCCGGATGGCGGGAGGTTTCCGCCACGTACCGCCCGCGACGCTGCTCGCGGGCGGGACGCTGACAGGTCAGCCAGACGGAGGTGATCGGCAGCTCATCACGCACCGGCGTCCCCCCGCTGAGCCGACCTGAAGAAGATCAACACGTCCGTATGCACGCGAAGGTGGGTGCCGCCGTCGCCGAGCTGGCCGCGCCGTCCGCTGAGGTCGTGCGCGGCCACGATGTGTTGCAGGTAGGTCAGGCCGGCGGCGCGGGCCGCCGCGATGAGGAGCTGGTTGACCGTGAAGTCGCCGGTCCTGACCACGACCGCGACGCAGCCGCCCACGGCGAGCCGGGCCGCGCAGTCGGCCAGGAGGTCATCGGCGGTGGCCCGCGCGACCGGCCAACCGGCGACGACCAGCGCCGCCCGGCCCTTGCCGGTGGCCAGGTCGTTGGGCCGGTGCCGGGCATGGCGGCGCCGAGCCGTGCTCACCGCGCGGGCCAACTGCTCGCCCTCGGTCAGGTCGATGACCATCCTGCGGGGGTGGGTGTAGTTGGCGACCAGGCGCTCAGCCAACGGGACGGACATGGTCTCGCCCGCGCGGGCGGCGGGCACGTACCAGACGGTGATCGGCACCGGCAGCTCGCCGGGGACGATGTCGCCGAGCGCCTCGGGCGCTGGCTTAGAACCTGTCACGACCTAACCGGACCTGACAGAACCTGACAGCGGCCCGTGGTGACAGGTCCCGGTGTCCCAATGGGTTTCTTCGCCCCACACCCCGTGGGGCAGCACTTCTTCGGGAGCCTGTGATGCGAACCGCTCTGACTGAGGCCGACGCCGCCTTCGGATTCCTGGTCTGCCAACCGGCGCCGCTCGCCTTCGACGGCCGCCCCATCGCCGGCCTCCCCGACCGGCACCTGCCCCTCGACGACCTGCGCGACCTGCTGCTCACCCCGGGGCTGAGCGCCGAGACCAGCGACGCGGTCTGGCGCCAGCTCATCCACCACGCCCGCAACTGGGAGCCGGCGTGGATGATCGGGGCGGTCGGTGTCGCGGTGCCCGGCCTGACCCGGCTCGCGGCACGGCTGTCGGAGGGCTACGCCAAACAAGCCGACGACATCGACTCCGAGGTCCTCGCCGGCTTCCTACACGCCCTGCGCACCGACAAGCTGACCCAGCCGCGCGTCTGGCTACGGCTGTGCTGGGCCGCGTGGCGAGCCGGCTACGCCGTTCGCCGCACCGACGACACCCTCGAACTGCCCGCCGAGCTTCCGTCCGGCTCGCGCACCCCACGCCACCCGTACGGACACCCGGACCTGATCCTCGGCCGCGCCGTCGCCGCCGGCATCATCACCCAGCCGCAGGCCGACCTCATCGGCTCCACCCGCCTCGGCGACGTCCTCGTCGAGCAGATCGCCGCCCAGCACGGCGTGTCCGCGCCGATCATCCGGATGCGCCGCAAGCGCGCCGAACGGACGCTCCTCGCGGCGATGGCGCGCGGCGACCTGGCCGGCGGAGTCCGCGCACCCCGCCGCGTCGCGGTCACCGCTTGACGTTCCGAACACCGCGGAAGCCGGAGCTGCCCCGGACGGAAGCGGAAGTGAGCCGGCACGGCGGAAGCGGAAGCCGGCCCCGGGCGGAAGCGGAAGTGGCCGGCACGCGGAAGCGGAAGCCGGCCCCGGACGGAAGCGGAAGTGAGCCGGCACGGCGGAAGCGGAAGTGGCCGGCACGCGGAAGCGGAAGCCGGTCCGGGCGGAAGCGGAAGTGGGCCGGCACGGCGGAAGCGGAAGCCGGTCCGGGGCGGAAGCGGAAGTGGGCCGGCACGGCGGAAGCGGAAGCCGGTCCGGGGCGGAAGCGGAAGTGGGCCGGCAGGGCGGAAGCGGAAGCCGCACACGCGCACGCGGAAGCCCTGGCGTGGGCGCAGGCCGCCGCCCACGCGGAAGCGGAAGCGACCCGCCGCACCGGCCCGGAAGCGGAAGCGGAAACGCTGCCGGCGCAGGTGGAAGCCGAGGCCGACTACACCGCGCGAAGCGGAAGCGGAGCCGCTCGGCGAGGCCCGTGCCGAGGCGCTGCACGGGCGGGGCACAGGGCAGGCCGGCAGACATCGCTTCACACAGCGGCGCCGGTCGACCACGCCGGGACCCCCGCAGCGCAGGCAGCGCACGCGTTGGGCGTGGTTCAGGCAGTCACCGCGCATCACCTTCACAGTCGCCGCTGGACGCCCACGCTTGTCTTGTCCTACCCGTCTGTCGCCGAGGGTCGAAGCCACGAACGGTGAGCCGGGCCGGCGTCTGCTCAACCGCCCGCTACGCCGCCAACGCCTGAGGCGGCACGGCGGCGAGGACGGGCGGTGCGCACGCACCGCGCAGCGCAGAGTGGCGAGTTCACGACGCTCGCGGCACGGGTGCGCCGACCCAACCGCTTGCGGTCGCCGGTCGAAGGCGTCGCCCCTTACGGCAGCCCGGTGCTGGTGGCTTGCGCCGCACCGCGCCACGCCGGCGGCACGCAGATGCTCGTCGCCGGCTTCGACAATCGGACGACAGAAGCGAGCACGGTTGTCATCGCGCCGCAGTGCGTCCAGGCCCACAGCATCTGACCGGTGCGCGATGCGCGACCTGGCACCTGTCACCCGGCGCGTCGCGGCGCGGGCGTTCGCGACCCCACGGGCGGTGTGGCCTGCGTCGTTAGGTGGTGTCAGCTTCGGACAGGTCGGGGGCGGGTTCGTTTGGCCTGACAGCGCCGGTCTGGGTGGGTGCATGCCGCTGATGGCGTGCCCGCCTCGGTGGGGAGTGCTCCCCGGGCGGCTGGCCGGGACTCGGTACGGGCGTACTGACCACCAACCTTCGCAAACCACGTAGGGAGGAGCGCCCCCACCGGCCAGCACGTCGCGGGGTTCCCCACCGAAGGCGGCCCACCTGCCTTCGTGGAGCCCGCTCATGTACACGTACACCATCGTCTCCGCTGCTGGAGACCTGATCGCCGCCGCACCCGCGCCGGATGTCCTGGCGGCGAAGACCATCCCGGAGGTCATCGACGGCCTCAAAGTGTGGATCATGGGGATCCTGGCGGCCGTGGCCACACTGTTCCTCGTCATTGGGGGCCTGCGGTACATGACCGCCGGAGGTGACCCCGCCCAGGCCGAACAAGCCAAGGGCAACTTCAAGGCCGCGCTCGCCGGGTACGCCCTGGCCGTCCTCGCGCCGGTGATCCTGGAAGTCCTCCAGGGCATCCTCGGCGGGTAGACCGCCATGACCGACTGGCTGCTCAACGGCCTGATCGAATGGCTCGCCGAGCGTGTCCAGGGCATGCTCGGCGGGCTGGTCTCGTTCCTGACCGCCGCGTTCTTCACCTCACCGGACGTCACCGGCTTCCCACAGGTGCAACTGCTCGTGAGCCGTTCGTCGATGGTGGTCAACGCCGCCTTCGTGTTGGCGATCATCGTCGCCGGTGCGGTCGCCATGACGCACGGCACGTTCCAGATCCGCTACGAGGTCAAAGACCTGATCCCGAGGCTGGTGTTCGGGTTCGTGGCCTCCAACTTCGGTGTCGAGCTGTGCCGGATGCTCATCGAGACGGCCAACGCGCTGACCCTGGCGATGGTCGGCGAGACCGCGTCGGGGCCGCAGGTCATCGAGTTCGTCAAGGTCCGCATCGTCTCGGCGATGAAGGATCCGTCGGCCGGTGTGCTGGCGGTGGTGATCGGGCTGATCATCGTGGTGTTGTTCTACCTGCTGCTGGTGGGCTGGTTCGGACGCATCGCCGCCCTGATCGTGCTGGCCGGGATCGCCCCGGCCGCCCTGGCGTGCTACGCCCTACCGCACACCCAGCCGGCCGCCCAACTGTGGTGGCGCTCGCTGCTGGGTTGCCTGTCCATCCCGGTGTTGCAGGCGATCTTCTTCTCCACCGGTGTGGACCTGCTGCTGAGCCCGGATCACAACATCCCGATCCTGCTGCTGGGGGCAGGTGCCGGCCCGACGCCGAGCACCGACGTGTTCAACCTGTTCATCGCCGCGTGCCTGCTCTGGGTGACAGTGCGCATCCCGAGGCTGGTCGGCCGCTACGTCACCCGCGCCGGGCAGATGTCCACCGCCGGGGTCGTGCTGCGCGCCGTGATTATCCAGTCCATCACCCGCCGCCTTCGCGTGCCCCTGCGCCGCCCCGGCCCATGAACCACCTTTCGCAAGGAGACTCCCATGAACGACGAGATCCCTCGGGCCACCGTGCCCGCCGACATCGGCGCCCCCGACAAGATCGCCTGGGGGTTGTCGTTCCGCCAGCTCGCCATCATCGGCGCCGTCGCACTGGCCGGGTGGCTGCTGTACTCCCGGTTCGGGCCGCTGCTGCCCCCGATGGTGTGGGTGATCGCAGCGATCCCGGTCGCCGCAGTGACCGTCGTGGTCGCGCTGGGCCGCCGCGACGGCCTGCCGCTGGACGTGTGGCTGCGCCACGGGCTGGCGCTTCGCCGCGTACCCAAGGTGCAGGCCCCAGGCAGCACCCGCACGGGACAGCCGCTGCTCGAGACCGCGGCCCCGGTTACGGTGCCGGCACCGCTGCGCCAAGCGGCCACCACGATCGCCGCCGACGGCACACTGACCGTCGACGGCATCAGCCGGTGTGTGATCGCCTGCGGCACGACGAACGTCGCGTTACGCACCGGGCAGGAGCAGGCCGCGCTGTTGGGCGGCTTCGGTCAATGGCTCAACGCGCTGAACGGCCCGGCGCAGATCGTCATCGCGGCCCAACGCCACGACCTGACCCCGTACGCCCAGGCGGTCCTCGACGGCACCGCCCGGCTGCCCCACGAGGCACTGCGCGCCGCCGCCGATGACTACGCCACGTTCCTGCTGGAGCTGGACGCCAGCCGTGACCCGCTACGCCGGCAGGTGCTCGCGGTGGTCCCCTCCGGCCCAGCCCGCGATTCCACGATCCGCGCGCTCGCCGCGCTCGGCGTGTCCGCCGACCCCCTCGACGGGCCGGCGGTCACTGCGGCCCTGGCAAGCGCGGTCGACCCGTACAACCCGCCGGTACCCGGTCCCCGAGCCGTCCCCGGAACCCCGATCACCACCCGGAGGACACCATGAAACGCCGCGCCACCACCGGGAAGACCCCGACCGGGCAGACGCCCACCGCGGCCGTGCTGGAGGTCACCCCGACCCACGTGCGGGTCGGCGACGGCTACGCCGCCACCTACTCCGTGTGCGGCTGCCCGGCCGAGGTCGGCCCCGCCTGGCTGGTGCCGCTGCTGTCCTACCCGGGCCGGGTCACCGTCGCCGTGCACAAGGAGACGCTGCCGGCGGCGGTCGCCGCGCCGATGCTGCAAAAGCAACGGGCCCGGCTGGAGTCGACCCGACGCATCGACGCCGAGCGGGGCAAGCTCGGCGACCCGATGGTCGAGGCCGCCGCCAGCGACGCCGCCGACATGGCCGAACGGGTCGCTCGCGGCGCCTCCAAGCTGCACGACACCGGGATCTACGTCACCGTCCACGGCCGCACCCTGGACGAGCTGCACGACACGGCGGCCGGGGTACGGTCGGCGGCGGCGAGCATGCTGCTGGACCTGCAACCGGCCACGTTCCGCCACCACTTGGGATACCTCACCACCCTGCCGCTGGGTGTCGACGCCCTGGGCATGCGCCGCATCTTCGACACCGAAAGCCTGGCCGCGGCGTTCCCGTTCGCCTCCGGCGACCTGGCCGCCCCAGCCCCCGGCCAGTACGCCAGCGCCGAGGCGGTCCTGTACGGGGTGAACACCACCTCGCACGGGGTGGTGATGTGGAACCGGTGGGCGCAGGACAACCACAACTCCGTGGTGCTGGCCAGAAGCGGCGCGGGCAAGAGCTACTTCATCAAGGTGGAAATCCTGCGGTCGCTGTATCAGGGCGTCGCGGTGGACACGGTTGACCCCGAGGATGAGTACCCTGCGCTGGCCGAGCACGTGGGCGGCACCGTCATCCGGCTCGGCGCGCCGGGGGTGCGGATCAACCCCTTCGATCTGGGTGTCGACGCCGGTCCCACGACGCTGCGGGACCGGCAACTGGCGTTGCACACGATC
>WNFZ01024317.1_pt1 | contig 10332 bp, 6 predicted proteins | sample 5400081 | NCBI WGS metagenome assembly WNFZ01 (sample SAMN13153365, study PRJNA577476) | soil metagenome | isolation source: 80 cm soil or saprolite under grassland replicate 1 | place: USA:California | collected 2016-06-15
CATTGGTTGCTTTTACTTCGAAGACGCCGTCACCCAACTCCAGAATTGAGATATCGAAAGTGCCACCGCCGAGATCGAAAACAGCGATCTTTTCATCTTTCTTTTTGTCCAAACCATAGGCCAAAGACGCTGCTGTCGGCTCATTGATGATGCGCAAGACATTTAAACCCGCAATGCGTCCGGCATCCTTGGTTGCTTGCCTTTGGCTATCATTAAAGTATGCGGGGACTGTAATGACCGCCTCGGTGACCTTCTCGCCCAAATAGTCCTCCGCGGTCTGCTTCATTTTTTGCAAGATGAAAGCGGAAATTTCGGAAGGACTATACCGTTTGCCGCGAATTTCGACCCAGGCATCGCCGTTATCATTGCGCACGATCTTATAAGGAAGCAGGTTAGACGCTTTTTGAACCATGGGATCGTCGGTCCGTCTTCCAATCAAACGTTTGACAGCTGAAATCGTATTCTCAGGGTTAGTGATTGCTTGTCGCCGGGCGATTTGTCCGACTAGTCGCTCACCACTGTCGGTAAAGGCGACAACGGAAGGAGTTGTACGGCTACCCTCCGAATTGGCGAGGACATTCGGGTCCCCAGCCTCCATAATCGCCACGCAGGAGTTGGTCGTCCCTAAGTCAATCCCGATAACTTTTGTCATTGCTATTACTCCTCGGTACTTCTTGTCAGATAATACTTTATTTAATCATCGCTTGGGCCATTTTCAACCGTGCTTTCGCCGTTTTTTTTCTCTTTTGTTCCTGGTGCCTTAGCGACACTTACGAGGGCCGGACGAAGCAATCGGTCGCGAAATGTATAACCCTTATGGAATTCCTCGACGACAGAATTCGGTTCATGGTCAACGCTTTCTACCTGAGCCATGGCTTCATGCTTCGACGGATCAAAAGGCTGCCCGACTGCTGGGACCTGAACGACTCCGTGCTTCATCAGGACGTCTAAAAGACCCCGCAGAACCATTTCAACACCCTCGACTAGCGGCTTACCATTTCCGCCACCCGAAGCATGGGCCCGTTCACGCGCGGTTCTTTTTTTGAAGTTATCCAGTTCCGCCATTTGGCGAAGCAAGCGATCGTAGTTATGTTTTGCTTCTAGTTCCTTCGCCTCTAGCTGTTTTTTCAGGGTGGCAATTTCAGATTCGAGAGGGCTTTGACTAGCTTCTTGCGTGGCTTCGGTCACTGATTCATCCGCAGCGATATCTTCGCCGTTTTTTTTCGTTTCTTCGGACATCCTTAGTCTTCCCCCTAGTGTCGGTTCTTACAAGGTAATCACGAAGGGTTTTCGTGTCAAGCCGCAATGGATAAATTCTCTTGATATTTTAGATAGTTGCGTGATTTGCTTAAAAGTGGTAAGGTCGAGCCCAATAATCCTCATGATAATTCATTATAGATATGCGCGCTAACCATGTCACCCCGGCGATCGTGTTGCGTTCACGACCGTTTGGTGAGTCTGATAAGATTGTTTCGTTTCTTACTGAAAACTATGGAAAGCTCACCGGCATCGCCAAAGGAGCACTGCGGTCACGCAAGCGCTTCGTGAATTCGTTAGAACCCTTCGCGCTGATAAATCTCTGCTTTCAGGATCGTCCTCATAGTAATCTGGCTTTTGTACTCGCCGCCGATCTTAGACTGGCCTTTAGGCAATTAATTAATAGCTTGGATCGAATTTCCTACGCTGCTTACTTGGTCGAAATCACTGATGGACTGACTGGCGAACGGGAGGAAAATCCAGCGGCCTTTCAACATTTAAAAGAGGGTTTGGTTTATTTGGAAGAAAATGGTACTTCGCTCCATTTTCTCACTTTTTTTGAGCTAAAACTATTGCGTTTAGCCGGGTATCAACCAGTCCTGGGTAGCTGTAAGAGGTGCCACAAAGAGAAAGGCCAACTCAACGACGTAGTTGCTTCGCATTGGAATTTTAGTCCGGTTGACGGCGGGATTCTTTGTGACCCGTGTTCGCGGTCGCGTAAGGAGCTCTTACCGCTTAGCGCAACCGCCGTCGAGGTGTTGACGGCGCTACAGGCGGACAGCGTCACTTTGCCGTGCCGCTTCTCACTGCCCTCATCGGTCATAAAAGAAATCCGCTCGGTGATGCTGCGGTTCATCCAATATCACGTCGATCGAGAAATTAAATCGGCGGGCTTTCTGTCTCAATTCTCTTCCGTTTAGTCTGGCGCGGCTTAAGCTCGTTCGGCCACAACACGGCAATAGCAATCATCCACTAATGTGACGAGGATCAAAAAAATGCCGAACAAGAAAAAGAGCATCTTCTTCTTTGGAAATGGTAAAGCTGAAGGCAACGCCCAAATGCGCGAATTGCTCGGCGGTAAAGGTGCCGGTCTTCATGAAATGACTCGTGTTGGTGTACCCGTACCGCCCGGCTTTACGATCAGCACTGAAGTTTGCCACTATTTTTACGCGCATCGTCGCAGATATCCTAGTGGCCTTGAGACAAATGTCGCGGCGGCGCTAGCGCAAATAGAAAAAATCCTTGGCCGCCGCTTCGGTGATACCGACAATCCACTATTAGTTTCGGTTCGCTCTGGCGCGCGCGAATCGATGCCAGGGATGATGGACACGGTTTTAAACTTAGGCCTTAACGACCGGACTGTGTCAGGTTTGATTCGTCGCGCCAACAATGCTCGGTTTGCTTTTGATAGTTACCGACGCTTCGTTCAGATGTATGCGGACGTCGTCCTGGGAATTAAGGCGAAGGACAAAATCGAATCCGATCCGCTCGAAGCCATTTTCGAACGCAAGAAAAAAGCCCGCGGTGTGCGTTTCGACACTGAACTCAGTGCGGCAGATCTAGAAGATCTTGTCGTAGCATATAAGGACGAGATCAAAGCCAGATTAGGAAAAGAATTTCCCGATGATCCAATGGAGCAATTATGGGGCGCGATCGGAGCCGTGTTCGGCTCGTGGAACAACGAGCGGGCCATCGCCTACCGCCAACTTTACAATATCCCTGACAGTTGGGGAACGGCGGTCAATGTTCAGGCCATGGTCTTCGGCAATCTAGGTGATCACTGCGCAACGGGCGTGGCATTCACGCGCGATCCGGCAACCGGCGACAAGCGGTTTTACGGCGAATTTCTGATAAACGCCCAAGGCGAAGATGTTGTTGCAGGTATTCGCACCCCGAGACCCATCGCTAACCTTACTCAAGTCATGCCCGCAGCGGCAAGAGAGCTACAACGGATCTGCCGGCTTCTCGAGAAACATTACACAGACATGCAGGACATTGAGTTTACCATCGAGGACGGCCAGCTTTGGATGCTTCAAACGCGCACGGGCAAGCGCACGGGGTTCGCCGCCGTATGTATTGCCGTTGACATGGTCGGCGAACGCATTATCAGTAAAAAGGAAGCATTGCTGCGCATTGACCCGGATCAACTCAATCAGCTGCTGCGCCCGATCTTCGATCAGCAAAAAAAAGCGAAAGCCCAGATTGAAGGATGCCTGCTCGGCAGAGGTTTGCCAGCGGGTCCAGGAGCAGCCACTGGTCGCATCGTTTTTCATGCCGAGGACGCGGTCGAGTGGAAAAGGCGCGGCGAGCGGGTTGTACTGTGTCGTGTTGAGACGAGTCCCGACGATATCCGTGGAATGGAGGCGGCGCAGGGGATCCTCACGGCTCGGGGCGGCATGACTTCGCATGCGGCGCTAGTAGCGCGGCAAATGGGCAAGGTTTGTGTGGCTGGTTGTGAAGTCTTGCATATCGATTATGCTGCGCGGACCTTGAAGGTGGATGAAGCGGCGCTACAAGAGGGTGATTGGATTTCGATCGATGGTAGTACCGGAGAAGTGTTCAAAGGAGAAATCCAAACCTTACCTTCTGAGGTACTACAGGTGCTCCTCGCTCCTTCGTCAGGTCCGAAGAATTCGCGGATTTATCAGCAGTTCGCCAAGCTGATGAATTGGGCCGACGCAGTTCGCACGCTTGGGGTGCGTACCAACGCCGATCAACCCGACCAAGCCGCGGTCGCCAAGGCGTTCGGCAGCGAAGGAATCGGCCTTTGTCGCACAGAGCATATGTTCTTTCAAGATGATCGCATTCAAGCCGTGCGTGAGATGATTTTAGCGGATGACGAAACGGGTCGCCGCCGCGCCTTGGCCAAATTGTTGCCGATGCAAAAGCAGGACTTCAAAGGTATTCTGGACATCATGGGAAGTCTACCCGTGACCATCCGCACTCTCGACCCGCCGCTCCACGAATTTCTGCCGAAAAACGACGATGAGGTTGTCGAGCTTGCTCAAGTCATGGGCGTCCCGGTCGAGCTCCTGCGCAACAAAGTCAATGTCTTGCAGGAGTTTAATCCGATGCTCGGTCATCGCGGCTGCCGCTTGGGTATCTCGTACCCGGAAATCACCGAAATGCAGGCACAGGCGATTTTCGAGGCCGCGTGCGAGCTCAGACGCGAAGGCAAAAATCCGTTTCCTGAAGTGATGATTCCTCTAGTCAGCTCACGGCAAGAGTTACACGAACAAAGGAGCATCGTCGAACGCATTGCGAAAAAGACCCAAAGATCGTACGGCGTCAAGGTGCGCTACCTCGTGGGGACAATGATCGAGTTGCCGCGGGCCTGCATGGTCGCGGATGAAATCGCCGAGGAAGCGGAGTTTTTTTCCTTTGGCACCAACGATCTCACTCAAACCTGCCTCGGCTTGTCCCGCGATGACGCGGGAAAATTTCTGCCCAGTTATGTTCTCCAAGGCTTGCTCCCGGCAGACCCGTTTGTGAGTATCGATCAGGATGGTGTCGGCGCGCTCATGCGTGTAGCTGTGGCCAAAGGGCGAAAGAGACGCAAACGGTTGGAGATGGGAATCTGCGGCGAGCATGGCGGCGATCCGAAATCGGTGGAGTTTTGTCATGATATTGGACTAAATTACGTCAGTTGTTCACCCTATCGGGTCGCCGTTGCCAAACTGGCTGCCGCGCAAGCTGCACTGCGTAAAAAACGTTAGTGCTTTCAGGCGCATAACTCACATTTGTTACATTATAAAACCGCATTCTTTTAAATTGGCACGTTGTACATTTTATTGACAGAATATGAGGGATCTACGATAATTTACTCCTTTTCGTAGATTTTTTATTTATGGAACCCCGTTTCGCGGAATTGCTGGTTAGAGGCGGAATTGTTACCCGAGAGCAACTCGGGGAAGCCCAAAAAAAGGAACGAGAAAACAATTCCAGCGTCACGCGCGAAGTCGTACGGCTAGGTTTCACCAGTGAAGAAATTCTAACGGAGTTTCTCGCCAAGCAATTCGGCATTGAAACAGTTGAGCTGGTTCCGGGAGAAATCGAGGACAGTATTTTTAGCTTGGTACGGCGGGGCTAACTACGACGACGTTCTCAAGAAATTTGGCGATAGCGAGATGGAGGTCGTCCAAGAAAGCGATGATGTAAACCTCCAGGAGCTCCAGCAAGCCACTATGGATGCACCGGTGGTGACGCTAGTGAACGCGATTTTGTCAGACGCCGCGAAGCGCCGGTGCAGCGATATTCACATCGAACCCTACGAGAAGATTTTTCGCGTTCGCTTCCGGATTGACGGAGTGCTGCAAGAAATCATGAGCCCGCCATTACGGCTCAAAAACGCCTTGGTTTCTCGGTTAAAGGTAATGGCAGGTCTCGACATTGCGGAGCGGCGGCTTACCCAAGACGGTCGCATCAAGCTCAAGATGAGTGTCGGCGGCGAGTTGGATATTCGTGTGTCGATATTACCCACGTTGTTTGGTGAAAAAGTGGTCATGCGGTTGCTGGACAAGTCCAACTTGCAACTGGACATGGCCAAGCTGGGATTTGATCCCCAGAACTTAAAGGATTTCCAAAGCGCCATTCACAAGCCGTACGGCATGATCCTCATCACCGGCCCGACCGGCAGCGGAAAATCAACTACTCTTTACTCCGCGCTCTCGGAACTCAATAAACCAGACGTGAATATTTCCACAGCTGAAGACCCGGTCGAATACAATCTAATGGGGATCAATCAGGTTCAGGTGCGAGAGCAAATAGGCCTCAATTTCGCTGCTTGTCTTCGCTCCTTTCTTCGACAGGACCCGGATATCATCATGGTGGGCGAGATCCGCGATCTTGAAACCGCCCAAATCGCCATCAAAGCCGCGCTCACCGGTCATCTGGTCCTCAGTACGTTGCACACCAACGACTGTCCCGCGACCGTCGACCGCTTAATGAATATGGGGGTGGAGCCCTTTTTACTGACATCGTCGATCAACATAATCCTCGCGCAACGCTTAGTGCGCAAGATCTGTGATAAGTGCAAGGAACCGATTGAGGTCAAGGCGGAGATTCTGATCGATTTAGGAGTGGACACGGCTGAAATAGGCGCTGGATTTCCAACCTTTCATGGTCGTGGATGCAACAATTGCGCTGGAACCGGTTACCGGGGGCGCTTGGCAGTCTATGAAGTGATGGTAATGCACGAAGGGTTGAAGGAACTTATCTTGAAGGGTGCCTCGGCGATGGAACTAAAACGCGAAGCCGTTAAAATGGGTATGAGCACTCTGCGCATGAGCGCTCTTCAGAAAGTTCGCGCGGCGCTTACGACGGTTGACGAAACGGTCCGAGTTACCGACACGGACAAGGGTTTCGGCTCAGTGTTTTCATTGGGATTCTAATGATCTTAGATCCAAGAGATTGCGCAACTCAAAAATCACCGCGGGCGGACGTTGTTAGAGTGATTCGAGCTGACAGAGATTAGATTTATGCCGACGTTTGTTTGGGAGGGCAGAACCGCCCAGGGAAGAGTGATCAAAGGCGATAACCTTGAGGCGCCGAGTTTGGAGGCGGCGCTGGCACGGCTGCGCGAGCAAAGAATTCGCCCGATACCGAACCGGGTGCGCGAAAAAGGTAAAGGACTAGAGAAACAGATTTCAATTCCCGGGTTTGGCGAGAAGGTTACCACAAAGGACCTCTCTTTAGCGACGCGTCAGCTCGCCACAATGATCGATGCCGGTCTGCCGATTGTACAGTGCCTTGATATCTTGGCTCAGCAGTCCGAGAGCAAGTTACTGCGCAACACGATCACCACTATCCGCAAAGATGTTGAGGGAGGTTGCACGCTCGCCGACGCGCTCCGAAAACATCCCAAAGTCTTCGACGACCTCTACGTGAACATGGTTGAGGCTGGCGAAGCCGGCGGTATCCTGAACACAATTCTCAATCGTATTGCGCAATTTATCGAGAAAGCCAACAGGCTGAAGAAGAAGGTGAAGGGCGCGATGATCTATCCCTGCGCCATCGTTTTCGTTGCCGTCGCTGTGGTAACCGTCTTGATGATTTGGGTAATACCGGTATTCGCCGAGCTCTACGGCAGCATGGGCAAAGCCCTGCCTATGCCAACGCAAATTTGCATCAATATCAGCAATTGGTTCGTCGCCTATTGGTATTTGCTATTGGGTGGTGCGATCGGCGTCGTGATGGCGATCTCGATGTATTACAAGACGCCGCAGGGGCACATGAATATCGATCGACTGCTACTTCGAATGCCGATTATCGGGGATCTCCTTCGCAAAGTCGCCGTTGCACGATTTTCACAAAACATGTCCCTGCTCCTGAGTTCCGGTGTGCCCATACTCGACGGTCTCGCGATCACCGGCAAAACCGCCGGAAATAAAGTGGTTGAAAAAGCGATCATGGAGAGTCGTATCAGCATCAGCCAGGGCAAAACCGTCGCCGAGCCGTTGCGCGACAGCAAGATTTTTCCGCCCTTGGTCTGTCAAATGGTTGCAGTCGGTGAAAGCACCGGCGGGCTTGATGCGATGCTTAAGAAGGTGGCCGAGCTATACGAAGAGGAAGTTGACGATGCTGTGAACAATCTAACCGCGATGATGGAGCCAATGATCATGGTGGTCCTCGGCGTGGTTCTGGGTGGTCTTGTTATCGCCATGTACCTGCCGATATTCCAAATGGGATCCTTGGTCGGCGGATGATTCAAGAGAAGTCTAGCGTCGTATTGCAAGGCGGCGCATTGAGCATTTAACCTTGAGTGACGAACGAAAAGAATTGGCCGAGAAGATTCGCTGGTTACTACTGTTGCGCGTGGTCATCCTGTCTTTTTTCTTGGGCGCTACGGCGGTCTTTCATTTCTTCGGAACTGCTGGGGATATTAGTTATCTTTTCGGCCTTTCCGTGCCGTTGATCATTGCATATATGATCTCTATCGGCTCGGCTATCATCTTCCCGCGAATCCATGATTTACGCCCTTTTGCGCATGCGCAAATCTGGTTTGATGTCCTTCTGATCACGGGGATAATCTGGATCACTGGAGATTTCGCCAGTCCATTTCCATTTCTATATAACTTAGCAGTGATGAATGGAGCGATATTGCTCTTTTATCGCGGTGCATTTCTTACTGCAGGATGCTCCAGCTTCTGTTATCTAGCTATGCTTGTTTGGTCGCGATATCCGAATCCAGTAAACGGCCTGGCACTTTCTTGGACTTCGCTAATGCCCATCATTCTGAGCATCGGGAGTTTTTTCGTTATTGCTTGGCTAAGCGGGTTTTTAACGAACAAACTGAGCGAAACCGAGAAATTACTAAAAGAAAAACAGATCGATTATCAGGAATTGGACGCGTTTAAAGACGCGCTCTTACAAGGCATTGGCAGCGGAGTTGCGATCACTGACCACGAAGGGCGAATCAACTATTTCAATCGCCAAGCGCAAGCTCTCACGTCTCTGGACGAAGTCACTGTGAAGGGTAAACGTCTCGATCAAATTTTTCCAGGCTTGGGATATGATTTTCAACGTAACCGCCACACCGCGAACGTCATTACGGACGAACTACCATTCGTGCCGTCTCAAGGCCCGCAAAAACAAATCCGCCTCACACTCGCGCCTCTCAGCAACGCCAGCGAACAACTGATCGGCTTCGTTTCTATTTTCGAAGATATCACCAAGCAGAAGCAGATCGAGGAAAAAGTACGGCTCGAAGAAGAGCTACGCCGGGCTAGGGAAGTTGACTTAAAGCAGAGCACACCGGAGATAGACGACTCAGAATTTCACTTCGAGGGAGTCATCGGAAAAAATGGCGGCATTGAAAAAATCTACCAGTTGATTCGGAAGGTGGCCGCGAGCAACACGAACATATTGATTTCGGGCGAGAGCGGAACCGGCAAAGAACTGGTTGCTCGCGCAATCCATCTTAACGGACCGAGAAAAAATAAGCCATTTGTCGCAGTCAACTGCGGTGCGATTCCAGAGAGCCTTATGGAAAGCGAACTTTTCGGTCATGTTCGAGGCGCCTTTACCGGCGCGGTGTCGGACCACACGGGTCTGTTCAAACAGGCAGACCAGGGTACTATTTTTTTAGATGAGGTAGGAGAATTACCGCTCCATTTACAAGTCAAATTGCTGCGTGTTTTACAAGAAAAGAGCTTCACTCCAGTTGGCGGAAGTAAGCCGCTCAAAGTTGACATTCGAGTCATTTCCGCAACTAACCGAGACTTGCGCAAAGAACTTGAAGAAGGGCGGTTCCGCGAAGATCTCTTCTATCGACTGAACGTCGTACAAATGGTTATGCCGCCACTCCGGAGCAGAAAAGAAGATATACCCGCTCTTGTGCATTACTTCTTGCGGAAATTTGCCGATTCCCATGACAAAAAAGTCGAGGAAATCTCGAGCGGCACCCTAATGCACTTGATAAGCTATTCCTATCCGGGAAACGTTCGGGAACTTGAAAACATACTGGAGCACGCCGTCGCAGTAACCAATAAAAACATTCTCACAGAAGAGGATTTACCTCAGCATGTAAAGGGTGTTCCGATCACAGAAGACGCTAGAAAAGTATGATTTATTGAATGCTAAGGCTTATGCCATGACCGAACAGCCTGCTGACCGACAGTAACAAATTTTGTCACTAACTCTGGTTACAAATTCCGTAATCGAGAGATCGAGCTTCGATCATAGCCCGGCCAAACAAGATAATCATTCATCGCACACGACCACTAACCTTTTAAAATCCCACAGCTTATATTAATCTCCCCAAGTAGTTTTCTCTGGTCAGCTCTTGTAATTTGACGACAGAAGCGCGCGGAAGACCTGTGGTCCGTCTTTTGCTTAGGGCGGGATCTAACGTTTTAAAGCTTGAAACGACATTGATCTTTTTAAAGGAGGTGAAGGCTGACGATTCTCAGGTTACGACTTGAATGATTGCCACGGAGTCAAACGGGCCCGTGAATAAACAGAACTAGACCATAGAAAGTTTTTAACAACAAAGAAGGAGCATATGATGAACAAGTTACGTTTGCAGAGCGAATCAGGTTTTACACTTATTGAATTACTGGTTGTGGTCGCGATTAT
>WNFZ01006755.1_pt1 | contig 10330 bp, 7 predicted proteins | sample 5400081 | NCBI WGS metagenome assembly WNFZ01 (sample SAMN13153365, study PRJNA577476) | soil metagenome | isolation source: 80 cm soil or saprolite under grassland replicate 1 | place: USA:California | collected 2016-06-15
CCTGTCGCCTTTGATTCTCTGAAGGCTTGCGTCCGTAGCGCGAGATGATCGCAACCACCTGTTCCCAAAGATCTTCGCGAAATTCGAGTTCAACGCCCGCGGCTTTTGCCACCGCTTCACGCGTGGGATCATCCACAGTTGGACCCAACCCACCTGTGGTGATGACGATCTCGGCGCGTTCCATCGAATGACGAATTGCCTCGGCGATTCTGTCTACATTGTCGCCGATGGTAATGGTGCGATACAAATCCACGCCCATGCCGCGCAACGTGCGGGCGATATAGCGCGTGTTGGTGTCTACAATTTCACCAAGTAATATTTCTGTTCCAATAGTTATGATTTCTGCTGAAGGCATAATATTTATTCACCGGTGGTTGAGTAGTTCAGAGCGTTAGCGAGGAACGTATCGAAACCACCACTTTTCAAGTTATATTATGTTTGAATCTAATTTGTTGGTTTCGATATGGCGGACAAGCACCGCCTACTCAACCAACGAATAACTAAACTACATTGTACTCTTTTATCAATCTTCCCTCTTCGAAGCGCGCCAGGTCAAGCATGGAGACATCCATCGTTGCAAATTTTCCATCCAGAATGTATTCGCTCATCAACTTGCCGGCAACAGGTCCATGCATGAAGCCGTGCCCAGAAAAACCTGTGCACATCACAAAGCCTTTGACGTTGCAACCGCCAAAGATTGGGTGTGCGTCGGGTGTCACTTCGTACAAGCCTGCCCAATGTGAGGCGCGACTCGCGCGTTCCAATAAAGGCATTCGCTCAATCGCGGCTTCCAGATTCACGAACTCAAATTCTTCATCTACATTTTGATCAAAGCCAGGCTTTTCATTGGGATTGCTCATCCCAACCAGTAAGCCTTCGCCATCGCGGTGAAAATAAAGTGACTGACCAAAATCGATCACAAACGGATAATCTTCCGGAATTTCCTTCAATGGATTCGTGGTAAACATTTGCCTGCGGATAGGAACGATTGGGATCTGGATCCCTGCCATCTGACCGATTAAACCTGACCAGGGTCCTGCCGCGTTTAGTACCATACGTGTCTGTATCATGCCTTGGGTTGTTTCCACTGTTTCAACTTGATCTCTGCTGAGGCGGATTCCTGTCACCTCTGCGCCGGTGACCGCTTTAACTCTGCACTTCTGTGCCGCGCTAATATATCCCGCAACAATGCTATTCGGATCAACCAGTCCGTCCTTTTGGTGAAATGTACCTGCAACCGCATCGTCAAATTTCATCAACGGCAACCGCGCCCGGACTTCATCACCGCTGAGGAATTGAGTTTGGACACCCAGGCTATTTTGCAATTCAACATTACCTTTGAATGCGGCTGCATCTTTTTCATTCGTTGCGATCAACAAATAGCCGCATTGACGATAATTGACATCCTGCCCAATCTCTTCCTTGAAGCGTTCGATCATCGGCAAACTTTCCAGCGAAAGTTTAATATTGATATCAGTTGAGAATTGATAACGGACTCCACCAGCACAACGTCCCGTTGCACCTGCGCCAAAAAAATCTTCTCTTTCAAGAAGAACGATATTCTTCACTCCGCATTTGGCAAGATGATATGCCGCGCTAGCGCCCATCACGCCGCCGCCGATGATGACGATGTCTGCTGTAGTTGGTAGATCCATAATCTTTCCTATGTGCGTAGGGGCGGGGTTACCCCGCCCCTACAATTAAAAATTTACCTCTGTTCCGATATTCATTTCGCGGGCGTTCTTCAATGCCACTTGCGCTGCCATCGCATCTTGCACGGCGATGCCAACGGATTTGAAGTATGTTATTTCTTCGGAAGATTGCCTGCCGCGAATTTTTCCTAAAACGATTTCACCCAGTTCTCCACAAATATGTGATTCGTCAAAAAGCCCGGCGTGCATGGGCTGGATCAAATCGCCAGCTTCCTCTAGCGAAGCCGAACGGGAATCGACAAAAATTTTCGCGCGCTGTAGAGTCTCTGCTGGGACTTCCTGCATGTCTGGCGTGTATGAGCCAACTGCGGAGATATGCATCCCCGGTTTGACATGCTTGTCATCGAAGACTGGCTTTTGTGATGTGGTAGCCGTGCAGATGATGTCTGCTTTTTCGATAGCTTCTTCAGCGCTGGAGGCAACGTGAATATTCTCTGGAATCGAGCCTTTGCCTTTCATTTCGTCCGCAAACGATTTTGCCTTTTCAGGGTTTGAATCAAAAATATACGCCGTTTCTATTTTGCGCGCAGAACATGCGGCTTCGAGTTGTGTGCGTCCCTGCGCGCCCGCGCCAAATACGGCAACCACTTTGCTATTTGAGCGCGCGAGTAAATCAATGGCGGCACCACTCGCCGCGCCTGTTCGAATCGCTGTCAATGAACTGCCTTCTAATAATGCAATTGCCTGACCAGTTTCCGAATCGATGACTAATACAGCCGCTTGAATATAGGCGAGTCCGCGTGCAGGATTGGTTGGAAATAAGGAGACAACTTTAATTGCTAATGCATTTCCATCCTGCGAACTGACGAACGCGGGCATGAAGAGGCTAAGGGCATCACTATTGGGAATCGGGAAGCGCGTCCGAAGCGGTACAACCGCCGTCCCACCTGAAAGAGAGGCGTAAGCGTCTTTCATCGCTGCGATAGCTTGATCCATGGGCAGCGCTCGTCGGACCTGCTCTGCATTTAGGATGAGCATGATTTCATCTCCACTAATTTGAATCTGTTTTTTTTCTGCGCGCCCGCAGAAGCACTGTCACATATAATACGAGTCCGAAGTTGAAAAAATTCGCCCCACGGATGTCGGGCGTCGGACCGACCAAAAGGTTTTTGGGCCAGATCAATGCCACCAAGTCCGCGAGCTGGGAAACGAAAACTTTATCGAATAAGACGATGAGTACCGCTCCAACAATGGCGCCAATCGTGCTCCCCGCGCCGCCCAGGATAACCATGGTCAGCACAATGCTGGTGACGTGAAACGCCAGCATATCCGGATCTGCAAATGAAAACGTGCTGGCAAACAATCCTCCTGCCAAGCCTGCCAAGGCTGAACTCAAAACGAAGGCAAGTATACGGCTGCGTACTACGTTAATGCCGAGCGATGTTGCTGCCATTTCATCTTCACTGATTGCGATCCAGGCGCGTCCTGAGCGAGAGTCGATCAATCGCTGGGTTACCCAAACTGCTAACAGCACCGCGCCAAAGACGAGAAAATATTTTTCCAATGGCGTATCCAGTTTAATACCTAGGAAACCAGGTCCTGGAAAGTTGCCGAGTCCTCCAGCGCCGCCTGTAATCGGTCTCAAATTGATGAGTGCCTGACTGCCCATTAATCCTAAAGCAAGCGTTGCCACTGCCAGATAATCGCCGCGCAATCGTGAACCCAAAAGACCTTTGATCAAACCTGTCAGCATGGCTGCAACCACGCCGCCCAACAAAGCAGGAATAAATCCAACCCGGTAACTGAGAATTGCTGTTGTATATGCTCCAACACCATAACTTAGCGCGAAGCCAAAATCGAGCAGACCCGCAATTCCCAAAGCAAGATTGAGACCCAGAGTTAGCACGATGTAGACTGCTATTGTACGAAGGATGGCTTGACCGCTCAGGTTAAACACTTGTAGAAGAATCGGCAGGATGCCCAAGGTGATGAGTGCGATGATGAGCCAGCGGTTCCGCGCTTGACCTTGACCGGGTGCCGTCAAAATGACAGAGTCGCGCACCGCCATTGATTCCCCTGAATCGGACAATGCTAACCCCGTCGGCTTCCACACAAGCAAGCTAATTAGCAATGTCAACATGATTACTGAAGTCCATTGTGCGCTGAGATAGTAGTCACCGAGCGAGGAAACCATGCCGATAAAGAGTCCGCTGATGAGCGCACCGATTGGGCTACCGATCCCACCAAGTAACGCAGCTGCGAACGCTAACAGTCCGCTTTGTGCGCCATGCACTCCAAAGGGACGCGCATAATAAATCGCAAAGATAAAAGCAGCCGCGCCAGCCAACGCGCCGCCAAAAGCGAATGCTCTTCGGATGGTTTGATTTACATTGATTCCCAGGATTTGTGCCAATAGCTGATTCTGTGAGAACGCCCGAATTGCGCGGCCCGTCTTCGTCTTCTGGAGAAACCAGGTCGCAAATCCGACAAATAGGAATGCCATCACAAGAACGAATACATCGCTGAAACGGATAACAATACTCAATGGCAAGTGCAGAGCATGAACGAGATTGATTTCTGGCAACAGACTTGGAATGCCATCTGTTGGCACTTCCGATAAGCCGGGTACACTACGGTGTTCACCGGGTATCCAGGATGGCTGCAGTGTCCGCCAGACCAACGCTCCTTGAAATAAGATAAAGGATAGAGCGAGGGTGGCAATGACAGGAGCGAAACGTGAATGTCCACGGAAGGGTCTGAAACCAAACTCTTCCACACCAACACTGAGAACCGCACCAGCCAAAATAGCTATGCAAAATACAAGCAATAAGGATCCAATCAACTGCAACGGACTCCAGTTGCGTTGGATACCAAAACCTCGAACGAATGTAGTAACCACAACTGTCGCCAATGCAAAGACGTCGCCATGTGCCAGGTTGAGCGTTCGAACCGTGCTATAGATGATCGTTACGCCGATGGCATTCAAAGCCAACACGGCTCCATTGGAAAAGCCGAAGACAAGGATCTGAATAAGAGTTTGAAAGGGATGAGATTGATGAGCCTGCGGCGGAGTAGAGGGAGCATGGACGATTTGCTTTTCGGCGACCCAGTCTACTTCGAAGCTGCCATTACAAAATGTTTCGCGGCGGAAGCCAGTTAAGGTGCCGCTGAGATGCCCTGAAGCTGAGGAGTCGTTTTTGAACACGGCAGACATATCCAGGTCTGACCCGAGATTCGTAGAGAATGAATTGTTCGTAATTCGTGGTTGATGAGCACTGTCGATCGGCGCGTGATCAAGATTTAGGCAGGCCGTATTTTGGGGATTGTTGTACGAATACTTGATACTAGTCACAACCGAATTCTTGACAGTAAAAAAAATCTTGTAGTCTTTGCCGTTTGCTTTCCCAGTACCTTGCCACGTACCATCCAGGGGTCCAGTGGGGGAGGAGATAGCAGTGGGAGCGGGTAAGGCATTCTTTTCTGCTGGCGCACAGGCAGCCAGGAAGACAAATAACAAAATCACGAATAAAAATCGAATCTTCATTACTCAGCCTCAAAAATTATGTTGCGTAAACTGGGTGTGTTTGGAATTGGTAAAAACCCGTTTTCACGCCTTTGGCGGAAAACGGGTTTTATGGATAATAAGAAAACCAGTAATTTGCTAGGCAATACCGAGATAAGACTTTCGCACCATTTCATTCTCTTTGAGTTTTTGAGCATCGTCCGTAAGAATAATTTCGCCGGTTTGGATCACGTAACCACGATTTGCAATCGAGAGTGCCATCAACGCATTCTGTTCCACGAGCAAAATGGTGGTTCCCTCTTTATTGATCGCAACGATTGTATCGAAGATCAACTCCACCAGGAGAGGGGAGAGACCCATTGAAGGCTCGTCCAGCAAAAGGATGCGGGGACGTGCCATCAAGGCGCGTCCCATGGCGAGCATCTGCTGTTCACCACCTGAGAGCGTTCCACCCTTTTGGCTAACGCGCTCTTTCAATCGTGGGAAGAGACTGAAAACGCGTTCGATATCCTGGTCAAAGCCCTGGCGATCTTTACGAGCGTAAGCACCCATTTCGAGATTTTCAAGCACGCTCATGCGTGGGAAGATCATGCGTCCCTCAGGGCTTTGTGCCACACCGTGGAAGGCAATCTCATGCGGCGGCAATTTTTCCAGTTCTACGCCTTCCAGCACAATCGAGCCAGAGCGTGGTTTATTAATTCCCTGAATCGTACGAAGAGTGGTGCTTTTACCGGCACCATTGGAACCGATCAGGGTTACGATCTCGCCTTTTTCAACATTGAGGGAGATGCCTTTCAAGGCATGGATATTGCCGTAGTAGGTATGAACATCTTTTAGCACAAGCATTTTTGTATCCTGCCTTTACTTGGTAACGGTGCCTTTACCGAGATACGCTTCGATGACACGCTGATTCTTTTGCACATCTGCCGGGCTGCCTTCGGCGATCTTTTCGCCATAATCGAGGACCGATACGCGATCTGAGATTCCCATGACGACGCGCATGTGGTGTTCGATCAGCAAAATTGTCAAGCCGAGTTCTTTTCGCAATCGCTGGATGAAGTCGGTAAGATCATGAGTCTCGTTCGGATTCATACCTGCAGTTGGCTCATCCAGAAGGAGCAGTTTGGGTTCCGTAGCAAGCGCTCGGGCGATCTCGAGCCGGCGTTGGAGTCCATACGGAAGATTCTTGGCGGTCACGTTCGCCTGCGAACGTTTGAGTCCGACAAAATCTAGCAAATCCAGCGCTTTCTGACGCGCGTTCGCTTCTTCCGTGACCGTGGCTTCATTCCGCAAAATCTGCCCAATCAAATTGGAATGGAGGCGCACATGTTCACCAACCAGCACGTTTTCCATGGCGCTCATGTTGGCAAACAAGCGAATGTTCTGGAAGGTGCGGGCAATCCCCAATGCAGTGATTTGAAATGGTTTAAGTTTTGTAATGTCATGACCATCAAAATTCAATTCACCGCTGGAGACCTGATATATACCGGTCATGGTGTTAAAGAAGGTTGTCTTCCCTGCACCATTGGGACCGATGAGTCCGGCAATCATCCCTTTTTCAAGAGTGAAATCAACGTTATGTACAGCAACGAGTCCACCAAATATTTTGGTGACATTGCGAGCTTCAAAGAGTGTCACAATACCTCCCATTACTTGGGCACGCCGCTTTCAATAGCAGGCGCTGTTGCTCCGGCAGGAGCGGGTTCATTTTCATCACCATGTAGTTCCTCGCGAATCTGCTGGCTGGGGAGCAGACCTTCCGGACGCACTGACATCATAATAACAAGCGTCAAGCCAAATAGCAAAAAGCGATATAAGATCGGATTTGCATTTTGTTCTACCACAGTTTGCAGGGTGTGATTGTAAGAGAGGGCGGGAAGGATGGTATGTTTGAGCAAGCCAGCCAGGAAATCCTTCAACGCCGGGAGGAAGAGACGGTCAGCGGTGGTGAGCACGAGTCCGCCCACAATGACACCATTGACATTGCCGAGCCCACCCAAAATAACGCAGCTCAAGATGATGATGGATGCACTAAAGTCAAACACACCGGGAAAAATACCGCTAATATAAGCGGCATAGAATGCTCCCGCAAATCCGGAAAACGTCGCGCCCATGGCGAACGCCATAAGTTTGGTACGTACCGGGTTGATACCCATCTGTGCGGCGGCGAGTTCATCCTCGCGGATTGCCATCCAGGCACGCCCCAGACGGCTCTCGCGCAGACGATTGATCAGGAACACCGAGAGCAGAATAATCGCAATGATGAGGAAGTACCACGGGACAGGATTATCAGATCGGAATGCGCCTGGTTGGAAAATATTCACCAATGAAGTAAAAGTACCTTTTTCAGGATGAGGGATAGGAACAAAGACCAAAAGGATCGCAACCATCGTTGCCACAAAACCAATGATCCGACCGGTACTGCGATTGCCTTGGGCTCTGGCACGCATGAAGAAATATACAGTCAGCCCAATTGCAAGGAATAGCAGCAACAGCTTGAAGATGAGGCTTGCACTGAAAGCCTCTCCGTGCCCAATAAGAGGCAATATGGGTCGTCCAATTGGATTAATCCCTTTTTCTCCGGCTGTCAGGTCCTCATGCGATATGAACGTGATACATTTTGTTTGTATCTTGAATAAAGGTAGAATCCAACATGTGAATGGCTCATTAATGGTGACATCAATCAGATTTCTAAAGAGAACTGGCACAATCTCACCAAAGCCAAGCGTGACAATGGCAAGATAATCACCGCGCAAGGGTAAAGTAGGAGCGCCCAGGATCAAACCAAACACGGCGCCCATGGCAGCAGCGATCCAAATGACCAGCCAGAAATTGAGAAAAATATTATGCTGTGGTGAGGAGAGGATGCCAGTGGTATAAGCGCCAATTGCGAAGAATGCTGCATAGCCCAGGTCCAGCAAACCGGCATATCCTACTACAATGTTCAGTCCCAAACCTAAGATCACATAGATCAGGGAAAAGATAATCGACGCCAGCCAGCGCAATTGGGAGAATTGGTCGAAAAATGGAAAGGCGACCACCAGGATGCCCAATACAGCCAACTTTGCAATCCGCTCTTTCTGGGGCGATAAACCGCGGAATGCGGTCATCAGACATGTAAGAAGAATCACTCCTGAAAATCCAGCAAGATTGCCGCCGATGACTGTATTAATGTCATAGGGCGCTTTACCAATAGTTGGATAAATCTTGTAATTTTGCAGAAGACTAAGAAGAACCAACACTATGCCAGCAATGAGCGCAGCAGGAAGGATTTCAAGAGCCATCGCTAGGGGCTTCTGACGTTTGATGCCACCACCAAGGATTAGACCAAGTCCGACACCCACGACTACGCCAATGACGGTAACCGACCAGCCTCCAAAGATAAAGGTCAGCAAACCGCCGGCAATTCCATACATGATGCCTGTTTTAATATTTTGATTCATCACGGCACCTCACTACGCTTTCTGCCCGGTTTGTTCGCCAAGCAATCCTGTAGGGCGGAAGAGTAATACCAAAACCAAGATAGCAAAAACCCAGGCATGAGTCCAGCGTGCATTGAGGTAACCGTCACTGAACGATGCCAGCAAGCCGATCAGGAAACCGCCCAGCATGGCACCCGTGATATTTCCGATGCCACCCAATACAGCAGCGGTAAAGGATTCCAATCCTGCGCGGAAACCCATGAACCACCAGGCAGTATTGTTATACAAGCCAGCCATCAAACCCGCTGCACCGGCCAGTCCACCTCCGATAAGAAAGGTAGCGGTGATCACCCAGTCAATATCGATCCCTAGCATTTTCGCGGCATCACGATTCTGAGCAGTCGCACGCATTGCTTTTCCCAGGCGTGTTCGCTGTACAAAAAGATATAAGCCAGTCATCAGAGTGACTGCCAGGACAATAACCAGCAAATCTTTAATAGTGAAACGTAAGTGCAGACCAGTAGATGCCAGCAGATTGACATTTCCTTCGTTGAATCCAGTCAGCTTAACCAATTTACTCAGCAGGTCGGGGAAGGATTTTTGTGAGGCACCGCCAGTCGTTCCAAACGACGGTACCAACCAGGTTTGGGATGCCCACATTAAGCCGATGTTTTCAATGATGAATGACATACCAATGGCAGAAATCAAGGGAGCCAGACGAGGAGCATTGCGTAGCCTTCTGTAAGCCAGCCGTTCGATCGTCGCATTGAGCACGGCACAGAAAACGATAGAAACAATAAGCGCAAAAATGAGACCAAGTACGATTTTGACCGGATCTTTACTGTCCAACGTATGAGTAACAGAAAGAACAGTTAAAGATGTAAAAACGCCAATCATATATACATCGCCATGGGCGAAGTTGATGAGTTCGATAATGCCATAGACCATGGTATAGCCCAGGGCGATGATGGCGAGGATTGCACCATTGGAAAGACCGATGAGCAGGAATTGTACCAACTGCAAGGGATTGCTTTTGATGGCTGCAGCAATGATCGGCACATCGAAGCCCGCGATAGGTCCGATCAAAAATGCAATATAAAACGCGAGGAAGGCGAGACCAACGCGCCTTAAGATGGTTTTGGTTCTTTTGCTCATATTGCTCCTCGTTCCCCACTCATGGGATGAGATGGGATAAAGTTTGGGGGCGACACTGCGAGGCGTGCCGCCCCCATGGGGTCTACTACTATGATTTACTGGACAGTGTCAACAGCGCTGTAGGCACCGTCTTTGACCTGATAGATGGTCATCGAGGTCAGTGTGGTGTCGCCGTTCTCATCAAACGACCATTTCCCGAGCACGCCGTCGAAATCCTTGACCGCGAAGACCGCTTTGGTAACCGCAGCTCGATCGGTGGGATCGCCGCCCGAAGCACAGACATCTTCGATTGCCTTAAGCAGAACATTCATCGCCTCGTACCCATAAATGGCATAGGGCTCAGTCAGCTTGCCGTACTTGGCTTCGTAGGCTGTAAGGAATTGCTTTCCGGCCTCAGTATAGTTTTCAGGAGCGAGACCAGCGACAGAGGCATACGCGCCTTCGGCAATATCGGCACCAGCGCCATCAATGAATGCCTGGGTCTGCACACCATCGGGTCCCATATACTTAACTGTTTCATTGTCGCCCATGATGGAAACTTTATCCTTCAGCAACTGCGAGGCATTGTTATCAACAAC
>WNFZ01006756.1_pt1 | contig 10330 bp, 6 predicted proteins | sample 5400081 | NCBI WGS metagenome assembly WNFZ01 (sample SAMN13153365, study PRJNA577476) | soil metagenome | isolation source: 80 cm soil or saprolite under grassland replicate 1 | place: USA:California | collected 2016-06-15
CTGCAAACCCTTGCCAATAGTATGAGCGTCGCACTCGAGAACGCGCGCCTCTTTGACGAGACTCAGCGTCTGCTCAAAGAGACGGAACAGCGCAACGCCGAGCTGGCCATCATCAACAGCGTACAAACAGCTCTTTCCGCAAAATTGGACATGCGAGGCATCTACGAGGTCGTGGGCAACAAGATTCGTGACATTTTCGATGCTCAGTCGGTGACGATTGGTGTGCTAAATCCGGAGACCAGGACACGATACTTCCCTTACAACTGGGAAAAGGGAGAGCGTTTTGATCAGATTACAGAGGTACCTTTCAACAAACTGGCAGAGCGTCTAAGCACAGAGAAAGAGCCAATTCTAATCAATCAATTGAGTGAAGAGATGATCAATGAACTGGGGCTAACCCGTACCCCAGGAACAGACTATATGAAATCCGGTGTGTTCGTGCCTCTCATTTCGGGAGATGTTGTGAGAGGACTCATCAGTCTACAAAACGTGGATCATGATTACGCGTTTAACGATGCGGATGTGCGCCTGCTGCAAACCCTCGCTAGCAGCATGAGCGTGGCGCTTGAAAATGCGCGTCTCTTCGATGAAACCCAGCACCTACTCCAAGAGGCCGAACAACGTGCCGCTGAACTTGCCATCATCAACAGTGTGCAGGAAGGACTCGCATCCAAGATGGATATGCAAGCCATCATTGATCTGGTAGGTGACAAGATCGGGGAAGTTTTCAACACCGATGGGGTTGGCATCCAACTCTACGATCGCCAGAATAATCTGATCCATTATCCTTATGTGATTGAACGAGGCGAGCGGCTGATACTCCCAGCGCGACCGCCTCATGGCTTTAGGCAACATGTTATCCAGACGCGACGTCCAATGATAATCAATCAAGACATGGCTCAAATGTCCGCCAAATTTGGCAATCCAACACTCCTTGGACAAGATGCGCAATCTGGAATATGGATGCCGATGATGGTGAACAATGAAGTGACAGGAATCGTCAGCTTGCAAAACATGGAGCGTGAGAATGCATTCAGTGATGCGGATGTGCGCCTGCTCCAAACTCTCACCAACTCCATGAGCGTTGCACTCGAGAACGCGCGTCTCTTCGATGAGACCCAGCGGCTGCTCAAAGAGACCGAGCAACGCGCTGCCGAGCTTGCTACCATTAATACTGTCAGCAATGCCCTAGCGGGCGAATTGGATTTGCATGCGTTGCTTGAACTTGTCGGCGAACAAATCCGCAACGCATTCAAAGCAGATATTGCTTATGTTGCATTGCTTGATGAGGAAACGAATATTATCAACTTCCCATACGAACATGGGCAGCACTTGGAGCCGCTGCCGCTGGGTCAGGGACTAACGAGCAAAATTATCGAAAAACGCGAACCGCTGCTCATTAATCAGGATATAGATAAACGCCGCGAACAGTTAGGTGCTGCGCAAATTGGCGTTCAAGCACGCTCCTATCTTGGTGTACCAATTTTTATGAGCAACAAAGCCATCGGCGTAATCAGTGTGCAGAGCACAGAGCAGGAAAATGTCTTTGATGAAAGCGATCAAGGTCTGCTGGGAACCATCGCGGCAAACGTGGGAGTGGCTTTACAAAATGCACGTCTCTTTGATGAAATCCAAACGCGCAATCGAGAGATTACTGAAAACCTCCAGCAGCAAACAGCCACCAGTGATATTCTGAAGGTAATTGCAAGTTCCCCCACGAATATACAACCTGTTTTGAATGTCATCGTCGAACACGCGGCGCGATTATCAGATTCGGCTGACGCAATGATTGACATGGTGGATCAAGGAGTTTTACGGGTCGCTGCGCATTTCGGAGATGTTCCCATGTTTCCGGTCGGCGGCAGCATCCCGTTGAACCGGGAGTCTGTGGCAGGTCGCGCTATTCTCGATCGTCATACTACGCAAGCCATTCATCATGAGCCCGACACAGAATCAGAATACCCACTGGGTGATCAGGTTGCGAAAGAGTATGGTTATCGCATGACCTGTGCGGTACCGCTAATGCGGGACGACAAGGCGGCTGGTTCCATTACGATTCGCCGCATCCATCCCGAATTACTGAATGAAAATCAGATCTCGCTCCTGCAAACCTTCGCCAGCCAGGCAGTGATCGCCATCGAAAATGTTCGCCTCTTTACCGAGACTCAACGCCTACTCAAAGAGACCGAACAGCGCGCACAGGAACTTGGTATCATAAACAGTGTGCAAGCGGGCCTCGCCTCCAAGCTGGATATACAAGCCATCTATGAGTTGGTTGGCGGAAAAATTAGTGATACCTTCGATGTTTACGAAGCTTTCATTGCTACCTTTGATCGAAAAGAGAAAGGTCGCTTCGTTGTCAACTACAATATTCATGCGGGTCAAATAAACAAGCCTTGGGGAACCAGTTTCCCATTACCAAAACTATTAATTGATCACTTTGATCGAACCAGGCAACCCATTTTGATCAATGAGAATATGAAGACTGAGGCTCCAAAGTATGGTCTCTACACAGACGATATACTTAATGTTGTCTTGGATGATGATGGAAATTTGCGTGAAGGACAAGAAGTCGAAGAAATACTGGCCCACTGGAATCCTCCCTTCAAATCCATGCTTTGTGTTCCACTTGTTGTTGGCAACGAGGTCAGAGGTTGCATAGGAATTGAAAATCATCACCACGAAAACGCATTCAGCGATTCTGATGTTCACCTGCTACAAACCCTCGCCAATTCGATGAGTGTTGCCCTCGAGAACGCGCGTCTCTTCGATGAAACCCAACGCCTCTTCAATGAAGCACAGGAAGCCCGCGCCGCCGCCGAACAAGCGAATGAGGCAAAGAGTTCATTCCTTGCCACGATGAGTCACGAGATCCGCACACCGATGAACGCGGTGATCGGTATGAGCGGGCTGCTCATGGATACTGAACTCAACAAAGAACAACGTGACTACGCCGAAACCATCCGCAATTCCGGCGATGCACTTCTCGCCATTATCAATGACATTCTGGACTTCAGCAAGATTGAAGCTGGCAAGATGGATGTGGAACATCAGCCCTTTGACCTGCGCGAATGTGTCGAATCCGCGCTGGATCTCACGTCCGGGCGCGCCATTGAAAAAGGACTTGACATCGCCTACATTATGGAGGATGACGTACCGTCAGGGATCAAAAGCGACGTGACCCGTTTGCGCCAGATCCTGATCAATCTCCTGAGCAATGCGATCAAATTTACTGAAAAAGGCGAAATTGTGCTAACAGTCAAAAAAGGCAAAGCCAAAGGCGAAATTCAATTCGCGGTCCGGGATACGGGGATCGGTATTTCCGAAAATCATAGGGACCGTCTGTTCCAATCCTTCTCGCAAGCCGATTCCTCTACCACGCGCAAATTCGGCGGCACGGGTCTGGGGCTTGCCATCAGCAAGCGCCTCGCAGAAATGTTGGGCGGTGAAATGCATGCTGAAAGCGAAGGGATTGGCAACGGATCAACGTTTATCTTTACCATCAAAGCCGAGTCTGCAAACGTTCCAGAACGCAAGACCGCACGCGATATCAAAAGCATTCAATCGGTTCTGCAAGACAAATGCGTTCTCATTGTGGATGATAACGCCACCAACCGCCGCATCCTTATGCTTCAAACCGAAAAGTGGGGGATGAAATCTCGTGAAACAGAACACGCCAGCGAAGCGTTGAAATGGATTGAAGCTGGCGAACAATTCGATCTTGCCATCCTCGATCTGCAAATGCCCGAAATGGACGGCATTATGCTCACGCGCGAAATCCGCAAGCTACGCGACGATAAATCTCTTCCGATCATCCTTTTGACATCGCTGGGCAGGCGTGAGATCGGGGCGGAGGATCTGAACTTCGCTGCCTACTTGACCAAGCCCCTCAAACCCTCGGCTCTCTACGACGCCCTGGCCGGCATCTTCGCAAGAAGCATGATCTCGCCCAAAATCGAATCCGCAAAACCCACCATCGATGTGGAGCTCGCCAAACATCATCCGTTGCGCATCCTGTTGGCCGAAGATAATCAAGTCAATCAGAAGCTTGCTTTGCGCATCTTGGAGCAGATGGGTTATCGTGCGGATGTCGCATCCAATGGACTCGAAGCAATCGAGTCGATTGAACGCCAAGTCTACGATGTTATTCTGATGGACGTACAAATGCCCGAAATGGATGGGCTCGATGCCACACGGAATATTCGTACACTGACGACTGTCGTACAACCTCATATCATCGCCATGACTGCAAACGCCATGGAAGGTGACCGCGAAATGTGCATCGCCGCAGGGATGGATGATTACATCAGCAAGCCGATCCGCGTGAACGAACTGGTGGATGCGCTGATGAAAGCAGAGAGAACATAAATTATGATGTGGAGGAGAATCGCATGTCGATCATTGACCAATCCACTTTTGAGGAACTCAAGCAAATGTCTGGAGAGGATTTTATCAACGAATTGATTGATGCTTTTCTGGATGACGCGCCAAATATGATTAGCCAGATGCAAGCAGCAATTACTACGCGGGATGTGGAATCCTTTCGCAGGAATGCGCACTCATTGAAGTCGAATGCACACACATTCGGCGCGACGGAACTGGGCGCGCTGGCAAAAGAATTGGAATTCATGGCAAAACAAAATAATCTAGAGATCGGGAACAGGCTGGAGTTCCTGAACGAAGCGTATACAAAAGTTGCTGAAGAGCTGAAGGGAATGAGGACGTGAAATCCAAGCCAGAACCCGGTCGTTTGCTTGTCGTAGATGACAACAAAGTTAATCGCATCCTGCTTTCACGCGGATTGGAAGGCGATCGCCATAAAGTCGAAACAGCCGAAAACGGAAAGCAAGCCCTGGAGAAATTGCGCACCGGTTCGTTCGATCTTGTTTTGCTGGATATCGAAATGCCCGAGATGAATGGCTATCAGGTTCTTGAAACCTGCTTACAAGATGCAGACCTGCGTGAGATTCCCATCATCATGACATCCTCATTGGATGAAATCGATAGTGTCGTCAAGTGTATAGAACTGGGTGCGGAGGATTATCTCAACAAGCCGCTAAACCCCATTTTGTTGCGCGCCCGTGTAAATGCCAGTCTAGAAAAGAAACGCCTTCGTGACGAGCAGCGAAAACTATTTCGCACGTTTGCCACGAAAGAAGTGGCAGATGAACTGTTGAAATCAGGATTTTCACTCGGCGGCAAATATGTGAATGCAAGCGTTATGTTCGCGGATATCCGTTCGTACACCACCTACTCTGAAAAGGAAGATCCGGAAGAGATCATTGAATTGCTCAATAATTATTTTGCCTTGATGTTCGATGCCATCATTGGTCATCATGGAACCGTGAATCAAATGGTCGGTGATGGGTTGATGGCGATCTTTGGCGCTCCCATCCACCGCGAGAATCATCGCGAGGAAGCCGTGCGTGCTGCCGCGGAAATGATGAATCTACTGGATGGCTTCAACCAGGAACAGGTAATGTTAAGCAAAACACAGATGCACATTGGGATTGGCATTGCAACAGGCAGGATGATCGCCGGCTATACAGGCACGCAGCATCGCGCTACCTATACGTGCATCGGGGATACGGTCAATCTTGCGAAGCGCATTGAAGATCATACCAAGGTCGTACAGCGTCCCATCCTTATTGATCAATACACAAGTGAAGGCTTGCCCGAGGATATTGAATGCGAGTCTTTGGGTCCAGTGATCTTTAAAGGAAAGCAACAACCAATCAACATATTTTCAATCAAGTCGAATTAGCAAACACAATATCTTATAATTGCTGCATGATTTCTGAACGTCTCAAAAATCGGGGTATTCCGCTTCTTTTTTTCATTACAACGATTGCAGCCTACGGTTTGCTTCTCCCACAAATGGGTTTCTATTGGGACGATTGGCCGTTCGTCTGGATTGCAAAATTCCTGGGACCGAAAGAGTTCCTGCCTGCTTTCGCGAACGTGCGCCCATTTTTAGGGCCGATCTTCTACGTGACGACAAGTCTGATTCCACCGATTCCCATCTATTGGCAGATCTTTGCCCTTATCATACGTTTCATTTCTGGACTTTTAGCCTGGTTCACGTTTAATCAGGTTTGGCCTCAACATAAGCGACAGACGCTTGTTGCAGCACTCTTATTTCTTGTTTTTCCTGGCTACAGTCAGCATTGGGTAGCGTTTACGCATATCAATCAGGAATGGATTCCTTTTCTCTTTTATCTTCTGTCGTTTGGTCTCACGGCGAAGGCATTACGGACTCCACAAAAATTCACAGCGAACACCTGGCTCGCACTTCTCTTCTTGATCGCTGGTGTTTTCCCCAGCGAATATTTTATTGGACTTGAACCATTGCGCTTTTTGTTTATTTGGGTAATTGTCTCAGAGGACATACAACAATTCCACCAACGTTTTAGAGAGTCGTTCAAGCGTTGGTTACCTTACCTCCTCGTCTGGCTGGCAAATGCTGTATGGCTGGGATATTACTATACGCGCGGCTCCTATGCTTCCTATAATGTGGAAGTAGCAAAAGAACCTTTCTCGATTTCTCGCATTGTCATGGCAGTGGGGGACGCGATTTGGAAAGCAGGACTATATTTGTGGGCCCAAGTACTTGTACTGATTGCAAAAAGTCTCCATTCTCCATCTTCTATCTTGGCAGCCGTATTGATCGTAGTTTCATTTGCTTTTTTTGTTTTCTACCTACAACATTTTGAAAGCCACAAACAAACCAGGATGTTTGCAGCATCTGCGCTCGTGATCGGCATTGCGGGCATTTTGCTTGGACGGTTGCCGTCCTTCGCAGCGGGACTTCTTCTTAAGCTTCAATCCAGCAATGATCGATTCATGATCTCGATGATGATTGGAGGAAGTCTTTTCATTGTGGGTTTGGTGGAATTACTGATTCAAGATACGCGCGTTAAAGGTTATCTTTTCGCACTTTTGATCGCGCTGGGAATCGGTCAACAGTTTTTCAACGCCAACCTCTTTCGAAGAGACTGGATCAAACAACAGGAAATATATTCACAACTTGCCTGGCGAATTCCAGCAATGCAGCCCGGCACATTGCTGCTGACAGATCAATTGCCCGTTGATTATGAAACCGATCTTTCATTGACCGCGCCCATTAATTGGATATATGCGCCCAATTACAAACGTTCTACCATGCCTTATGCTTTGATTTTCACAGAGAAACGGTTGGGCGGCACATTGCCTTCGTTCGAACGCGGTGAGCAGACAAAAGTTTACTTGCGGACCGTTAACTTCGATGGCTCCACTTCACAGGCAATCGTATTCTATATGCCAAAAAACGGCTGCTTACGCGTTCTGGGTTCGCGCTGGGCTGATGAGATCACCTATAATCGTCAATCTCCATTTTTAGTGAGGGCGATTCCTCTTTCCAACCCTGATCTGATTGTTACAAATACAGATGCAATTGCGAAACTACCCTTTCTCGCTGAGTCGAAACATACATGGTGTTATTACTATACAAAAGCAGAACTAGCGCGTCAACAGAACAACTGGAAACAAGCAATTGATTTATTTGACGAAGCCACTTCGCTTGGATATGAGCCCTCTGATCCGTTTGAGTTGCTGGTGTTTGTCGAAGCGCAGGCAATGAACGGAAATATCAAAGCTGCAATAAAACTCTCCAATGATGCAATGAAACTAGATAAAGGAGTCCACAAAGGATTGTGTCAAGTTTGGAAACGAGTACAAGTGAACGGTCCCGCGGGAAGCGAAATTAAGTCTCAAGAGGAACAAATTTCGGCGGATTTGCGATGTTCAGGGTAATCCCTCTAATATCCCATCCCATAACTTGACGCGTTAAATGGGATGTGCTACCATCATTAAAACTTTTGTTCAAGATCGAGGAGATGCATTATGGCAAGTACAAAACGAGGTGCGACAATTGCCTCCATTCTGATACTGGTTGCAGTGATCCTTTCCGCATGTAATCAGCCTTACTCACAACCACCCAGTGTAACCAACACGCCCATTGGTTCAGGCAGTTTATTTAACACCTCACTTCCACAACCAACAAACATGACTGATGTGCAAAACTTTGCGACAGGTACAGCGCTCGCAATATTGAATGGTACGCCAGTTGCAGGTGTAGAGACAGCAACGCTAGCTGTGAATACTACACCTTTAGCTGGAGGAAGCCCAACCATCACTCCAACCTCAATTATTGCCCTGCCCACCAATGCCGTGACAACACCAACTTCGACACTTGCTGTTGCTTCAACAAGTCAAGGTCAGGTTGTTAACACATCGGTCCCAGTTGGATCGCGCCCTGCAACATATACATTGCAGGAAGGCGAGTTTGTCTTTTGCTTGGCACGTCGCTTTGATGTTGACCCAGATCAAATTTTGACCCTGAACGGTTTATCGGATGGTCAACTCGTCTATCCAGGTACAGTCTTGAAAATCCCACAAAGTGGAAGTTTCCCTGGCGCACGTGCGTTACGCAATCACCCAACTACGTATACTGCATCTGCAGGCGAGACACTTTATGGTGTTGCCTGTGCATTCGGTGATGTAGATCCATCTTCCATCGCCACTGCAAATGGACTTTCCGTAGGTGCCACGCTTTCTTCCGGACAGCAGTTAAGCATTCCGTAGTTGATTTCATGTTGAATAAAAGCCCAGGCAAATTGCCTGGGCTTTTGTCTTATAATCTCAACATCATTTATCAAAGGAAGAAACAACATGCCGTTTGAATTCATCAGTTCCGAAATACTATTGCAGGGACGAGCCTTCAAGATCCGTCGCGATACTCTTAAAACTCCGGATGGACGGCAAACCAAATATGAGATTATTGAACATGGCGGATCAGTCGTGATCGTTCCCATTGACAACGAAGGAAACATTCTTTTTGTGCGGCAGTATCGTCATGCAACTGGTGGAGATTTGCTCGAACTCCCAGCAGGAACGCGCGACGGCGAGGAACCGTATGAGGAGTGCGCGGCGCGTGAGATCCGTGAAGAGACAGGCATGGAAGCCGGTCAATTGCAAAAGGTGGGAGACTTCTATCTTGCACCTGGATATTCAAGCGAGTTCATGGCAGTCTTCCTGGCAACAGACTTAAAGCATAATCCGTTGAAAGGTGATGATGACGAGTTTCTGCAGGTGGAGAAATTTCCCATTGAAAATGTAAATACCATGTTTGAACGCGGCGAGGTGCTAGATGCCAAGTCGCTTGCCGCGTGGCTGCTTGCAAAACCTCATATGGAGAAGTTCCTTGGCTAAATCAATGATGATTCTGATCGCTGGACCGTATCGCTCGGGGACAAATGATGATCCTGAAAAAATGGCAGCAAATGTGAACATGATGGAATCATTTGCTCTGCCCATTTTTCGTTTGGGACATATTCCGCTGTTGGGGGAATGGCTGGCGCTTCCCCTCGTTCAATTGGCAGGATCAAAGCAGGTTGGAGATGAACCATTCAACGAAATATTCCATCCAATTGCAGAAAGATTACTCGATAAATGTGATGCTGTACTGAGGGTTGATGGAGCCTCTCAAGGCGCAGATTTGATGGTTGAGGTTGCCCGCAAAAAGGGCTTGTACATTTACACTCAGCTTGAAGATATTCCGCCCGCAAATTAAGCAAAAAAGTCCAAAAACAGGAGCAAATCTGCTCCTGTTTTTCATTTCTACCAATTTTGTCCGAAATATGACAACAGGCACGGGTAATTAAGTCATTCATAACTAACCCCCTCAGGTCAATGGGGATAAACTTGTGCGGATAGAGAATTTCACAGGTTTTACGAAGTGCCGCATAATTGACCAAACCCTATACTTGAATTGCAATCTACAAATTCGTGTAAAAAGTTAGTTGCTTATGAGGCAAGCAGTAAGCCTGTTTTCATAGGAGCCAGAATGAAAAAATCAGTAATTATGACAGATGGCAATGAAGCCACAGCATCGGTAGCACACCGCTTGAGTGAAGTGATCGCTATTTACCCAATCACCCCTTCCTCAGGTATGGGCGAGTTTGCAGATGAGTGGTCAGCCAAAGGTAAAAAGAATCTCTGGGGTACCACCCCACTCGTAATCGAAATGCAATCGGAAGGCGGTGCAGCAGGAGCAGTGCATGGCGCACTCCAAACCGGAGCGCTTACAACCACGTTTACTGCTTCACAGGGATTATTGCTGATGATCCCCAATATGTATAAGATTGCAGGTGAACTCACCAGCACAGTCTTCCATGTTGCCGCGCGCGCCATTGCTACACATGCCCTTTCCATCTACGGCGATCACCAGGATGTAATGGCTGTCCGCCAGACGGGTTGGGCATTGCTCTCCTCTGGCTCGGTTCAGGAAGCG
>WNFZ01018787.1_pt1 | contig 10330 bp, 7 predicted proteins | sample 5400081 | NCBI WGS metagenome assembly WNFZ01 (sample SAMN13153365, study PRJNA577476) | soil metagenome | isolation source: 80 cm soil or saprolite under grassland replicate 1 | place: USA:California | collected 2016-06-15
CCCGGCCGGCCGGGCAGGTAAAGCCAGCGACCATTGGGCCAGCCGCCTTCGCCAAACGGCCCGCCCCCGGACTCGCGCATCGATTGTTTGCCGAACAACACGGACTGGATGAGTTTGCCGTCCTTGCCCTTCAACTCGACGAGCGTTCCGGAGTTGGTGGCGCCCGTTTCGGGAAGGAGCAGGTCCAGCCGTCCCAGGTTGGATTGGCCGATCTTCTGGCTTTGGGCGGGCTTGAGGTCCCACAATTTCCGCGCCATCTCAATAATGTCCGGCGCGTTGGCGGGATAGCCTGAGCGCTCCTTGACCGTCCAGATGTCGGCCTTGAGCAGGTTCACCTCGTTGGTGCGCTGTCGCAGGGTGATCTGCGCGACGTCGTTCACCGGGAAATCACCGAGCAAACGTTCTTCGGCGCTCTTCTCGGTGCGTTGAAACGATGCCGACTTTTGCCGATTCAAATAGAGTCCGATGGCCCCGAGCACCAGGCCGGCCACGACCAGGATAAGCAGTTGCTTGCGATTCATCTTGCGGCGGTCTTTTGACGTTTGATCACGGCCAGGACAACGCCTGCCGCGGCGACCAGCAGTGGCATGAGCAGGATGTTGGTCCACTGTAACCGGGTCTGGAGCGCGTCGATGCCCTTGCGGAGGTTTTTCCGTTCCTGTTTCAAGGTGGCGCGCACATCGCTTCGCTTCTTCTGGACCAACTGCCATTCTTTCCTGGCTTCATCCGAAAGGATGACTTGCTGTCCGGGTTGTTTGCCCCGAACCAGCTCGCTGACTTTTTGATTCAGATCCGATTCGCTCTTCTCGAGTTCCTTGATTTTTCCGGCGAACCGTTCCTCCGCCTGGGCCTGCAACTCGCGTACTTTGGTGAACGGCCGGCTCATGGTCGCGCGGCTGCGCATGCCGATGAGGTCTTTGTCTCCGCTCAGGTATTCCACCAGGTTCTGCACCAGCGAAAGGTTCTGGCTGAATGGACGGTCCATCAACCGCATTCCGCCCAGGTTTACGATCCGGACGAAAAATTGCTCGTGCAACATGTCGGCGTCGCCGACCAGCACGACGACACCGTCCTCCTTGGATTCCTTGAGCGACCCGTCCGCTTTGGCCTCGGCTTTTTCGTTTTCCTTTTTTTCGCCTTCTTTCTTTTCGTCGGCCGCTTTTTCCTCGCCTGCCTTTTCGTCGGGCGCCTTATCGTTGGCCGCTTTTTCTCCGGGTTTGCCTTCCGGAAAAGCGGTTTTGAATTTGCCGGTGAGCCGAACCGCCAGGGCAGATTCTTTGCCGGAAGCTTTAAATTCCTGGGAAGCGCCCCCGAACTGGGCGAGCATTTTCTCGGTCAGATCGGAGTTCGGGCTGGAGTGCAAGAGCACGGTCTCTTTCAAACCGTCTGCGGGCGTCCCGCTGAACGCGCCGCAGAAAGGGAGAAAGAGACGATCGAGTTCGCTGGTGACCACGTCGTTGGTGTCCATCGCCTTGGCCGGCAACTGGAGGACGGAAGGGTTGACTTGTTGGCGGCCCCGTTCGCCGCCGAGTTCGGTGAAATATTCCTTGTCCACGACCACCTTGTTGAGATCGAACGAAAGGCCCCAGGCTTTGAGCAATTTCTCGAGGCTGGCGCCGCTGCTGGCAGCGCCCTGGAGCGGGTTTTGCGGGTTCGCGCCGCGCGGGTCCATGATGCTGAGCGGGTCAAGAAAGGCGACCAGCTTGCCTCCGTGCAAGACGAATTGGTCAATCGCATACTGGGCGGTGTCGGAAATGTCCTTGGGATAAATCACCAACAACACCTTCACGTCGTCGTCAATCTTGTCCGCGGTGAGCGGGATTTCCTTCACCTTGAAGTCGGCCTTCAATTCGCTGACGAACAGCCACGGTTCCTGCCCCTGCTGCCCCATCCGCATCATCATCGGGTTCATCGGCATGCCGAATACCGGCAGGCCGCTCATAATGCCGACGATCGGTTTGTCGGGCCGAATCACCTGCGCGATGGCCCGCGTGAGGTCGTACTCCAGGAGGCGCTCGCGACTGGGATTCAGGTACGGAATCGCTGACTTGGCGTCGAGGCAGCTTATGGCCAGGCCGAAATAAATTTTGTCGCCGCCCAACGGCGAGACCATCTGGCCCTCGATGCCGTCGAGATTGGCCGAATCTTCCGCGTCTGAATCCGGCACCGGGTCCAGTTTCTTGATTTCCAGGTTACCCTTCGTGTGCAGCTTGCATTCATTGAGCAGGTCTTCGACTCGAGCGGCGTAGGTCTTGATTTCCACCGGCATCGCGGGATCGCTTTGGCTGAAATAAAAGCGGACTTGCACCGGAGTGTCCATCTTGCCCAGGATGCGCCGCGTCCCCTCGGAAAGCGTATAAAGTCTGTCGTGCGTCAGGTCGATGCGCTTGACCACGGGACGGAGGATAACGTTGACGGCGATGACGATCACCACCATGACCGCAACCCCCAGCGACGAATAAAGGTAGGTATTGAATTGCTTGTGCGTGTTCATGTTCGGTTCCGGTGAATGTCAATGGCCGGTCTAACCGGCGCGATGGCTGCGGATGATGACGCCGGTGGTGAACAGGGCAAAGCTGATGACCGACAGGAAAAAGACCAGGTCCCGGAAATCAACCACCCCGCGTTGGAACGCCTCGAAATGGGTCATCACACTGAGTGCTGCGGCCAGGTTGGTCAGCCAATGCCACTCGTGGGAGTCCAGCAGGCGCGTCACCGGTGGCCAGCCCGCCAGGATCAAAAACAAACAAATGACCACCGACACAATGAACGCGATCACCTGGTTTCGGGTGATGGCCGAGGTCATGCCGGCAATGGCCAGGTAGGCCCCCGCCATCAGCGCGCTGCCCAGATAGCCGCACACGATGACGCCGTTGTCCGGATTGCCCAGATAGTTCACCGTGATCCAGACCGGAAACGTCAGCGCCAGCGCCAGCGCCAAAAACATCCAGGAGGCCAGGAATTTCCCGACGATGGCCTGCCAGGCGGTAATCGGCATCGTCAACAGCAATTCCATCGTGCCTTGCCGCCGTTCCTCCGACCAGAGCCGCATGCCCGCCGCCGGCACCAGGAACAGGTACAACCACGGATGCCACATGAAAAAGGCGCTGAGCGAAGCCTCGCCGCGCTCGAAAAAACCCCCGGCCATAAAGGTGAAGAAACCCACCATCAAAAGGAAAATGACGATAAACACGTAGGCCACGGGCGAGGCGAAATAACCCTCCAGTTCGCGTTTGGCCACCGCCTTGATATTCCCCAGGCTCGAGTTCATTTCCGTTCCTCCTGCGCCGTGTCCGGCATGGTAATGCTGCGAAACACTTCGTCCAATCGCCCTTCCTCCGTGTGCAACTCCTCGACCCTCCACCCTTCCCGCGCCGCCGTTTCATAGATGCCGCGGGCCAATTCGCCGTTGCGACTGTTGGGTTGAGGAAACACCCGCGCCGTCACCCCCGACGGCTCCTCTTTGAGCATCGAAATTTTTCGCGCCGCGGAAAGTTGGGTCAGTTTCTGGCCCAACGCCGGTCCATTCATGCCGGTCACGCGCAACGTGACCGCGCCGGCCACCTCCGAGCGTTGTTTCAATTCGGACGGCGTCCCGTTGGCCACGATTTGGCCCCGATCAATAATAATGGCGCGGCTGCAGGCGGCTTCGACTTCCTCGAGGATATGGGTGGAAAAAACGATCGCCTTCTTTTCGCCCATGCGCCGGATCAAACCGCGCACCTCGTGCTTTTGGTTCGGGTCGAGGCCGTCGGTCGGTTCGTCCATGACCAGCACGTCCGGGTCGTGGAGGATGGATTGCGCAAAACAGGTGCGGTGTCGGTAACCTTTGGAAAGTGTATCCACGCTTTGATGCAGCACGGTTTCCAGGAAGCACATCTCGACCACCCGATGAATGGCCTTTTTCCTGTCGTCACCGCGAAAACCGCGCAGCTCGGCCACAAAATTCAGGAATCCATAGACACTCATGTCGGTGTAGGCCGGGGCGTTTTCGGGCAGGTAACCAATCAGGCGCTTGGCCTGGATCGGCTGTTCGGTCACGTCGAACTCACCGATTTCGACCGTGCCGGCCGAAGGCGGGATGAACCCTGTAATCATCCGCATGGTGGTGGATTTGCCGGCGCCGTTCGGCCCGAGGAAACCGAGCACCTCACCGCGTTCCACCGTGAACGAGACGCTATTGACGGCAATCTTCGGACCGAAGGATTTGCTCAGATTTTGAACTCTAATCATCCCATTGTCTCCATTTCAATGACCGCACAATTCAAAAGCCAAAACTTTCTTATAGCGCAAACGGCCTTTCCTCATCAATACCTACACGTATTTATTTGGATGGCGCTATTTTTACACCACCTGTCAAGCCACTCGATTTTTTTGACAATTTTCCCTCAAAACGTTCATTTTTTGCTGCGTGGACTGCCTGTCGATCACTCGAACCGCCCATGACAACCTTTTGTTGCATATGCAACAAAAGGTTGTCACGGGATTTTATGCAAGGATAGGGCGGATAATCGCCTCGAAATCAATTGCCTGTCTAAAACCTCGACTTGTTCCTTCCGGCAAACATAGGCTTTCGCTTGATGTTGTCACTCCGACCGGAAGCGCAGAGTCGCGGGACCACGTCCGAAAACGGGCCGGACCGCGCACGTCTCCGGCGCGGCGGACAATCCCCCGACGACACCAGCGCGCCGTCACCGGTTTTCCGGCTCTTTCCGGTGCTGTTGGCGCTTTGTTCGTTGAGCGCCTGTCGCACCGCACCACCGTTGTCGGCAGTGAATCTTGCCGAACCGGACTGGCGCGTCCAACAGGGCCAGGCCGTCTGGCGTTCGAAAAAGGCCGCGCCGGAAATTGCGGGCGAATTGCTGGTCGCCGTTCATGCAAGCGGACGCACTTTCCTGCAGTTCACCAAGGTTCCCCTGCCTTTTGTAGTGGCTCAAACCACGACCAATTCCTGGCAGATTGAATTCGTTGCGGATAACCGGACCTATTCGGGCCGCGGCAAACCGCCGGCGCCGGCGGCCTGGCTGCAATTGACCCGCTGTCTGGCCGGAACAGTTCCACCCGCCGGATGGAATTGGAGAGAATCCGGCGGCGGGCGCTGGCGTCTGGAAAACAAGAACACCGGCGAAATGCTCGAGGGTTATTTGGCGCCATGAAATACGCCTCGTGGGCTCGCCACTGGCTTTGGGTGCTCCTGCTGATCCCCATTGGGCTCGGTCTTGCCCGGCTCCGCTTCGATGTGGAAGTGCTGGACCTGCTGCCGGCGGACGTTCCTGCCGTGCAAGGGCTGCAAATCTACCAGCAGAATTTCGCCAATGCCCGCGAACTCATCATCACCGTTCGCGCCCCGGAGGCCGAGGCCGCTGAGAACGCCGCGCGCGCGCTGGCTATGCCTCTGTGTCATCAAACCCACCTGATTTCCCGGGTCACCTGGCAACCGCCCTGGCTGGAACAGCCCGCGCAGGCCGCGGAATTCGTCGCTTATCTGTGGTTCAATCAACCACCGGAAGTCTTCGGCCAACTGACAAACCGTCTGGCGACGAACAACGTGGCGAACGTGCTCGATTCGGCGCGCGAGCAACTCGCCACTTCGCTGTCGCCCGACGGAACGTTTCGCATTCTGTTTGTCCAGGCGCAAAGCATCTTGAGCAACTACCGGGAGTGCGTCCGCTGGCTGAACGCGGTGAAACAGATTGTCGATGTCGCCCATCCGCCGGCGGAACGGAGTCGAAGCGGAATTTTGTTCAATTACACCGGTCGTCCGGCCTTCGTCGCTGAAATCGCCGGCGGGATGGAACATGACATCACCGGCTCGGTAGGCTGCACTGTCCTGGTCATCGTCGCTTTGTTTTGGTGGGTGCATCGGCGCTGGCGGCCGTTGCTGTGGATTCTTGCCCTCCTGGCGCTCATTCTCGGATCAACCCTGGCGTTGGGCGGTCTGTTCTTCGGAACCCTCAACGTGGTCAGCGTCGGTTTTGCCGCCATTTTGCTCGGTCTCGCCGTCGATTACGGACTCGTGCTGTACCAGGAATCGCTCGGCGCGCCGCATCGGTCCGCCCGCGACCTGCGGCGGACGCTCGCGCCCAGTATCGTCTGGTCGGCGGTCACCACGGCCGGTGCGTTTCTCATTCTCAATTTTGGCGGACTGCCCGGACTCGCCCAACTGGGTTCCCTGGTGGCCATCGGCATCGCCCTCGCGGCTGTCGTAATGCTCAACTTTTTCCTGCCTCCGTTGCTCCGTTCCGACGCTTCCACGCTCCAACGCTCCAACGCTCCAACGCTCCAACGCTCCTTCACTCCGGCCGCCACGCTCCTCTGGACCGCGACAGTTCTTCTCCTTTTCGCCACGATCGCCCTTCTTTCACGCGGTTTGCCCGCGGTCGAACGCACGGCTGATTCGCTGCGTCCACGTCATAGCTCGGCTTACGCCGCGCTCGAAGACATCAAGCGCCGCATGGGAAGGACTCAGGAACCGTATTGGCTGCTGATGGCCGGGCGGGACGAAAGCGAAGTCGCGCGCCGCCTGGACGGGGTTCAGCCCATTTTGCAACGCGCCGCGGCAAACAAACTGATCGACGGCTTCACTCTGGCCGCGGCGCTGTGGCCGCGTCCTGAATTTCAATCGGCGAACCGTCCGATCGCCCGACAACTCGCGGCCGAACGGGAATTACTGCATGCCGCCGCCCGGGCGGGCGGTTTCACCGGCGACGCGCTCGCCGCGACCGACAACATTTTGAGTGCCTGGAAACAAGCCGCCTCGACACCGGGCGTCGTCTGGCCAACCAATGATATGAGCCGGTGGATTCTCGAAAAAATGGCCGCGCGCAGGCCAACGAACTTTTATGCGCTCGGCCTGATATACCCCGTTGCCGGCTCGAATTCCGGTCCGCGTTCCGCCGGGCTTTCCACTCTCGGCGCACAACTGCCCCGCGACGGCGTCTGGCTCGCCGGCTGGGAAATGCTCGGGTCCGCATTGCTCGACGTTGTCGAAAAGGATTTCCGGCGCGTGATGCTGCCGATGACGGCGCTGTTGGTCGGCTCGCTCTGGCTGGCGTTCGGACGGTTTAGGGAAGTCCTGCTCAGTCTGGCCGCGCTCGCCTTCAGCCTGCTGTGCCTGCTCGCGCTGATGAAATTGGCCGGCTGGTCGTGGAATCTGCTCAACCTGATGGCGCTGCCGCTGCTCCTGGGTTCGGGCGTGGACTACAGCATTCACATGCAACTGGCGTTGCGCCGGCACGGCGGCGACATCACCGCCTCGCGTCGCACCGTCGGGCGCGCCTTGTTTCTGTGCGCGGCCACCACCGTCACCGGTTTCGGCTCCAACGTCTGGTCGAGCAACGGCGGTTTGGTCAGCCTCGGCCAAGTCTGCGCCTCCGGCATTGCCTTCGCCTACCTGACTTCGACCTTTCTCCTGCCGATTTGGTGGAAAACTTTGCTCCGCAACCCGACCTTGGGCACCGACGGCTCGGCGGATGCCACGGCAGAGGAGGCCAACGACCGCGCTTCACGCCTCGCGCCCCAGGCATTGCTCCGACGGCCGTCGTTCTTGTACCGGGCGGAATTCTGGCAACTTGGTCTGGGCGCAGCGCGCAAATTTTCGCCGCCGACCTGCGTTCGCCTCAGCCGGACCCTGGTGGGAATCTATGGGATCGTCGCGCGGAAACGCCGCGAAGTCGTCATCCGGAATCTCTTGCCGCCGCTGAATGGCGACCGCGCCGCCGCCGAAAAAGTCAGCCGCGACCTGCTGCAAAATTTTGCGATCAAACTCGCCGACCTCTGGCGGTACGAAAGCGGCGCTTCCATCGACGCCCTGTTCGCCGAGTGGACCGGTTGGGAGTATTTCACAGCCGCGCAATCGAGCCGACGGGGCATCCTCCTGTTGACGCCGCATCTGGGAAACTGGGAATTCGGGGCGCCGCTGCTGGCGCAGCGCGGCGTGAAACTGCTGGTCGTCACGCTGGCCGAACCGCAGGGGCGACTGACCGAGTTGCGACAGGCTTCGCGCGCGCGCTGGGGCATCGAAACGCTGGTCATCGGCCGCGATCCCTTTGCCTTCGTTGAAATCATTCGACGCCTTGAATCGGGCGCCATTGTGGCATTGCTGGTGGACCGGCCTCCCGAGGCCAGCGCGGTGATGGTCGAGTTGTTCGGCAGGAAATTCGCCGCATCCATCGCCGCCGCCGAATTGGCGCGTGCGTCCGGTTGCGTTCTGTTGCCGGTTTATCTGCCGCGCACGGAACGCGGTTATGCCGCGCATATTCTGCCGGAGATCCCTTACGATCGCGCCGCGCTGCGGTCGCGCGAATCGCGCCAGAAAATCACGCAGGAAATCCTGCGTGCTTTTGAACCGGTCATCCGCCAACATCTCGACCAATCGTATCATTTCGTTCCCATCTGGCCGATCTAGCTTGGATGCGTCATCACCATCCCGGGTCCGAAGCGCGGCCTCGGGACCTCCTCACCCCATCCCTATCCCCCACGGGAGGGCTTGTGTTTATTATGACGGCAGGCGTCCCGCTTGCCGTAGAGCCGGGCATCCTGCCCGGCGGACTCAGCGCATGCATTCGCGCGACACTTCCGATTTCGCAACGCGTATCCGGGCGGCAAGATGCCGCCCTCTACGGCAGCCAGGATGGCCGCCGCTACAACCGCGGGCAGGCGCTAAACACATACAGAGAGGATGTCCCAAGGACGGCGCCTGGAGGGCAGCCCTCTTGGTTGCCGGCTTTGCTGGTCGCTTTCTTCAGCCTGTTTGGCGGGAAATTGCTCGCCTCCGACACCGCCTCCGTCCTCACCCTTTGGCTTCATTCGCAAACGAACATTCAGACCTGGTCCGCTGAAGTCATCCAGACGCGCGCGCTGAAATCGTTGACGCAACCGTTGACGGCCGGCGGCCACGTCTGGTTTGCCGCGCCGAATCGTTTCCGCTGGGAACTCGGCGATCCGCCGCAAACCATTGCCGTGCGCCTGGCCGACCAGATGCTCATCGTTTACCCCAGGCTGAAACGCGCGGAAAAATATCCGTTCACCGGCAACCAGACCGGCCAATGGCGCGACACGCTCGCCCTGCTCGAAGCCGGCTTTCCCAGCAGCCAGGGCGAACTCGAGTCGCGCTTTCGCGTGGTTCATGAGACCACGTCCGATCACGTTCACGAAGTGACGCTCCAACCCCGATCCGCTTCGGCGCGCCGTCTGATGCCGCAGATCAAAGTTGCCTTCGCCACAAACGATTTTTCTTTGCGCGCCACCGAACTGCAATTCGCCGACGGTTCGACGATGCGGAATGATTTCACGAACGCCGTGTTGAATGCGAAGCTGGACGAGTCGCTCTTTGCGCCGAAACTGGATGCCGACTACAAGTTGCTCGAACCGCTGCAACCCAGGTAGGTGGCTTGCGTGCTGTTTCATCCAACCCGTTGCTGTGAGAGAACATGCCTGACCCCTTGACCACTGCTCTCGATTCGCTGCCACATGGCCGGGAGTTCCGTTTCCTGGACCGTTTGTTGACTTTGGAGCCGGGAAAAAGCGGCGTGGGAGAATACGCGCTGCGCGGTGACGAACCGTTTTTGCGCGGGCATTTCCCCGGTCAACCCATGATGCCCGGGGTGCTGCTGTTGGAAGCCGCGGCGCAACTGGCGGGAACCGTCGCTCAGAGCGACCCCCAAATCCCGCCCATGCCCGGATTGAAACTGGCGGCAATTCGTGGCGCAAAAATTCTTGGAACGGCGAAACCGGGCGAAGTCATTCGCCTCGAAGCGTGGGTCGTTGGCCGCCTGAACAATCTTGTCCAGGCGCAGGCGACGGCTTCGGTAAATGGCGAACTCGTGATGCGGGCCGAGTTGACGCTGAGCGGAGACTAAGGGGTCAGTCCCGCACAATCACCTATTTTCTGTCCTGTTGGGGTCAGGTCTCTGGATTAATTGAAACGAGAGTACGTCCGGTGTACGGGGCGGCGGCGCTGAGGCCTGACTCAGGGGGCGCAACGTCGCCGGCCGAACCGCCGCACACCTGGCCATCATTCACTCACGCATTTCGCCAGGCGGACAATCGCTTTTTGAAACGGATCGCATTCGCGTGGCCGCGAAGCATTCCCGGGAAATCGGCGACGAGTTGTTTCCATTCCGGCACGTCACCCCACGCGGTCACGGTGAAAACTTCGACTGCGCGCCTGGTTTTGATCCGCAACTCGCGCGCGCGCCGATTAAAACGCTGACGCAACATCATTTTCCACGCCTCCAGCGACTCGGGCGGCTGCAACGCGTGACGTCCCACCCAGGGAAGCCACTCCGCGACCTGCGACTGGTGACACCAGCTCATTTCACAGACCTGC
>WNFZ01006759.1_pt1 | contig 10327 bp, 14 predicted proteins | sample 5400081 | NCBI WGS metagenome assembly WNFZ01 (sample SAMN13153365, study PRJNA577476) | soil metagenome | isolation source: 80 cm soil or saprolite under grassland replicate 1 | place: USA:California | collected 2016-06-15
CTGCAACCGGGCCCGACCTCGATGGGCCGGCCCACTTCCCTCATCCGGGGCATCCGTGGCCGGGCCGGAGGAGGCCATCAGGTCAGCGAGGCTCGGTGCCGAGGCACCTCCCTCAGAGAACTATTCGACGCCTCCCCCCGGACCAGCCGGGTAGCCCATGCAACCCTGGGACTGCGGTGTGATCAAGCACCGAAGTCCCTTACATGAGAGAATGGGCCGCGTGGCGACAGATCCGTCGGCCGGATCTGGGCAAGGGATCGCCTTGCGGACCGGGTTCTTCGTCCTGGATTGGACGCTCAGGTTCACGCGCACGACCGTCGTCATCGATGGCCACCTGCACGAGCTTCCCTGGGGAGAGCACTTCTTTCCGCTTGAACCCGGGTCTCACCAGGTGGAAGTGTCCTATCGGTACCTCCGCCTGTCCCGAGCGGGGAAGGCCTCCGTCCGGATCGATGTCGCGCCGAACCAGGTCGTCCAGGCTTCCTATCGCGCGCCCAGGTCCGTGCTGATCGCATTCTTGCCCGGCAAGCTGACCGTCGAATGGCCCGCCCAGTCCTGAGCAGTTCGGGGCGTGGGTGGCGTCCGATCGTTAGTGCTAAAGCCGACTGACACGCGTTCCGGTTGGTTATCCTACGAGGCGGCGGTAAACAGCGTGTGGGCTCCAAAACTCGGTTCGCCGCGTGATTGACGTCGGCAGGTAGCATCCTCGCGCTTTGCGATCATTCCTCTACTTCGTGTTCGTCCGCGTGCTCGGAGTCCTCAGTGGAGGGCGGCGTGTGCGTCAGCTCGAGCTCGAGAATGCCGTCCTCCGCCACCAGGTGGAGGTGCTCCGCCGCACGGTTCGCCGTCGAGAAACCCTCGTGCTTAGTTCGGTTTCACGGCAAGGTTCGCCGGGCCGGATACCGCAAGACGGCCACGCTCTCAGCCGTTCGTGCGCCAAGCGCAGGAGGCGGCCCGCGGACACCCGCTAGTCTTCACTCGATCGGGAGCCGAGATGACGAGTATCCAGCCGGAATTTTGGGTCGACACCCCGCGCGAAGCGCTCGCGTTCTACGAAGCCGCGTTCGGCGCCACGGTCCTCCATAGTGTGGGCGAGGGGGACGACATCGTCGCGCAGCTCGGCGTCGGCGACGCGGCGTTCTGGGTGGCGCCGACCTCATCGACGATGAAGCGGTTCAGTCCTCGCGCGATCGATGGTGCCACCGGTCGGACCTTGCTGGTGGTCGAAGACCCGGACTCGGTTGTCCGCCGGGCAGTGGCCGCCGGGGCGAGGGAATCGTCCCGCGTGCAAGACGAGCACGGCTGGCGGCTCGGTCGGATCATCGACCCGTTCGGACACGAGTGGGAGATTGGCGCGCCCCTCGGAACCTGGCCGCCGCATTGACCGAGCGAGCGGAGGCGCCCCCGCGGGAGATTTCTCAAGGCCGACACCGATTCATCTACAGAACCTCACCACGCAACAACCCTCGACCGCTGACGGAAGGTTCGCACACCGTAAGGGTCGTGCACGTCGGCTGTAGCCTAATGAGGGTCCCTCGCCGCGTCCCACGGAGCGCCGCTGGAGTGATTGCGACTCGATCATCCCCATTGGCTGACAGTTGCTCCTCCGCTGACAAGACTCACCCACGCGAGGCGATCTGGATGAGGTTCCCGCAAGTGTCGTCGAGGACCGCGGTCATCACCGGCCCCATCTGCGCCGGCTCCTGGGTGAACCGCACGCCGAGCGCGCGCAGGCGCTCGTACTCGGCGTGAACGTCGGCCACTGCGAAGGACGTGAACGGGATCCCGTCTCGAGCGAGCGCCTCCTTGAAGGGGCCCACCGCCGGGTGCCCTTCCGGCTCGAGGACGAGTTCCGGCCCCTCGGGGTCATCGGGCGAGACCACCATGAGCCACCGGTGTTCGCCCATGGGGATCTCGGACTTCTTCCGGAACCCGAGCACCTCGGTGTAGAAGCGCAGCGCTTTGTCCTGGTCGTCCACCAACACGCTTGTCAGGTTGATCCTCACGATCGTCTCCTTTTCCTCTCGGTCGGCCACCGCTCGACGATCTCGCGCAGCGGCGAGGTGTCGAGGTGGTGGAACTTGTACCGGCCATGGCGCGCCGTGGTGATGAGCCCCGCGTCCTCCAGCACCTCGAGGTGCTGGGAGATCGCCTGCCGGGAGGAGGTGAGGCCGTGCTTCATGGCCAGACGGGTGCAGACCTCGAACAGCGTCTGCTCGGTGCGCTCGATGAGCTCGTCCAGGATCGCCCTCCTCGTCGGGTCGGCGAGCGCCTTGAAGAAGTCACCCACAGGCACCGGATCATAGGCAAGCAGACACTTGCCTGTCAAACTGGGGACGAAGTTCGGCCCGCCCGCCCGACCGCCAAGCGACGAACGACCTTCCGCCCGAAGGATCAAGCCGACAGGATTGTGACCGCGCGAAAAGGTTCGAACACCGTCACGGATCGTGCCCCCGGGTCGGAATCAGACCTCCGACGCCTGGTGCGGCTGCGGCAGCGCCTGCGATTGTGTTTGAAGCGCTCACCCTCACCTGCCGCGTGAGTGCGGGCTAGTCGTCCAATGCTTCATCCAGGGGGACAAGATGGTGCTGCAGTCCCGAAGATGGCAGCCTGAGTGTGATCCGACAGCCCGAGCTTGCCAAGATGCTCGACACACGGCTCTTCACGGTTTCCTCCGTCAGGGACAGGTCCTTGGCGATCTGCCGGTTCGATCGACCCCGCGCCATTGTCTTCAGGGGCCCAGCTCGCGGGGCTCAACTCATCCACCTGGTCGCGCTTCGCCGGGCCCCGCAGCTCGCGGAGGAGCCGGGCGGTCGCCGATGGCTCAAGCACGCTCTCGCCCCTAGAGGCGGCCCGGACCGAGTCGACCACCAGATCCGCGCCGGCGGTCTTCGGCAGGAACGAAGGGCGCCCGCCCGGACGGCGGCGAGCAAGCGATCCTCGTTCTGAGAGGTCTTCCTCACGAGCTGGGCACGTCCCCGGAAATGAGCGCGGGCACCACCTGGACCAGCTCGACGAGTCCGAGCCCCCCCGATGCCCCACAGGAACGTGCCGACGCCGCGGACGGGCGTTCGCTCCGAGAACCGGCCCGCGACCTCCCCCCCGTCGACCGCGGTCAGGGGCCTCACGATCGTGAACGCCGACAGCGACAGGAGCATGAGGGACACGAGGAACAGCCGGTTCCACGCGATGGCGAAGGTGTAGAGGTAGGTATATGCGACGTGGGCGAGGGCTCCCAGCCAGACCAGCTGCGCGCGGCGGGATCCTCTCTTCGCCAGCACGATGGAGAGGAAGAGCACGGGTGCCGCCACGGCGAGCGATGGAGGTCGCTGCCCCGAAACGCCGCCGTGGCGTAGGTGTTGTTCTTGTAGATGCGTCGAGGAAAAACCCGAAACCGGAGGCAGCCGCCAGCAGCACCCCGATGAAGAGCGAGGCCCGGTAGCACCACTGTAGATCGACCATTCGCGAGATGGACGCGGACCTCGGGGCCGTTCCTCGATCACCCCTGGCTGGCGAGCTCGCTTTGATCCCCGCCACTGTCGAGGCCATAGGAACCCACCTCCCAATGTCTCTGACCTCTGGACAGAGCTTCCAGTCGAACGGGCCAATTGGCGACGCAACGGGCTCATTCCGGGCAGGACTTTCGGGCCATGTTTCCGATAGTGGACGGCCCAAGCGGAAGCTCGTGAGCGCCCAAGCCAGGAGCCTGTCCCTGGTCCCTCGGGCTCTGGGTCCTTCGGCCCTTGTGGTCGCCGATGTCCTGGTTTGGACTCTCCCTGAAGTATCCGGCGGTACCAGGGGGTGGCCGCGGTGAGCATCATTGGGTTCATCGCAGTCTTGCTGTTGTGGCTCGCGTTCGGGTGGACGCTGATGCTGGGGCGTCAGGCGCTCGACGGCGCCTGGCGCTCGTTCCAGCACCAGTCGAGAGTCGTGCAGGGCATCGAGGTGGTGCTCCTGCTCCCGTGGGTGGTGGCCCTCGCGGTGTGGGAGTCGAAGTGGACGCTCGTTCTCAGGGTGATCCTCGTGGTCGGGCTGGCCTGTTCGACCCTCTTCGCGTTCTTCCCGAAAGGCGGGTAGCCAAAGGAGGTCCGACATGAGCGAGAGTCACGCCGTCATCGTGGAGGAGGACGTCTTCATCCACCGCTCGCCGGAGGACGTCTTCGACTACTGCACCGATCTCACCCGTGAGGTCGAGTGGAACCCGAAGACCAGACGCATCGAGAAGCTCACGGCCGGACCAGTCGCCCTGGGAGCCCAGTTCGAGGGGGAGTGGATCAAGGGCGATCCCATGCGCATCGAGTTCGTCGGTTTCGAGGCGCCGGAGAGCTGGGAGACGGTGGGTCGGTCCCGGCGCTTCGTCGCCTCATCGGAGGGGCACGTCACAAAGGAGGACGGCGGCACCCGCCTTCGCATTCGGATGCAGCTCGAGCCCCACGGCATCCTGCGCGTGCTGCGGCCGCTGCTGGGTCCGACGATGCGGCGCAAGGAGCGAGGCCACATCGCCCGGATCAAGGCGGTGCTGGAGGGGACGCACACACCCTTGCAGGCCAGGGCGAGTGGCGGCCGCCGCATCGGGCACGGGATCCTCGGTGCGCTGAGCGGCCTGCCGCTGTTCGCCACGGCTCCGATCTACCGGCACTGGCACACGCGATGGGGAGCCACCGACGAGGAGGTCCACGGCCCCATGCCCGGGGACGAGATCGTGCCCGGGGCCCAATTCAACGCGACGCGCGCCATCACCATCGACGCCCCGCCCGAGCAGGTGTGGCCGTGGATCGTGCAGATGGGATACCGGCGCGCGGGTTTCTACACCTACCCCCTGCTGGACAACGCCGGCTACGAGAGCGCCGACCACGTCCTGGAGGAGTACCAGCCGCCGAAGGTCGGCGACTGGATGCCCATGGCGAAGAAGGTGAGCGACACCACGGCCTTCAAGGTGAAGGCCTTCGAGACCAATGCGTGGCTGCTGTGGGAGAAGCCCGACAGCACGTGGGCGTGGAAGCTGATCCCGCTCGAAGGAGGACGCACCCGCCTGATCTCCCGCCTGAAGGTCCGGTACGTGTGGCGGAAGCCCGGAATGGCGCTGTTCACCCTCGTGCTCATCGAGTTCGGCGACTTCCAGATGATGCGAAGGGTCCTGAAGGGGATCAAGGCCCGCGCCGAGCGGCTTGCGAACGAGGGACGGCCCGCCCACGAGACGGCGGCGTCCGGGAACGATCGGACAAGGTGAGGGGGTGTCCGACGATGGCAGTCGACTTGCGCGACAAGGAAGGCCGAATCGCGAGCGTGGGCCCGCGTCTCGCCGTGACTGATGGGCGAGGAGGGGATCTGTTCGGGTTCGTCGGGCTGGCCGCGGTGGTGTTCTCGGTCATCTACTTCGTCTCGGATGTGATCGAGCTCGCCCAGGGTGGGTTCTCCACGACGCAGCTGGTCCTCACGCACACCGGGGAGGCGGCCATCCCATTGTTCGTCATCGGGCTCTACGCGGCGCAGCGGCCGCAGATCGGGCGGCTGGGTCTCGTCGGGGCTGAAGGCGTACGCGTACGCCTTCGTCTTCTTCACGGGGACGGTGTCGTTCGCGCTCGCGGAACACGTCCCGAACTGGGACACGCTCGTGCATCGGATGGATCCCTGGGTCACAGTCCACGGCGCGCTGATGGTTCTCGCTGGTCTGGCCTTCGGGTGGTCCGTGGTTCAGGCCCGTGTGTTTCCGCGCTGGACCGGAGTGGCGCTGATGGCAGGCGTGGTACAGGTGGCGGCCTCTTCCGGGCTCCCCGAGGCTGTACAGACGGCCCCCGCGGGTGTTCGGGACGCCGCGTTGGTTGGGATGGGGGCATCGCTATGGCTGGCCCGCCGAGAGCGGCGCCGCGTGAGGGGTGAAGGGGGATCCCGATGACTCGAATCCTGATCGGTGCGTTCCTGATCGCACACGGGCTCGTCCACATCGCCGTGTGGGCCACGCCTCGGACCAAGAAGATCCAGGCGGAGACTCCGTTCGACCCGTCCCATTCCTGGCTGATCGGAACGGCCAGGGGATTCGCCGCACCATTGGCTGTGGCCGTAGCCATCATCCTCGTGGTTGCGGGCATCGCCCTGTTCGCCCACGCGGGTCTGTGGCGGCCGCTCACGGTCGCGGGGTTGGCGGGGTCGCTGTTCCTGGACGTCCTGTACTTCAACCCCTGGCTGGGCTTCATCACCGCGGTGAACGCGGCGTTCCTGGCCGGACTCGTGTGGTGGCACTGGCCGTCGGCGACCCGGGTGGGGGCCTGAGGGAGTTCGGGAGGCGAAGAGAGGACGACCATGTGGCCGAAGAGCTACGCAGAGCACATCGCAGAGGCGGAGAGGCGACTGACCACGTTCGACGCAAGGACCGTTGATTCTCCGTGGGGGGCCATCGAGTACGTCGAGCGCGGCGCCGAGATCCCGCTCCTGGTGAGCCACGGGATCGCGGGCGGGCACGACGCGGCGGTCGTGACGGCGGAGGTCTGGGCCGGAGACGGGTTCCGGGTCATCGGGCCTTCCCGGTTCGGCTACTTCCGTTCCGCTCTCCCCACGGGCGCCCACCCGGCTCTTCAGGCCGACGCGTTCGCCGCGCTGCTGGACGCCCTCGGGGCCGACCGGGCCGCGGTGCTGGGATTCTCGGCCGGGGGTCCCCCCGCCATCCAGTTCGCCCTGCGTCACCCGGACCGCACGCTCGCGCTGGTGCTCGCGTCGGCCCACCTCCCGACGTCGCCGTACGTGAAGCTTCCGGCCTGGCTGTACCGAACGCTCTTCTCCGAGCGGCTGTTCTGGCTCCTGAAGGCCTACGCCCCGAGGCGGCTGGCCAGGATCATGGGGGTCCCGAAGGGGTTCCGGGCCAGTCCGGAAGAGTGGCGTTCGATCCGCTCCCTCATGGACGGCCTGTTCCCGATCCGGCCACGCCGAGAAGGGATGGTGCAGGACGGGATCCTCACCAACCCTGACGTCGAAGGATATCCGCTGGAGGAGATCGGGGTGCCCACGCTCATCATCCACTCGGCGGACGACACCCTGGCCCACTACGAGACGGCGCCCAGGGCCGCCGCGCGCATCCCAGGTGCTCGCTTCGTCACCGTCGACCGCGGCGGACACATCTTCGCGGGTCGCGAGGCGCTCGTCCGCAAGGAGATCGGCGGGTTCATCCGATCGTGCGTGCCAGGGGAAACGGTCCCCGAGGTCGTGCGGTCAGGGGTGGGGTGAGAACGTGATGCGGTTCGCCTACGTGTACTTCATGAAGGAACAGCCGGAGAGGATCCAGGGGGTCGCCCCAGAGCACGCGGGCTACTGGCGCGGGCTCGCGCTGCCCGGGTATCTCGGCGGTCCCTTCGGCGACCGCTCCGGGGGGCTGATCCTATTCGAGGCGGACTCCATCGATCAGGCCGAGCGGTTCGCCTCGAAGGATCCGTTCATCCGCGAGGACGTCCTGCAAAGCCACCGGGTGAAGGAGTGGCGCCCGGACGATCCCTGAGAAGGGGAGCCGTTGCGTCATGGAGACGATGCCGACGGGCGAGGAGAGGACGGCGGGGTACGGCATCGATCTGTACTGGCTCCCCCTCGGAGCCGGTGGCTGGTTCGTCCGCATGAACGGCCGGATCTATGAGGCGGTGATGGCCCGACGCGAGCACCGCCCACCATGCGACCTGTATCACTCCGCCCTCGAGGTTCGAGTCCCCGAAGGTCGCTTCGTGATCGAGAATGCGTGGCCCATTCCCGACCGCGACGGCGACGCGAGAGGCGTGGTCGTGGAGGGGCCCGTGGGGAGTCCGGGTCTCGGCCGCCTGCGCACGTTCCGATACGAGATCCGACGGTGGCGTGATGGCCGGATCCCCGACATCGCGTACGCCGTCGCGAGCCCTCAGTGCGTGAGCAGCGACCCGGATCGGGCCCGCCTGCTGCTCAGCCTGGTCTCAAGCGTGCCGGCGCTCAGATGGGGGAGGGACGAGCTTGGGATCGGAGACATGTGGAACTCGAACTCCACCGTCTCGTGGCTGCTCACCTCGAGCGGGCTACTGGTGGATGAGATTCGACCGCCGAGAGGAGGTCGAGTCCCAGGCTGGAGGGCCGGCATTGAGCTCGCGGCGGCGACAATGTCCGAGTGGGCCGACCTCGGGATCAAGCACGTTTGGATGCACCGATCATTTGGCACGGGAAGCATCTCCGACAGGGCGACCGAATACGGTCGGGCCCAACCAGCTGAACACATCATCAACGGGGGAGGAGCCCTTCGACTGGACCGGTACAGCGGTGGGCTCGAGTGGGAAGAGGAGGTGACGTCTGATGCCAGCCTGGGCCATCGTGCTGATCGTTCTCGGCGCGGTGATCTGCTGCGGCCTATGCGTCTACGGGATCAACACGGCTGTGCGTCGGTCGAAAGCGCGGACTGACCACGGTGCGCACGCATTGACGAGATAAGACGGGCCTCAGTCGGGGTCGCTGGAGACGCGGTTCTCGTCGTTGGGAGGCTTCACGAGGAGGCGCGCCAGAGCCCGCGCACCGAGGATGAAAGGGCAGCGTCAGGGCCATCCCACGCCGACCGGCGCGCAGCACTCGTTGCCGATCGGCCAGACCCGCCTGCCGCAGCGTTCGCCACGCCCAACCGAGTAGGGCAGAACGACCGTCGCGGTCAGGGGCGTGGACGGTGCTCATGTTCGCGACCTCCTGAGCTCGGTCGCGTTCCCCGGCGCTCCAAACTCTCCCGTGCCGTCCGGTCCCGACATGGCCGGAGGGTCCTGGGCTCGATGGGACGTTCGACCCTTCCGGCCAGGGAGCCCTCCTCGTAAACACACCCAGAGGAGGGAGGTGGTCGTCATGACACAAGCACGGTTGTCCGAAGCGAGATCACTGTCCCCTGTCGAACCGGACAACGGGGCACGCAGACATCTGACAACAGAAGCGAAGGAGCAACGCAAGCACCGGATCTCGCCGTTTTGGCGGCACTACCTGCAGATGGCCGCGGTGATGGGCGTGGGGATGATTGCCAGCGGGGCCATCTTGATGTTCGCTTCGGGGCTCAAGACGTGGGACGAGGTGACCATCCAGTACCCCACCCAGGCGCTGATGGTGATGGCGGTCGGGATGAGCATCCCCATGGCGGCCTGGATGCTGTTCCGGGGGATGGGCCGGAGGAACTCTGTCGAGATGGCGGCGGCCATGGTCCTGCTGGTGATCCCGTTCCTGTGCCTGGTGTGGTTCGGCGTCACGAAGAGCGCCTGGTGCGGGCCGTACTGCGTGTCGACCTTCGTGGCCATGTACGCGCTGATGCGGTACCGCCGGGATGAGTACTCCATGCGCGCCGCGCACGTCTAAGAGCGTGTTTGAGAAGTGTCAGGCCTTGATGTCTTCGAGGGTCCAGGCTCGTTGACGGGCGGCGGGCTTGCCGCGGATCTTGCTGCTACCGTGCCCGGATGATTCTTTGGGCGAACGCCCCTTCGGCAGCCTTCAGCTGAGCTGCTCGGCCAGTGCGACGCCCTCGGGGCCGCGGACGTAACAGAGCCGATAGCTGTCCTCGTACTGCTCCAGCTCGCCAACGAGTTCGGCGCCGTGGGTGTGCAGGCGGGCAAGGACGTCCTCAATGTCTTCGACGGCGAACATGATGGGCGGCCGAAGGCAAACCTCAGCCGCCGAAGCCGAACCGCGGATTGATCCGAAGACGCCCCTCGGAGACCTCCTCGTCTGCATCCAGGGCATCACGAATGTCAACGGCGGGGGCATGCGGCGAGGGCTACATCGTCACCAAGAACGACCCGCTCGCGAATGTAGCGGCGGAGGCGTTCCAGCCGCTGGTAGACCACCTTGGGTGAGGTCAAGGCGGCGGGATGGACTGCTCGGGCTCGCGGCCACCGCCAGCGGTTTCCGTCAGTTAGCCTGACGACCTTGTACTGCGCGTTGTCGGTCAGGGGCCGATCGAGCCCGCCGGGCTCATCCGCTCGCGCCGACGGTTCATGCCTGGATCTATCGGCGTGTTCGCAACTCCTTCAGCGCGGGGCAGGGGAGCTCACCCGTACGACGCGACCCACTCGCCGTGGGGAGAATCATGGGCTTTCATCGAGGTGTTCGTGCCTCTTAGCCTTAGGCACGAGCATGGGGACTCATCCCAACTGACGGGGGACCGTTGCGTCCGGGAGGATCCGATCGAAGCGAGCTAGAAGGAGTGGCTCGGTCGGATTGACGTCCGATCGCTCCGGTGCCATCCAGCCGTAGCACCCGTACGGGGTCATCGGCCACGATCCCGAAGCAAGCATCGCCGAGACGAGCGGCTGGAGATCGCCACCGGCTCCCGCCGTCGCGAGCACGAGCAAGCACGTCATCG
>WNFZ01006764.1_pt1 | contig 10324 bp, 10 predicted proteins | sample 5400081 | NCBI WGS metagenome assembly WNFZ01 (sample SAMN13153365, study PRJNA577476) | soil metagenome | isolation source: 80 cm soil or saprolite under grassland replicate 1 | place: USA:California | collected 2016-06-15
CCCGGCGACCACAGGAGCACCGGCATCCCCCACAGCCCCGCGACCGACCGCGGCCAACACAGCCAGCGCCTCACCTGGCGTCACATGCAAGCGACCAGTGATCTCCGACAACGCCACCCCCGCCGCACAGTCCGCCACGATCCGCGCCGCCACCTCCGGCGCGACAGCCGTCGCACTCGTGCGTACTGCCGGCGTGGATGAGGCCGCCGGAACCGCGGGACTGTCCGTCTGAGCAGTGCGTATCGGGCTCTCGTCGTGCTGGTCGATGGGCTGCATGGTGGATGGCTGACCTCTCGTCCGGCTGCGTACCCTGGGTGCGAGTGATCCTTGCCACCGTGGGCGTGCCATCACGACGGCCTGGGGCTGCCGTCCTACTGCCCTCGTGGTGCCGTGTCGGTTCGCGCGTAGGCGGTGCCGGGCGCCTGCCGGTTAGGGTGGCGGTCGAACAAGCTGGACGCGCGGGAGGCGACGACACATGAGCGACGACCGGTCCAGGACGGCGCTTGGTGCGCTGATCGCGGCCCACCCGTGGTCACGTGTGGAATTCGTCGCGCACTACAACCGGGTAGCCGACGAACTCGGCGAAGCAACGTCGCTGAGTCTGCGCCAACTCGACCGGTGGATACGCGGCGATCTGGCGACTGGCCTCCCGCAATCGGCGGCACGCCGAGTCTTGCGCCACATATTCGCACTCCCGGCCGAACGCCTGTTCAGCACAATGGTGAACTCCAGCGGGCAGAGTGGTCATGATGAGGATAAGATGTCCCGCCGCGAAGAGCGGGAGTGGGTGATGGCGGCCGCCCACGAGTCGCGTGACCATGCGACGGACGCTGGCGGATTCGAACTGGCAGAGGCGACACTCGCCGATCTGCGGTACGACATAGACGGTCTGGCTCGGAGTTATCACTCCACGTCGCCAACAGCGTTGCTGTCAGATGCACTCGCGGTCCGCAACCGAGTCTGGCGACTTCTTGACCGCACGCACCGTCCCGACCGTGCAACCGATCTGTACGTGGCTGCGGGCCATGTATGCGCGCTGATGGCCGCCGCGTCGTTCGATCTCGGCTATGTGACCGCGGCGGAGCAGCAGGCGCGGGCCGCACGCACATACGCGGATCTGATCGACTACACACCGCTGATGGCCTGGTGTTTCGGGCTCGAAGCCGAGGCCGCGTACTGGACAGGTGCGCCACGACGGGCCCTGGACCTGGTGTCCGCCGGTCTCGCTGTCGCTCCCGCCGGAACAGCCCGGGTGCGTCTCCATTGCATCGGTGCACGGGCCTGGTCCTACATGGGCCCGACCACTGCCGACCGCGTGAACACCGCGCTCTCAGCCGCGGACACCGAACGCGAGACCGGCCTCGGAGACGAACTGCACGACGAACTGGGCGGCCACTTCTCCTTCAGTCGAGCACGGCAGGCGCGATGCAACGCGACCACCTATGTCCAGCTCGGATCTTCCGCCGAGGCAAGTGAGCAGGCGAGAACAGCGCTAGAGATGTACGCCCTGACCGGCGGGCAATGGCGACTCATAGAGGCGGAGGTTCGCGCGGACTTGGCGGCGGCTCACCTGCTGTCCGGCGACCTGGACGGCGCCGACGCGGCCCTCGCGCCAGTATGGGGCTTGGCTACGCACGATCGACGCGAGGGCCTCCTGCACCGACTCCGGCAAACCGGCGTCCCGCTGGCCGATCCCCGCTGGCGCGATGTTGCACGGGTTGAGCAGTTGGCCGAACAGATCGAGACCTTCGCCGCCGCGAGCATCGTCCGCGCCCTGCCCGCCGGGCAGGACTGAACCCAGCCACACCCTACGCTCGTGCGGTGCGCCGCAGAGACACATCGCTGCTGGTCGTGCTCGGGCTGGCCTGGGGCGGCCTCTACCCGCTGACCACGGTCGCCCTACGCGGGTTCGCCCCCACGCCGCTGGTCGCTGCACGCGCCCTCCTCGCCGCTGCCTTCCTCTTGCCGATCATCGCGGTCACCGGCCTCCGCGGACTCCGCCAACACCCGCTCGCCGTGCTCGTGGCCGCGCTCATGCAGGCCACTACCCCCCTGCTCCTACTGACCATCGCCCAAGAACACGTCAGTGCAGGTCTGGCGGGGATCCTCTCCGCAACGCAACCCATCTTCGTCGCTCTCCTGTCGGCGCTCCTCGGCGAGTCGATGAACCGACCCCAATGGACGGGCCTCCTCGCCGCCTTCGCAGGCGTCGCGCTGCTGTTCATCGGCGACCTGCGCCTGAATGCCACGCACAACCTCGCCGCAGCCGCCGTCCTCGGCTCAGCGTTCCTGTTCGCCAGCGGGGCCGTCTACATCGGCCGGGTACTGCCCGAGGTACCAGCACCGGCCACCGCCGGCGCCGCGATGAGCGTCACTACCCTGGTCCTGCTTCCCGTAGCCCTGACGACCGGCGCCCGCCCCCACGTCACCGCCGGTCCGATCGTCGCACTTGTCGCGCTCGGGCTGCTGACCGCCGGCCCTCTCGCGCTGTTCTACTGGCTCATCCGCAGTTCCGGCGCCAGCCGCGCCGCCCTCGCGTGGTACATCGCCCCAGCGGCGGCCGTCCTCTACGACCTGCCGATACACGGCGCACCAACGGTTCCGGAAGTCGCCGGGCTCGCCCTGATCGTCGCCGGAGTAGTGGCAGCAACCCACGAGCACCGACCACGCCGAATCGTTGACACCACGGCTCCTTGACCCTGCCAGCCGCGCTTCCGGACATTCCCAGGTGTTGTGTTGCCGAATTGGGCTTGTATTGGATCAAGGCCGCCGCCTGCGGCGACGGCCCGGGCGCGGCAATGCGCGGACCGTCGCCGCTCGCTGGCGCTCGCGCTCCGGCCGTATCGCCCGCCCGCCGTCCATGCCGGGAGCGGTGTTGGTCTGTTTCGTCATTTCCGTGGTCTCGTGGGAGTCCCGGTCCTCATCGGTGCGGGGCATCGTCTGGTGGATCAGGCTGAGGTGGGTTGGTGATCGGCGAGTAGTCGGGCCAGGTGTGATAGGCGGCCGATGGTGAGTGCTTCGATCAGGGCGGACCAGGCCAGCCCGCGCGCGGCTCCGGCGATCACGGTGGTGGCGGGTGTTTGTGCGATGAGCAGCGCGGCGGTTCGCTGCGGCGGCGGCGGATCCGCCACACGATGAGCGCGGTGAGGACGAGGGCGGCGGCGGCGAGGGCGGTGCCGCGGCCGACGGTTGTCTCGATGGTCCGGTAGGAGTTGCCGGCGAGGTAGCCGAGGGTGACGAACGTGGTGCCCCAGGTCAGGCCGCCGGAGGCGTTGTAGGCGATGAACCGGCGGTAGGGCATCCGGGCGGTGCCGGCCAGGGCGGGGATGACGGCGCGGAAGAACGCCACGAACCGGCCGAGGAACACCGCGGATCCGCCGCGTCGGGCGAGGAAGTCCTGCGCGTCGGCCAGCCGGGTGTGGTGTCGGGACAGGACCCGGGCGCGCAGGATCCGGGTGCCGAGCTGGCGGCCGACCTCGTACCCGACGCTGTCTCCGATGATCGCGGCGGCCACGACGGTGAGGATCATCGCCCACAGGTGGACGTGGCCGAGGCTGGCGTCCACGCCGCCGAGGACGGCGGCGGTCTCGCCGGGGATGACGAACCCGACGAACAGCGCGTCCTCGGCGAAGACCAGCGCCCCGACCAGGGCGTAGGCGGCCGCCGCGGGGAGGGTGAGCAGGTGGTCCAGCACTCGGCCCATCGCGCCGCCTGTCGTGGTCAGTGGAAGCGGATGATGCTGGCGGCGCCGGCCAGCAGGCAGTACACCGCGAACGGGGTCAGGGTGCGGGTGGTGAAGTACCGGGTCAGGAATCGCACCGAGACATAGGCGGCGAGTCCGGACACCAACGCCCCGAGGAGCACCTGTCCGTGGATGTGGGCGCCGGCCGGGCCGGCCAGGGTGGGGAGCTTCAGCACTCCGGCGGCGAAGATGACCGGGGTGGCAGCAGGAACGCGAACTTCGCCGCGTCCTCGTGGTCCAGGCCGCCCATCAGCCCGGCGACCATGGTGATGCCGGAGCGGCTGATCCCGGCGAACAGCGCCAGGGTCTGGAACGCCCCGATGATGAACCCCTCCCGCCAGGACAGGGTGGCCAACTGTCGGCGTTCAGCCACCACCAGGCCCCGTCGGGTGGGCGCCGCGCCGGCTGCTGGCCGGCTACCGGCTCCGGTCGCCGCCGGGGCCCCGGTCACAGGCTCGGCGCGGCGGCGCAGCCGTTCCCCGCCGAGCAGGATCAGCCCGTTCACGAACAAGAACACCGCCGCGGCCAGTGGTTTGGCGAACAGGGTCCGGAAGGTGTGTTCGGCCAGCAGCCTGGTCAACCCGACCGGGATCGTCGCGATCACGATCAGCCATGCCAGCCGCTCGGTGGAGGTTTCCACCCGCCGGGTGCGCACGGTGCGGACGAACGCGCCGATGATCCGGACCCAATCCGCGCGGTAGAACACTAGCAGCGCCACCGCGGTCGCCACGTGCAGCGCGACGATGAACGCCAGGTACGGCGAGGCCGCGGAGTCCTGGGCGGAGGATTCGCTGACCAGATGCAGCCAGTCCCCGCCCAGCCACGCCGGCAGCAGCGGCGACCCGGCCGCGGCGCGCGCCTCCATCACCGCCCACCGGATGCGCCGGCTGCTCGAGGGCGGCGGGGACCGCGCGGACATCCTCGCCCGGTTCGTCTCCGACCTCAGCCCCGACGACGAGCGGCTCCTGACCGAACTGCTCACCGGCGACCAGGCCGTCGGCGACCAAGACGGCTGAATCGTGAACCCGGCCATCTCGCTCACCGCGAAGGTCCTGCCGCTGGCCGCCACCGGCCTGCTCTGGCTGACCGGAGCCCGGCTGGGACGCCTGCTCCCGCCGGCGACGGCGGTACGACTCCTGACCGTCGTCGCGCTCGCCGCCGCGCTGGCGACCGGGTTCATGCTGTCCGTCGCCGCGTTCCTCGCGCTGGCGCAGATCCCGCACCTGGCCGCCCAGGGGCAATGGTCGGTCACCGCGCTCCGTGCCGGCGACCAAGTCCCGGTGATCGTCGGAGTGCCGGCCGGGATCCTCGTCTCGATGCTGCTCGCCGCCGCGGCGCGCCATGCGGTCCGCGCCGGGCGGGATGTCGCGACAGCGGCGCTGGCGTGCCGACGGCTCAGCCTCGCGGCCGGTCGGCTGGTCGTGGTCGAAGACGACCAACCGGCCGCCTACGCACTGCCCGGCATCCACGGCCGCATCATCGTGACCACCACCATGCTCCAGGCGCTGCCAGCCGACGAACGGCGGGTACTGCTCGCACACGAAGCCGCGCACCTGACCCACCACCACCACCACCTCTACATCCAAACCGCCGAACTGGCCGCGGCAGCCAACCCGCTGCTGCGCCCGCTCGCCCGGGCGATCTGCGCCGCAGCCGAACGGTGGGCCGACGAAACCGCCGCCGCCGAGGTCGGCGACCGCCGGCTCGCGGCACGAGCACTGGCCCGAGCCGGCCTCGCCCACGCCACCGCCACCGGTGCCCGCCGAACACCCCGCGCGTCGCTGGCCGCCGCCGAAACACACCTCACCGACCGGATCCGGGCACTACTCAACCCGCCACCGCGCCGCCGAACCGGACTAGCCAGCGCGCTAGTCGCTACAGTGCTGATCACCGCCGCCTCAGCGGCACTGACCGCACACCAGACCGAACGCCAATTCGAGCTGGCCCACGCCGAGTTCACCCACCAACGGTGAGCCACGCCCCTCTGCCACGTACCACGCAAAGCGCAGCCGGAGCAAGACCGCCCAGCCGCAGGTGATGACTTGCTCCGCGTTGAAGGTGAGCCTGTCTTCAGGAACCTGTGCCTCCTTGGGCGGCGTGGGGGCCGCCGGTGGTCGGTGGCGACCGGGCATCGGTGCGGTGCGCGACGCAGGCGCGGATGAGCACGGTGAGCAGCAGCGCCAGGGCGATGACGGCGATCAGCCAGCGGCCGGCCTGCCGAAGGTCCGGCGGGGTGCCGCCCTCCTGCGGGCGTGGGTCGTTCATGGGGTTCCCCTTCTCGGGTGTGGTCTGGTGGATCGCGTCCCGGGCCGCCGTCCTGGACGCAGGCCGGGCCACACCGCGACACCAGGCACGGCGCGACACCAGGCACGGCGACGCCAGGCACGGGCCGGCCTAGGGTGGCGGGCATGGCCACCTGGGACGACGTACGCCGCATCGCCCTGGCACTGCCCGAGACGGACGAGCGGTCGCGAGACGGTATCCCCCAATGGCGCGTCAAGGATAAGGGATTCGCCTGGGAGCGGCCGCTGCGGCGAGCAGACCTCAACGCCCTCGGCGACGCCGCTCCACACGGGCCGATCCTCGCCGCATACGTACCCGACCTCGGGGTCAAGGAGGCACTGCTGGCCACCGACGCCACCGTGTACTTCACCACGCCGCACTTCAACGGCTATCCGGCGATCCTCATCCGCCTGGACCGGATCGCCGTACCCGAGCTTACCGAGCTACTGGTCGAGGCATGGCTGTCCCGAGCGCCCAAACGCCTTGCCACCGCCTACCTCGCCGGCCCACGGTAACGCCCACCACGGGCCGGCCCCGCCACCGCGCGGCGGCCGCGCCTACGCCGCCGAGTCCCCGGCTTTCTCCATCAACGCAAGGGCCATCTGCGCTGCCACCTCGCCGAGCCGCCGGTAGGCCTCGAACTCGCGGTCGCCGTACAACTGCTGTGCGGTCGAGTCGTGCGGGAAGTTGCTGTGGCCGGCCTTCCAGGCGTACACGTCCCACGACGCGGGCGCCTCGTCGGGCAGGGCGAGCTTGCACAGCAGCAGCGTCGCCCGGACACCGTTCGGGTAGGTGCACGTCCCCTCGGCCACGAGCGTGGGCGCGCCGTCGCTGCCGGCGGCGGGTCGCAGCTTCTTCGAAGGGTCGAGATCGATCTCCACTCCGAGGTCCGCCCTGGCGGTCTCCACCGCCTCGCCGAACGTTACCCAGCTGCTCGGCGGGTCGCCGCTGGCGTCGAAGACGACGATCTCGGTCGCGCCGCGGCGGAGCGCCTCGACCAGACCGAGGTTCTCGTAGTGGCCGCCGTCGGTGACGTACACCCAGCGGCCGTTCAGGTTCGTCCGGCCCAGGATCTCGCGGAGCAGGGACGGGATCCCGGGTTGGCGCCACTGCCACCTCACCTTTGCCCAGAGGCCGCTCTCCGGGGCGGGCACCTGGTGGAGATCGTGACGCCGGGGATTGGGTAGCCACAGACCGAGCCGGACGTTGGCCAGCCCGAGCAGCAGCCGTAGCGGGGCGCGGGTCATGCGGCCCATCGCGGGGGACACGGCCGCACCACTGACCGCGACGGCGGCCGGCAGGGTCAGCAGCCGCCGCCCGGCCAGCTCCTCGTACTCCGCGGTCTTCAGCATGGGGCCGGGGTCGGCGTACGTTTGCTCATCGCCGAACAGCAGCCCGCTGCTGATCCCGGTACGGGACGGGCTGAAGGTGAACGGCGCGCAGCCGCGGCCCGACGGGACGACACCTTCCTCATCGGTGTTCGCCGCCGCGCAGACGACCAGCATCGGCCGGTCCCCCTGGTACTCGGAGAACCGGATCGGCTCGCTGAACGGGATCTCCTCGGCGCCGTCGGCGGTGCGCCGGACGGCGAACGCGGAGGAGAGCCGCTCCTTGTAGAAGGGGTGCACGGAGTTGCGGTTGATGTCGGTGAGGGCCTGCCAGCCGATCGTGCCCACGACAGCCACCGCGATCCCGACGAGTTCGTGCGTCTGCAGCCCGTCGTGGGCTGCGCTGGTGGTCCAGACCAGGAACGCCACCGACAGCAGCGCAACAGCGACCGCCGATCCTGCCCACGGCGTCAGCGCTCGCAGCAACTTGCTCGTCCAGGCACCGAACCTGCTGGACATGCCGGGTTTGTCGCCCGCGCTACTGGTCTGGAGCTTGCCCTTGAACCGGCCCAGGGTTGCCTTGACCAGGCCGACGAGACCGGCGGTGGTCGCCACGAACCCGGTGAGCTGGATGTCATTGCCCAGGCCGGTCACCGGGCCGTGGTTGTCGTGCAGTCGGGAGTTGCTGAGCAGATGCAGCAGCCAGGGCACGGCAATGAATGCCAGCGCGCCTACCGCGGCCAGCACGAAAAGCCGCAACGACCACGCCCGAACGGCGAGCGAGAGCGCCCGCCGGGGCTTGTAGTAAACGTCGTGCAGCCGTTCGCCGGCGAACAGCGCGAGCCCGAGGCCGGCAGCGGCGGCGCAGACCGCAGTGACCAGACCGACATGGTGGATCTGCCAGACGGAATCGGGGGAAGTGAGAATCCCGGTGTGGAACAGCGCCCAACCGAGCGCCTTCGCACCCACGTAGATTCCGGCGAGGATCGGCAGCAGGTTGAGCAGGAGTCCGTAAAGAATGTTCAGCACGCCCGCAGCGGCCACCCGCCGACCTTCGATCAGGTAGCGGGTGTGGTTGCGGAGCCGGTTGTCCTCTGGCGAACCGGGAGCGTACGGCGGCAACGCAGCGCGCTCCGCGTCGCTCAGACCGTGGTTGACCATGGCGACCGAGCCGGCCAGGTACGAACCGCCGGAGACCGCAGTGACCAGGTGAACCCCCTCGTACCAGGAGGGCGCCCCGTCCTTGTGCACCTGCAGCCCCTGTATCCCGCCGAGGGCGAAGGCCGCCGACCGGATCCCTCCGCCGGAGCAGCAGATCGCGCGCAACGGAACGGCCGGGTCCGTCCCGCCGGGCCTGCTCGGCGACGGCCCCGGCCGCGGATGAGCCGCCTGGCCCACCGGGCGCGCAGGCGGCCGGCCAGGTAGCGGCCGTACCGGAGGCCGCGCATCCACCAGCCATCGCCGGACTGACCCAAGAAACCCCATTCTGGACCCCCCCAAGAAAGGCAGGTCGGCTCCTAGCCGCCCTCGATGACGCGGAGGTCCATAGCGGGCCGGCAGATACAAGATTCCGAAAACTTCCCGAACGCAAGGTACGGCGACCGGACGGCGACGGACAAGAATTGCCCGGATCCGCCTCGGGCGCGAACCGTACACTCATATACGAACGTTTCGCGCTGAATGGACCGGGGTGCCCCTGGTTGGCACCGCCGTACGGTTACACCGGCTGGTGCCTGGGTTGAGGTTCGGGCTCCCGGACAGCCAGGTCTTCGGGCAGCAGGCTGATCAGGTCGTGTGCGGTGGCGTCGGGTAGTTCGGCGAGGCGCTGGGCCTGGCGGTCCTGACCCCGCGCGTCCCGAACCGCGCAGGCCGGCGGCGCGAGCACGCTAGCGTGACACCGGGCGCAGGGGTGCCCGCCGCCGTTGCCCAACGAGTGAGGTCCAGGTGGCTGATCCTTCACCGGTGTACGAGCTGCGACTGGTCGTCACAGCCGACGACTACGACCAGGCGCTGCGCTTCTACCGCGACGTGCTCGGGCTACCGGAACGGGCCAGCTACTCCTCCCCGGACGGCCACGTCACGATCCTGGAGGCCGGCCGCGCCACCTTGGAGCTGACAGATCCGGCGAACGCGGCGTTCATCGACGAGGTGGAGGTCGGCCGCCGGGTGGCCGGTCACGTCCGGGTGGCGTTCGGCGTCGCCGACTCCGCGGCAACGACCGCGGCACTGGCCAGCGCCGGCGCCACCGTCATCGCCGAGCCGACCCGCACCCCGTGGAACTCGCTGAACTCCCGCCTGGACGGGCCCGCCGGCCTGCAACTGACACTTTTCTCCGAACTCGACGGCCGATAGGCACCCCGGCCCCAACACCGGATGGAGCGGCGCGATGGCGAGGACAGCGGATGTCGCGATCGTGGGCGCGGGGGTAGCCGGGCTGGTGGCCGCTCGGGAACTGCTCCGTGGCGGGCAGGAGGTGCTCGTGCTGGAGGCCCGCGGTCGGGTTGGCGGCCGGGTGCTGAACGCGGAGCTGCCGGGCGGCGCGCCGGTGGAGGTCGGTGGTCAATGGGTGGGGCCTGGGCAGGACCGGGTGCTCAGGCTGATCGACGAGCTGGGGTTGACCACGTTCCCGACCTACACCGCGGGCCGTCACATCGCCGAGCTGGGGCACCGCCGGACCACCTACCGCGGTCGGATCCCCCGGCTGAGCCCGCTGCTGCTGGCCGACATCGCCCAGGGGCAGTGGCGACTCGACCGGGCGGCGCGGGCGGTCCCGCCGCAGGAGCCGTGGCTGGCCGAGCACGCCGAGCGCCTCGATGGGCAGACCTTCGCCACGTGGCTGCGCCGCCACCTGCACACCGCCGGAGGGCGCGCCTTCATGCGGCTGGTGACCCAGGCGGTGTTCGCTGCCGAGCCGGAGGAGCTGTCGGCGCTGTGGGTCTGCAGCTACCTCGCCGCGGCCGGGGGACTCGAC
>WNFZ01006767.1_pt1 | contig 10323 bp, 10 predicted proteins | sample 5400081 | NCBI WGS metagenome assembly WNFZ01 (sample SAMN13153365, study PRJNA577476) | soil metagenome | isolation source: 80 cm soil or saprolite under grassland replicate 1 | place: USA:California | collected 2016-06-15
CGCGAGGGCACTCCTCGCGGGTGGCCGAGCTGTCCCTCGAGCTGGCGCTGCGGATGGGCCTGCCTCGCCCCGCCGCCGAGACCATCTCACAGGCCGCGCTCCTGCACGACCTCGGCAAGATCGGCGTGCCCGAGAGCATCCTGCGGAAACCAGGCGCGCTGACCGAGGAGGAGTGGGAGATCATGCGCCGCCACCCGGTGACAGGCGCTCAGATCGTGGCGCCGCTGGAGTTCTTCGATGACGGCGCAATCATCGTGCGGCACCACCACGAGCGACTCGACGGGAGCGGGTATCCGGACCGGTTGGCGGGGCAGGGTATTCCGCTGGGGGCACGGATCGTGGCCGTCGCGGACGTGTACGACGCCCTCATCTCCGGGCGGCCGTACCGCGCCGGCCTCGCGCACGCCGAAGCCGTCCGGGTCCTTGATCGCGAGGGCGGTCGCACGCTGGACGAGCGCCTGGTCGGGCTCCTCGTGGACATCCTCGAGACCGGGCCGGCGACCCCCGGGCGCGGCGGCCGATGAGCATGGCCATCATGGTGCTCCTGAGCGCCCCGTTTGACCCGCGCGCCACCAGGCGTGTCGAGTCCGTGCGGCGGGCGGCCATTCTGGCAGCGAGCGCCACCCTCGCCTTGATGGCCACCGGTCTCGCAATGGGGATGCCGGGCGGCGGGCTCCGCGACCTCGGGCAGGGGGTGGCGAGCGGGGCCGTCCACGGCGGGTTCCTCGCCGCGGGGTGGATCATCGCTGTCCGGCGATCCGCCTGGCTCGCTCCCGTGATCCCCTCGGGCGCCGCGTTGCTCCTGGCCTCGGTCACGAGTCGGTTCAGCGAGTGGGGCGCGCTGCTCTACGTGCTGCCGCCTGTCCTGCTTGTCCGTGAAGGTGTTCGTCATTCCGCCGTGCGCGGCATGGGCGTGAGCGCGCCGGCCGGCCTCCGGCACGTCGCCCTCGGGCTCGCGGCGGGGACTTTCCTGGGCGTTCATCTCCTGATCTCGGCCTCCCTGACCTACGGCTACGCCGTTCGGGTTGGGAGTCTCGGGCAGTACCTGGCCGCGGTCGCTTACGACGTGGGAGCCAATGCGCTCACGGCGGAATGGCTGTTCAGGGGCGCGCTCTTCTCGCGCTGGTGGCAGCGGTGGGAGTTCTGGCCGGCCGCTGGCCTGTCCACGGGCTTGGGGGTGGCTCGCTATCTGCTGGACCCGGCGTTGCCGCCGCCGATCGAGGCCAGAGCGGGCGCCGTGTTCTACATTGCGCTCCTCGGCTTCAGCGCATGTGCGCTCCGGGCCGGGAGCGGCAGCCTGCTGCCGGGCTACGTCGCCGCCGTGGTCTTCTTCGCCGCCTACCGCATGCTCGCGCCATGACGTGCGCGGGGCAGCCGGAGGCGAGAGACGCGGAGTCCGCCCGAGCGAGGGCAGGGGGGGCGCGACCGCCAGGAGCCGTCGGAGCAAACCTCCCAGTCTGGGCGACTGGCGGAGAAAGACTCTTGCGACGTGATGGACGCTGTTCGAGCGCCGCGCTTCGCCGGCGCAATCCTGTCCTGGGGGGAGGTTCGGAAGGGGGGCGAAGCCCCCTCCGAGTGGTCTAGCAAGGTGAGCGAGGTTCGAGCGCCGGCTTCGGCCGCGCAGCGATTCCTGGGGGCAGGGTCCGGAAGGGGGACGACGCCCCCCTCCGCGTTCGCTGGAATGTTGATGGGCCCCGTCCTGCTCCTCGCCGCCGTCACCGTGGCGGTCGCAGTCGATGGGGCAGGTCCACCCTCCGCGTTCCGGCACCTGTACCTCGTCCCGACCGTGTGGGCCGCTCTCGCTGCGGGTGCGCGTGGTGGCGGGCTGCTCGGGCTGATCGCGGGGCTCCTCCAGGCGCCCTTCACGCTCCCGGCGATGGAACGACTGGGGCTTGGCGCGCAGAGTGTCGATGGCCTCGTTTCCATGGCCACCCCGCTGGCCTTCGGCTGGGTCGTGGGAGGACTGGTCGATCAATCTCGCGCCCGGGCGCGGCGCCTTCAGGCTGTCCTCGACCTCCAGCGCAGCCTGAGCCGGGACATCCCCTTGCAACAACGCCTCGACCTGGCCGCGGAGCAGGTGGCCGCCGCCCTCGGCGCGGAGCGCGTGGGGCTCGTGGTCGGCGGTGCCGGGGACACACGCGTGATAGCGAGCGCGCCGGCCGGGTGTCGCTTCGACGAGCAATCCGCGGTCGGGTGGACGCTTCGCGAAGGCCATCCGGTGTCGGCGGAAGACCTCCACCGGGACGCGCGATTCACCTCGGAGCAGATCGCCGGTCCCACTCCGGTTCGCGGTCTCGTCCTGCCCCTCGATTCGGGCTCCGGTCTGCTCGGGGCCCTCGCCGTCGAGCGGGCGGGCGGGCTGCCCTCGGCGACGCGCGCGGCCGCGCGGGAGATGGCCTTGCACCTGGCCCTCGCCATCGAGAACGCTCGCCTGGCGCTGCGCCAGCGACGGTTCACCGAGGAGCTCGAGGAGAAGGTGACGGCGGCGACAGAGCGGCTGAGGGAGCTGGATCAGGCCAAGAGCGAGTTCGTGTCCGTGGTCGCCCACGAGCTGCGCACCCCGCTCACCGCGCTCCAGGGGTTCACCGAGCTCCTCCTCTCCCGCGCCGTGCCGCCCGAGCACGCGGCGCGGTTCCTGAGCCACCTCCATGGCGAAGCGGAGCGGCTGGGGCGCATCGTGGCCGAGCTGCTCGATCTCTCCCGCATCGAAAGCGGGCGGCCCCTCGAGCTCAGGCGGGAACGGGTCGACGTGGCGGAGCTTCTCGAGCGGAACGTCGAGCTGTTCGCCGCCCAGCACCGGCGCCATCGCTTCGAGTGGGCGCCAGACCCGGCGGCCCCGATGCTGCACGCCGATCAGGACGCGGTGGACCGCATCCTCAAGAACCTGATCTCCAACGCCGTGAAGTACTCGCCCGATGGCGGGCGCGTCGTCATTTCCGCGCGTCCGTCGGCCGAGCGCGCGGGCATGGTGGAGCTCTCGGTCGAGGACGGTGGAGTCGGAATACCGGCCAGCCACCTGTCGCGCATCTTCGACAAGTACGTCCGCGTGCCGAATCGGGAAACGGCAGCCGTCCGCGGGCTCGGGCTGGGGCTCGCGCTGGTGCGCGCGCTGACCGAAGCCCACGGAGGAGGGGTCGAAGTCGAGAGCCTGCCGGGCAAGGGGTCCACCTTTCGCGTGTTTCTGCCGGCCGGAAGTCCGGTTTTAGCCAATTTTCCGACTAGTTCGCCTTGACACTCCGCGTCCGGCCCGTGTACCCTCGTGCTGTGATGGCGCGGCGCGACCAGTTCGCGGGACGGATGGCCGAGGCCGTGGTCAAGCGGCTCGTGTTGCGAAAGCTCGCCGAAGTGAGGGACGAGTCGCGCGCCCGCGAGGTGGTCCGCCGGATCCTGTCGGAGGATCTGCTCGCGGAAGAGAAGCTCGACGCCGATGCCCGGGCGCTCATGCTCGATCATGCGAAGGAGATCAGGGACTCGGCGTCGGACTACCGGCGCCTGTTCACGCTCGTGAGGGCCAAGCTGGCCAAGGAGCGGGGGTTCACGCTGTGAGCCGCATGAGCCGGGAGCGGCTCTTCGCCCTGGCCGATCGGATCGTGGCCGACCTCACCGGCAGCGAGGGCGTGGTCATCCGGGCCACCGACGAGGAGAGGGCCCGCGGGCAGCTCCGCACGGAGGTGTTCCGCGTCCTCGAGGACGAGGCAAAGCTCGAGGAGACCATCGACCAGGAGGTCCGCCGCACCCTCGCCTCGTACTCGCGCCCCGTCCCCGAGGGCAGCGCCGAGTGGGAGATTCTCTACCAGAAGACCCGCGAGGAGGTTCTCAAGCGCAGGTTCCGCCTGTGAAGCGGATCGCCGTCGGGATCAGCGGCGCCTCGGGCGCCATTTACGGCATCCGTTTCCTCGAGCTGCTGCGCGGCCTGCCGGGCGTGGAGTCCCACCTGATCGTCAGCGACGCGGCCAGACGCACCATCGTCGAGGAGACCGACTACGCGCCGCGGGACGTCGAGGCGCTGGCGACGCGGCGTTACAGCAACAAGGACATCGGCGCCACGCTGGCGTCCGGCTCCTTCAAGACCGATGGGATGGTGGTGGTGCCGTGCAGCATCAAGACCGCCGCCGCGATCGCCCACTGTCTCGCCGACACGCTCATCGCCCGGGCGGCGGACGTGACGCTCAAGGAGGGTCGCCCCCTGATCCTCGTGGTGCGCGAGAGCCCGCTCCATCTGGGCCACCTGCGGGTCCTCACGGCCCTGGCCGAGATGGGAGCCGTGATCCTGCCGCCGATGCCGGCGTTCTACAATCGCCCCAAGCAGATCGAGGACCTGGTGATCCATACGCTGGCGCGCGTGCTCGACCGGCTGGGGCTTCCCCACACGCTCGTCCCGGAATGGCAAGGCACGGCGCCGCCTCCGCGCGAGCGCGCGTGATCGCGAGCGTCCTGGACTCGAGGTCACCGTGAGCGGCGCGCTCGAGCTGTCCATCGTCGTGCCCGTCTACAACGAAGCCGAGAACCTTCCCCTGCTGTGGCCGGAGATCCAGGAGGTGCTGGATCCCACCGGCCTTCAGTACGAGGTGATCTTCGTCGATGACGGCAGCCAGGACCGGAGCGCCGAGATCGTGCGCGGGTTCCGCGAGCGCGACCCCCGCGTGCGCCTCGTCCGGCTCAAGGCCAATGCCGGCGAGACGGCGGCGACCGACGCGGGGTTCAGGTCGGTCCGGGGCCGCTTCGTGGTGGTGATGGATGCCGATCTCCAGAACGATCCTCACGACATCCCGGCGATGCTGGCGCAGCTGGATCAGTGGGATGCGGTCACCGGCTGGCGGGTCAACCGGGCGGCCGGAGACTCCTGGGTCCGGCGGGTCTCCTCCCGCATCGCCAACCGGGTGAGGAATGCCCTCAGCCAGGAGACGATCCGGGACAGCGGCTGCACCTTCCGCGCGTTCCGGCGGGAGTGCCTGCGGGATCTCGTGCTCTACCGGGGCTTTCATCGGTTCGTCCCGACCTTGCTCAAGATCCGCGGCTTCCGGGTGCTCGAGGTCCCCGTCAACCACCGGCCGCGCCGCTTCGGCGAGTCCAAGTACGGGATCGGCAACCGTGCCCTGCGCGCCTTCGTCGACCTCCTGGTGGTGCGCTGGATGAAGGACCGCCAGCTCCGCTACGAGGTCGCCGAGGATCTCGGCGGCGACGGTCCCGCGCCGCGGTGAAGATCCTCCTGGTCGGCCTGGGGCGCTGGGGGGAGAAGCACCTCCGCGTGCTCACCGAGCTCGGCGTCGACCTCTGGGTCGCCGACCTGTCCGAGGAGCGCCGCGCCTTCGCCGTCCGGGCGGGGGTCGCGCCCGCGCGCGTCCTGGCGGATTTCCGCGCCGGCCTGGCCGAGGTGGACGCGGTGGATCTGGTGACCCCGGCCGACAGTCATCGTGCGCTGGCCGTCGAGTGCCTGCGCGCCGGCAAGGACTGCTTCATCGAGAAACCGCTCGCCCTCACGGTGGCCGAGGGGACTGCCCTGGCGGAGGCGCAGCGGAGCACGGGAGGCGTCCTCCAGGTCGGGCATATCTTCCGCTTCCATCCGGTCACCGAGGCGCTGCGCCAGGCGCTCGCCGGCGGCGAGCTGGGGGCGGTGCGCTACTGCACGGGACGCTTTGCCGGGTTCAAGCGGCCGCGCACCGACGTGGGCGTGACCATGACCGACGCGCTTCACTACTTCGATCTCTTCGCCTACCTCCTCGGGCAGGCGCCGACGGCGGTGACGGCCACCCTCCGCGACCATCTCGGGCGGGGGCTGGACGATTGCTCGTTCAGCACGGTGGAGTATGGCGAGGTGCCGGCCGTGGTCGAGGCCGGGTACTTCGCGCCCGGGACCTACCGCGACTGTGTCATCGTCGGGGAGCGGGCGACGCTCGCGGCGGACTTCGGCAGCTCCGAGGTGCGCGTCCACGCCAACCGCCATGTCCGGGGCCCGGCGGGCTGGCTGGCGCCCGAGGGCGGTGTCGAGACGATCAAGGCCGGCGGGCCGGAGCCGCTCCGGCGCGAGCTCGAGCGGTTCCTCGACGCGGTGGCGCGGCGTGCTCCGCCGGCGGTGGATGTGCACGCCGGGCTCCTGGCCCTGCGTACCGTGGAGGCGGCCCAGCGCTCCTCGGCGCTCGGGCGGCGCGTCACGCTGGCCGAGCTCGGGTGATCGGGGCGCAGATTCTGCGCGAGCCTCTCGGCGGCACTGCGTGGGCACCATCAGTCCGGGCAAAGCCCTCGGCGCGAAGCATGGCGGTCAGGGCTTGAACCGGGCCACGCGTCCCGCGACGGCCCGTACCTGGCGGGGGGCCGCGAGCCAGATCATGACCGCGGAGACCACGCTGCAGCCGACGGCGATCCAGAAGGCCAGCGTGTAGCTTCCGGTGACGTCGTGGAGCGCGCCGGTCACCCAGGGGCCGGTGGCCCCGCCGGCGATGGAAGCCAGCATCAGCGTGCCGAAGATCGTGCCGTAGTGCGGCCCCTGGAAGATCTCCGCCGGGATGGCGCCGACGACGGAGGTGAGACCGTAGCCCAGCATGCCCTGCGAAACGACCATGAGGTAGAGCAGCGGGGGCGTCGGGGTGTGGCGCAGCAGGAGCAGGGCCAGGTAGCAGAGGGCGAAACCCAGGCTGCCCACCGTCCAGACCCACTCGCGCCCGATCCGATCGGAGAGATGGCCGAGCGCGATCTGTCCGGGGATACCGGCCAGACTCACGAGGCCGAGCGCCCAGGCGGCGGAGGCCGGGCTGAATCCGATCTCGATCAGGTACTTCGTCTGGTGCACCTGCACCGCGTACCAGGAGAACAGGCCGAAAAAATAGCCGAGCGCGATCCACCAGAAGCGCGCGGTGCGCACGGCGCGGCCGAGCGTCCAGTCGACGGCGGCCCAGGCCACGTCGACCACGTTCGCCGCCTGGCTACTGGCCGGGCCGTTCCGCGATGAGCTGTCGCCGTCGGGGTGCAACCCGAGCTCCTCGGGCCGCCGCCTCAACAGGAGGTTGAGCGGCGCCAGCAGGACGAGCACGAGGATGGCCATCGCCCAGCAGGCGGCGCGCCAGCCGGAAGCTCCGATGAGCGTCTGGAGCCAGGGCAGCAGGACGATGGAGCCGACCCCCACCCCGGAGAAAGCCACGCTCATGGCCAGGCCCCGCCGGCGCACGAACCAGTTGTGGAGGAAGAGCGCCTGACCCGTATAGCCGAGGACGACGCTTCCACCGCCCACCAGCACGCCGAGGGTGGCATAGAGATGCCACGGCTCGCGCGCCAGCGGGGCCAGCAGCAGGCCGGCCGCCATCAGGGCCACGCCCATCTCCATCACGACCCGCGGCCCGCGGCGATCCATCAGCCGGCCCAGCGAGGGGCTCAGACCCGCGGAGACGAGAAAGCCGAAGGAGAAGGCGCCGGCCGTCACGCCGCGCTCCCAGCCGAACTCGTCGAGGATGGGCGGGAAGAGCAATGAGAACGCGGTGCGCGCGTTGACGCCCACCGCCATGGTGACGAAGACGACGGCCACGATGACCCAGCCGTAGAAGACGCGCGGGCGCATGAGGCTGGATTCTACCGCCAATGGCGTACACTACAACTCCGGCGTGCAACGGATGAAGGCGCGCGCGGGCGCGCCGTGAGCGAACCGATCCACCAGAGAGGGCACGGACACATGGGCGCGTTGGAGGGCAGAGTGGCGCTGGTAACGGGAGCCGGGCGGCTGCGCGGGATCGGCCGCGCCACGGCCGTGGCGCTGGCGGAGCTCGGGGCCGACGTGGTCGTCACCGGGACGGGCCGAGACCCGGCGACCTATCCGGAGGACGAGAAGAAAGCCGGATGGCGCGATATCGAGAGCACCGCCGAGCAGGTCCGCTCACACGGCCGCCGCGCGCTCACCTGGGCCGGCGACGTGAGTCAGGCGGAGGCGGTGGGGCGCCTGGTGGACCTCACCCTGAAGACCTTCGGGCGTCTCGATGTCCTCGTGAACAACGCCGCCTACCCGCGCGGCAACGATCGGGTGCCCCTCCCGGACCTCGATGAAGCCGTGTGGCGGAAGGTGCTCGACATCAAGCTGACGGGGGCGTTCCTGCTGTGCAAGCGGGTGGTGCCCATCATGATCGAGCAAGGATGGGGGCGCATCATCAACCTGTCCTCCATCGCCGGCAAGCGGGGCAGCCCCAGCACCGCCGCCTACAACGCGGCCAACTTCGGCATCCAGGGCCTCACGCAATCCCTGGCGATGGAGGTGGCGCGCCACGGGATCACCGTCAATGCCGTCTGTCCCGGCACCATCGACACCGCCCGCATGGACGTCCTCGGACGCGGCGATGGCTGGCAGCGGCAGCTCGAGCGCATTCCCATGGGCCGCGCCGCCTCCGACGAGGAAGTGGCGGGCCTCATCGCGTTCCTGTGCTCCCCGGCGGCGACGTTCATGACCGGGCAATCCATCAACATCGACGGCGGCATGGTCATGTGGTGACCGCAATCGAGCACGTGGAGCCGTGACAGCAGATGGGCCACCGTAGGAAGTACCGGGCCGGCTACGAAAGCCTGACATGATCGTCGCGAGCGTCGTCAAGCCGAGCTTCTATCGGGACTCGCTCACGCTTCTTCGTCTCAGCCGGGAGCTCAAGGACCGCGTCGACGTGGACGAGGTGACCGCCCTGATGGGCACGCCGGCCAACAAGCAGCTTCTGGCCGCGGCCGGCCTCCTCACGCCGGAGGGCGACAGGGCCGGACCGAACGATCTCGTGATCGCCGTGCGGGCCAAGAACTCGGTGGAGGCGCAGAGCGCGCTTGCCCGGGCCGAGGCGTTCTTCACCGAGAGCCGGCGTGCGCTGGCGACCGCGGTACGGGCGATGCCCCGCACCCTGGACGGCGCCCTCCGCCACATGCCGGCGGCGAATCTCGCGCTGATCTCCGTCCCCGGCGCCTGGGCCGCCGCCGAGGCCCGGAGCGCCCTGCGGCGTGGTCTGCACGTCATGCTCTTCAGCGACAACGTCCCGGTCGCGGACGAGGTCGCGCTCAAGCGCGAGGCCCTGGACGCGGGATGTCTGCTCATGGGGCCCGACTGCGGGACGGCCATCCTCAACGGCGCGGCTCTCGGCTTCGCGAACGCGGTGCCGCGCGGGGCGGTCGGCCTGGTGGCGGCGTCCGGCACCGGCCTCCAGCAGGTCGTGACGCTGCTCGCGAGTCTCGGCGAGGGCGTGTCCCACGCGATCGGCGTGGGCGGGCGCGACACCACGGCGGCCGGTGGACGCATGACCCTCGCGGCGCTGGACGCGCTCGCCGCGGACTCCGCGACGGAGACGCTGGTCGTCGTCGCGAAGCCTCCGCTGCCCGAGGTGCGCGAGCGCATCGAGGCCCGAGTCCGCGAGATCGGCAAGCCCGGCGTGCTGGCATTGCTCGGCGGGGAGGTAGCTCCCGCGCGGGACGGCGACGTCATCACGGTCGCGACACTCGAGGACGCCGCCCACGCCGCGGTCGCGCTCCGGCGCCGCCTCGCGTGGGCCCCGACCGCGTTCACGGCGCCGTACGAGGAGATCGAGAATCGAGCTCGAGGCCTCCGTGCGCGCCTCGGTGCCGAGCGCGGGCGCATCCTCGGTCTCTACGCCGGCGGCACGCTCGCCCACGAGGCGAGCCTGATCCTCCAGCCTGCCGCGCGGGCGGAGATCGTGGATCTCGGAGCGGACGAGTACACGGTCGGCCGACCCCATCCGATGCTCGACTCGAGCTTCCGGGTGCAGAAGATCGAGGAAGCCGCACGGTCCGCGGATCTCGCCGTGCTGCTGCTCGACGTGGTTCTCGGATACGGCGTCGCGCCCGATCCTGCCGGCGATCTCGCTGACGCGATCACACGCGTGGCGCGCTCGGCGGCCGTCGTCGCGTCCGTGGTTGGCACCCCGGAGGATCCGCAGGGCTATGCCGCGCAGGTCGAGCGGTTGGAAGCCGCGGGAGCGTGGGTGCTCCCGTCGAACGCCCAGGCGGCGCGGGCCGCGGCGGTGGTCGCCAGCCAGACCGACTGGCGCTCGCTGCGGCTCGAGCCGCGGGAGACCGGATGGCCAGGGCAGGCCTCGCGCGGCACGATGGCGCCGGTGAGCGAGCGCGGAGGTCGCATTGCCGGGTTCCTCGGCAGCGAGGTCCGCGTCGTGAACCTCGGCCTGGAGGTGTTCGCGCTCGACCTTGCCCGCCGAGGCGTGCCGGTCGTCCACGTGGCATGGAGTCCGCCGGCCGGAGGCGACCCACGCCTCGCCCGCCTGCTCGCCCTGCTCGCCGACACGTGACAGGGCGTGAGCGCCGGGAGCAAGTCCGGATAGTGGACGGTGCCCAATCGCT